>BFBZ01001047.1_pt1 | contig 20144 bp, 8 predicted proteins | sample 1888401 | NCBI WGS metagenome assembly BFBZ01 (sample SAMD00112614, study PRJDB3348) | symbiont metagenome | host: Chara braunii | reverse complement strand
GCCGCGGGAGTGGCAGTTGACGAAGCGTTCACCTTGGCGCGCGGAAATGCAGCTCCGGCATTCAAACTCTTGCAATGACAAGGCTTGCCAACGCTGGAATAATCTTGTCACCGATCCCAAGCCGGTCATCGAGGTAATGCCAAAAGCTCGGCATTCCCTTTTGTCATTATCTTGGCGATCGACTGGCTTGGAAGCCGGCGGATGCAGAATGCCGCCGCTGGAAGAATTAGTGACTATACAGGGCCAGCGGCTTATCCTGATAAGTGACGGCAGCAATGCCCTGCATGACTGTAAGCCTTGCACCCTGTGGCTAATCGCAGCGAGGCGACAATGCCATCATAGCTGACACAGCCAACCGCAAAATCAGCTCTGAGGGTGGTGTTACGACCATTTCAGGATTTTTAAGGTGGCGGACGGGCATCAACGCGACCCAGATCCGCCATGCACTAAGGGTCGGCAGTAGCTCCGATAAGGCGGTCACAAGCGGCCCTTTCACCACAGATGAACAGCAGCGATTTCGCACGAGACATGCCGACGTATAGCGTTTCCCGGTCCCTGACTACATCACAGTCGTCGATAGCCCACAAAATGATGATAGACCGTTCGAGCCCCTTGAACCGGGCTACAGTGTCGACTGTGATGGATCCAACCCCATACGATTCCAACCGACCCCATTTTGCACTTGCGGGTATGGCGTTGCTCGTCAAAGCGCGTTCACTCGACTCGCGCTTCAGGGGATTACAGAGCAGTACGGCGATATCATGGGGTTTGACCTTCTCCTTGCTAACAAGCCGCGTGACCAGCGAGGCGATTGCCTGGGCCTGCTTATCGACACCTGTCGCTGGTACCAACTCGACATCGACGCCATCGATTGCCGGCGCTTCGATTACTGCACCCTTGTAATACCGGTATGCGGCATCATGAATGCGGTTCGTGTTGCGGCAGTTCTTGTCGAGCATCATCGGCTCGCCAGGAATGGGAATCGCTGCAGACCGCCGGTAAATATCTTGGTTTTCGTCCAAGAAGACGTAGAGAAGAGCCTTCTCGTGGTCCGACAACAGCAGTTCGATCGGCATCCAAAATTCGTCACCAAAGTCCTGTGCCTCATCGACAACGATTGCGTCATAGTGCGGACCAAACAGATCGATTGCGTAGGCCAAGGCAATCGGCTGGTGATGATCGTATTCATTTAGTCCCGGATAGTCGCGGCGGGCTTCTGCAATCAGGTCGCGCCCGAGCTCGACCTTGGCCATGTCGATCCATCGCCGGCAAAGCTGATGGAAGGTTGCGACGTCCAGATTGTCAATGCCAGCACATTGCTCACGTAAATGATCGGCAAGCCCGCGATTGTAGCAAACCAGGAGGGTGTTGAGGCCCTGTTCGGCGGCGCTCACTGCCTTTTCGCGCGCGATCAAGGTTTTGCCGGTCCCGGCACCTCCGGCGACCATGACCCGCCGTTGGCGAGAAAGCATATCGAGGATGATGGCCTGCCGCTCGGTAAGATTGATCCGCTCACGCTCTTCGTCCTCGAGGCGAGCGGAAAGCAGTGGGCGCGTTGTGACAACACGCGCGAAAATCTTGCGCGCTGCTTCGACGCCACGCTGTCCGATGGCCGCGGTCTGGGGGCTGTTCTCTTGCGATGCCCAATATTGAAAAACGCCCTCAAGCCACGCGCGAAGAGCCGTCAAGTCACCACGGTCGCCAATAATTTCAGCGGGCGCATCGGGGCCATTCAGCTTCTTACCGTCACCGACATCGGGGAGAAAGACCGCATATCCGATCGCAAATCGGCCGATTCCCAGCTTTTGCCAAAGTGGTGCTTCTTTCAGCTTTTCGAGGATGCCATACTTGCCGTTTCGAGCCTGATCGAAGGGGTTTTTGATCGCGTTTGCGACGCCGTGCCGGTTCGTCGAAATCCATTTTCTGTTTGCATAATCAAGCTCGATCCGGCCTCCCTTGACCTCGATGACGAGCAGGCCATGTCGCGGGTGACAGACGAGGAAGTCAGTCTCACCGTCTCGAGGTCCATCACCCTTAGGTTTTGAGATCCAGGCCACCGAGTGCATGACAAGATACTCGTCGTCGAGCTGGGCTTCGAGCGCCGCATAGAGGCGCATCTCCGCGGACGAGGTGGATTCTGCGATGCCTATCGGCGGAACACAGATGGCCATTGTCAATCCATGAACTCGATGTCTGCATTGAAGGGCACGAGCTTTCGCCCATTCTCCACGAAGTCGACCAGCAAGGAAATCGCTATGCCGCGCCGGTTGACTTCAGAGATCGTCCCGACGCCCCATCGGGAATGTCGGATCTTGGCGCCGGCCTTTAGACTGCTTTCCATGGCAGTCGATATTTCCTCGGTGACCTCTTTCCAGCCGTGATCAAACCAGTACTCGCTGACCTTCGCAAAGGGGTTCGCGATCGCATTGACACGGCGATTGTGTGGATCTCGCGCATGCTCGACAACATAAATCCAATACTCGTTGTGGTATTGTTGGGCCGTTGCGAACTGGACCGCCGAGAGTTTAACACCGCGTTCTGTCCAGTTCCCCTCTAGGCCTTTAACCTCAATCAAACGCCTGTCTCTCGGGCTCTCCCCGCTCGAAACGATGTCGAAGCCAGGATTATTATGCGGCTGCACGGCGGCAGACCGGCCAGAGCGCGTTTCATAGTCCACGACTGCGGTGATGGCGGCCACATCGATCTGGCTAGAAATATCAGGCGCTCCGTCGGCCGACGCTTGTTGTTGGCTTTCGTCCGAGGAACCAGCATTAACATAGGAGAGGAGACGGGATCTTCGCTCGTGCCAGGAAGTCCGAATCTGATTTCCCCGCTGGTGACCAGAACCATTCCAACTGCCGGAGTGGTTGGTCTGGTTGGAGTTCGCCGGCCATTGGCCGGTCGTGCCACCGGAGGCTGGCGCAGGATCGCCGGCATGTCCAAACTCACCATCTTCGCCTCGTGACTTGAAGTGTGAATCGCTTGATGGTCCGCCATGTTGAGTGGCCTCAGCGTCGCTGCTCGGATCGGCGGGAGCAGGTTCAATTTCAATCCTGGGCGCCTCCTGCTTTGCCTCTTCCGGTTGGTTTGGTACCGGTGGCGATTCCGGCACGACGGTATCGGTCGTCAACTCTTCCGTTCCGTCTTCCTCCACGTCCGCTCCAGGCTGCGTCTCTTCCGGCGCATCCGTAATAATTCCGGTCGGCAGGTGGTCGAGCTGTGGGATCTCCGGCGGGCGATAGTTCGCGCTTCTCAGTGCGCGTTCGGCATCTGCAGCAGTTGGCATGGATGCGACAAAGGCGGCCGTCATGACGAGGGGCGGCGTCTCGATGCCGTAGCTTAGTTGTTCGAGGGATGCAAAAATGGCGCTGAACGCATCCGTCCAATGAGCAGGCTCGCCCTGTTCACCCTTGACATAGAGTATTGATTGTTCCGCATCGTAGAACGCCGGGACATCGGCAGGTGCCGAGCGGACCGGCGGATCGAACTGGGCAATCTCAGCCTGAACCAGAAGGGCCTCGGTTGTGCGTAACTCGACCGTATTCAAGATTTTGTTGAGCCACGCACCGAATTCCCAATTGGGAGCTAGCCATAATAGCAGTTCAGCGCGGTCGCGCAAAAGCGATGTCGCCGCCGCGTCTGCAACACTTTCCGGCTCTGCTGCAAGCCGTAGACGGGCAATGTCGGAGAGCCGATCGACATTCAGCGCTTTGAAGAAACGTGCGGCTGAGTATCTTGGCACTCGCGGCGGTGCAACGAGACGATCGTCGAGAGCTCCAGCAAATGGTTCGGCGAGCGTTTCGGAATCGAGCCAAGCCGCCTCGTCAGGCCAGATGACGGTCCCCTGTTCACTCAACAAGCATGGTTTGTCGCGCAATTCCACAATCGTAGTCATAGCCTCCGGATCACCATCGGCAAGGGCGTCTGCGAGCCATGCAAGACAACGCTCGTGAATATCGATTTCGGTTTGAGAAATCGTGGCTCGTCGAGCTACCTCCTCCAGAAGGGATCCGTAGTTCCTTGCTGAAGGCGTATCGCGAACGCCCAGACGGCGATAAAGCGGCTCGCGTTGCAGCATGCGGAAACTTGCTGAGTGCCAGTATCCTTTGAAGAAGGTCGGCGCCCAAAAGACCTGGTCTGACGTCAGGTATTGCTGCAGTTCTGCATCATAGATAAACGGCTTGTCGGCCAGGCGATCGATACAGGCTGCGTCGGGCTTTTCGAGCCTCTCGCTCAATACGGCGTACACCGTGTCGGAGGCGGGAAGGTTCTCCGCCATGCAGTGTTCCAGATGAGCAACCACCGCTGCGGTCGGTGGTTCTTCCGGCAGTTCCAAAAAGTCAAGAAAGTCACCCAACGCCCGACCGGCTTGGGCAGTCCGCAATATCGGAAGGTCGACGATCTTAACTTGTGAGGCAAAGGCCGGTGCGCGAAACGATCGATACAGTTGAGTAGGGGGGTAACGATAGCCTTGGAGGCGCTCGCCATTTTGTGAAGCCGGCAGCCACGCGAGGGTTCTCAGTTTTCCAAGAGCTTCGAGTTCACTTGGCTTCAATCGAGGAAAACGCTGAAGGATGTGCCGCACGATCGGTTGGGTCTCGGAGGCGATCGTATCTATCGAGCCGGTGCTTGCTATGGTCTCAATCCGTTCGACGATGTGCTCGATCGCAAGCTCCGACTGCATTCCCATGCGGTATTCGAGCAGGTCGCGAAACCGCGAGGCTAAGCGGCCTTTCGGCATCCAATCTTCATCAACGAAATAAGCTTCATTATGACCGAGCAGCGTTTCGAGCGCCGCGGTCCAAAAGTAGCAGTTGCTCGGCCGAGCAAACGCACCATCGCGTGTCCGCACGAAAGAGACTTGTGCCAGGTATTCCAACCCTCCGTCCAGCTCGAGCTCGTTTTTGTGCTCAACAACCTCCTGCAGCAGTGCGACATATTGTTCGCGCGTCGGATTGCCCTTCAAGATTTCGGAAAGGTGATCTTTGACGTAATCGTTGAATGTGAGAACATCGACGGACAGGACGTCGCTGGTAAACCGACGCATTTTCTCGTTCATTATCGAGGTGTCGACAAGCTCGAAATGGCCGATCGGGTCGACAAATCCTCCGGGTAATTGCCCGCGCGAGGGGGAGACGAAACCGCTTGCTGTCCGCAGCATCGGGACATTGGCTAGTAAAGAGCCAGCGTTAACGGCACCATCGCCAACCTCAAATCCGGTCAGTGTAGTATAAAAGTCCCGCACCTGGTCGGGCCCTGTGCCAATGATTGTCTTCGCGCTTTCCTCGTCAGCAATCCGCTCGGAGAGATTTCGCGCAAAATCATCCAGCTCGTAGGTATCCAGGATTTCAGCGATTGCGGCGAAGGTCAGGACATCGGCGTGGACGAATGGACAATCTGGTATGTAGCGCCGGATCCCGGATGCTGCCACGCCCGCTTCCGGCCCCCAAAGGCTGAGAATGGTTGAAGGCGCGTTGTCGGCGTCCAGGACAAACGGTACGGCTTTCAGCCGGCTCACTAGAGCCTTGAGATCTTGCCGACCTTTCGCTTGCGAAAGCAAGGTGTCGACGGCCAACCAGACCTCCCGAAGGTGAGGCGTGTCGGCGCTAAAGCCATGCGACGACTGGAAGGCTTCCAGGGCGGTTACGACGAGTGGCAACGTCAGAAGTCTTCCGCCCAGAACGTTGAGAACGGTCCAGTGTGGACGCAGGTCTTCATTCAGGAGATGCATTCCAATCGATGCCAAGGCGGTTCGCGCGTTGGGCGACAAATCGGTCAGGAAGCATTCCGTTGGCAGGCACCAGGCCGACGTGACCGTAAGGACCGAAGTCGAAGCTTTGGCCGCAATTTGAAGTTCGGTCCAAAACGAGCTGAAAGATGCTATCTCTCTCGCGATGTAGGCGGCGTTGGCGAGAGACCACAACCGCTTGGCGCCAAGGCGATCGCGGAGGGAGTCAAAGTCTTCGGCTATCGCCTTCGCCGCTGTATCGAGCAGCAATTCATTCCAATAGCGTTCATGGCCCTCGCCGGTCAGAACGATCGTTCGCCGAGTCGGATGCGGGAAGAAGTCGGCATTGATGTGAAGCGGCAATCCTGATGGCTGCTCGGTCGGAAGATAAGCGTATAGCAGTCCACTAATGGATTCATGGTCGAGCGGTACGGCCACGCTGACAACGGGGGATCGGCCGAGCTCGGAAAGGGTTGGAAAGTCGCTGAAGAGGTCGCGCTCGATCGCGAGATCTGTGGCGTCCCGCGTCAAAAGCCTCCAGCGTTCACGCGCCGCGCCGGGTTCAATATGCAGGGTCACGACATCAGGCTGACGTTCAATGGATACTGATCGCACCGGCTGTCCGTTTTGCTGAAGATCCACGCGCTGAAGGTGGCGCAGAAAAAAGAGCCCTTTCGTCAGCATGTCACTGATCGCCTCGGTTACCAGCGGTACGACATCGGCAGGCGTTGGTGAAGCGTTCAATGCCTTGCGGGTCTCGGTTGACACCAAAGCCCAAGGCAATTCAAACTCCGTGTCGCTAGCTTTGGGGATTGTCCGTAGCGTGCTGGTTCCATTGAGCGGGTCGAGCTGCATCTCTATGCCTGCCGACCGAACGATCGGGCGATCGGTTACTTGGTATACCGACACAAAGCCGATGCCAAAGCGGCCGATCTGCGATCCGAGGTGGACTTTGCTGCGGCTTCCCATGCGTGAGATTGCGTGGAAATTGCAGCATCGTTTGATACCGTTTGAGTCCCCTTCTATTTCCCAGGGGCATCGGGGCATCGTCAGACCACAGGTCGAGAATGTCGCCGTGTTCCTGACTAGGAGCGCGTCGTCTCTGACGTCGAAAACGAGCGATGATGCACCGGCATCGTCGGCATTCTGCATGAGCTCGAGCGCCATGATCCCGAAACCCTGCAGGCCAGCAAGTGCCTGTTGAATGTTGCCAAGGAGATCAGCCTCATATGCCAGGTTGACGGGCTGGCTGGACTGAGGGATTGCGTCTGAGGTCCGCAGCATCGTTTTCGTCCGACCAAGGTCCCCAATGTCGGCTTGATTCATCTGAGCTTTCCTCGGCTACTGCAACCACTGCTAGACAAATGTGAAATAAAATGAGCGAATATTCAATTCGGCGTCGCCACTTGAGATCCACAATTTCCACTGAAGCCGGGGTGCCTTGGGCGCGTGTGCAAGCCGTGTCCCATCCGGACAGGGCTTAATGTTGCCGAAGCATGCCCGGCAAGGTAGAGTGGAAAGGCGCGGGGACTGCGCTGACCCTTAACAAGCCGTTCGGTTTATAGGGAAGACGGTCTTCGCGCACCCATGAAGTTCCGGCGGCGTCTTGGCTCGTAGACCGTGTGAAACCTGTAGCGGGTTCCATCGCGGTCGACAATCAAGACTACCTTGACAACCGCAGTCTGCCTGAAGGGGAAGCTGACAGCAGCGCGCGCAACGACGAGCCCTTCGTTAGGATGATCTTGGGAGGGGAAATCGACGAACTCCGAAAGCGGCGTCTCTTCGATGAGCTTCCGTACGCAGCCCAACAGAACGAAGGACTGATACCGGGTCAGCTCGGGACGCCTACGCCTTGTGATGTGGCGCCAACCGTGGCGATCGAATATCACCGTCGGGCCTGTACCTCCGATACAGACGGGGGAAGCCCTCAGGGCGAGATAAAGCCGCCGGCCGGCGACCTGAAGGTGATCGCGGCTTCTGAGATGAAGAAAATCGTCGCTGACCGTATCGATATGGCGAAGCAGGAGATCGCGATGCAGGTTGCCGGCCAGGCTTGCGACATCAGCCTTCGCATCACGATCAAAAAACTGGTCTCCAGGGACGATGACCTGCGACGCAGTTCGAGCGCCGTCATCGCGAACATTCACCCATCGCGCTTCGAGAGTTTTGGGGTTGACCAGCACAAGGATGGCCGCGCCAATAATCCTGCGCCATGCCATCATGTTGCGGTCCAGCTTTGCGGCATTTATTGGAAGACGATAGCTGCCGTCATCGCTCTGTTTTGTCTTGTAGCATTTGACCTGAACGAAGATGACCTGTCCAGTCATCTCGCCACCACGTTCTAGGAAGATCAAGCCATCGACGGCGTCGTCATTGTGCGAATCCAGTGGTTGCCATCGTGACCTCCACTCTTTGAGAATGATACGCTCGACGACGTTGACTCCAATTTGTCCCTGCCGCTGCTTTTTCATGGCCATTTGAGTGTCCCTTGAACGCTACCATCCAGCCCTCTTCTAGCAAATTGGTCGAACCGCGGAACCCGCTTGGGCTATGCGACGAGGCGGCCGGTGGCGTCCAACGTGAAAGGTAGTTTGAAACGACTTGAGCTTCTTCGCGAGGGAAGCCTAAAGCAGTAGGTGTTATTTCAGCAATTCGAAGACGTCGTGCCCGCATTCCCTATCGGCTGTTGAGCGACCAAAGCTTCGGTTGTTGGGCGACACCGATTGTGTCCCTATACACGGGCATAGACGTCCGTTTCGTTCCATTGCCTTCGTTTCGGAGGTCCAGCTCTTTTTCCTCTACGAGGAACGCCGTCACCTTGTCGATGTCGGCGAGGCGAGCTGGTGTTTCGTTGGCGATGGAAGTGACGAAATCTCCGTATGGAACCAAAATAGTCCCATGGGCGCCCCGCATTCTTCGCATGAAGTCGTCAGCAAGGCGGTCTTTCATAACCTCCTCGTCTTTGGCGCCGAACCAAAAATCTGGAGCGCTGTCCGGATCAATATTCGGGTTGAAGCCCAACATCTCCAAGCCGCCGTGCCCTTGATGCAAGGACTGGTTATTGATCAGCCAGTGGCTGTCGACCATGACATTCCGTGCCTTGAGATGGTTTGACAGATGAACCAGCCATAGGTCCTTTCGGGCCTCCTTGGAGCGAAGAAAAAACGGGCTTTGAAATTTGGCTTTGGTGGCATCGGCGATGTGCCGCAGAAGCAGACGTTGAATGACGTATCGTCCACCTTGTTCGTCCTTAAAGCGGAGAAACTCGCGCAGCTGCTCTTCCGATATTTCGATCGGGGAGACGCGCTTCAATGTTTGCGGCTTGTCGGTCAAATAGTCGATCAGCCAACCAACCGCGAAGGTTAGGATGCATTCTGCTGCACTAAAGCGCAAAATCTTCCGAACGGTTTCGAACGCAACGTCGGAGTAGCCTTTCTGATCGAGCAGAAAGATTGATCGCCCGACCCCGCGCTTCGTCCGGCCTTCAATACGACGACAGATATCCGGAAATACGGTTTCAAAGTCGGCGTTGTAAAGAAAGATCGATCGGCCAAGCTGGTCCAGGTAACCGGCTTTGATCAGCTCCGCCCGCAAAAACTCGACGTGATCCCGTTTGCTGTCGACGAAGTGATACTCCGCATCGATCGTCAAAGGCTTGTTTCGACCGACGTTCGCTATCCGCTCTGCTTTTGCGACGGCCTCGAGAAACAAAAATGGGGTGCCGCTTACGATCGTACCGTCGTCCGTAAMCCTCCCGCCGCCGCAAAAGCCATCAACGAGAGTGATGCGCTGTCGGTCCTGGGCATGATTTACAAGAATTGCGGGAAAGTAACTTTCCAGATACCGCGCGATCAGTCGAAGCTTTGCATCGCTGTGCGCGCTCAACGAAGGAGGCGTTGAACCACTCTTCCAGCCGAATTCAGCGATTGTCGCGACTCCTGTTGTCAATCAACAGCAGGTTGCGATCGCGTTGCAGCCCTGTCAAGGTCAGGCCGCGTTTATGTTTTTCTTATCACCAGCCGGAAAGTGCCTGATTAGTCTTCCATCTAAGAGACCACCACCCTTGCCGAATGGATCAAGATCTTTGATCTCTGCGGCGAAGATACCCCTCTCCTGTACGAGGGGATTGTTGCCCGGAGCACCCCATTGCTTGTGAAATGCAGCGACCCCGAGAGCATCGCAATCTGCGATAATGTCCCTGACCCAATTGCACTTCATTGGGCGCGCACCAGGACCGCTTTCGCCACCGCTGATCAGCCAATCGGGCCTTGGATCTGCTTCTGAAATTCGAAGGGGACCGATTGCGGGCTCATAAGAAACAAACCAGACCTGGGCGGGGACCTCGTTGATGAAGCGTTTGCGCTGATCGAACCGAACCTGATCCTCGGCCGTAAATCCGAGCCAAACGTTTGCATACCCGGTAGCGCCCCAATCTGGCGGAAGCATCTTGTTGATGTTCTGCGGGCGCTTTGTAAGGAGCTGCCAATCAAGGGAGGGCGTTGCACGAATCACCTTGAACAAGTCGATACGCCAAGCAGGATCAGCCTGATTATCGAACACATCTGCCAGTGATGCGCAGAAAACTCTCTGCCTACGACCGTGAGCGGCGGCGAACTCCGCCGCTTTGCGCTGCCAGATATGCGGCGACCGCCAATAGCTATCAGTCGTACGTTTGCGCGGCGAGTTGCCCCATTTGACTTGGCCTGACCGCTTCGACCACGCTTCGGCATAGCAGTGATCGCAGCCCGGGCTTATATTCGTGCAGCCGGTCCATGGATTGAAGGTGTGATCAGTCCATTCGATTGTTGAATTCATCGCCATGGCAAGGCCCTTCATGCAAAGCAGCGGTTGAATCTACCTTGGTTTCCGATGGTGACCAAACGATTAAAATACCCACAATTTTCGCTGAGGAGGAGCGATGCACTCCCCATCCTGATCAATTAGTCCAGTTTGTAACGCGTTGCGTTAAAACAAGGATCTCCTGCCATCGATTCTCAAGTAGCATCCCGAATCAAAAGGATCTTAACGGATTCCGTGCGATCTACCGTGCGGTGACGCTAACGTTTATTTGGCTGCAGGTGTCATCGATCCCACAACCAAGCAGAGCCTGAATGGCGGCTGAGGTAGAAATGACTTTGTCGAGAAGATCCGCAGCGTGAGCACAAAGGATCGAAGGAGGACTAAGGGCGCATGAGTTACGATCCGATCCAGATTGCGAACGAGTTCTTTGAGTCAGTGCGACGTGTCCGTGCCCTCGGGGCGGGCACGCCCGAGACTTCATATTATCCTGCGCTCCACACATTATTCGAGCGCGTGGGAAACAGCCTGTCCCCCAAGGTGCTGGCGCTGTCGCAGCTCGCCGACGCGGGCGCTGACAGTCCTGATTACGGGCTCTTCGCTGTCAGCCAGCTGCAAAAGGGCGAGCCGCGCAAGGGTCAACTTCCAGAGCGCGGCGTCGTCGAGCTGAAGCCAGTCACCGACGATTCTCTCTTCAAGTCTACTCCGGCCCAGGTCAGCAAGTATTTCGGCGTCTATCGCCTCGTATTGGTGAGCAATCTGCGGGCATTCCAGCTCATCGGTGAAGGACCTGGAGGTGATGCTCTGCGCCTTGAAGGCTTTCGTCTTGCCGATAGCGCAGAGGAGTTCTGGAATATGATCCAGACGCCTTCCGAAACAGCGCAGGCGGTGGGGCGTGGCCTTGTGGAATATCTGCGTCGGGCACTAACGCAGAATGTAGCCCTCGTCCGACCGAAGGATGTCGCCTGGTTTCTCGCATCCTATGCGCGGGATGCCTTGTCACGCGTCGAGGCGGCCGGCGATCTTCCCGCGCTAAAGACAGTTCGATCGGCCCTCGAGGAAGCTCTCGGCATTACTTTTGACGAGGAGAAGGGGGACCATTTCTTTCGATCGACCCTCGTCCAGACCCTGTTCTACGGCCTCTTCTCGTCATGGGTAATCTGGGCGCGTTCGACGACGCGGGTTCCAGCCAGATTCGACTGGCATTCGGCGGCATGGAACCTTCACGTTCCCTTCGTGGGGGCGCTGTTTCAGCAGCTGACCTCTCCCAAGAACATCAAGCAGCTTGACCTCGTCGAGGTTCTAGATTGGACCGGCAACACCCTTAATCGTGTCGACGCCGGTGAGTTCCTCAAGCGCTTCGAGGAAGGCCAGGCCGTCCAGTATTTCTACGAGCCGTTCCTCGAGGCGTTCGATCCCCAACTCCGCAAGCAGTTCGGCGTCTGGTATACGCCGGCTGAGATCGTCGACTACATGGTCGCGCGGGTAGATCGAGCACTGAAGGACGAACTCGGCATCCCCGACGGTCTGGCGAACGAGCGCGTGTACGTGCTCGACCCATGCTGCGGAACTGGTGGCTATATCAATGCCGTTCTGCGCCGCATCGAGCACAACCTTCTAGGTCACGGCCTCGGAAGCACCCTAGCGGATAAGCTCCGCACGGCAGCGACGGATCGGGTCTTCGGTTTCGAGATAATGCCCGCGCCGTTCGTGGTGGCGCACATGCAGGCCGGCATGACGTTGGCCCATTTGAAAGCGCCTCTGGCGGACGACCAGCGTCCTGCCATCTATCTAACCAACGCGCTAACCGGCTGGGAGCCGCACACGAACAAGCCGCTGCCTTTCCCGGAGCTCGAAGCCGAGCGCGCGTCGGCTGACGCCGTGAAGCAGGCACGGCCGATCTTGGTGGTGCTCGGCAACCCGCCCTACGACGGCTTCGCCGGTATCTCCGACAACGCTGAGGAGCGCGCGCTGTCGGACGAATATCGTAAGGTCAAGAAGGTCGCGGCGCCACAAGGCCAGGGCCTAAATGAACTTTACGTCCGCTTCTTCCGAATGGCGGAGCGCCGCATTGCCGAAAAGACCGGCGAGGGCGTGATCTCGTTCATCTCCAACTACGGTTGGCTTGACAGCTTGAGCTGCACGGGCATGCGCGAGCGGTATTTAGACGTTTTTGACAGCATCACGATCGATTGCTTGAACGGTGACAAGTACAAGACTGGCAAAAAGACGCCGGAGGGCTTGCCTGATCCCTCGGCCTTCTCAACGCCGGCAAACACCACTGGGATACAGGTTGGCACCGCGATCACGACCATGGTCCGCAAGCTGGATCACCAACCGACGAGTTCGATTGAGTTCCGGAACCTCTGGGGCGTTGCCAAACGATCGACGCTGGCGGCGACCGCTGAAGCCAATCCGCACCAGCTCTACGAGGCGGTTCAACCCTCGCTTTCGATGCGCCTGCAGTTCATGCCATCCTCAGTCGGCGCAGGTTACTTCGACTGGCCCACGTTGCCCCAGCTCCTTCCGGTTAGCTTTCCCGGTGTGAAGACAAGCCGGGATGAGTTTTTGGTCGACATCGACATTGACGTGCTGGAGAAGCGGATCGGGCGGTATCTCGACCCGAAGGTTAGCAACGTCGAGATGGCGAAATCCTACCCGGCGTTGATGAACGCTTCCGGCAAATACAAGCCGACGAACACCCGCGCCGCGCTAATGGCCGCGGATCATGATGACGGCCGGATCGTGCGTTACGCTTACCGTCCTTTCGACGTGCGCTGGGCGTATTGGCGGCCCAACACGGACCTCATCGACCGTGAGCGGCCCGAGTTCGCCGCCAACGTTGGTGCTGGGAACCGCTTCCTCACGGCGGGTGAGCGCAATCGGATGGGAGTGTTCTACCGCCCCCAGATGATCAGTGCTCTGGGCGATCACCACTTGGTGGAAAGCAATGTCTCTATTTTCCCGGCCGTCGTCCGACAGGACAGCCAGAACATCGAACCGAACGTCTCACGATCGATCAAGGAGGCTCTCGCGCAGCGTGACCTCACTTCCCAACAGCTTTTCGACCACATCATCGCAACTCTGAACGCTCCGAGTTATGAAGCTGGAAACATGGATGCGCTCCGCATCGACTGGCCTCGCATCCCATTCCCGGGCGACGACGAGGTGTTTAAGTCGTCCGCGGATCTTGGGGTCGCACTCGGCGCGTTGCTGGATGCCGAAGTAGAGATCGATGGCGTGACACGAGGTTCGCTACGCCCGGGGCTCGCAACGCTAGGGCTGCCACATGGATCGAGCAACGAGGTCACTGTCGGTTGGGGATCGGTGCAGCGCAAGCCGAACGGCACTCGTCTCGTCATGCCAGGTGCTGGGTCTGCGACCGAGCGTGCGTGGTTTGATGAAGAGCGGGAGGCTCTCGAACTGATTGGGAGCAGGCATAACCTCGATCTCGACACTGTGCTGACCCTCCTTGGCGGCGGCGCCGTCGATGTTCATATCAACGGCATGGCCGGCTGGTTGGCCGTTCCCGCGAAGGTTTGGACCTACACCCTGGGCGGTTACCCGGTGCTGAAGAAGTGGCTGTCCTACCGAGAGACTGACGTGATGGGACGACCGCTCCGGGGGGACGAGATGCTGCACTTCGCCAAAACGGTCCGCCGGATCACCGAGATCCTGTGCATGGGGCCGGCGCTTGACGCCGTCCACGCCCTCGCTCGGGAAAGCGCGGTCAAGCTGTGATGTGGCCCCGAGAAACGCGCCATGGCCGTAGGCAGCGTGTTAATCTGAGCGAGATGCACGGCAGGGTGTTCACAAAGGTTCAGCTAAGGGCGCTACCCTCGGCCATCAGGCCGAGTATGGCGATAGGCTCGTTCGCGCCGGCCGTGTGCTATTAGATTGTTCGAGTGCCACTATCACCGTACCCTTACAATATACGACGGATGCACCTTGTTCAGGCGGTACATTTGCCGTGATTTTCCACCACACGCTTCAATCGGCGATTTCAAATCGAAGCGAGGCAAGAAAGAACGCTCTTTCAATTGATTAGGCTCCACACTAACGTGTCGCCGGTTCGACTCCCATCTGTCGTTTGGCATTTAATCGCGTTCTTCCTCAATTTCTGTGGTTAACAGGGTGTTAGCGTCTCGACTGCTATCTGCGGGGATGCGAACGCAAGTGAATTGGTCACCCGGCCCAAGGGTCAAAGTTCTGGGTATGACCCTTCAAGATGAAGGATACTGGGTTGTTTCCGCTGCTGCGAAACCGGTCGGCATCTGCCCGGATTGTGGAACGCGGAGTCTGCATCGGCACGGCTGGCACCACCGCCGTCTCCAGGACTTGCCTGTTCAAGGTCAAGCTGTGAAAATCAGACTCGCACTGAACCGGTGGCAGTGTAGGTACCGGAAATGCGAGCGACGAACCTTCACTGACAGGCTGCCCGAGATTGCTGCACCCTATGTGCGACGAACTGGGCGGATGGCTGAGATTGTGGGCTTGGTTGGCCACAGAATGGGCGGTCGTCCGGGAGAAAACTTGATGCATCGGCTCGGCATGCCGGTCAGCGACGACACGATCTTGCGGCAATTGAAGCGCGGTAATCCGGCGTCCACACAAAAAGACACTATTCGGGTGGTGGGCATTGATGATTGGAGTTGGCGGCATTCCTCGCGGTACGGGACGATTATGGTCGATCTTGAGCGTCATTCAGTTGTCGATGTTCTGGAGGACCGCAGCGTCGAGAGCGCAAGATCTTGGTTGCAAGAGCGTCCAACGATCGAGGTCGTGAGCCGAGATCGCTGTGGTTTATATGCTCAGGCAGCGCGAGAGGGCGCGCCTCAGGCCCGCCAAGTAGCTGACCGCTTCCATCTGGTTCAAAATCTCAGGGAGGCAATCAAGGAACAGATGAGCGTTTACGGCCATGCCAATGTTAGACCCATTCTCTCTGAAGATGCTATCGCCAGCGCCAGGTCACAACAGTGCCGTGCCCGCTTGGCGCACAGGCAATCTCGTCAGGAAATATTCGAGATGCTTCAAGCTTTGCGGCGGCAGGGCCTCACTTACAGCGAGATTGCAAGGCGGACCGGGTACGAGCGCCGCAGCATCGCGAATTGGCTTACTTCCAGCGCACCTCGAGACAGAAACCGGGCAGCATTGAATCCGACATCACCACTCTATTTTGAAGCTTTCCTGGCTGAATGCTGGAAAAATGGCAACCGCGTTGGGCGCCATCTGTTTTACGATATCAAGAACCGCGGCTACACGGGCAGCCGCTCCAATCTGGAGCGCTTGCTGAAAGTGTGGCGTGAAGTCAAAAACATTCAACTCGACGAGCCGCCTCCGGAGATGGATGTTTCAGAACCCGTCCGCGATCTTGATACGGGCCATATGATTTCCTCCGTGGTGGCCGCAGCTTTGTTCATAAAACCACGCGGCCTGCTGACAGATCGTCAGGCCAGAAAGGTTAATGCATTGAAGCAGGGCTCCCGAGCGCTCGCTATCATGCGCGGCTTGGCCATGCGCTTCAACGGCATCTTGCGCAGCAGGGGCTCGCAGGCACTGGATGAATGGATCGACGATGCCATCGACACCGAGCTCACGGCAATCATGCGTTTCGCCAGCGTTTTGCGCCGGGATATTGATGCCGTAAGAAATGCAGTCGAACTCCCCTGGAGCAACGGTCAAGCCGAAGGTCAGATCAACCGCCTCAAGGTACTGAAGCGAGCAATGTACGGTCGCGCCGGCCCGGAACTGATGAGGGCGAGAATGATGCCGCTGAATCACAGAAATTGAGGGAGAACCCGGTTAACTGCAAAACGACAGCCTCCCTCCGATCACGGCGGTAAGTCGGCAGAAGTGAGTACATTGGCAGACTCGAATATTCCTGCATTCCGAAGAGATGCGGCGGCTGCGCCAGCATCCGCGGTAAACAGAACGACCGCCAGATCTTTGAGTGCCCGTGTGCAGCTTACGTAAAACAACCGACGAGTGCGATCCACCGTGGTCTCCTTGCCCTCTCGTTGATTTTTCAGGTCGTTATCAGACAAAGCTTTTAGCCCAAGATATTTTTCGTAAGAAAACTGGTTATGCGTTCCCTCTTCATCGTCCAGAACAACTAGGACCCTATCGAATTCCGCGCCCTTGATACCCTGCTGGGTCCGAAAGGGAGATTCTTCCGCGACATAGGTCTCGTAAGGGAGGAGCTGGCGCACAGGGCATGATAAAAAGCGATCCATGGCAGCAATCTCCTTGGAGAGTTCCTCGCCATCATCATCATCGCTGACGTCTGCCTTGGCCTCATCGACCAATTCCTCCGCAGCGCCTGCCGGTGGGGGCTCCAGATATGCGGTCAGGCGGGAATCAATGACGTAAAGTCCCGACGACTGCACAGTGGCCAGAACGTCTTTCATCGTCGCGGCGGAACCCTCTGCAAAAGCCTGGGTGATCGATGCCACCAGTTGGCCAATCTCCTTCAGCTGCTTCGCCACATCCCTCCCTATCAATGCATCTTTGTTCATGAGGGGCGAAAACTTCCTCAAAAGATGCATCACATCCAGTTGACGGCCAGCCGCTGAAGCGGCCGCCAACGGTAGAATGAAAGAAACAAAAGGCCTTAATGGCCACGCCGATGCGTCGAGGAAGCCATTCTTGAAGGTATCGGGCGCTTTGTCGTTAAGGGCTCCGTAGAGATCGCCAAATCCGAGACGCTTGGCAGCCATCCGGTGAACAATTACCAATAGCTTGATACGCGTTGTATCGTCCGGGCCCTCGGCCCAATCCCCGTCACCTGTAAAGTGTGCCATCGATGCTCGGACGCGCCTGAGATTATCATCGCGTTTGTCGTCCGCCGGGAGGACGAAAAGCTTCGCAGCACCGTCCTGTGTGGGGATCGCGCCGTCCGGTCCCAACCGCTCACCGGCAACTTGGACCAAATCGTCGCCGTCGCGACGAATTGCATTTGCAACTGCGAGGACTTCTTTAGAGCATCGGTAATTCTCTGGCTTCGGAATTTCTATCCAATCCGGTTCCGGATCGATCGATCCTGTTCCGGTTGCATAGATGCGTTGCATCGGGTCGCCGAAGAAACCGAGGCATAATGGTGATTTGGTATTCACCCCGATTGCCTTCAACGCCGCAATCACTTCTACCGTGGTATCCTGGCTCTCATCAACGAATACGAAGGGGAACTGCTGCGCGGTCAGCGTGCGGAACAAGGGACGTTCAGTGAGCAGGTACGGCCCTAATTTGATGATGTCGTCGTGTCCCAATATCCCCTTGGGATAGTCGCTGCCGGTGCCGTAGCGAAAACTGCTTACTGTCCTGATCTGTGTGGCTTGGCGATGCAACCTTGCCAGATCCCGAACAGCTTTGTCCTTGGTACGCTGCTGAACGCGTGGACCGAAGGCAGCCTGCTCAGCCGTCAATTTGGCTGTCTTTTCATCGATACGGGCGGAAACCCAGTCTCTGATGTCGCTCTGAAACGATCGCGCCAGGAGCCACATGAAGCTGTGAATGGTCGACACATGAACGAGCGGATTGTTCCCTACGTCACGCCAGATTTCCCCGGCAGCAATTTCCGTATACGTAATGCACGCGACCCGCTGACGGTTCTTTCTAAGACGTTCGCCATGCAGCGCTACCACCCCTGACAATCCCTTGATCAGAGAGGTCGTCTTTCCTGACCCGGCGCCTGCCTTCATGATGAAGCTTTGCGGGGGTGACGCCGAAATACACTGCTGCAAAGTGAGGTCCGCTTGCGTATCGGGCTTGTTGGCACGGCTACTCATGCGGCTTCCACCTCTACAATGCCATTGGCAATGGGGCCGGGTAACGGCTCATCAGCCTCAACCGCAATCTGATCCTTAAGCCAAACGAGGCCATCCCGGATGTAAGCGGGAACATCCCAACTCGAAACATCTTCTGTCATGACACCGAGCGCGAACTTCGTCTTATCGAAGCTTTTGCTTGAAACTTTTTTGTGAAGGCCAGCCGCCAAAGCTGCCGGATCAGGTGCCGGCACACGGACGATAAGTCCTATATCCTTGCGCACTGCCGCCTGCGACCAGGCCGGATTTTCGAGCCCGAAATCCTCTTCAAGTGTCCTGCCATACAGATCGCCGGTGTGGCCGTTCCAGGTTACGGGCCTCTTGGTCTGGTAAACCACGCGGACTTTGGCCCCGTCATCCAAGTCAGCTGTTTTGACGGCGTCTTCCGCATCCTGGAGCTCGGCGATCGTTTGCAAAGCCGGCAACCAGCTGATCAGTGTCTGGTTTGAAGTCACAGCATTAGCTGCCGTTGGCAAGCAGGCCTTGCCTTTTTTCTTCTTGAACTTCGGGTTTTCCTCGGCGGCCGCTTCTGCCGGCGCAGGGGCTTCAGCCGCCCCGTCATCGGGACTCAGCGGGACCTCAAATTCTTCAAGATCGTCTTCGTCTTCTGGAGCTGCAGCGTTACCACCATCTGGGACCAAAACGGTCGGACCGACGCTGTCGATGTCGGTGACAATGAGTGTGGTGAGGCCAAGGAATTCGATCAGCGTTTTGAATCGATGGCCAAAGGCGCCGCCTACCTCTAGGATGGTGAGACAGGACGACCGGAGACTTTTGGCGACCTTTTCGATCATAAGCGGCAGAAGCAGCCTTTCGACATTGCCCTCCACCAGAATTGCCGCGTCGGCAAAAAAGAGGTCGCAATGGGTAAGCTTGAGATACCTTTCGAGGAAGTCCCGGTCCGTCGGCTGCAGGTCGTAGAACCGAGACAAGCTCAAGACTTCAGTGACCTGTTCCGTTCCGCTCTTTTGTTTTCTAAAATATCGGATGGGCTTAAAGCCACGCTCGTAAAGAATATGTGGGGAGTGGGTTGTTACGACGAGCTGGGTTGAAAAAATGCTGTCGTCGTCGTCTGCAATTTTGAGAAGATCAAGTACATTACGGATAAAGACTTGTTGGAGCTGAGCGTGGAGGTGCGCTTCAGGTTCCTCGACAAAGATCAGGTGGAGTGGCGGACGATTTTCCCCGAAATTCGCCCACCTGGCCTGGGCGTCCAGGATTTCCACGACCATGTAGATCAGATTCTTGAAGCCGAGCCCGTTATAACTATCGGGTAACGTCGCCGCATCTGCCCCGTCTCCCAGAACGTAGTGAACACGGGCATCCTGACTCATGACGTGAGCGGGATCGAGGGCGGACATGATTTTCAGTTCGGGATTATTTATGCCTGGATATCCGAGCTTTGAAAGACGATCCAACGTCGGCCGAAACACTTCATCAAGATGGATGTTAAGTGCTCTCTCGGAATCAGAAAGTGCCCTGAGGGCGCCATGATCGTCCTGTCTCTGATCCAGATTTCTTTTGTAAAACCGGCTGAGCCGCTTTGACAGATCTTCCGATCTCCCCGCTCCACCGGTCTCCGTGCTTGGATCGGCTAGATGACGCTGTGCGCTCAAATTATCGATTTGGATCAGCGATTTCAGTACGGCCGCACCGCCCGGCTCTGTCTCCAATTGCGTCGGCGTATAGCCCCCGATCTCGTGAAGATCGGCATCGAACTGGGATCGATCCAAAACATAGTATCGGAACTCAAATTCATTCTTGAGCTCTTTTTGCAAATAATCCGTCAGTGATCG
>BFBZ01000333.1_pt5 | contig 20147 bp, 12 predicted proteins | sample 1888401 | NCBI WGS metagenome assembly BFBZ01 (sample SAMD00112614, study PRJDB3348) | symbiont metagenome | host: Chara braunii | reverse complement strand
AATCATTCGAGGATTCGAACCATTTTATCTGATTGATAGCGAATCTCTTTCCGATAAAGTCTTTTTGTTCATGATATTGTCACAGCTTAATTTGTTTTAGTTGTCTCAGAGCCTCTCTTTCTACTTTATCAAATTCAGGTAAGTCTTTTATCTGTTCGCTCATCGAACTTTTCCAACGGCCTTTATATTGTGGCAGACGTTCCGCTAATTTTTTATGAAAATCAGCAGCATTTAATCCTTTGCTTACGCATTTCTTCCTGAACTCATCCAAGTAAAAGTCTGCTTCCATTCCATGCTCTATCAGTAAATACCAGATATCGTAGAAATCCCTTGCTGCCATACGCTGCATTACAGAGCGTAGCTTTTCAATCAATACCTCTTCCAGTGGGTAACATAGAAGATCGTATTCTTCCAAATCAGTATAATCAATAAAAGCAGGGTTTAAGACAGGCTTAAATTCCAGCTTTTCACTTCTGGAAATATCTACTTTTACCCGTTTATTGTTTCCTTGTCCACCCAATGGCCCTACATAACTGATATAGAAGTTTATTCCACCATCTTCATGCTCATTATTGTCGATTATGTCAAGGGGAATATTTGCTTCGTCCCGGATAAATTCAAATGCTTCTTTAAACCAGGCAAATATTTGCTCATTGGTGATCTCGTTGGTCAACAATGTAAAATCGAGGTCTTCTGAAAACCTGTAGTCTGGGAAGTAGATTTTCTTTAATACAGTGCCACCTTTGAATACAATGATTTTTGAAAGCTGGTCATGTTGAGACACACCTTTTAATATCCAGGAGAGAATATAGTCTTTCTCTATCTGCTGGTCACGAACGCCGACTTCTCTTGCCTTTTGCTGTATTTCTCCGGGTTTAATCATGTGTAAATAGCTGATTTAATGGTTTCTGTTTCCAAATTTTGCTGGATGCCCCACCTGCTTATCATTTTTCCTGACTTGGGTAGTTCAGTATCTAATAAAACATAAGAGGCCGTCTTCTCCTTTAGCAATTTTTCTATAATCGGATTATCAATTTCTAATAGTTCCAGGAGAAAGCCAAGCCGCTTAATAACCGCCTGTGACTTAAACCTTTTTGCGTATTCCAATAGCTTATCAAATTTAATTTGGTTTGCAGAAATTCCGATTGCTCTTGCAATCTCAACGATGCCTCCTGCATAATCAGGCTTAAAAAGGCAGTCGATAACCGTTTTTTCAAGATCTGAACATTGCACTTTATGAAAGTTGTCAATCCAAATCTTTTTCATACCAAAGAAGTGATCCGGATTATGGTATATAAACTGAAAGGGAACGTTTTTAATCTTAATTACTGAAGGTCTGAGTTGCTTGGAAACTACAATTTGCTCTTTCAGTGATGGCTGTGTAATAAGATCATGAATTTGCAATGCAGAATAGTAGCCAATATAATATTGGGCATCTTTTACAATAAACTCCGGTATTAAGTGCCAGTCGGGCATAAATGTTTCAGCATCTTGTTCGTAGGGTATAATATAATAAACACCCTCTTTTAAGCGCATTAAAAGACCTCGTTTGGTCATATCGCTTAGTAATTCTTTTACTGCGCTCTCACTTGATTCCGGTAAAGCCTTAAAAGCCTCTCCATAACCAAAGCAAAATCTATCCCTCTCATTAAAGTATGATAAGAGTTGATTTGACTGTGTAGAAATGTACTTATTTCTCATAGTTGCATGGTCAGGTTAAACCTGACTACAATGATATGAAAAATAATCTATCTTGATATACAAATGGAGGTATTTTTTTGCAATCATAGTTAATAGGTCAGGATAAACCTGACTGATCGACTATGAAATACAAGCTAACAACCGTCATAATTGCGAATACACGGTATTTGCAATGCTCTRCAATTATTTATTTTCAGTTTCTCCCGACCTGATATAAGCCGTCTCCATCAGCTTTTTTACTTCTTTACCATTATTGTTATACATATAGTTCCAAGACTTCCTTATCCGGTCGTTTTCCATCTGCTCCAACTTGATCTCCTTCTGGTTATCACTGTAATGAATACACCACTTATAAAGATTGGTGAGAAACAGCATAATAGCCAGCCACAAAAACCAGCGGCTGAAAACCACTTTGTAAAACAGCTTGGCATCGGGAGGGAACGACACRCATATCTTTTATGAGCAAAGCGAAAAGCCATCTGTCCGCCTGTTACAAGAATGGGTCAACGATCGCCACGGAGAGGTGAAAGCGAACATAAAGCATGATACTTTGTTTCTCACATTTGATTACGTTCCTGYCAATCCGTATGAAAAATATATCCTGGAAAACTCAGCGCCTGTCAGAATTTTCTCACCCGAGCTCTTATCTGTAACAGGTATGAATATCAATTTTGAGATGCGCAGGCTCARGCAGAAAAATATTACTGCAAACATTATGGGTAAATCGCACTTTGAGGTGGAAASCCTGGATCCGGAAATGGACTCCGTAGTGGTGAATCAAAGTGATTCGTCAGCAGTAAAATTTGAAATCTCACCAGATTACCGGAAAAAACCTTCCGATCATGTACAAAAGGGAAAGATTGCATTTCATAATGAGGACGGGGTTCTCGTGACTGTTAAAGGTCAGCAGGAGAGTAATTTTGATGAAGGGATGTCTATTCATTTTGTTCAGGCAACTATTAAAGACCATTCCATATTGGATGTAGGTCACGCACWGGTTAAAAACCTGCGGGTAAAAGTATCAGACAGCTCTGCTATTGTCTTATCAGGCGATGCATTAAAAAAAGTGAATGGTTCGACTTGGTAAACGCATTTGCCAGCCGTGTTTATATGTGAAAAATATATCTTTGATTCATATCTATAGATATGTTTTTGATTTCAGAATTTATTGATAACTAATTGTTTACAGGCAGGATTTTTATCCTGCCTCTTATTTTGCCTGCCAGCACTATTTCCCAGCATCTCCCTTTTATTAGGAGGCAGCCATTCCGACTATCCAGACGGGAGATTAAAAGYGTCAAAAAATAAGTGTAAAAAATACATTTATAATTTCAATCMCTTATATTTGTTATAACGTGGCCATATCACAATATGCCCAAACACCGATGCTTGCCAGAGATGCCCTATTATATATACATAGATCGCTACCGTTTACCRGAACGGCTCCTTCTCCCGGGAGTGCTGCTATACTRCATTTACACACGCATCACTCATCCAACAGCCATAAYCCTTACACAGTCATGATAAAGCTTAGCAGAATATTATATTTTGTATTACCATGTATGCTTAGCTGGGCAATCGCAAAGGCGCAGCCTGTAAGAACATGGACGGTAGATGCCAGCAAGCCTGTTGCAGATATACAGCCTACCATGTGGGGCATYTTCTTTGAAGACATCAATTTTGGCGCGGATGGCGGTATCTATGCAGAATTGGTTAAAAACCGTTCTTTCGAATTTTCCAGCCCATTGACGGGTTGGACGGTTAAACAAAAGAAATTTAGGGAAGGCACTGTAATAGTACAAAACAGGCAGGATACCCATACTGCAAACCCCCGGTATATATCAGTGCATGTTCAACAAGCGGCCAAAGGCGATCTCGCATTGAYCAACGATGGTTTCAGGGGTATGGGTGTGAAAAAAGATATACGGTATTTCTTTTCGCTTTTGTACAGCCAACCTGTTGCTGCACAAATMCAGCTCCATATTTCGCTGATCGATTCAACGGGAAATGTTTTAGGCGATACGATCTTCWTCCCCRCCATCAAAGATGGCAACTGGCATAAGCAATCGGCAAGCTTTTTATCGCATGCTACCTGCCCTAAAGCGAAATTGAGAATTGATTTTATGGGTGACGGCTATATAAGACTGGATATGGTTTCTCTTTTTCCTTCCGATACATGGAAGGGAAGGCCTGGTGGTATGCGCGCAGATATGGTACAAATGCTGGCAGATCTAAAACCCGGTTTTATCCGTTTTCCCGGCGGATGTATTGTAGAAGGGCGGGACCTCAACAACAGGTATCAATGGAAAAAAACAATTGGTCCGGTCGAAGAACGCCAATTGATCATGAACAGGTGGAATGTTGAGTTYGCACACAGATCCGCCCCCGATTATTTTCAAACTTTCGGGTTGGGCTTTTACGAATATTTTCAATTGGCGGAAGATATAGGCGCTTCCCCGTTGCCCATTCTCAATTGTGGAATGGCTTGCCAGTTCAATAGTGCAGAAGTGGCCGATATGCACCAGTTAGATKCTTATGTGCAGGATGCACTGGATTTGATCGAGTTTGCCAATGGTGATACTACCACTACCTGGGGTAAAGTGAGAGCATCCATGGGCCATTCCGCCCCTTTTCATTTAAAAATGATGGGTGTTGGTAATGAAAATTGGGGACCTCAATACCTGGAGCGGTTGGATGTCTTCACAAAAGCCATCAAAAATAAATATCCATATATCAAACTGATAAACAGTTCAGGCACGGAYCCGGAAGGAGAAAGATTTGATTTCCTGAATACGGCGTTAAGAAAAAGAAATGCCGACCTGATCGATGAACATTATTATCGCCGCCCCGAATGGTTTTTCGCCAATACCAGTCGTTATGATCATTACCCGAGAAACGGAAGCAAAGTATTTGCCGGAGAATATGCRGCACATGTAAATAATGCAACGGGACCGCAAGACAAAAGCAACTGGCTGGCCGCATTGGCAGAAGCGGCATTCATGACWGGMATGGAACGCAATGCCGATGTGGTGCAGATGGCTTCTTACGCACCGCTCTTTGCTCATGCAGAGGGTTGGCAATGGGCGCCGGATCTCATCTGGACCAACAACTTGAGTATCTACGGCACACCCAGCTATTATGTACAAAAGCTGTTTTCAAACAACAAAGGCAGCAAGCTGCTCTCTATTAATTCCTCTATAGGAGGAACTCAARGATCCGATAGCTTGTATGCATCTGCTGTGATGGACACTGTTTCCGGAGAGTTGATCCTCAAAATGGTCAATGCATCTGCGCGGCGGCAGGACTGCAATTTTATTATACAAGGCACTGGAAAATGCAAAGACGGCAAATTGACAGTGTTGCAAAGCGGTGATTTAAAAACAACGAATTCATTTGAACAACCATTCAACCTGTTACCCAAAGAATCAATAATATCCTTGCAAAAAAAGGGGTTACAATATGCGGCACCTCCTTATTCGCTCAGTGTAATGCGAATAAAATATATACGGGGAAGCTGACTGTTATAAACCTGTTTTATGCATTGGATTATACATGAAACAATCGATCAACGCCAATGAGGTATTGCTGGCTTGTCATATTATGCTTGTTTTCCGGCAGATCACTGTTTGCCAATGACCATGTGTCCATCAGGTGTCTGGGCATTGAGAATGGGTTGTCGAATAATTTCGTTACCTGCATTTTGCAGGACCACAACGGATTTATGTGGTTCGGGACCTACGATGGCATGAACAGGTATGATGCTTACTCGTTCAAGGTGTTCCGAAATAGAATAGGCGACAGCCTTTCGCTGATAGATAATCATATTTATTGCCTCAAGGAAGATAAGCTGAACCATATATGGATAGGGGCTTCCAAAGGAGTAAGTGTATATGATCCTGCCACTTCAAAATTTCATACGCCGGAAATAAAATTCAAATCAAACGCTATACAAAAATTAAACACGGGCGTGCATGAGTTTTGCCAGGTGGGTGATCTTTTGTTTGCAGGAGCACAGTTGTACGGATTGATAGTATTTAAACCGGGCGAATTAACAGGCCGGCAAATTTCATTTCCTCTGCTCAAAGGAGCTCAGAATAGGTATGATGTAAACGGCATCAGGTACGACTCGGTACGCCATCAATTATGGGTATTTGTAAATGAATACGGACTTTGCAAATATGATTTTTCAAAAAATACCTTGTCATTGGTGAGCCAGACCATTACCGAAGCCGGATGTATGAGCATAGATAAAGAGGGTAACCTGTTTGTAGGAAACTCATCAGGCCTGTACAAATTTGATACTAAAATACATGCATATACGAACAACCTCTTCCAGTCAAGAGTGAATGTATCGGGCATTCTGGAAGACAAGCAGGGCACGATATGGATTTCATCGGATGGTGATGGTTTGTGGATGTTGTCGCCATCATTGAAATACCCAACCCGTTTTCAGAACCCGGGAAATGAGATCAACAGTAATGCCATTTATGCTGTTTATGAAGACTTTGAAGGAAGGAAATGGATTGCTACTTTACGGGGAGGTATCAATATCATGGAAACAAAGACCAATTATTTTCATACGATATCCAATACCTTCAACAGTAAAATAAATGTATCGAAAGATTATATATTGTCTTTGTGCGAAGATGAACAATCCAATGTTTGGATAGGTACAGATGGCTCAGGTCTCCGCTATTGGAATAGGGCACGGAATACCTATACAGAGTTCATACATTCCGGTCAAAATTCCATAAGCAGCAATTATATCACCAACATCGTACGCGACTCGAAGAACGAAATATGGGTATCGGCCTGGTCGGGCGGTGTGAACCGGTATAATCGCTCCAGTCAAGGGTTTAAACATTATACATGTTTCAACCCATTCAGAAATACCATTGAAGATAAGGTTTGGCTGGTGTATGAGGATAAAAAGAAAAGGCTCTGGGCAAGTACCAGTAATCCGGGTTTTCTGTACACTTACAACAGGACAATAGATAAGTTCGAATTATTTGATACAGCAATTAGCAATGTGCAATGCCTTGCCGAAGACAAAGCAGGTAATTTATGGGGCGGCGATTATACATCGCTCCTGCTTATCGATGTGAACAAAAAACGCCATAAAATCTTTAACCTTGGCTACCCGGTTCGCTCTATCTATGAAGATAAAAAAAACAATTTCTGGATAGGCACCGAAGGTGGTGGGCTGTTGTTATTTAACCGGCAACAAGGTACTTATAAGCGAATCACCACTGAAGACGGGTTGCCCCATAATACCATTCTCAGGATACTCGAAGATTCCCGGGGCAACCTGTGGTTGAGCACTTATAACGGCTTGTGCAGATTCAATCCTTCAGCAAAGACGTTCCGGAATTTCACCCGCTCAGATGGTCTTCAATCCAATCAATTCAGTTTCAACGCTGCATTGGCTTTGAGATCGGGTGAATTCATTTTCGGCGGTATCAAAGGGATGGATGTTTTTTACCCGGACAGTATTTTTTCAAAAGAAACTGTTCCCAAAGTATTCTTAACGGGCCTTAAAATAGATAATAAACCATGGGAGGGAGATGATGCTTCATCATTGATCAAAGTCCCTTTTAACAAAGCCATTTTATCGCTCGATTTTACAGCCCTCGCTTATTCCGATGCAGATAAAGTACAATATGCTTATTACCTGAAGGGGTGGGACAAAGGCTGGAACCTGGTTAGTAATATCCGTACGGCAAACTACTCCCGCCTGCAGGAGGGTGAATATACTTTTTATGTAAAAACAATAAATGCTGACGGGGTATGGAGTAAAGATTTTGCACTGCTGAATATTAAAGTACTGCCGCCATGGTACAGAACATGGATTGCTTATTCATTGTACTTATTGTTGTTCCTGGGGTTGATATACACGTATCTCTGGTATTACAAAAAACAAGAGAAACTGAAGTATGAGTTGAAACTGTCGCAGATCGAAGCATCGATGGAAAGGGAGAAAACAGAAAAAGAAAAAGAGTTGATGGAAAGGAAGATGTCTTTCTTTACCAATATTTCTCATGAATTCCGTACACCGCTTACGCTGATCATCAACCCGCTGATTGAAATGCTGGAAAGCAGTAAAACAAAAATGGTAAAAGATGAATTAGGAGTGGTTTACCGGAACGCCAGGCGATTGCTGAATATGATCAACCAGATACTGCTTTTCAAAAAAGTGGAAAATGAAGAAGGCTCGCTGACGATTGAAAAAATTGACCTGGTTGCCTTGTGTAAGGATGTGTACGAGCATTTTGTATTGCAAGCCAAGATGAAACACATTAGCTTCCTGTTTGAATGCACCGCCGATATGATCGAAGTATATGGAGACCGGGAAAAACTGGGAACGGCTTTTTTCAATCTTATGTCAAATGCATTCAAATTCACTCCGGAAAGCGGCTCCATTACTTTCGGAATTGAAGAATATTTTGATTCTGTTCATATACTGGTGAAAGATTCCGGGCAAGGCATTCCTGAAGAAGCGGGAGAGACCGTATTTAAAAAATTCCACCAGAATGCGGCAAACAGTTCAAAGAAAGGGTTTGGCATCGGCCTGTACCTGGTTAAAACCATTGTTGAAGCCCATAAGGGACAGGTTTTTTATAAGAGTGCATTAGATGTGGGAACCGATTTTACCGTCATCTTGCTCAAAGGCAAGTCGTGTTTCGACCCTGCGCTGATCATAGAAGAAAAAGCAGTTAACGGTAGTTTAGAAAATTGTAAACAAATAGATAACCAGGATACTACTGTATTAAATGCATGCGAAGATATCTCTGCAATTCATGGATTGGACACAGACGAAATGCTTACAGACAAAAGATCCATTTTATTTATCGATGATGACCATGAGATAAGGCAATACATGCGGAAGCTGTTGCAAAACACCTATTTGTATTATGAAGCGAAGAGCGGTGAAGAAGGAATAGAACTGGTGCATAAACTAGAGCCCGATTTGGTTATCAGCGATATCAGCATGGGTGGCATGAGCGGATTGGAATTGTGTGAATTGATTAAAAAAGATGAAAATAGCTCTCATACTCCGGTGATCCTGCTTACAGCATCACTGGCAACGGAAATGCAACTGGAAGGTATTAAAAACGGAGCGGATGAGTACATTACCAAACCATTTGACAAAGATCTGTTGTTTGCTAAAATCCAAAACATCCTGGCAAACAGGAATATCCTCCGGCAGTATTTCTTTGACCAGATAACTTTAAAAGAAAGCCACAGCAAAGTTCCCGAAGAATACCAGAATTTTTTGAAAGAATGTATTGAGATTGTAGAAGAACATATAGGTGACGACGATTTCACCGTTAAGAAAATGGCGCGGTTAATGGGTATGAGCCATTCTGCGTTGTATAAAAAAGTAAAGCTGATCTCCGGGCAATCGATCAGCGCATTTATCAGTACCATCAAATTCCGCCGTGCAGCTGTTTATTTAATTAACGAGAATTGTGCAATTGGGCAAGCTGCGTACCTGGTAGGTATCAGCGACAGAAAATTTTTCAGGGAAAGATTTGCACAGTTATTCGGGATGAACCCTTCGGAGTATGTGAAAAAATACAGGAAAACATTTCATAAAGATTTGAGTGTGGTCAAGAAAAGAAGATTGAGCTTGCAATAGTGTAATATTGACTGCATCATAAAACCAGTTTCTTCATGCGCACATTACTTGCTACATTCATATTATGCCTGTGCTGTGAGCCTGGGCAAGCCCAGCAGGCAGAGGCCATTGATCTAAAGGTCAATCTTCAAAAGACATTTCAGACAATAGAGAATTTCGGCGCTTCAGATGCATGGTCATGTCAGTTTGTTGGTAATTGGCAGGACGCTGCTAAAAACAAGATGGCCGATTGGTTGTTCAGCATGGATACGCTTGATAACGGCAACCCTAAAGGAATTGGATTAAGTTTATGGCGTTTCAATTTTGGTGCAGGTAGCAGGGAACAGGGAGATAGTAGCGGCATACGGGATGAATGGCGAAGAGCTTCTTCTTTCCTGGAAAAAAAAGGTGTCTACAACTGGCAGCAGCAAAAAGCGCAATTATGGTTTCTGCATGCGGCGAAGCAACGGGGTGTGAAATTGTTCCTGGGCTTTTTCAATAGCCCGCCTGTTGAATTCACCCGGAATAAAAAAGCTTTTGCACATAAAGGCGTTTGTAATATTGCACCTGATCAGTATCGTGCTTTTGCAGTGTATGCAACCAGAACGTTGAAACATATCAAACAACAAGAAGGCATAACGTTCAACTACTTGAGTCCGGTCAATGAACCACAATGGGACTGGAGCGATGGAGGACAGGAAGGCAGCCCATATACCAATCGTGAGATCAGTGAACTGGCCAAAACATTCAATACAGTTTTACAGGAAAACATGGTATCAACCAAACTGATCATCCCGGAATCGGGACAGCTTCAATACTTGCTCAACAGCCGCGACCGCATGCTGAAAAACAACCAGGTTGCAGCCTTCTTCAATGATTCGTCCGCTGGTTTTGTTGGTCATTTGCCATCAGTGGAACCTGTGGTGGCTTCCCACAGCTATTTTACCAGTTCTCCGTATCCAGCGGCCATACGCATCAGGGACAATATTTCACGGAAAGTTACAGAGATTAAAGGTTTACGCTATTGGCAAACAGAGTATTCTGTGTTGGGAGATAATGCAGGAGAGATCAATGGCTGGGGAAGAGACACGGGTATAGCCACTGCTTTGTATGTAGCAAAAGTCATTCATGCAGACCTGGTGGCCGGAAATGCCGCAGCCTGGCAATGGTGGTTAGCTATTTCACCTTATGATTACAAAGACGGACTCATTTATATCGATAAAAACAAAGAAGCCGGCCGTTATTACGACAGTAAAACGTTGTGGGCACTTGGTAATTACAGCAGGTTTGTAAGGCCCGGGATGCAGCGGGTTGCGGTAAATGTTTCCGGGGCAGATAGCCTACTGGTCTCTGCTTATAAAGACGGGATAAACCATAAACTGGTATTTATAATCATCAATGCTACTGCCAAAGAACAAAAATTACGCTTCATAGATCAGAACAGCCGGTCAATTTTTACGAAACAGGACTGGGTAACGTATACCACCAGCGCTTCCCAGCAGCTTGAAAAAAAGAGATATCCCAGTGAAAGTGTTATCCGAGTATTGCCAGGAAGTATTGTAACGCTTGAATCAGGCTATAAAGGGTCTTTTTTTCGCTTTTAAACGAATTACCCCTCTAAAATAAACCCCTTACCCCCCCAATTGCGCATGTAAATAATTAAAAATTTGGTTGAATAAACCAAAAGAAAGATTGCATGCATGTGAAATTCCTACCTCATGGCGGAAGCCCCTGATCCGTCATTTTTTGACCCTCCACAGGCGTCAAAAAATTCCTCAACATCTACACTAACATTAAATCAAGTTTAAACCAAACGCTGCTTATGAAAAAAGGCTTATTTAAATGGTGCCCCATCGGGTTGCCAATGGTCATATTGGTCTTTTTCTCTCTCACGGGCAATTCCCAGGTGAATGAAATAACTGTTCGCGGAAAAGTACATTCAGACTCTGCCGTACTGGCCGGAGCCACTGTTTTTTTAAAGACCAACCCTCAAAGGGCTACCAAAGCCGACGATAAAGGAACATTCAGTATCAAAGTTCCTGCAAATGGTATACTGGTATTTTCCTCTGTTGGATACGAAACGCAGGAAGTGGAAATACAGGGAAACAGTATCCTGAATATATTGCTGAAACCCCAGGACAATAAGTTGGGGGAAGTGGTAGTTGTGGGATACGGAACCCAGAAAAAAACAACACTTGTCAGTTCCGTAACTTCTATTGAACCCAAAGAATTGAAAGGGCCATCGAGCAATCTTACTACCATGCTGGCAGGAAGAATTGCCGGTATGATCTCCTTTCAAAGAAGCGGTGAACCGGGGCAAGATAATGCATCCTTCTTTGTGCGTGGTGTAGGCACTTTCGGTGCCGGAAAAGTAGACCCGCTGATCCTGATCGATGGTATCGAATCGAATCCTACCGACCTTGCCCGCTTACAACCCGATGATATTGCCGGCTTTTCCATTCTCAAAGACGCTACCGCTACATCGGTTTATGGTGCACGAGGCGCCAATGGGGTGATCCTCATCAATACCAAAATCGGACAGGTAAGTAAGATGAAGTTCAATGTGCGGGTAGAGAACTCCAATTCATCCAATACAAAAAACATCGGGCTGGCCGATAATATCTCATACATGAACCTGGCCAATGAATCGGTACTCACCAGGAACCCGTTGGGCGCGTTGCCTTATTCTCAAAACAAAATAGATCATACGGCAAAAGGAGATGATCCATTGCTATACCCCAACAATAACTGGATACAGCAGTTGATAAAAAATTCAAGCAATAACCAAAGGGCTAATTTAAATGTGAGCGGAGGCACGGAGAAAGCAAGGTATTACCTGGCTATGACGTATAACATCGACAATGGAAATTTAAAAAACAATTCATTGAATGGTTTCAATAATAACGTGAAGCTTCAATCGTATTCTGTTTTATCGAATGTTACATTGAATCTTACCAAAACAACCGAAGTGCTGGTAAGCCTGAAAGGTTTGTTCGATAGCTATAACGGGCCTATCAATGGAGGAACCGCCGTTTATAACAGCGCCTTGTGGAGCAATCCTGTGGCTTTTCCCGCCGTGTATCCTTCGGCTCTGTTGCCTTATGTGAATCATCCTTTGTTCGGTAACGCGCTTTTGCCTGGTTCCATCAACACATTATACAATAACCCTTATGCACAATCCTTGTCGGGCTTCCAGTCAAAGAATACCAGCACCATGACTGCTCAATTGAGCCTGAAGCAAAACCTGGATGCGCTTACGCCGGGCTTGTCGGCGAGAATGATGGCCTATACGACCCGTTTTGCAAAGTTCTCAGTAAGCCGCCAGGTAAATCCGTTTTATTATACTTCAAGTATAGTAGATGGAAAATTGGGCGGTATTTTTCTGATCAATGACGGAAGCGTGGGGAACCCATTCCCGGCGCCTACCGAATACCTGACCTATAAACCCGGAGTAGATACGGTTACCAGTACTACCTACGCTGAAGTAGCCTTGAATTATGCACGTGTCTTTAACAGCAAGCACAGTGTGGGCGGTATGTTGATAGGAACCGTACGGAATTATCTCGCAGGCAATGCGCCGTCTTTGCAATTGTCATTACCATCCAGGAATGAAGGGGTTTCAGGCAGGTTCACTTATGGTTATGACAACCGCTACCTGGTTGAGTTCGATTTCGGATACAATGGTTCCGAACGTTTTGCATCAAACCATCGCTTTGGTTTTTTCCCTTCAGTAGGAGGTGGCTGGGTGGTATCGAATGAAAAATTCTTTCAACCGCTACTCAATACCATCAGTCAACTCAAGCTTCGGTTTACTTATGGATTGGTTGGTAACGACCAGATAGGTGACGCGAAAGATCGGTTCTTCTATTTGTCGCAAGTAGGCCTGGATGGCGGATCGGCAGGAAATTTTGGTACCAATTTTACGTATAGCCGCCCCACCGTGTATATCAACCGTTACGACAACCAGGATATTACCTGGGAACAATCCAAACAAACCAATATCGGTTTAGACGCAACGTTTCTGCGCGACTTTAAATTAACTGTTGATGCTTATCATCAATACAGAACCAATATTTTAATGGTACGCAGTACCGTTCCTACTTCTATGGGACTACAGACGGCCATATCGTCGAATGTAGGACAAGCTTATAGTGAAGGCGTAGACATTGCATTGGATTACCATAAAACCTTCAATAATTCCCTGTGGATGCAGGCCCGCGGTACATTCACTTATGCAAAAAGTAAAGTACTGGTCAATGAAGAGCCTCAATATTCGGTACAGAATGCAAACCTCTCCAAAGTAGGGCAGTCGATGAACCAGATTTATGGCCTTGTTGCAGAAAGATTGTTTACAGACCAGGTAGAAGTGAATAACTCACCTGCACAGTTTGGCAACATCATGGCCGGTGATATTAAATACAGGGATGTGAATGGAGATGGGAAGATTAGTATTGCTGACTATGTACCCATAGGATTACCTACAGTGCCGGAAATATCATATGGATTTGGTTTTTCTGTTGGGTATAAAAATTTTGACATCAGTGCGTTTTTCCAGGGTATAGCCAGGACCTCTTTTTTAATAGATCCTGCTAAGATCACCCCATTTGTAAACCAGAACGGATTACTCCAGGCAATCGCGAGCGATCATTGGTCTGAGAACAACCGGAGCTCTTACGCTTTCTGGCCACGCCTCAATACCATTCAATCAGATAATAACAACCAACCATCTTCCTGGTGGTTAAGAGATGGTGCATTTATGCGATTGAAGTCGACTGAGATCGGATATAATTTTTCGCCGAAAACATTGAAACGACTTGGCTTGAGCACAGGCCGCCTCTACTTGAACGGCACCAACCTTTTAACGTTCAGCGCTTTTAAATTATGGGATCCTGAAATGGGGGCTTCAGGGCTTGGATATCCTATTCAAAGGGTATTAAACGCCGGCGTATTAATAGGATTCTAACAATGAATAAAACATGTTTATTATGAATCATCATATCAATCATACAAGTTCCAATCGCAAAATAAATAAACAGCATAGCAGTAATGCAACGATGTTAGCATGCTTCGTATGCGTGTTTCTGTTGGTATTGCTTTTTACTTCCTGCAAAAAAGCATTTCTCGACGTGGTGCCCGATAATGTGGCTACCATCAACAATGCTTTTACATCCAGAACAGAAGCAGAAAAATACCTCATGACCTGTTATTCATATATGCCCATTGATGTAGATCCTACTTATAACGTGGGAATCACTGCGGGTGATGAGGTCTGGATTGAAGACAATGCCATCAACATGCGTATTACCAATGTGGTGCAATTGCCAAGAGGCGCACAGAATACTTCGGATCCTATTGCCAATTGTATGAATGGCGCAAGGGATGCCAATGCGAATTACAAAGGTATCAGGGATTGCAACATTTTCATAGAAAATGTAAGTAACCCGGGCAAAGTGCCCGACCTGGATGCTGATACACGTCTCAGGTGGATTGCAGAGGCTAAGTTTCTGAAAGCATTTTATCATTTTCTCATGTTCAGGGCGTATGGGCCTATTCCGGTGATAGATAAAAACCTTCCCATCAGCACACCTCTGAGCCAGGTTCAGGTAAAAAGGCAACCGGTAGACAGCGTGGTAAACTATATAGCGAACCTGTTAGATTCAGCTGCTATTAATTTGCCGCCGACCATTAACAATACAGCTTCAGAGCTTGGAAGAATTACACAACCCATTGCATTGAGCCTGAAAGCAAGGTTATTGGTAACTGCTGCCAGTCCTTTGTTCAATGGTAATTCAGATTTTGCATCATTCAAAGATCACGATGGTGTAGCACTCTTTAATACGGTTTACAGCGTTGCCAAATGGCAGCGGGCCGCAGATGCATGCAAGACGGCAATTGATCTGTGTACTGCGCAGGGTATTTCATTGTACAAGTTTCCCCAACAGGTGTATCATTTAAGCGATACTGCCATGACGCAGATGAGCATCCGAAATGCAATGAGTGAACCCTGGAACAATGAATTGATATGGGGCCTGACCACCAACAATATGGGCGGCTTCAATACCTTTTTTCAGCGAATGGGAGCAGCTCCGTTCGACAGAACATTTATCAATAATGGTGGAATTACTTATGGCGCTGCGGCGATGGGACCTACCATCAAATGCGCAAAAATGTTCTATACCAAAAACGGTGTGCCGATCGATGAAGATAAAACGCTGGATTTTACCAACATAGCGGCTTTAAGACTCGTATCGCATGCAGAGCGCTTTAATCTTAAAGAAGGAGAAGTTTCTGCCCGTTTGAATTTCGACAGAGAGCCTCGTTTTTATGCAGACCTCGGGTTCGACAGATCTATCTGGTATATGGCCAACAGTCCGTCTAAAACAGATGAAAACACTTTCTATCTTTTTGCACGTGCCGGAGAATTTGGCCAAAACTCTATTGTGCCTATCTGTGGTTATTTCATGAAGAAGATCGTGAACTGGCGTATGGACTGGAATACCAAAACATTCCCTCCTTATCCATACCCCGAAATGCGATTGGCAGATCTGTATTTATTATATGCAGAGGCATTGAATGAAGCAAATGCTACTCCTACGGCCGATGTATATAATTATGTGAATATGATCAGGGATCGCGCCGGTTTGCCAACTGTGCAGAGTTCCTGGGATAATTACAGCATCAACCCGGATAAATACAAAACACAGGCAGGAATGCGTGCCATCATTCAGCGCGAACGAAGTATTGAATTGTGTTTTGAAGGGCAGCGCTATTGGGACCTGATGAGATGGAAAACCGCTGCGCGGGAATTATCCGGTAATATAACAGGGTGGGACAGGACCGGTAAAACGGCAGACCTGTATTATCGCGAGCTCACTTATTTTTCAAGACGCTTTGTGGCCCCTCGTGATTATTTGTTCCCTATTCAGGATAACGATTTGCTGAACAATTCCAACCTGGTGCAAAACCCGAATTGGTAGTAATACAATTAATTGATAGCATCTAAAATATATTGTTATGCGAATTTCAAGGCTTCAATATTACATTTATACGTTTTTGTTCATCGCAACTTTCGCGGGTTGTACGCGGGAGGCGTTGAACAAACCTATTGTTACAAACAGCAACCCGCCGGGCATTGTTTCCAACGTGCAGGCGGTTAATCAAAATGGGAAAGCTGCGATTACCTATAGCCTCCCCACCGATCGTGACCTGCTGTATGTGAAAGCTGTTTACGAAACTTCACCCGGCGTAAAAGCCCAGGTAGTAGCTTCCCGTTATACCAATACACTTACAGTAGATGGTTTTGGCGATACACTGCCACATACCATCAGGTTGTATGCCGTTAATACCAGTGAGGTATCGTCGGCGCCTGTTGAAGTAGCTGTTCAGCCGTTGACGCCAGGGTATATACTTGCACGCAGGTCAATACAAGTGGCGGTTACATTTGGCGGATTCACCATTACCTGCAATAACCCAACGAAAGATAACCTGGCCATTATTCCCATGGTAGATACAGCAGGTAAAGGAGCCTGGGTGCAAACCGTAGGGATGGATAATATTTACAGCAATGATTCTCTTATTTCTGGCACCATCAGAAACCAGCCTTCCATAGCCAGGAACTATGCTTTTGTAGTTCGTGATAAATGGTTGCATTATTCCGATACTTTATTCTTAACGCTTACACCCTGGTTTGAACAAATGTTGGATAAATCAAAATGGAGCACGTTGACATTACCTAATGATGCTACCATATTGAATAATGGTGGATGGTGCTATCCTTATTATATGTGGGATGGCGATTATCATCCAACCTGGCCGCGTACTTACTTTACGGTAGAAAGCGCCACAAAACCCCAAACCGTAACCATTGATCTGGGAAGCAAACATACATTCAGCAGACTGCAGGTGAATCCTTACCTGGAAGTTGGAGGCTACTATTATGTAAGAGGCAATCCTAAAGACTTCGAGATATGGGGATCTAATTCACCGAACCTGTCAGGCCCCGATATTTTATCCGATCCTACCTGGACAAAATTAACAACCTGTCATGTGGTCAAACCTTCAGGATCTCCTTATCAAACAGAAACCGCATCGGACAAGGCCGCTGCTTATAACGGCTGGCAATTCGATTTCCCTGTCGGGTTGAGCGGTTACCGCTATATAAGAATACGGAGCTTATCTAATTGGCAGGGTTCTTATTTCATGTGTATTTCTGAATTCACATTGTGGGGGAACTAATACAGATTCATCATCACTAATTTATCAATCAATGAAACAATATAAAAAAACGACCTGCTATGGCCTGTTGCTACTGCTGTTCATCATAGGTGCTTGTTCCAAGATCGATGATTACAGATCGAAATTTATGGCAGGCGGATCTATTACCTATACCGGCAAAATGGATTCAGTTTATATTTTCTCGGGCAGGAACAGGGCAAAAGTTACAGGACTGTTTACTTCCGATCCCAATATTGCAAAATACAGGGTATTCTGGAACAGCAGGCAGGATTCAACGGAAGTGGCTGTTAAACGTACATCGGGTGTAGATACTGCACGCGTGATCGTATCAGGTTTGCCCGAAGGACAAATGAGTTTTGAAATAAGAACCTATGATGCTTCAGGCAATAGCTCTATTCCTGTGTATGTAACTGCCGGTGTTTATGGAGATTTATACCAGAGCTCACTCGTTAACCGCGGTGTTGCAGATGCTTCCATGCAAACAAATGGCACAGCATTGATCAAATGGGCAGATGTAAATGCAGATGCAGGTGTATTGAACATGGAAATAAAATATACCGATAACAACAACTTGCAACACGACACATTGCTTACTTCGATTGCAACCGGTATGAGTACTGTATTGCCGATGTATAAACTGGGAAGTGCTTTTAGTTATAAAACTGCTTATCTGCCTACGCCTACAGCAATAGATACTTTTTTTACGGCGTTCCAGGACCAGGGTGTTAAAGCAGACGTAACCAGTATTTATTTGTCCAATACAGGCCCGGGATTTCAAAGAGCTAGCTTTGATGGCAGATGGGGCACACTTGCAGCGCCCTGGGTTACCAACGCAGGAGCAAAGAATAAAGACAATGGAATCAACGGAGGTTATACTTCAGATGGAGGTGGCCAGATCAACTGGGAAACATGGAATAACACACCGGTTACAGACGGGAAAGTATATCAGCCTACTTCCCAGCCATTGCCTGCAGGGAATTACACGGTTTCCTTCCAGTATTATTCTGAAATACAATCTAATTCTTCCGTGTATTGCATAGCAGCAGCCGGATCGGGAGGCATACCCTCGCTTCCTAATTTATCAACGGCTTTGGGATATGCCGCTCTTTTCAATGGCGCTAATGTAGGAGCTACATGGCCCAATATAAACGAAACAAAAAGTTTTTCGTTTACGCTTGCCAGTCCGCAAGTGGTCTCCATCGGCTTCCTGGGCAATATTGTAGGAAATGGTAATCCTGGTAGTTATTTTACAGTAAAATATATCAAATTGATCAAGAACTGATCCTTCTGTTATCTTGTGTGTTTGTGTGTATTAACATTCGGTTGTAAACTTTGTAACCTGTCTGCAAGAAAGCCAGATGGGTTGCAAAGCAGCCGGATGTACAACCATACACACTGGAAAAGTAAATCATCAAATGAAAAAGAACAACCTGGTATTTGTTTTCCTATTCCTGGTCATAGTGGCGTCGGCACAAAGGTGTCAACATGTTTTCACCCTGGGTGATAACAGTTTTTTGCTCGTTGGCAAACCCTTTCAAATGATCTCTGGTGAAATACATTACCCGCGTGTTCCCAGGGAAGCATGGCGGCAAAGGATGAGGATGGCCAAAGCCATGGGATTGAATACCATCGGTACCTATGTATTCTGGAATGTGCATGAACCTCAGAAAGGACATTACGATTTTTCAGGCAATAATGATATCGCTGCATTTGTTAAAGAAGCGAAGGCCGAAGGATTGTGGGTGATACTTCGCCCGAGCCCTTATGTTTGCGCTGAATGGGAATTTGGCGGTTATCCTTACCGGCTGCAAAACGAAAAAAGACTAATAGTAAGAAGCAAGGAAGCTGCTTATGTGAAAGCGTATCGCAACTACATCATGGAGGTGGGAAAACAACTGGCTCCTTTACAGGTGAACCATGGCGGTACTACACGTGCCTTCATGAATGGCGCCAACTACAACGATAAAAATCCGTATGAGCCCCAGATCAGCAGTTATGATTATGATGCACCGCTCGATGAGGCAGAAAACACTACAGAGAAGTTCATGCAATTCAGGGAAGTGACCACTAAACATTTGCCGGCTGGTGAAACATTGCCACCCGTACCTGTTACAAAGAAAAGTATCGCATTGAATAATATTCATTTTATACAGTCGGTTACGGTACTTGATCTGCTGCTGTTTTAAAAATAAGTGGCCTGCGTGATTATGCAGTTGTAATGATCAATGGTCAGCAGATAGGCGTGCTGGACAGAAGATTGAAACAAGATAGTTTATTGTTACCGGCATCTTATGCAACGGGAACATTGGATATACTGGTTGAGAATATGGGAAGGTACTGGAGCATAGGCCCGCAGCAGACCATTTACCTGCCGGCAGAATGGTTGAAAAAAGGAAAGAATGAGATTGAAGTATTTGAAATGCTGCAACCCGGGCAGGAAGTATTGAAAGGAGTGGAACAGCCCGTATTGAATAAGCTGCAAACCGGATGACACCACTCATCAAGATTAATAGCGCAGCGGTTTTTTTCAGCGTAGATTTAAAGAAAAAGACATGAACACTTCAAAGATCGCTGCAAGACTCGCTGAACTCTG
>BFBZ01000010.1_pt327 | contig 20173 bp, 17 predicted proteins | sample 1888401 | NCBI WGS metagenome assembly BFBZ01 (sample SAMD00112614, study PRJDB3348) | symbiont metagenome | host: Chara braunii | reverse complement strand
AAGAGCTCGCCCGACCTCACCATGGTCGTGCATCTGCTGTCGCCGAACAACCGTTATGACATGACGTATCTGCGCAACTACGCAGTGCTCAACGTCAAGGATCGGCTGGCGCGGATCGACGGTGTCGGTGACGTCCAACTCTACGGCGCCGGCGACTATTCGATGCGGGTCTGGGTCGATCCGCAGAAGGCCGCCGAGCATGCGCTGACCGCGAGCGACGTGGTGCGCGCGATCCAGGCGCAGAACGTCGAGGCCGCCGCCGGCGTGGTCGGCTCCTCGCCGAGCGTCAAGGGCCTCGACCTGCAGCTCTCGGTCAATGCCGAGGGCCGGTTGTCGACCGAGGAACAGTTCGGCGACATCGTGGTCAAGACCGGCTCGGCCGGCGAAGTGGTACGGCTGCGCGACGTGGCCCGGATCGAACTCGGCGCATCCGAGTACGGCCTGCGCTCGCTGCTCGACAACAAGCAGGCGGTCGCGATCCCGATCTTCCAGGCGCCGGGATCGAACGCGCTGGAGATCTCCGACCATGTCCGCGCGACGATGGCCGAGATCAAGAAGAACATGCCGGAAGGCGTGTCGTACCAGATCGTCTACGATCCCACSCAATTCGTGCGYTCCTCGATCGAGGCCGTGGTCCACACGCTGCTSGAGGCCATCGTGCTGGTGGTGCTGGTGGTGATCCTGTTCCTGCAAACCTGGCGCGCCTCGATCATCCCCTTGATCGCGGTTCCGGTGTCGATCGTCGGYACSTTCGCGGTGATGCATGTGTTCGGYTTCTCGATCAACGCGCTCAGCCTGTTCGGCCTGGTGCTCGCGATCGGCATCGTAGTCGACGACGCCATCGTCGTGGTGGAGAATGTGGAGCGCAACATCGAATCCGGCCTGTCGCCGCGCGATGCCACCAATCAGGCGATGCGCGAGGTGTCGGGCCCGATCATCGCGATCGCGCTGGTCCTGATCGCGGTGTTCGTACCGCTGGCCTTCATCTCCGGCCTCACCGGGCAGTTCTACAAGCAGTTCGCATTGACCATCGCGATCTCGACCGTGATCTCGGCGATCAACTCGCTGACGCTGTCACCGGCGCTGTCGGCGCTGTTGTTGAAGGGACATCACGAGCCGAAAGACTGGCTGACCCGGATCATGGAAAGGTCGCTGGGCTGGTTCTTCCGCGGCTTCAACAAGGTCTTCACAAAGTCTTCCGAGAACTACGGCCGCACCGTCACCAAGGTGATCTATGGCAAAGCCGTCGTGATCGGCCTCTACGTGCTGCTGGTGGGGGTCACCGGTGTGTTGTTCAAGCAGGTGCCGTCTGGCTTCGTGCCGGGCCAGGACAAGCAATACCTGGTCGGCTTCGCCCGGCTGCCCGACGGCGCCACGCTCGACCGCACCGAGGAAGTGATCCGCAAGATGAGCGACATCGCGCTGACCCAGCCAGGTGTCGAGAGTTCAGTGGCGTTCCCCGGCCTGTCGATCTCCGGCTTCACCAACTCCTCCAACGCCGGCATCGTGTTCTCGACCTTGAAGCCGTTCGATGAACGCAAGGACCCGTCGCTCTCGGGTCCGGCGATCGCGGCGGCGCTGAACAAGAAATATGCCGGGATCCAGGATGCCTTCATCGCCATGTTCCCGCCGCCGCCGGTCAACGGCCTCGGCACCATCGGCGGCTTCAAGCTGCAGATCGAGGACCGCGCCGGCCTCGGCTATGAGGCCTTGAACGACGCGACCAAGGCGTTCATGGCGGCGATCCAGAAGACGCCGGAGATTGCCGGCGCATTCTCGAGCTTCCAGGTCAACGTGCCGCAGCTGTTCGCCGACATCGACCGCACCAAGGCGTTGCAGCTCGGCGTGCCGGTGACGGAAGTGTTCAACACGCTGCAGATCTACCTCGGCTCCTACTACGTGAACGACTTCAACAAATTCGGCCGCACCTATTCGGTCTATGTGCAGGCGGACGCGCCATTCCGCGCGCGGGCCGATGACATCAGGCAGTTGAAGGTGCGTTCGTCGTCCGGTGACATGGTGCCGCTGTCGGCTTTGCTGAAGGTTCGCCAGAGTGCGGGTCCGGAGCGCGCCATCCGCTACAACGGCTTCCTGTCGTCCGACATCAACGCCGCCGCGGCACCGGGCTATTCCTCCGGCCAGGCGCAAGAGGCGGCCACGCGGATCGCGGCCGAGGTGCTGCCGCCCGGCTTCGCTTTCGAATGGACCGACCTGACCTATCAGGAGTTCATCGCCGGCAATTCCGGGCTCTGGGTATTCCCGCTCGCGATTCTCCTGGTGTTCCTGGTGCTCGCCGCGCTCTATGAGAGCCTGGCGCTGCCGCTCTCGATCATCATGATCGTGCCGATGGGCCTGTTGGCGGCGATGTTCGGGGTCTGGCTGTCGAAGGGCGACAACAACGTCTTCACCCAGATCGGCCTGATCGTGCTGGTCGGATTGTCGGCCAAGAACGCCATCCTCATCGTCGAATTCGCGCGCGAGCTCGAATTCGCCGGGCGCTCACCGATCAGGGCCGCGATCGAGGCGAGCCGGCTGCGGTTGCGGCCGATCCTGATGACGTCGATGGCGTTCATCATGGGCGTGCTGCCGCTGGTGCTCTCGACCGGCGCCGGCTCGGAGATGCGGCGCGCGATGGGCGTCGCGGTGTTCTCCGGCATGATTGGCGTCACGATCTTCGGTCTGTTCCTGACGCCCGTGTTCTACGTTCTGCTGCGCAGCCTGACCGGCATGAAACCGTTGACGCAGCACGGCGAGGCGACCATCCCCGGAAAGACACACGCGGCATGATGCCGCGTGTGCAAGTCTCGTCTGTAAGCTTGGTGTCAGTTTGAAGGCAATCAGGCTGCGATATCGAGCAGCAATTGTGACGAACCGCGGACCAGCACCTTGCGGCCCGCGGGCGTCAGCTCAAACGAGTCGCCGCGCACCGCGACATAGCCGAGCGTGATCAGGCTTTCGACGGCAAAGCGGTTCAGCCGCGAGGGGTTTGCTGCGGGCGCTCGCAACGCTTTCAACGCATCCCACTGATCTGGTCTGAGTTCGAGTTCTTCGCTCATTGGTCTAGGCACTCCAGGAATTTCTGCGTGCCAGATACAGAGCGCAGATGAATTTCGTGCGACCACAACGAGTCAGGATTTCGATTTATGTGGACGCGCCGTCACATCGCCGTGTCATTGGAATACTTCAATTTTTTCGAATCGTTGCGACGCAATGCCACGTGATTTCGTCACAGAGATTAATCGCACTTCCTCACATAGGTTAATCTCGGTGGAAGCGGGTTAACCGCGCCGCACGCTCGCGCCGCCATCAACCGGCAACGTGACACCGGTCACGAAGTTGGCTTCGTCGGAGGCGAGAAACAGCGCGGCATTGGCGACATCCCAACCGGTGCCCATCTTGTGACGCAGCGGCACCTTGCTGTCGCGTTCGGCCTCGACCTCGGCGCGGCTCTTCTTGAATTCGCGGGCACGCGTATCCACCGCCATCGGCGTGTTCATCAATCCCGGCAGGATCACATTGGCGCGAATTCCGTATTGCGCATTCTGGTAGGCGAGTTGCTCGGTGAAGGCGATCATCGCCGACTTGGTCGCCTTGTAGGCGACGTAGGGGTAGGTCGTGATCGCGGCCATCGACGAGATGTTGATGATCGAGCCGCTCTGCTGCTTGCGCATGATCGGGATGACATGCTTGGCGGCGAGGATACAGCTCTTCAGATTGATCGCCACGCAGCGGTCGAACGCCTCCTCGGTGATATCGAGCAGCTCGGCGTCGCCGCCGGAGAGGCTGACGCCGACATTGTTGTGCAGGATGTCCACGCTGCCCCAGCGGCCATGCGCATCTGCTACCATCGCCTTGATGTCGGCATTCCTGGTGACGTCGGCCTTGAAGGCCGAGGCGGTGCCGCCCTTGGCCGCGATCAGGTCGACGGTCTCCTGTGCCGATGCCAGATTGTGATCGACGCACAGCACCCTGGCGCCTTCGCGGGCGAAGGTCAGCGCGGTGGCGCGGCCGTTGCCGATACCCTCGCCGGGGCTCTGGCCGGCGCCGACGACGATGGCGACGCGATCTTGCAGGCGCATCTCACTTCACTCCCGGTATCGGGTACTGTTGCAGTACCTCTTTGTAGGTGGGTTCGTTGTCGATCTGCATGGTGGCGAGCACGCGCACCACGGCGCAATAGAAGGCGATGGTCAGCACCAGGTCGGTTATATGCTCGTCGGACAGCTCTCGCCTGATCTCGGCGAAGGTCGCATCCGACATCGCAAGCTCGCGCACCATCTCGCGGGCGCCCCTGAGGATCGCTTTGGCCAGTGGCTCGAGCTGCGACGGCTTGCCGTCGGTCTCCGCGATCAGGCTCTGGATGTCCTCGTCGGTGACGCCGAACTCCTTGCCGATCTTCACATGGTGGGTGAACTCGTACTCGGATTTCTCCAGCCAGCCGACCTGCAGGATCGCAAGCTCGCGCAGCCGCGGGTCGAGCTTGCTCTTGAAGCGGATGTAGCCGCCGATGCCGTTGAAGGCCCGCGCCATATCCGGCGAGTTCACCAGCAGCTTGTGCAGATTGGTGTTGCGCTTGAGCATGTCGCGATATTCGGGGGCGACCTGGTCGGCTTCGAGATAGGGCAGGCGGGCCATTGTTGTTGTCCTTGGTTCGGCGGCTTGCGGAAATGGGGCTGTCTGGTCAGCCGTAGAGCGCTTTGTGCTCGCTTTCGTAGTTGGCGTAGGAATCCTTCATGCTGGCGCCGTTCAGCAGCATGGTCGCGACCACGGCGTTGTCGGCATCGAACACGGTCGAGCGCACCCACATGCTTTCGGTGCGCTTGCTGCCGGAGAGCGCCACCACCTCGCGCTCGACCCAATAGGTCTCGCCCGGGAACAGCGGCCCGCGCAGCAGCCGGATCTCCTGGTCGGCGAACAGTCCGACAGCGGGGCCCCGGACCGGCAGACGATCCTCGCGCGCGCGGTACTGGAACAGCACGCTCAGCATCTCCATCGGAATGATGGCGCGGCCCCAGGGATTGTGCTCCAGCGAATAATAGTCCGACGGCTCGGTGATCACCTTGAGCTTGTCGGCCAGCGAGAACGGATAGAGGTCGCCCATGTTCTGGTCGAAATCCATCTTGATGGCCTGCCGCGGCGCCTTCATACCGACCTTGATATCGGCGAGGATCACCGGATCGGTCAGCGGCCTCAACTCGCCGAGCCGATGGCTCAGCGCGGTTTCGGTGCCGTCGCCATCGATCGAGGCGGTGCCGCGCAGGATCTCGGTGCCGTCGGGTTTGATCATCCCGATCGCGCAAACCGTCTGGCCCGGCTTCGGCTTTTCGATCTGCGCCTGCACCTCCTCGCCTTCGAACACCGGGTTGCGGTAATGCGCCGACAGGCACCCGGTCATGAACCAGGCGCGGCCCCAGATCCGCTCGCAAAGCGGCGCGAACTGGCTGAAATGGGTCGGCCCCTCGATGGTGCCGCCGCGGAAGCCGAGCTTCTGCGCGGTTGCGTCGTCGTGAATCGACGCGTGAGAGTCGTAGGTCTGGGCCTGCAGCATCTGCTTCGGGCTGCGCCAGGGACCCATCAGCAGATTGTCCTTTTCCACGATTTCCGTCGTGAACGCGGATTCGACTTTGATCATCCTTGGTCTCCCTTTGGGCGCACCGTTTCAAAGATGCCGGGGTTCGGCAAGCCTCGCAGAGCAGCAAGCCTCGCGGCCGCAACATTGAGATATGTGCTGCGGCCATGGAACGGGGCTGTTCATGCATAACAAAAGCAGTGCATGCTGATGCATGATCATGGACAGATAATGAGACCGGTTCGGACCGGCGCGATTGACCGACGGGGAAACTGATGACGTTGATGGACGTTGGACTGGACGACAAATACCGGTTGGACACGAAGCGAATCTTCCTTTCCGGTACCCAGGCTCTGGTCCGACTGCCCATGTTGCAGCGCGAACGTGACCGCGCCAATGGGCTGAACACCGCGGGTTTCATCTCCGGTTACCGCGGTTCGCCGCTCGGCATGTACGATCATGCGCTGTGGCGGGCGAAATCATTCCTCAAAGAGCACGACATCGCCTTCGTTCCCGGCCTCAATGAGGATCTGGCGGCGACCGCGGTGTGGGGCAGCCAGCAGGTCGGCATGTTCCCGGGCGCCAAGGTCGATGGCGTGTTCGGCATCTGGTACGGCAAGGGGCCCGGCGTCGACCGTTCGCTCGATGCCCTCAAGCACGCCAATTCGGCCGGCACTTCGCCGAATGGCGGCGTGATCGCGCTGGCCGGCGACGACCATGGCTGCCAGTCCTCGACGCTTGCGCACCAGAGCGAGCAGGTGTTCGCCTCGGCGCTGATGCCGGTGGTCAATCCGGCGACGCTGCAGGATTATCTTGACCTCGGCATCCTCGGCTTCGCGCTGTCGCGCTATTCCGGCTGCTGGGTCGGCTTCAAGGCGATCTCCGAGACGGTGGAGAGTTCGGCCTCGATCGTCAGCGATCCCGATCGCATCAAGATCATCATGCCCGACGATTTCGAGATGCCGCCGGGCGGCCTCTCGATCCGCTGGCCGGATCCGCCGCTCGAGGCCGAACGGCGGCTGCACGGGCCGAAGATGGACGCGGTCGCGGCGTTCGCCCGCGTCAACCGGTTCGACCGCATCGTGCTGGATTCCAAGCCGGCGCGGCTGGGCATCATGGCGACCGGCAAGGCCTATCTCGATCTGCGCCAGGCGCTCGCCGATCTCGGCATCACCGATGCCGATGCACAGGCGCTGGGCCTGCGCATCTACAAGGTGGCGCTGACCTGGCCGCTTGAGGCCGATGGTGCGCGCGCCTTCGCCGAAGGTTTGCAAGACGTGCTGGTGGTCGAAGAGAAGCGTGGCTTCATCGAGGACCAGCTGATCCGCATCCTCTACAACATGGACGCATCGAAGCGTCCCTCGGTGGTCGGCAAGCGTGACGAGAGCGGCGCGCCTCTGCTGCCAAGCGAGGGCGAACTGACGCCGACCTTGGTAGCGGCAGCCGTCGTGGCGCGGCTGCGCAAGCTCGGCCACCGCAGCCCGCTGCTGGAGCAGCGGCTCGCCAAACTCGAGGCGTTCGATCGTCCGGCCGAGGGGGCCGGCGCCGCGAAGCTGTCGCGGACGCCGTATTTCTGCTCGGGCTGCCCGCACAATTCGTCGACCAAGATTCCCGAGGGCAGCCGCGCCATGGCCGGCATCGGCTGTCACGGCATGGCGCTGTCGGTGCCGAACCGCAACACCCAGACCATCTCGCATATGGGCGCGGAGGGCGTGAGCTGGATCGGGCAAGCGCCGTTCACCAGCGAACAGCACGTGTTCCAGAATCTCGGCGACGGCACCTACACGCACTCCGGCCTGCTGGCGCTGCGCGCGGCGGCCGCCGCCGGCGTCAACATTACCTACAAGATCCTCTACAACGATGCCGTGGCGATGACCGGCGGCCAGCCCGCCGAAGGCGGCTTCACGGTGTCGCAGATCGCGCATCAGGTCTGGGCCGAGGGCACCAAGAAGCTTGCGATCGTCTCCGACGATCCGGACAAGTATCCTGCCAATTATTTCCCGTCCGGCGCCACCATCCACCATCGCCGCGAGCTCGATGCCGTGCAGCGCACCTTGCGCGAGATCGAGGGCCTCACCGTCCTGATCTACGACCAGACCTGCGCGGCCGAGAAGCGTCGCCGTCGCAAGCGCGGAACGTTTCCCGATCCGGCCAAGCGCGTCTTCATCAATGAGCGGGTCTGCGAGGGTTGCGGCGACTGCTCGGTGGCGTCGAACTGCGTCTCGGTGCAGCCGCTCGAGACCGAATTCGGCCGCAAGCGCCAGATCGACCAGTCGAACTGCAACAAGGATTTCTCCTGCATCGAGGGTTTTTGCCCGAGCTTCGTGATGGTGCAGGATCCCAAGCTGCACAAGGCCGACCGGACCGCGGCCGACCCCAAGGCACTGTTCGCCGACCTGCCGACGTCGCCCGCGAGCGCGCTGAGCGCGCCCTACAACATCCTGATCACGGGTATCGGCGGCACCGGCGTCATCACCATCGGCGCGCTGCTCGGCATGGCTGCGCATGTCGAGGGGCTGGCCTGCTCGACGCTCGACTTCACCGGCCTGTCGCAGAAGAACGGCGCCGTCATGAGCCACGTCCGGCTCGCACCGGCGTCCGACATGCTGACCACGGTCCGCATCGCGCCCGGCAATGCCAATCTGATCCTCGGCTGCGACCTCGTGGTCGCCACCAGCGTGCCTGCGCTGAGCCGCGCCGAGCGCGGCGTCACCCGCGCCGTCGTCAACGCCGACCTGCTGCCGACCGCGAGCTTCGTGATCGATCCCGATATCGATTTCGAGGCCGGCTCGATGCGCGATGCGCTGAACGGCGCGGTGCGGCCTGACGATCTCGACATCCTCGATGCCACGGGGCTTGCGACTGCGCTGATGGGCGACAGCATCGCAACCAACGCCTTCATGCTCGGCTTCGCCTTCCAGCGCGGCGCGATCCCGCTGTCGCTGGAGGCGATCCTCAAGGCGATCGAGCTCAATGGCGCGGCAATCGAGATGAACAAGACCGCGTTCTCCTGGGGCCGGCTTGCCGCCCACGATCTGCAGCGCGTGGTCAGCGCCGCGCGTTTCAAGAATGCAGGGACAGCGCCGGCGAAGAAGACGCTGGACGAGACGATCGCGTTCCGCGCCAAATTCCTCACCGACTATCAGGATGCGGCCTACGCCAAGCGCTATCTCGACGACGTGGCGCGCGTCCGCACGGCCGAGACCGCGGCTGCGCCCGGCTCGCAGGAGTTGACCGAGGCCTTTGCCAAGGGCTTGTTCAAGCTGATGGCCTACAAGGACGAATACGAGGTTGCGCGGCTGTATTCCGATGGCGAGTTCAGCAAGGCCTTGCGGGAGCAGTTCGAGGGCAATTCCGGCTTGAAGGTTCTGCTGGCGCCGCCGCTGCTGGCGCAGCGCGATCCGGCCACCGGACGCTTGCAGAAGCGCGAATTCGGCCCGTGGATCTTCAAGGCGTTCGGCATGCTGGCGGGGCTGAAGGGCCTGCGCGGCACCGCGTTCGACATCTTCGGCTACACCGCCGAGCGCAAGATGGAGCGCGCGCTGCCGGTGGATTATTCGGCGATGATCCTGCGTCATCTCGACGGCAAGAAGCCGCTCGATCTGCCGCGTCTGGTGGCGCTGGCGAAGGCTGCGGACCTCGTGCGCGGCTATGGCCACATCAAGGAAGGCAACGTCGCCCGCTGCCGCACCGAATGCGCGCGGCTGGAGCGCGCGATCGGCCAGCCGCTGGCGCAGGCGGCGGAATAGGCGGAGCGCTTTCGAGCGCAGTGGATGCCATCGGAACGGGGCTCCGCGGAACTTTCCGCGGCGACCTTGGTTGACCGGTAACCCTGCTCGCGGACGGCGACTGGATTCGCGCGGCTGGGTTCCTACATGATGGCTGTTCCGTTCGAGTGATTTCAGGAGGCCCTTCTGACGGTCCTGAAAAGCGTTTTCGTTGCAACCGTTTGTACCGCGTGCCTGGCTTTGGGTGGCGTGGCGCTCGCCGACGACTATCGTCCGAGCGAGTTTTTCGGCCTCGATCTTTCGCAGGCGGTGCTATCGCCGAAGCGGCTTGGCCCCCCGGCGCAGTTCGAGCCGGTCCCGGTCGAGGCGAAGACCGATGCCAGCCCGGATCAGCATGCAGCTGCGGAACCGACGGTCGAGGAGCCGAGCGTCGCGCCGCAGAAGTCGGCGCGCACCACCAGGGTGACGGCGCCGCGTGAGAGGAAGCGTGCGGTCGCGCACATTCCTGCCCGCGCCAAGCTCGCCCGGCGGCATTCCAATCCGCTCGACGCGGAAGCCCGCGACATCAGGATCCAGACCTGGCCGTGCCGTACCGGCGGCATCTGCAACTGGCAGAGATGAGGGGCGGCCGCGGCGCTTCTTGGTCCCTCGTTCGAGCGCTAATCTCACACCCGTCATCCTGAGGAGCGCGCTCTTGCGCGCGTCTCGAAGGATGCACGGCCCCGCCTGTGGCCGATTCATCCTTCGAGGCTCGCTCCGCTCGCACCTCAGGATGACGGGATTGGGATGGGCGCCCGGTGCCTGACGACGCCGTTGCCAATCTCCCCCGAGTCATCCCGCTGTCGCAAAACCGTCGGCGCAGAGTCAAGAAACCGTAAGGCCGGAGTCAAACGGCGCAGGCAAAACCCTCGTCTGGATTCGACGAAGGTTACGGGATGCCGACAGCGATCTCCGCGAGGCGGCGAGGCCTCACCCGGCGTCAGCTCCTGGTGCGCTCGGCGTCGACGGCCGCGCTGGCGGGGCTGGGCTCGCTGGCAAGACCCTATCTGAGCCGCGCCGCGGATCGGCCCGCGATCGCGGGCATCCAGTCGGGCGATGTCGCAAGCGAGTCCGCCGTCATCTGGGCCCGCGCCGATCGCGCCGCGCGGATGCGCATCGAATGCGCCGCGGTCGAAAGTTTTGCCACCATCCTGCGCACCGCGACGGCCGATGCGTTGCCCGAGCGCGACTTCACCGCCAAACTGCTGCTCGACGGCCTGCCGCCGGGCCAGGACCTGTTCTATCGGATCAGCTTCGAGGATCGCGACGGCGTCTCAGGCGAAAGCCGCGTCGGGCATTTCCGCACCGCGCCGCTCGACCGCCGCTCGATCTCCTTCGTCTGGTCCGGCGACGTGGTCGGGCAGGGCTGGGGCATCGACCCCGCGCGCGGCGGCTTGCGCAGCTACCGCACCATGCTGAACGAGCGCCCGGATTTCTTCATCCATTCCGGCGACCACATCTATGCCGATTGCACGGTGCCGGCGCAGCAGGCGCTGCCGAATGGCGAGGTCTGGCGCAACATCGTCACCGAGGAGAAATCGGTCGTCGCGCAGACTGTTGGGCAGTTCCGCGGCAATTACAAATACAACTGGCTCGACGAGCATTTCCGCGCATTCCACGCCGAGGTCCCGATGTTTGCGCAATGGGATGACCACGAGGTGGCCGACGACTGGTCGCCGATCGGGACTGCTGACGCGACCGGCTACGATGAGGACGGCAATTCGCGCCTAGTGGCGCGGGCGCGCCGCGCCTTTCACGAATTCATGCCGATGCGGCTGATGCCGGAGCGCGACGGCCGGGTCTATCGCAAGATCGCCTACGGGCCGCTGCTCGACGTCTTCATCATCGACATGCGCTCCTACCGCGATTCCAGTTGGAACAAGCAGGGCGATCCGGACCAAGCCTTCATCCTCGGCGAGAGCCAGCTCGCCTGGCTGAAGCGGGAGCTGGTGGCGTCGGATGCGACCTGGAAGGTGATCGCCGCGGATCTGCCGATCGGCCTCGTCAGCCTGGACGCGGTCGCGCTCGGCGACGGCCCGCCGGAGCGGCGCGAGCACGAGATCGCCGATCTCTTGTGCTTCATGAAGCGCGCCGGGGTTCGCAACACGGTGTGGCTCACCGCCGACATGCACTACACCGCCGCGCATCACTATGATCCGAACCGCGCCGTGTTCCAGGAGTTCGAGCCGTTCTGGGAGTTCGTCTCCGGCCCGCTGCATGCCGGCACCTGGTCGCCGGGCGAGCTCGACAACACTTTTGGCCCGAAGGCGATGTACCAGAAGGGTTGCTCGGCCGAGCAGGGCGACAATCTCGCGCCGTGCTTCGGCCTGCAATTCTTCGGCCGCGTCGACATCGACGGCAGGACCGGCGTGATGAAAGTGACGCTGAAGGACGTCGACAACCACGACCTCTGGTCGGTCGATATCGAGCCGCGGCCGGACGCGCGGCCCGGCCAGATCATGGCGCAGCATATCTAGAGCCGTTTCTCATTCGTCGCGACATCTTGATTGCGGGCGCCTTGCCCGTGTGGCCGGTTTACGGGCAGACTGCGCCCTGGCAGTTCTGCCAATTTCATTCTTTTCAGCTGATTTGCTGGCGTGACGTCGTCGATTTCATCGGCGTCCCACGCGTCAGGAGCTATCCATGGACAATCTGCAGACACAGGGCATCAGCCTGCCGCAGCTCGGGCTCGGCACCTTCCGCATGCAGGGCGATGCCTGCCGCGCGGCGGTCGAGAGCGCGCTCGGGCTCGGTTACCGGCACATCGACACCGCCGAGATGTACGGCAATGAAGAGCCAATCGGTGCTGCGATCGCGGCAGCGAGCGTCGCGCGCAAGGACCTGCATGTGACGACCAAGGTCTGGCATGAGAATTTGGCGCCGGATGCGATCCGGCGAGCGTTCGACGCGAGCCTGAAGAAGCTTCGGCTCGATCACGTCGATCTCTATCTGGTGCACTGGCCGTCGAAGAGCATGAAGCTGCCCGTCGTGTTCGAAACGCTGATGAAGCTGAAGGAAGAGGGCCGCACCCGCGCGATCGGCGTCGCCAATTTCACCACCGCGCTGCTCAAGACCGTGGTCGAGGACGTCAGGGCGCCGATCGCCTGCAACCAGATCGAGTATCACGCGATGCTGGACCAGACGGCGGTACGGAAATATCTCGCCGCGAAATCGATCCCGCTGGTGGCCTATTGCCCGCTCGCCCAGGGCCGCTTCGCCACCGACGCGACGCTGGCGAGAATCGGCAGCAAGCACGGCGCAACCGCGGCGCAGGTGGCGCTGAAATGGCTGCTCGATCAGGACGGAGTTGCGACGATCCCGAAAGCTTCGCGCGCCGAAAGCCAGAAAGCCAATCTGGACGCGCTGAAGGTCAGGCTCGACGACGATGACCGCAACGCGATCGCCGCGCTGCGCAAGGACATGCGCTGTGTCAATCCGGGTTTTGCACCAGCCTGGGATTGAACTCGTCGACCAGATATCTGGACGTCGAAAGAGAAAATGGCTCCGCGAGGAGCCATTTTCCGATGTGTCGGTCTTTGGTGTGTGTCGGCAGTCAGTAGCGATCGCGCCGGATCACGACGGCGCGGTCATGGTCGTGATGCCAGCCCCGATGCCAGCCACGGTCATGGCGCATCTCGGCGCGGGCGCCCCAGCCGCGATCCCAGTGATGATGGCCGCCACGCTTGATCACGACGGTCTCGGCGCTCGCGATCGACGGTACAGCCACAGCAAGCGCACCAATCGCTGCAACAACAAAACCAATCTTTTTCATCGCATCCTCCTCAATGAAGCGAGGAGAAAACCGTGCAGGGATCGAAACGTTCCTCGGGGAACCCGACCATTTTTCTGAACGTTTGTTCAGCGATCGCAGCGTTCGCTGTGAGTTGGCCGCAACCGATGAGTGCGCACGAGGTGCACCTTTCGGTGGTCTTGCCTAACTCCCTCGTCCGACGCATCATCGCGCCATAAAAACGATATTCGGGGGAGCGTCGTCGTGAGCGAATTTTCACGTCGTGAATTTTTGAAGGCGACCGGATCGGCCGCAGCCATTTCAATTGCGGGGCCGGCAGATGCCGCGATGGGGCCGAACGACAAGTTCGATCTCGTGATCAAGGGCGGCGACGTGATCGATCCCAGTCAGTCGCTGCGCGGCAAGCGCGACATCGGCATCCGCTGGGGCCTGATCGAGGCGATGGAGGACGACATCCCGGCCGCGCGCGCCAGCAAGACCATCGACGCGTCCGGCAAGCTCGTGATGCCGGGCCTCGTCGACCTGCACTGCCATGTCTACCCTTACGGATCGGCGATCGGCATTCCCGCCGACGAGCTGGTGCAGTTTCAGGGCACCACGACCGTGGTCTCGGCCGGCGATGCCGGGGTCAACAACCTTGCGGCGCTGCGGCGCTTCATCGTGGCGCAGTCGCGGACGCGGATCTACGCCTTCGTCCATATCGCCAATAACGGCCTGTCCGCATTCCCGGTGGCCGAGCTCTACAACATCGACAACGCCCAGGTCGAAGCCTGCGCGATGGCGCTCGCGGAGAACCCGGACTTCCTGATCGGGGTCAAGGTGCGAATGTCGGAGAACGTCATCTTCAAGCATGGCGTCGAACCGCTGAAGCGCGGCATCCAGGCCTGCGAGATGTGCGGCTGGCCGGCGCGGATGATGGTGCATATCGGCGGCGTCGAGACCAGGGAGTTGATGTCCGACATCCTCGATCTGCTGCGGCCCGGTGACATCCTCACGCACGCCTATTCCGGAGCGCCGAACATGTCCGGCGCCTTCACCAACATCGTGCAGGACGGCAAGCTGCTGCCCGCGGCGCTCGCCGCCAAGCAGCGCGGCGTGCTGTTCGATGTCGGCCATGGCGGCGGCAGCTTCGATTTCACGGTGGCGGAGATCGCGATCCCCGCCGGCTGCACGCCCGACACGATCTCCTCGGACATCCACGTCTTCTCGGGTAACTCGCCCGGCATCCCATTCTTGCCGAACGTGATGAGCAAGTTCCTGGCGATGGGATCGTCACTGGACCAGGTCGTCGCGATGACAACGTCGGTGCCGGCGCGGATCATCAACCGTACGCCGAAGATCGGCACGCTGCAGCGCGGCGCGCCCGGCGACGTCGCGATCATGGACCTCGTCGAAGGCCCGGTCACCTTCGTCGACACCCGCAACAACAAGCGCGACGGCAATCTGCAACTGAAGCCGGTGCAGACCGTGATCAACGGCGTACCGTTCGGCCGGCCCTATCAGGCGCCGTTCTCGGTGCGGTGAGGGGCGGGTCTCGCCGATCGCCTGTCATTGATCCGCGTCAAGGACAGGAGACCCCGTTGGTCGATGATGAGCGATCATAAGGGGCATGTCGTGACAGCGAATCGTTCCTCCATCAACCGATCGGTACGTTCCGCCGCGCTTGGTGCGGCGTTTTCCGAAAGCGATTTCCTGCTGCAACTGGGCGCGGCCGTACGCGGGGCGCGGGCCAATATCGGCATGACGCGCCGCGAACTGGCTCGCCGTTCTGGCGTGTCACAGCGCTACATTGCCCTCATAGAGGCGGGCAAAGGCAACGTCTCAATCGTGCTGCTGCTGCGAATCTTGAACTCGTTCCGCAGCGACGCCACCAAGGCGGCCTGACCGGGAGAGGATTGTTGCTTCGATGGGCGAACTCGTACTTGCCGCCAAGGTCAGCCATGTGCCGTCTCTGATGCTGTCGGAGCCTGCCGATCATCCGCTGCACGATGTGAGGGCCAGTGCGGTCGCAGCATTGCGCGAACTCGGCAGCCGCGCCAGGGAACGCGGGGTGTCGACCTTTGTGGTGTTCGATACCCATTGGCTATCGAATTTCGGCTACCACATCAACGCCAATGCCCGGCATCGCGGCTCGTTCACGAGTCACGAGGCGCCGCAGATGATCAAGGATCTGGGCTACGATCTGCCGGGGAATACGTCGCTTGCCGAAGCGATTGCACGCGAGGCCGCAAGCGACGGCCTCAATGTCATGGCGCACCAGGTGGAAAGCCTCGGTCTCGAATACGGCACCATCGTCCCGATGCACTATCTCAACCCGGAGGGCTGGGCGAAGGTGGTCTCGGTCGCGTCGCCGCTGTTCGCCTCGATGGAGGAGAGCCAGTTGCTCGGCGAAGCGACCCGCCGTGCGATCGCACAATCCGGCGAGCGGATTGCCCTGCTTGCCAGCGGATCGCTGTCGCATCGGTTGCTGCCGAACAAGAAGCTCGGCCCCGAAGCCTGGACATCGATTGCCAGCGAGTTCAACCGCCAGGTCGATTTGCGCGTACTGGAGCTGTGGCAGCAGCGCCGTTACCGGGAGTTCCTCGACATGCTTCCCGATTATGCCACGAGGTGTAACGGCGAGGGCGGAATGGCCGATACCATCATGCTGTTTGCGGCGCTCGGCTGGTACGAATTCCGTGGCGCCGCCGAGCAGCTTTGTGACTACTTCCCGTCGAGTGGCAGTGGCCAGGTGCATGTGGAGTTTCACCTGACCGCCTAGTAGTGGCCCCGCCAATCTAGCCGCGCTTCTCCACATTGCTGCTGCGCGCCGGCACGCCGAACTCCTTGCGGCACACCTCCGCCAGCACGGCGACGCCTTCGCGGATCTGCTGGTGCGAGGGGCTCGCGAAGCAGAGGCGTAGCCGGCTGCCTGAATGGGCCTTGCTGGTCGACCATTCCGGCCCCGGATTGATCGAGACGCCGGCGGCGAGCGCGGCCTGATAGAGCTTCAACGTGTCGACATTGTCGGGCAGCTTGACCCAGAGAAAGATGCCGCCCTTCGGCGCCTCGAATTCGGCTGACGTGCCGAACTGCTCGTTCAGCGCCTCCATCAGCGTGTCGAGCTTGGCGCGCAGACCCCTGGTCAGCCGCGGCACGTGGGTCGCGAAATGCGGCGCGCAGTATTCCGCAAGCACCATCTGCTCCAGCGCGCCGGAGCCGGCATCGGTCTTCAGCGGCAGCATCCGCGACATGATCTCCCACGGCGCAACGATGAAGCCGACCCGCAGCGCCGGCGCGATCGATTTCGAGAACGAGCCGATATGGATCACGCCGCCATGCGTGCTCATGGCGTAGATCGCGGGCGGTCGTTCGCCGTTCCAGATCAGGTCGGCATAGCAATCGTCCTCGAAGATCGGCACGCCGTGTTCTTGCGACAGCTTCAGCATCTCGGCGCGGCGGCTCTCCGGGAGGATCGAGCCGGTCGGGTTCTGCACCGTCGGGATGGTGTAGATGTATTTCGGCGTGATGCCGCGCCGCTTGTGATCGGCGAGCGCGGCCGCAAGCGCATCGATCCTGATGCCCTCGCTATCGAGGGGAATGCCGACCGCGTTGACGCCGAGCCGGGTCAGCCGGTTCAGCGAGCCTTGATACGTCTCCTGCTCGATCAGCACCGTGTCGCCCTTGGCGAGCAGCGTATGATTGACCAGGTCGAGCGCCTGCAGCGAACCGGAGACGATCATGATCTCGTCCGGCGTGCAGGTGATCCCGGCGTCACGCTTCAGCTTCTCGGTCAAGAACTGGCGCAATGGCAGATAGCCCTGCGGCCCGTGCGCGAGATTGTAGGTCGCAAGGTTCTTGCCCTCGCGCTTCAGCACGGCATTGATCGCCTCCAACAGGCCATCGACAGGCACCTGCTCGGGATCATTGTTGCCGCCGACGAAGGAGTATTTGGCGAGCCCGGTCCAGCGCGCGGCCGGCGCAGGCAGGCCGGCTGGCAGCAGCGGTGCAAAGTCGAACTGGGCTGAGGTGGACATGGACGTTTCGCTCCGGTTTTGTTGTCGTTGAGAAGGCCCGCGGGACAGGGTCTTCCATGAAGTCAGTTCAAGTCAGTTCTGCTCAGTTCTTGCCGACCAGCCGGATCGGCCGGCCCTGGCTGATAAAGGCGTAGTGCCCGGCGCCGACGCTGCCGACCATCAGGGCCTCGACCGCCGGTTCCGCGATCTCGCCTGCGGCCGCCCAATCGACCACGAAATTCGCCCCGGTGCCGCCGCGGGTATCGGCGGTGGCGATCGCGACCTCGACGGTGGCAAACGGTTTAAGCGCGATCGGCGACTTGAGGTAGGTCTCCACCATCCTGCCTGATGTGTCGAAATAGGCGATCCGCTTGAGGACCAGCGGCCTGGTTTCCGAGGTGTTGTGGACGCTGAGCGTCACCGAGAAATCGGCCCTGAGCTTGCCCTGGCTCATCGACACGCTGGAATAGACCGGCACGTAGAATGCACCTGAGGCCGTGAGGCCCTCCGATGGCACGGTGGTGAGCGAGTTTGCAAAATTTTGTTCAATACTTGCGGCGGATTGTGCTAGCGCCTCAGACATGCGCACGGTGAGCAGGCAGGCCAACACTGCCAGAAAAATGCCGCCTGCGCGGATGTGACACATTGCTCGGTTGATCCTCACGCCCGGCCCTCTAGGTTGCGGCAACAGGAAGTCTTTAGACGCATGCATGAACTAATTCGCGATATCACGCTCTGTATCCTGTTTGCCTGGGGGCTCGGGCTGTTGGCCCATTTCTCCCGGCAACCGCTGATACTGGCCTACCTTATCGCCGGCTTTTTCATTGGTCCATTCGGCATGGGCTGGGTCAAGTCCCAGGAATCGATCAGCGTCATCTCCGAGCTCGGCCTGATCTTCATGCTGTTCATGATCGGGCTGGAAATCGACCTCAAGAAGATCATCCGTGCCGGCAAGGTCATCCTGTTTGCCGGTGCCGGTGAGCTGCTGGGCGGCTGCCTGATCGGCATCGCATTCTTTGCCGGAATCGGGCTCGCGATCGGCGGCGGCAAGTTCGACGCGGTCTATCTCTGCGTCGCCTGCGCGCTGTCCTCCACCGTGATCATCGTCAAGGTGCTCTACGAGAAGCGCGAGCTCGACACGTTGCCGGGCCGCATCACGCTCGGCGTGCTGGTGTTGCAGGACATCTTCGCGATCCTGTTCCTTGCAGTTCAGCCAAGCCTCGACAATCTCCAGATCGGCGTCGTGCTGATGTCGATCGCCCGCGTCGCCGTGCTGGTCGCGACCGCGTTGGTGCTGAGCCGCTACGTGCTGCCGCGCTTGTTCCACCAGATCGCACGCCGGCCCGAGCTCGTGCTGCTCGGCGCGCTCGCCTGGTGCTTCCTGATCGGCGAGATCGCCGAGCGCTTGCACCTGTCGCGCGAGATGGGCTCGCTGGTCGCCGGCGTCTCGATCTCGACCTTTCCCTACGCGCTCGACGTCACGGCCAAGGTGACGACGCTGCGGGATTTCTTCATCACGCTGTTCTTCGTCGCACTCGGCATGACGATCCCGATTCCAGGCTTACAGGTGATCTGGCTTGCGCTTGTCATCGCGGCCTTCACGGTGGTGAGCCGCCTGGTCACGACGTTTACGCCGCTCTATCTGATGAAGCAGGGGCTGCGCGCCAGCCTGCTGCCGGCGATCAATCTGGCGCAGATTTCCGAGTTCTCGCTGGTGGTGATCCAGACCGGCGTCGCCGCCAACCATATCGCCACCGAAACCGCCAGCGCGGCTTCGTTCGCCTTCGTGGTGCTGGCGGTGCTCTCGACTTTTGCGATGGGCCGCAGCGACCAGATCGTGCGTGGGCTGATCGGGCCCTTGAAACGGATCGGGCTGCGCGACCTCGACCAGGAAGAGGGCCGCGGCGAGGCTGCCCAGGAGGGCGGCCATGGCGAGATCAGGCGCATCGTGATCCTCGGCTTTTTCCGCGCCGCGAGCGCCCTGGTCAGCCAGATCGAGCGGCAGAACCAGTCGCTGCTGGAGCAGATCAGCGTCATCGACTTCAATCCGCTGGTGTTCCGCACGCTGTCCGACCGCGGCATGCATGTGATCTATGGCGACATCAGCAATGTCGATACGCTCGTGCATGCCGGCATTGGCAAGGCCGAGATCATCATCCTGAGCGTGCCGGATTTCCTGCTGGTCGGTGCCGACAACGAGAAGCTGGTGCGCCACGTCCGGGCGCTCAATCCGACCGCCCAGATCGTCGCCACAGCGGACTTGTTGACCGGTGTCGACGACCTCTATGACGCCGGCGCCAATTACGTGACGGTGACCCGGCTCAGCGACGCCGGTGAGTTGTATGCCGTGATCGAGGCCGCCGACGCCGGCCTGCTCGACGACAAGCGCGCCGAGATGGATGCCCAGCTCAGCGACCGGCGCGAGGTGCTGCCTTAAGGGGGACATCCACTTGCGCAATTGCGCCGTCGGGCGCGCCTTCGCTTTCCGGCGGGTTCAAGTTCAAACAAGAAATCAAACAGGAAACGGGTGCCGTCCCCAGTCCTGGCATGCCTGCCGGACGCATGGCGGGTTGCATAATGATACTGGCGCTGACATCGGAACCCGGCTAATCCACTGCCTGCACATAACGAGATGTCAGGACAATGGCCGATACGATCCAGGAAGTGCTGCAAGCCTTTGCAAAGGGTGAACTCGTCGTCGTCACCGACGATGACGATCGGGAAGGCGAGGGCGATTTGATCGTCGCGGCGTCGTTCTGCACGGCGGAGAAGATGGCCTTCATCATCCGCCACACCTCGGGCATCGTCTGCGCGCCGATCACCACCGAGGACGCCCGCCGGCTGCGGCTCGACCCGATGGTCGCGCATAACGAGTCCAACCACACCACGGCCTTCACTGTCTCGATCGACTACAAGCCCGATGGCGGTACCGGCATTTCCGCCGAGGAACGCGCCTCCTGCTGCCGCGCGCTCGCCAATCCCAACGCCGGCGCCAACGACTTTGCGCGGCCGGGCCACATCTTCCCGCTGATCGCGCGTGATGGCGGCGTGCTGCTGCGCTCCGGCCACACCGAGGCCGCCGTCGATCTCT
>BFBZ01001045.1_pt1 | contig 20185 bp, 17 predicted proteins | sample 1888401 | NCBI WGS metagenome assembly BFBZ01 (sample SAMD00112614, study PRJDB3348) | symbiont metagenome | host: Chara braunii | reverse complement strand
CCCCAGCTGCGCCCGCCACGTACCCGGCAACTTCGGCGTCGGCCTCATGCTCCTGCTTGCGGCCCCAGCCGTTGAAGTTGAAGTCCACCCCGGCCCACTGGCCCGAGGCGTTGCGCACGAAGACGGGGCCCGTGTCACGCATCCAGAGATCGTCGACCGGCTGCACTTCGAGCTGCACCCGGTTGCCGCACAGGCGGGCCGCGAGGTCGTGGTCTTCCTCGTTCACCAGCATGCGCACCGGCTCGAAGGACGCGATCGTGCGCGCGATGAGCGCCAGGTGCTCGCGCACCGGCTTCAGCAGGCTCCGGCCCCAGACGTCTTCGTTGGCACCGAAGGACATCCAGGTGGCACGGTGCGGATCGCCTTCGTCGGGGTGATCGTCCTTTTCGTGTAATTTGGTGCGCTTTCCTCGCCAAGCCTTTACTGGCGCGGTTTCCGGGGTCGTTCAGGCCCCTGTCGAAGCGAGATTCGAGATGGGTTCTGCCACCTCGTATAGTTGCTGGACATCCACCTGCAAACGTCGCTCATGTCCACGTACGCGTATAGGTTCGTCGGTCGGGAAAGCCTCCCCAGCAAGCTGTCGGAATTTGATCTTCAGCAATTCTTTTTGCTGACATCGGCAGATGTCGAGGCGATCCGCGAGCATTTCCGCGTGGACCACCGCGCACCTGTCGCGCTGATGGTGGTCTTCTTGCGAGCCGCCGGTCGCCCGCTGGACCGGTTCACGGCCCTGCCGCGCAGCTTGCTGCGCTACGTCGGGGAGACCTTCAGGACCGCGGCACCGACGATCGCCAGCCTGCGCTCAATCTATCAGCGTAGTCAAACGCTGTACAAGCACCAACTGTGGGCCAAGGATCATCTCGGCCTACGCGACCTTGACGTTGCCGCCGAGGCCGAAGTCACCGCCTTGCTCCAACTACAGGCAGCCGAAGCCTCCCACGCCGACGACCTGGTCACGCTTGCCAACCACTGGCTCTACGACCAGCGCATCCTGATTCCGGGCGAACGCAGGGTGCGGGACTGGGCGCGCGATGCCTTCGCCGCCGTCGAGGCCGGCATCCTCAAGACCGTCACCGCTGCCGTACCGGCACAAGCACTCATCCGCTGCCGAGATGCAGCCTACAGCCTGCGCCCTGACGGCATTGCCACGCATCTGGAATGGCTCAAGACCCCGTCCAAACGCGACGGCCCCAGCACCTTCGCCGAAACCCTCGAGAAGATCCGCTACCTCAAGTCCTTGGCCGTGCACGAATGGGCCCTGGACGACGTCGCCTTGCCCAAACAGCGTGCCTACGCCCAGCAGGTCCAGGCACGGCGCCCGGCCAAGACGCGCGAGCTCAAGGAGTCGCGCCAGACCATCGAGCTCGTGTGCTTCCTGCACGTGAGCCTGCTCGAACTCACCGACGTGGCGATGCATCAGAGCAGCCGGCGCAGCCAGAAGCTGTTCCGGGACGCCGCGCAAAAGGTGCAAGCCACACGAGGCAAGCCCGACGCTGCCGCACGCCAGCAAGCGATCAGGGCACGCGAAGTCCTGCGCGACAAGGGCAAAACCTGGCAAGCGCGAGGTCTCGAAGCCGATCGCCTGTTGAGCGAACTGCTGGACGTCCCGCACAAAAGCTTCTCGTCGCAGGTGCGCCAGGCGCTGTCCACGGACCACCAGCGTGTGGCCGCCTTCCTCGGCGGCATGGAGGGCCTGGTGTTCGGCGGGCAATCCGACGATACGGGCTTTCAGCAGTGGACCGCCTGGCGCGAGCTTCGGGAGATGAAGGCCACAGAACTTCCGGCGGATTTCACATTGCCGCAGGTCGGCGCCGCCTGGCATGAACTGGTGCGCGACACCGATCCCAAGCGCGGCCTGCAGGCCTTCGCTGCCTGCACCATGATGTCCATGCGCAAGAGCTTGCGCAGTGGCAAGGCTTGGATCGATCATTCCCTGAGTTTCCGCTCACGCGACCAGATGCTCATTTCTCCCGAGGAATGGGCCAAGAATCGGGACAAATACATCGCCATGCTCGGCGCGCCGGCCAAGGTCGACGACCTGCTCGAGCGGCTGCAGGACAACTTGCGCGCCGGCGTCGCCGCGGTCGCCGAGGCCTGCGAGAAGGGTAAGGTCGAGATCGGCGCCGACGGCATGCTGCACCTGCCCCCGGTCAGCGCGTTGCCCGACGATGGCGAGCCGCGCCGCATGCGCGAGCTGATCTACAAATGGATCGGCGATGTGCAATTCCCCGACCTCCTGCTGGAGATCGATGCCCTGTGCAATTTCAGCGAAGCGCTGCTGGGCCATCGGGCCCAGACCGTGGCCGAGCTGCTTGCCCTGTATGCCGCCATGCTCGCCCATGGCACCGACATCGATGCCAAGAGCGTGGCGGCCATGATCCCGGACCTGGACGTGGCCAAGGTCTCCGTGGCGATGCGCGCGCTGGAGACGCACGGCCGCCTGCGGCGCGCGAACGAACGGGTGGTCGAATTCCAGGGCCGCATTCCGATGGCCGCACACTGGGGCAGCGGCGAAAAGGCCTCCGCGGACATGATGGCGCTGGACGCTTCACGCCATCTCTGGAACGCCCGTGTCGACCCGCGCCGACGCACCTTTGCCGTGGGCATCTACACCCACATCCTGGATCGCTGGGGCATCACCTACGACCAGCCCATCGTTCACAACGAGCGCCAGGCCGGCGTGGCAGTCAATGGCGTCGAGCAGCACAACCGCAGCCAGGACCGCATCCGGCTGTCGCTACTGGCGGTCGACACCCACGGCTACACGAATCCGGCCATGGCGGTCGCCAAGCTGCTCGGCTTCGACCTGTGCCCCCGGCTGCGGGACCTGTCCGAACGCAAGCTGTACCTGCCGGCTGGCTTCGAGGTTCCCGAGGGCATCGAGCGGGTGACGGTCAAACGCGTGTCGCTCAAGGCCATCCGGGCCGGCTGGGACGAACTGCTGCGGGTGATCGCCTCGGTGCGCATCGGCAAGATCGACGCCACTCTCGCGTTGCGCTACCTGGGCAGCGCGGCCAAGGGCGATCCGGCCTACAAGGCAGCCGACCACCTGGGCCGGCTGCTGCGCAGCATCTTCCTGTGCGACTACATCACCATCGAGGACTTCCGGCGCGAGATCCATACGCTGCTCAGCCGCGGTGAGTCGGTCCATCTGCTACAGCGCGCCGTCTACACCGGCAAGCTGCCCACCGAGCGCGGCCGGCGCGGCGAGGAAATGAAAGCCATCTCGGGCTCGCACGCGCTGCTCACCAACATCGTGCTGGCCTGGAACACGCACCGCATGAACGATGTGGTGGATCGCCTGCGCAAGGACGGCATGGCCATCGACGATGCCTGGCTGCGGCGCATCGGGCCGGTGCACTTCGGGCACATCAATTTCCGGGGGACGTTCCGGTTCGCGATCGAACGCTATGCGCAGGCGCTGCTGCAGCGCACGCCTGAGTCGACGACGTTGCGGAAGACGGCATGACGTCACGCCGCATCGCACTCATTCTGAAACGCTACGATTTGCACATGAATCAGGAACCCCCTCAAAACGCGTCATTCGCAAGTGCTTGATTCATATAGCGATTCAATGCCAAACCGCTACGATTTACACGCGAATCAGAACTCGAGTGCCGAGAACCTTTCGGCGCGGAGCCATGAGGCTTCAGCCCACGAAAAGGCGAACACCCCGACATGAGTACCGTGAATGCCGCGCTGATTGCCGGCCCCCGAATCTATCTGGCCGGTCCTGATGTCTTTCATCCGAATGCCCGTGCAATCTTTGCCCGCCTGAAGGCGCATTGCGAGCGGCTCGGCCTGCGGGCCTTGGTGCCGATCGACGCCGAGCATGATCCGGTCGACCCGTTGGCATCGCGCGAGGCTGCTGCCCAAAGAATTTACGAATCCAACATCGCGCTGCTGCGACAGGCTGACGGCGTGGCCGCGAACCTGCAGCCGTTTCGAGGACTGGAGCCGGACTCTGGCACTGTGTTCGAAGTCGGGTTCGCGGCGGCGATGGGCCTGCCGGTGGTGGCCTACGGGGTGCCGAAGGCGACCTACGGCGCCCGGGTGTGTGCGGCGCTGGGCTGCGCGCGCGATGCGAGCGGCGCTGCTCGCGACGGAGCCAGTGGCATGGTGGTGGAGGAATTCGATCAGCGGTTGAACCTCATGCTGGCGCGTTCGATGGTCATCGTGGAGTCCGCCGAGGCCGCCCTGCAACTGCTGGCGAACAGCTGCCTGGCCAGACGCGCCAGCATCAGCGCGGGCGACGCTGCGCAACCGACGGCGAAGGACACATGACGTGAAACGCTTTGAGCATCTGGCGGCGGCCATGGATCTGCGCGTGGCGCAACTGGCCTGCGAGGGGGTGCGCGGGGCGGTGTTGCTGGATCGCATGGCGACGTACTTGCCGCAGTTGCATCGCATCTGGATCGAGGCGACCGATGAGCAACTCGCGTCGCTGTCCGCACAGTATCCCGGCTTCTACCAGTACGCTCTGCTCATGGAAGAGGCCTTTGCCGCGGATCGCCCGAACCCACATGAGCACCCGCAGGTTCCTCTGGCGTCGGACAAGCTGAAAAGCCTGTTCGAGGCCCTGATGAAGGATGCTTCCACACTGGAGCTGGAATACCAGTCCGTGCAGGACAATGCCCGCCGAGGCGACGCAGCCCGGCGATCGGCGAAGCTCAACGGGCAGCACGATGCCTGGATGAAGGACTTCGAAGGCTTCAAGAACGCGCTGCGCGCCGAGGAGGCCGGCAGGGACGCCTTGCAACAGTTGCATCCCACTCTGGATGCCATCGCCCAGCGCATCGAAGAGGCGAGGCACCGCGTCAACCGCGACAGCGATGCCGGCAAGGTGACCGATCTGCTGCCCCGCCTGACCATCAACGGGGACTTCGTTCGCGACTTCTCGGGTGCCACCGCGCCGTGCTTCGCGCTGGGCTTGCTGCAGGAGCGCAAGCACACGCGCGGCTTCTTCGCCATCCGCACGCAGCAGCCGATTTCTCGTGACCTCACCGAGCTCGGCATGCGGTTTGGGCATTCGCTGCTCGGTTCGTCCGATTTCGCGGTCGTTCACTTCGCCTTCGAGTTCTATGGCTTCGGCGCCTACAACGCGCTGGTCAAGCCACACGACCCGGTGGTGCGCGCAGTCCTGCAAACCATCGTTCAGACGGGCACCTATTTCGTGATCGCGATCGACGCTCACGGATCGGCGCAGGTCTTCGGTGGCGAGATGCAGCACCCAGATCTTGCCGGCCTGAAGACCAACCTGCCGCGCATCCTGGCCTCGCGCGCGTCCGATCAGCAGTACGACAAGGCGCTGGCACAGTTCCGGCGCGCACCGCACCCGCAAGGCTGGCTATTGGACTGGGTCTGCCGCGACGACGTGGCTTACATGGATCTGGATGCCAATCCGATGAATCTCACGCCATCGCGGCAGTGAGAAACGCGCGGAAAACGTCCAATCGGCCGCCGCATGCGTCCTCAGAAAGCGGACACAAAAGCACGCTCGGCCACGCGCGAAAACGCCGGGCGACGCAACTGCGTACGTACATCTTCACGTCGCGCATCAGGCGCCACCAGTAACATTGACACTCCTGCACCCAATTCGGTGCCGAGCGCAAGGTCCAGCATTCGCACAATGCCTGAGTAGATGGAAGTCGAGTGCTCCACCTCGAAGGCTGCAGCGATCTTCGTACCGTCGGCTTCTACCCAGATCACGTCGATCAGTCGCACCGAGTCCAGGCCAGGCTGGGCTCCCGAAGGCAATTGCGCGATGCCGCCGTCACCGAGCCGCCCGCCCGAGTAGCGGCGGCCCTGGTCGTTGGCCGCTTCTGCATGAATCCCTAGCATCCGATTTACAGCATAATCTAGCAATCGATTGGCAATAAAATCTAGCATTCGGCTGACATAAACCCTGATACCCACAAGCAAGGCCCTGCCCATGGCAACCAATCTCGCGGCGAGCATTCGCAAGGCCACCCCGGCGCAGCGGCGGCTGGCCACTGCCTTGGAGGCGCTTCATGCCCTGCAGCAGCAGGGCCTCAGCGTCTTCAATACGAGCGAGTTCTCTCGCACGGACCGTGAGGCGCTGGTGGGCGCGGGGTTTCTCCAGCCAGTGATTCAGGGCTGGTACATGTCCGCCAGCCCTTCGGCCAAGGCAGGCGACACGACGCCCTGGCTTGCAGGGATGAAGGATTTCGTTGTCGCCTACTGCAACGCCCGGTTCGGCTCCGACTGGTGCGTGTCGGCGGAGTACTCACTGAAACTGCACGCCGGCACGACTTTGCTGCCCCAGCAAGTTGTCATTCACTCGCCGTCGGGAAAGAACGGGGTGCTGGCCCTGCCCAACGGGTTCTCGCTGATGGACTACCAGGCGAGAGACTTTCCGGAGTCCGACCGGCGCGACAGCGTCGGAAACATCCGCACGATGACGCTGGCCCAGGCGCTCCTGAAGGCGCCAGAGAACTTCTTCAGAGCCTCTGCCCAGGACGCACAAGTCGCACTGCTGTCCATCAGCGATGCGTCCGAGCTCAGCCGTCTGCTCGCGCAGGGCAATCACAGCACGATCGCTGGCCGCCTCGCTGGCGCCTTCCGCGCGGTGGGCCGAGCCGCGATCGCGGACGACATCGTGGGATTCATGCGTACCTTGGGCAATCAGGTCACCGAGGCCAATCCTTTCGAGATCCCGCCGCGAATCGCCCCTGGTGACCGCACCGAGTCGCCCTATGTCTCCAGATTGCGGCTGATGTGGGCCTCGATGCGCGACGACGTGACAAGCGCTTTTCCACAGGACGAGCCAGGCAGGCCCAACAACATCGCCGCGTTCATGCAAGCGGTCGAAGACGTCTACGTCACCGATGCCTACCACTCGCTGTCCATCGAGGGCTACAGAGTCACGCCGGAACTGATCCGTCGCGTAGCGCGCGGGGATTGGAACGAGGACATCCACGAGCAGGACCGGCAGTCCAGAGATGCGATGGCGGCGCACGGCTACTGGCTGGCGCACAACGAGGTCAAGGTATCCATCCGGAAGATCTTCGACGGCGCAAACGCCGGCGATGTCCTCAAGGGCGATCATGGCGCATGGTTCCGCGCGATGTTCGCGCCCAGCGTCACCGCCGGGCTCCTGGCGGTGACGGACCTTGCGGGCTACCGCGGGCATCAGGTCTACATTCGCAACGCGCAACATGTTCCGCCGCCGCGCGAAGCGGTGCGCGAGATGATGCCCGTGCTCTTCGAACTGTTGCGCGACGAACGATCGGCGGTGGTGCGCGCGGTGCTGGGTCACTTCATGTTCGTCTTCATTCATCCGTACATGGACGGCAATGGCAGGCTCGGGCGCTTCATCATGAATGCAATGCTGGCCTCGGGCGGATTTCCCTGGACGGTGCTGCGTCTCGAGGATCGCGATCGGTACATGGCGGCGCTGAATGCGGCAAGCGGCCAGGGCGACATCAGGTCGTTTGCGACATTCGTCGCCCAGAGCCTGAACGCGGCGCGGGACGCGCAGGTTGATTCGCTGCAAGACGATAGCGCCTTGGACGCCGATTTTGAAGAAGACGATCCGCCACGCCCGCGCGGGTGAGTCGGCGCGCGGCCCAGGTCGAATCAGCTTTCAGGTATTCCCAGAGAGAAGCTGATTTCGGTGACGCCCAACCGGGTCAGGATTCCATGGAAATCAACAAACGGACAATTGGGCATGCTAAGGCGTAGCCGCCCCTCGGCTACGTCACGCTGGCACTGTCCGGTTCTCTTGCAGCGACGCAATCAGCGGACAGGAAACATTCCCCTTGCGTGCATGGCAGGCGCACACCAACGCGGATAGCACGGTTTCCAGGCGCGCCAGGTCGGCCATCTTTTCGCGCACCTCCTGGAGCTTGTGCTCCGCCAAGTGGCCGGCTTCATCGCAGTGCGTGCCATCGTCCAACCTGAGCAGTTCAGCAACTTCGTCCAGGCTGAAGCCCAGCCGCTGGGCTGATTTCACAAACCGCACCCGCGTCACATCCGCCTCTCCATACCGGCGAATGCTGCCATAGGGCTTGTCCGGCTCGGGCAACAGTCCCTTGCGTTGATAGAACCGGATGGTCTCCACATTGACCCCGGCCGCCTTGGCAAAAGCGCCAATGGTCAGGTTCTCAAAAATGGTTTGCATACCGCTTGACTCCGTACATTACTACGGAAGTAAGGTTACGCTATTCAATCCATTTTCGATAGGACAAGCACATGGCTGAACCACAAAACGGGCGTGGTGCTCTTTTCGCCGGCGGGCTGGCCGCCATTCTCGCTTCGGCCTGCTGCCTGGGGCCGCTGGTCCTGATCGCCCTGGGATTCAGCGGTGCCTGGATCGGCAACCTGACGGTGCTGGAGCCGTACCGTCCGATTTTCATCGGTGCGGCGCTGGTGGCGTTGTGCTTCGCCTGGCGGCGCATCTTTCGGCCTGCAACCGCCTGCAAGCCGGGCGAGGTGTGCGCGGTCTCGCAGGTGCGCAGCACCTACAAGCTCCTTTTCTGGATCGTGGCCGCGCTGGTACTGGTTGCGCTCGGATTCCCCTATGTCCTTCCCTTGTTTTACTAACCGGAGATCACCGTGAAAACGCAAATTTCGGCGCAAGTCAAAAAACTGTTTGCATCCCTCGCTCTCGTCGCCGTCGTTGCCCCCGTGTGGGCCGCCACCCAAACCGTCAAGCTGTCGGTGCCGGGCATGACCTGCGCTGCCTGTCCGATCACGGTCAAGAAAGCGCTCTCCAAGGTCGACGGCGTGCGCAAGGCCGACGCGAACTTCGACAAGCGCGAAGCCGTCGTCGTCTTCGATGACGCCAAGACCAGCGTCCAGAAGCTGACCAAAGCGACCGCAGACGCGGGCTATCAGTCCAGCGTCAAGCAGTGAGCCGCTGAACCGAGAGCGGCCAGAAAAGGAACAAGCATGACCACCCTGAAGATCACTGGCATGACCTGCGATTCGTGCGCAACGCACGTCAAGGACGTCTTGGAGAAAGTGCCGGGCGTACAGTCGGCCGTCGTGTCCTACGTCAAGGGCGCGGCGCAGCTCGCACTTGACCCTGGAACCGCGCCAAGCGCACTGACCGCCGCCGTGGCCGGACTCGGCTACAAGGCAACGCTTGCTGATCCTCCGGCAACCGAGAACCGTAGCGGCCTGCTCGACAAGGTGCGCGCCTGGATGGGGGCCGCCGACAAGGGCAGCGCCGGCGAACGCCCGTTGCAGGTTGCCGTGATCGGTAGCGGCGGCGCCGCAATGGCTGCGGCGCTCAAGGCCGTCGAGCAAGGTGCACATGTCACGCTGATCGAGCGCGGCACCATCGGCGGCACTTGTGTCAATGTTGGCTGCGTGCCGTCCAAGATCATGATTCGCGCCGCCCACATCGCGCATCTGCGCCGTGAAAGTCCGTTCGACGGTGGCATCACTGCGACTGTGCCCGCGATTGACCGCAGCAAGCTGTTGGCCCAGCAGCAGACGCGCGTTGATGAACTGCGTCACGCCAAGTACGAAGGCATCCTGGACGGTAATCCGGCCATCACCGTGCTGCACGGCGAAGCGCGCTTCAAGGATGACCAGAGCCTTGCCGTCCGTTTGAACGATGGCGGCGAGCGCGTGGTGGCGTTCGATCGCTGCCTGGTTGCTACGGGAGCCAGCCCGGCCGTACCGCCGATTCCGGGCTTGAAAGAATCCCCCTACTGGACTTCGACCGAGGCACTTGTCAGCGAAAGCATTCCCGAGCGCTTGGCCGTGATCGGGTCGTCGGTGGTGGCGCTGGAACTGGCGCAAGCCTTTGCCCGGCTGGGCAGCCAGGTCACGATCCTGGCGCGCAGCACGTTGTTCTTGCGGGACGACCCAGCCATCGGTGAAGCCGTCACCGCCGCCTTCCGTGCCGAGGGCATCAAGGTGCTGGAACACACGCAAGCCAGCCAGGTCGCTTATGCGGACGGCGAATTCGTGCTGACCACGGGACATGGTGAAGTGCGCGCCGACAAGCTACTGGTTGCCACCGGCCGAGCGCCGAACACGCGCAGTCTGGCGCTGGAAGCGGCGGGAATCGCTGCCAATGCGCAGGGGGCGATCGTCATCGACCAAGGCATGCGCACCAGTACGCCACACATTTATGCCGCCGGCGACTGCACCGACCAGCCGCAATTCGTCTATGTGGCGGCGGCGGCCGGCACCCGCGCGGCCATCAACATGACCGGCGGGGACGCAGCCCTCAATCTGACCGCGATGCCGGCGGTCGTGTTCACCAATCCGCAGGTCGCCACCGTGGGCTACAGCGAAGCGGAAGCGCATCATGACGGCATCGAGACCGACAGCCGCACCGTGACCTTGGACAACGTGCCGCGTGCACTCGCCAACTTCGACACGCGCGGCTTCATCAAGCTGGTCGTCGAGGAAGGTAGCGGCCGACTCATCGGCGTGCAGGCGGTGGCCCCGGAAGCGGGCGAATTGATCCAGGCGGCGGTGCTCGCGATCCGTAACCACATGACGGTGCAGGACCTGGCCGACCAGTTGTTCCCCTACCTGACGATGGTCGAGGGGCTGAAGTTGGCGGCGCAGACCTTCAGCAAAGACGTGAAACAGCTTTCGTGCTGCGCCGGCTGAGGACAAGGAAGACAAGGAGGTGTTCGATGAATGCCTACACGGTGTCCCATGTCCATGTGGTCCATGATGCCGGTGTTGAGTATGTCGGTGGTGCACGACTACCTGCTGCGTGGATTGTTGCGGCCGGTGGCTTTCAGGACCTTGATGCAGCTGGGACAGCATTGATCAAGATGACCATTGAGTCAGGAGTATTGCAATGGATCGATCTCTCTCCTGGCACGCGTTCGTTCTTGCTCCCCCTCGACCCGGTGACCTGAGAACGACCGTCCGGTCCCTTCAAACATGGACGACCGTACCCGACCCCTTCCAGTCGTGCGTTGGCCGAAGGTACGCGCCGTGATTGCCCCTTGTAGATCTTTCAGCGTCAGCGTTCTCGGGAATGGCGGGTATGCGGTCCGTTCGATGCTCGCCATGGCGCAGCCCTTCAGGGAGCCCGAGTCTGCGGGAGGCCGCAGCGTAGCCGATCGGTGAGCGCTACCCTTCATTGAGTTGTGATTTCCGTTGGTCAGCCACAGGAGCCGGCTTCTCGGCGCGGAACAACACCATGGCCGCCAACGCCAGAACCAGTTCGGCCGCCGCGAAAACAGCCAGCGCCTGAGTAAATCCCTCCCGCAGCAATTCGCCGAACACCAGACTGCCCAACCCGAAGCCGACAAAGAGCATGAAGACGTTCAGTCCCATCGCCTGTCCCGGTCGCTGCGCACCGATCGACGTGACGAGTCCGGCGAACAGCGGCTGCGTCATGTCGTAGCCGAATGACAGCACGGTGATGAGCACGGCGGCCACGACCAGCGGCATGTCGGCAATCAGAGCCGCCGCGGCGATCGCACCGATCGCCAGGCCGAGCGGAATCAGCCTGCCGCGACCATATCGATCCGCCGCACGGCCGATGACCGGTCCGAACAGGAATCCGGGAATGCCGTAGCCGAGAAGCGCGAGGCCGATGCCGACGGGCCCGAGTCCGTGGCGCTGCTCCAGATACAAGCCCAGCCAGGTGAACACCCCTGAGTGAAAGATCGAGTTAAGGAACACATAAAGATAGGTGCGGAGGCCGCGCGCCGTGCTCAGAAGGTCGAGGTATCCGCGAAACAACGCGCCAGCAGTGCCGTTTCCGGCTTTGAGGGCTTCCTCGATAAGCCCACGGTGAGGCAACAGGATGATCAGCATCAAGGCGCCGATGGCGCCGACGCCAAGGAAGAGGGCCCGCCATCCCACGTAAGGCTCGAGCAGTGCGCCGAAAGTGGAGCCGAAGGCCATGCCGCCGGCCATCGCGCCGAAAACCCAACCCAACGGGCGCCCGCGCTGCTCGTAGGGATAGAGCCGTCCGACCAGCACCAGCGCGAGCGGCACGACGCCGCTGGCGCCGAGACCGGTGAGCAGTCGCCAAAGAGCCAGCGCCTCAACCGAGCGCGCGGTGGAGGTCAGGGCCGTCAGCACTGCGAACGCCAACAGCGATGCAACCATGATGCGCCACAGACCCAGACGGTCGGCCAGCAGGCCATAAACAAGCGTTGCGATGCCGTAGGGAATCAGATAGGCGGGAACGATCAGGCCGATTGCCTGTGGCGACACCCCAAACACCTGCGAGAGCCGCGGGATGATCGGCGCCACCATGAATGCTTGGAAGAAGATGATGAATGTCGCCATGGAGAGCACGCGAAGCGCGCGCTCCCGCCGATCGCCGTTGTCTTGAGCCAGTTGCGAACTCATTCCCACCTCCACTGCCTTGCGGCTCCGATCCTTGCTTCACAGAGCAATGGATGGGATGGGTTTCGATGCGTCCGTCGCGGCTCAGATGGTTGTCGGCGCCATTGTCCACCTGTGACGCAGCGGAAGGCGCCACCAACTCCAAAGAACCCATCTTGCCTTCGGCGAACTGCGCGCCGTATTCGAACGAGGTCTTCGGCATGGTTGTGCGCGAGGTCCTTCTCGATCGATCCGTGCTGGCTCCGGCACAGGTGGCGGTCAAGAACTTCCTGCGGCGAGCGATGTCTGGTTTCATTCATGCGGTGTTCCTTTCAGGTTTCGGTTGTCCCCGGTGTGGGTCGACCGCGGCGCGCGAGGTCACCGTGCGAACAGCGTTCCCGAGCGCGGGCCGTGAGCTCCGACACGAGTTGCTGCACAGCCGGCAGCTTGGCGAACACGAGCCGTCCATCTATCGCCACGGCCGCGACAGTGAGAACCCCGAGGTCTACTGCGAAGTCAATGCTTTTTACGATGTCGATGTCGATGTCGATGTCGATGTCGGTCCAGGTCGTTCCGCTGGGGAGGGCCGCTAGCGCAGCTTCTTGCAACTCGCGCCGCGACGCACCACAGTTGCTGCAGCCGCCGGCATAGAAGACTTCGACTTTCATCGGTTGGCCTCGGCGGGCAGGCGGTTCAGGGCGTTGAGGATGGGGCACTCGTCGATCGGATGGGTGTCGTCGACGCAGTTGTTGATCAGTTCGTCCAACTCGGCCGACATGGCCTTCATCAGCTTGATCTTCGTCTCGAGCGCCAGTTTCTTCTCGAGCGCCAGCTGGCGCACGTCGGAGCAGCAGGCGGACGCCTGCTGCGGAATTGTCAGCAACTCATGGATCTCGGCGAGGGTGAAGCCGCACTGCTGCGCTTGGCGAATGAAGTGCACTCGTCGCGCCGCGTCTTCAGGGTAGAGGCGATAGCCGTTGTCGCCCTTTGATGCTGGTGGGACCAGACCCTCTCGCTCGTAGTAGCGCAAGGTGTTGGGGGTCGTGCCGGCCAGGGCAGCGAGTTTGCCGATAGTGAGCATGTTGGGTCCCCTTCGATGGGGTATGGAAGACTGTAAACCTTCGCCTAAGGGCGAATGTCAAGGACGGCGTCTGAAGCGCGTTCAATACCGGGTTGGCGTCTGCACCTTGGTCGCCAGGGCGCCATAGGCCGTTGCCACCGCCTCGCTCAATGGGTCGTCTGACCAGGTCACCCGAAACCTGCCGGTCGTGATCGGCGGTTTCTGGCCGGTCGGACACGCTCAGGCGATGCGCAAGTTGCACCGGAACCGGACATTCAAGCCCGCGCGGCTTGCCACGCCTGAACGCGGCGGGAGCCGCTGCGCCTTCGCCCCTTCAGACGACCGCGCGCAGCTCCAGATTACAAAACTGTCATGGTTGGGTCAGACCTCAGGTTGCTCGGCATTCGTACAGTTCATTGGCAACGAAAGAGATCAGCCAGGAATCACCTGGACCGCGAGCTCGATCATGCTCTTCAACCAAGCAACCAAGGACTCACAATGAAGCGCTCTCTCAAGACCCCTCTCGCAATGGCCATTTTTTTGACGGCAATCACAGGCTCCGCTTTCGCGGGAAACTATGCTGAGGGCGATCCCCGCCCTGCGCCGCTGACCGCCTCCATGAGCCGCGCCGCCGTCATCGCGGACACCCAGCGCTGGCTCCAGAGTGCACCCGATCAAGGGTATCCCCAGGGCAATCCGCGGGCAGTCGTCACTGTCTCGAGCAATACCCGTGGGGCAGTGCAGGCCGACACGCTGATTTGGATGCGATCTGGCTTGGCTGCCGCGCAGCTTGGTGAAGCCGGCGCCGATCTTTCTCGGCCTGTCTATCAACGCGCCGCGGCCGAATACGCTCGCCGGCGGAACAGTCCCGAGTTCGCAGCGCTGGCGCAGGACATCGACCGAAAGGGCATGACCGCGGCGACCGGGGTCTCCCACAACCCTACGGCCGCTCAGTAGGCGCAACGAAGAACTTGAACCGAAGCACTTGCCAACGCGCGAAGTCGTCGCGGCTGCGATGACCACAGCGGAGCCACCATGGCCGCGTCCGATCCTCAACCAAGCGCACACCGATGCCGGGCACAGTGTGGCTGCCGCCAACGAGGCTGCATGCGTTTCTCCATGAGCGCGCTGCGACGGACGGCGCACGGATCTGATGAGAATGCCCCCATTGGGCAGAGACGGCTCATGACTGCATTGGCTTTTATCGAGATTCGAGCTCTCCGGGCCATCGACCACTGCCGGCAGATGGGACAAGGCGCACTAACGCCAAAAAAATCTATGCCTATGAAAAATGCCGCCTGCGCCTCAATACTGACGACCGTCTGTGCGTTTGGCCTGCAAGGAGCCAGCGCTGCGCCGATCGAGGCCAGGACGGCAAGATCGCCGACCACAAGCTCGCAGATCAATGCGCCAGACCGGGCATATTCGACAGGGCAGGTCAAGAGCGTCGATTGGGATCAAGGCAAGGTGTTGATTGCGCATGGTCCGATCGAGAACCTCGGCATGCCGGGCATGACGATGCTCTTTCGCGTGTCGGAGCGCTCTCTGCTCAGGAACCTGAATAACGGGGACAAGATTCAATTCAAGGCGGAAAAGGCCAACGGCACGCTGTTCGTCGTGGAGATCGTGCGTCAATAGCTCGACGGCAAACCAAATGCCTGTTGTCATCACAATGACAAGAAAAAACTGGCACCTTTCAAAGCCATTTGACACATGTGGATGTCAAGCATAATGTCCATACTGACCGAACGGCATCGCTTCAATCGAATTTCCATCGTGCCAACTTGCACCTTCACCGTCCCGCAGAAGAGCGTCAACGCTTCGCGCGCTGGCGTGGACGGCGTTGTTGCAACAGAGGCACCTGCGTTCTGTGCGAGCGACAAGGGCGCCCGATACGCCGATTTCCGCGGCCGCTGTACTGAAATACGATGATGGGGAGACTGCGCTCGCTCCGGCATCCTGTCATCCGCGCGATGATTGGCATTTTGCTGTTCACCCAGTTGATGATCGCGGCATATGCGTGCCCGGGCCTGCTCAACTCCGTGCCTGCGGGCGCGGGCGTTCGCTCTCAAATGCAAGCAGGAGCGCTCGCCGACTCAACTCGCTCGGAACCGGCCGGCCAAGGCATGGTGGCCGATGCAGCGCAGAAGATGCCAGCGGATTGCGGACAGGTCGACCCTGAGTCGCCGAATCTCTGCGCTGAACATTGCAAGCAGGGGCAGCAAAGCGCCGACCATACCCCGGCACCAGCCGTTGCGCCAGCTCTTCTCATGGCGTTGTACCGCGTGACGCTCTCCACCGCGTCACCTGTTGCCGAGGTCGCCTACTACGGGCCCGGCTTGCGCTTGCGGACTGCGGCCCCGCCGCATGCGATAGAGCACTGCTGCCTGCGAACCTGATCTCTCCCGAAAAGCGTTGTGCTTAGGCTTTAGCCTGAGTTCGTTACGTCCGTTTGGACGCTTTCTGTCGGCGCTCGCCTGCTTGGCGCGGCGAAGGCGATGGCCCAAGATGGGACGCACCGTCATCGTTGGAGATTTTTCATGTTCTTTTATCCGGCTGCGTTCGCTCCGCGAGCCCTGGCTCTCGTGCGTCGTTCTCTGGTATGTACGCTGTTGAGCGGTACGCTCAGCGGCGGCGTTCTCGCTCAAACATCAAGCATCGGTGTTCTGGAGCTCCAGGGCGCCCTGCGCCTGGCGCAAGACCGCTCGCAACAGGTGGTCGCCCAAGATGCCCTGGCAACAGCCTCTCGCGAGATGGCCGTCGCCGCGGGCCAGCGGCCCGATCCCACGCTGCGCGCGGGCATCAACAATCTTCCGGTGAACGGCGAAGACCGCTTCAGCCTGACTCGCGATTTCATGACGATGCGATCCGTGAGTGTGATGCAGGAGCTCACGCGAAGCGACAAGTTGAGCGCACGCTCAGCACGCTACGAGAAGGAAGCCGATGTGGCCGACGCGGGCCGGACCCTGGCGGTGACGAAACTGCAAGCCAGCACCGCTGCCGCTTGGCTGGACCGCTATTTCCAGGAACGCATGCGCGAGGTGTTGGTGCAGCAGCGCGATGAAGCCAGGCTGCAGATCGAGGCTGCCGATGCGGCGTACCGTGGGGGCAAAGGGAATCAGGCGGACGTCTTCGCTGCCCGTTCGGCGGTAGCGCAAATCGAAGACCGGATCGCTCAGGTCGAGCGCCAGATAGCGACCGCAACCACCGCGCTCGCGCGCTGGGTCGGTGCGCCGGCCGCATCGTCTTTGGGGTCCATGCCTAGGATCGATCAGGTTCCCCTTACTCCTCAGGACCTGGAGACACGTCTGGCGCACCATCCGCAGATCCAGATGATGCTCAAGCAGGAGGAGACGGCACAGGCCGAGGCGGAGATTGCCCGCGCCAACAAGAAAGCGGACTGGACGGTGGAAGTCATGTACAGCCAGCGCGGCTCGGCGTATTCCAACATGCTGTCCGTGAACCTGTCGGTGCCCTTGCAGTGGGACCAGGCAAACCGGCAAGACCGCGAGCTGGCATCCAAGCTGGCCATGGTCGAGCGCATGCGGGCCGAGCGCGAGGAGGCGACGCGCAGCCATGTGTCCGAAGCATTGACGATGCTGCAGGAGTGGCGAAGCGATCGTGACCGTCTGGATCGGTATGACAACTCGCTCATTCCGCTGGCCGCAGAACGTACGCGGGGGGCGATCGCCGCCTACCGAGGAAGCGCCGCTCCTCTTTATGGGGTTCTTGAGGCCCGCCGTAACGAGGTCGACATCCGCATGGAACGCATTCGCCTCGAGATGGATGCCGGGCGCCTGTGGGCGCAACTGAACTACCTGATTCCTGAAGGCCACGCACCGGCTGTCGCCCGTCCTTGAAGTCCCGCCTACCGGAGAAAGCTCTATGAAATTCAAACCCCTCGTACTCGGACTGATCGCCGCCAGTGTGCTTGCCCTCGGTGGCTACGGGCTCTACACGCTCGGCAAGCGCCACGGCGGCTCCAACGGCTCGGCAGCGCCGGTGGCGGCTGCGTCAAGCGCTCCAGGCGACAAGGTGGATCCGGCCACTGGGCGGAAAGTGCTGTATTGGCACGACCCAATGGTGCCGGGCCAGAAGTTCGACAAGCCGGGCAAGTCGCCCTTCATGGACATGCAGCTGGTGCCCGTCTACGCCGATGAGTCCGGCGATTCGGGCAGCATCGCTGTGAGTCCTCGCGTGCAACAAAATCTCGGCATTCGTATCGCCGAGGTCGCGCGCGGCGAAATGACGCCGCGCGTGGAAGCTGCCGGGAGCATCGCGTTCAACGAGCGAGACCAAGCCTTTGTGCAGGCGCGCTCGACGGGCTACGTCGAGAAACTGTTCGTTCGCGCCACGCTGGATCCGGTGAGCAAGGGTCAGCCGCTTGCTGAACTCTACGTGCCGGACTGGATCGCTGCGCAGGAAGAGTTCCTCTCTGTACGCCGCATGCAGGGGACCGATCTGGCCGTGCTCGTCGACGGCGCGCGCCAGCGCATGCGCCAAGTGGGCATGACTGAGGACCAGATACGCCTCGTCGAGCGCGCCGGCCGAGTTCAACCCCGCATCACGCTCGTCGCGCCGACCAGCGGGGTGCTCGTCGAATTGACCGCGCGCGAAGGCATGACCGTCATGCCAGGCGCCACGCTCTTCCGGATCAACGGCCTTTCGACCGTGTGGGCGAACGCCGACGTGCCGGAAGGCCAGTCGGCCTTACTGCGCCCGGGAGCCTCCGTGGAAGCGCGTTCTCCTGCGATCCCCGGGAAGGTGTTCAAGGGGAAGGTGCAGGCGATCCTGCCGGAAGTCAACCAAGCCACCCGCACCATCAAGGCCCGCGTCGAACTGGCCAACCCGCAGGGTCAACTTTCACCGGGCATGTTCGTGAGCGTTGCGCTGAACGCCAGTATCGAACAGGGGCTCATGGTTCCGACCGAAGCGATCATCCAGACCGGCAGGCGCATGGTGGTGATGGTGGCCGAAGGCGACGGCAAGTTCAGGCCGGTGGACGTCGAGATCGGCAACGAGTCAAACGGCCAGACTGAAATCAAGCGCGGCCTTCAAGCCGGCCAAAAGGTGGTGATCTCCGGTCAGTTTCTGATCGACTCGGAGGCCAGCCTCAGGGGTACCGCCACGCGCATGGAAGATACGCGCCAGCCTGCAGGTGCCTCCTCCGCCGGGAGCGGAGCGGCCCCGGCAGGTGGCGAGCACACCGGCAAAGCCAGGATCGAATCCATCGGCAAGGACGCTGTTTCCCTGTCCCATGAACCCATCCCCTCGATGAAGTGGAATGCGATGACCATGGACTTCGGCAAGCCGGCCGGAGGCCTTCCGGAGAGCCTCAAACCGGGGCAGACCGTGAATTTCGCATTCAAGATGAATAAGGAGGGCCTGCCGGTGCTGACGCGGATCGAACCTGCAGGCGCGCAAGCGATGTCCGCGCCGGCGCCCGTGCCCGGTGTCAAGGACACAACGCCGATGGGATCGATGGGATCGATGGGGAAGAAGCCATGATCGCCAAGCTGATTCGCTGGTCAATCCTCAATCGGTTCCTGGTGCTGCTGGCCACCGTGATGGTCAGCGCCTGGGGCGTGTATTCCGTGATGCGCACGCCGCTCGATGCGCTGCCAGACCTGTCGGATGTGCAGGTCATCATCCGCACGAGCTATCCCGGGCAGGCGCCGCAGATCGTCGAGAACCAGATCACCTACCCTCTCACCACAACGATGCTGTCCGTTCCGGGTGCGAAGACGGTACGTGGCTTCTCGTTCTTCGGCGATTCGTTCGTCTATGTGTTGTTCGAGGACGGCACCGACCTCTACTGGGCGCGCTCCAGGGTCCTGGAGTACTTGAACCAGGTGCAGTCGCGCCTGCCGCCGAGCGCAAAGGCGGCCCTCGGGCCTGATGCCACTGGCGTAGGCTGGGTTTACTCCTATGCGCTGGTGGATCGCAGCGGCAACCACGACCTTGCGCAGCTGCGGGCGTTGCAGGATTGGTTCCTTAAATACGAATTGAAGACCGTCGCCAATGTGGCCGAGGTCGCCTCGATCGGAGGCATGGTCAAGCAGTACCAGGTCGTGCTCGATCCAGACAGGTTGCGCGGCTATAACTTGACGCACAGCAAGGTGGTGGAGGCGATCCAGAAAGCCAACCAGGAAAGCGGAGGTTCGGTCCTCGAGATGGGGGAGGCTGAGTACATGGTCCGCGCCTCTGGCTATCTCAAAACACTCGACGACTTCCGCAAGATTCCGCTTTCGACCACCGACGCGGGCGTTTCCGTGCGCCTTGGGGATGTGGCCCGGATCCAACTAGGTCCAGAGATGCGGCGCGGCATCGCCGAACTCGACGGCGAAGGCGAAGTTGCTGGCGGCGTCATCGTGATGCGCACCGGCAAGAATGCGCTGGAAACCATTGAAGCGGTCAGAGACAAGCTCAAGAGCCTGCAGTCCAGCCTGCCCAAAGGCGTGGAGATCGTGCCGACCTACGATCGATCGAATCTGATCGAGCGTGCCATCGAAAACCTCTCGCACAAATTGATCGAAGAGTTCATCGTCGTCGCGGTGGTGTGCTTCATTTTTCTGTTCCACCTGCGCTCGGCCTTTGTCGCCATTGTCTCGTTGCCAATCGGCATCCTGGCGGCCTTCATCGTGATGCGGTACCAGGGCGTGAACGCCAACATCATGTCCCTGGGGGGCATTGCGATCGCGATCGGTGCGATGGTCGACGCGGCGGTGGTGATGATCGAAAATGCGCACAAGCACATTGAGAAATGGCACCATGAGCACCCCGATGAAGAGCTCAAGGGGGAGGAACATTGGCGGGTGATCGGCGATTCGGCGGCCGAGG
>BFBZ01001042.1_pt1 | contig 20192 bp, 18 predicted proteins | sample 1888401 | NCBI WGS metagenome assembly BFBZ01 (sample SAMD00112614, study PRJDB3348) | symbiont metagenome | host: Chara braunii | reverse complement strand
AGATCGCCGACATCGACGCGGTTACCATCTATGGCCGCGTCGCGGGCGTGCGCGGACTGATGGTCGAGGCCGCCGGACCGGTTCACGCCATGTCGGTGGGCGCGCGCGTGACGGTGGAGACCGGCGTCCGGCCGATCCCCTGCGAGGTGGTGGGCTTCAACGGCGACCAGGCCCTGCTGATGCCCTTCGCCGGCCTCGAAGGCGTCAGGCGCGGCTGCAAGGCGCTGGTCTCGCTGGCGCCCGCGGCGATCCGGCCGAGCGTCGGCTGGCTCGGCCGGGTGGTCAATGCGCTGGGCGAGCCGATCGACGGCAAGGGGCCGCTGCCGCAAGGCGGCGACCCGATGCCGTTTCGGGCCTCGCCGCCGGCCGCCCATACCCGCAAGCGCGTGGGCAAGCCGCTCGACATGGGCGTGCGTGCGCTCAACACCTTCCTGACCTGCTGCCGCGGCCAGCGCATGGGCATCTTCGCCGGTTCCGGCGTCGGCAAGTCGGTCCTGCTGTCGATGATCGCGCGCAATGTCGATGCCGATGTCTCGGTGATCGGGCTGATCGGCGAACGTGGCCGCGAGGTCCAGGAATTCCTGCAGGAGGATCTCGGCGAGGACGGCCTGGCGCGTTCGGTGGTGGTGGTTGCGACCTCGGACGAGCCGGCGCTGATGCGCAAGCAGGCGGCCTATCTGTCGCTGTCGATCGCCGAATATTTCCGCGACCAGGACCAGCAGGTCATGCTGATGATGGATTCGGTCACCCGCTTCGCCATGGCGCAGCGCGAGATCGGCCTGTCGGCCGGCGAACCGCCCACGGCAAAAGGCTATACCCCGACCGTCTTCTCGGAATTGCCGCGCCTGCTCGAGCGCGCCGGACCCGGCTCCGGCGAGGGCGCGATCACCGCCATCTTCACCGTGCTGGTCGACGGCGACGACCACAACGAGCCGGTGGCGGATGCGGTGCGCGGCATCCTGGACGGCCACATCGTCATGGAGCGTGCCATCGCCGAACGCGGCCGCTATCCCGCCATCAACGTGCTGAAGAGCGTCTCGCGCACCATGCCCCGGTCGGCGGATCCGGTCTATTGGCCGGTGATCCAGCGCGCCAAGCGGGTGCTGTCGACCTATACCGACATGGAGGAACTGATCCGGCTCGGCGCCTATCGCCAGGGGTCGTCCGCCGAGGTCGACGAGGCGATCCGGCTGCAGCCGGCGCTCGAGGCTTTTCTCAGCCAGGGCAAGGATGAGGTCAGCGGATTGGCCGAGGGTTATGCGCAGCTCGCCGCCATCCTGGCCGAGACTTCAGCCGATGCCGGCTAAGGGCGTGCATGAGGCTCCGTCCTTATGCGCCTGCCGATTCAGACATTTTCAAGTTTTCTGGAAACGGAATCTCAACCTCAACGATGTTACATCTCAGCTCATGAGGAAGCAGGCATTCACGTTAAGAATGCCGGTTTCCCGCGCATTCCGTATGGTTGGAATGCGGGTAAGTGAGACTTCTGGGAGTATGTGTCGATGAAGTCGCGAGACACTCTGATCCGCCTGAAGCGCTTTCAGGTTGATGAGAAACGCCGTCAGGTCGCGCAGATCGAAATGATGATCGCCGAGTTCGAGCGCATGGCGACCGAGCTCGACCGCGAGATTCTGACCGAACAAAACCGGGCGAACATCCACGACCCCGGCCATTACGCCTATCCGACCTATGCCAAGGCCGCCGGCCAACGCCGCGACAACCTGCTGGGCTCGGCGAACGAATTGAAAGGCCAGCTCGACGATGCCAAGGCGGCGCTGGCCGAGGCCTTTGAAGACCTGAAGAAGGTCGAGATCCTCGACGAGCGCGAGAGCGCGCGCGACAGAGCGGCGGACGCCGCGCGCGAACAGGCCGAGATGGATCGCATCGGGCTCTCCCGGCGGGGATCCTATATCGGCGCCTGAGCCGCACCCATCCGCATGACGATTGAAAGCGCGCGGCAGCAACCGCGCGCTTTTTGCTGTTCGAAAGGGCGAATGGCGAGTGGGGGCCGCGAGCGCCGTGCATGAACCGTCGCCCGCTACCCGCCGGGCCGCCTGGTCTCGACCGTGACGCGCCAGGCTCCGGGCGCGCCATCGATGCCGACGAGGTTCCAGGCGGCGGGTTCGGAGGTGCCGTCGTCGGCGGCCGAGGCGGAAGCGACGCCGTGAACCGGGATCGGGCCGTGCGGACCGTCGAGGCTGCGCGCCGAACCGACATGGGTGTGGCCATGCAGGACCAGTTCGGCGCCGCTCCGGCCCAAGGCCGCCGCCAGGGCGGCGTGGTCGGTCAGCTGTTTGGGCCAGCCGATGGCGAAGGGCGGGTGATGGATCAGCAGGACACGCGCCAGACCTTCCTGGCGCAACGCCTCCAGGGTTTCGGCGAGCGCGGCGATCTGTCGCTCGCCAAGCGTTCCGGTGGCCAGGAAGGGAGGTTTGGGCTGGCCCGAATTGACCCCGACCAGCGCCACCCGGCCGCGCCGGCGAACGAAGGGAAAGGCCTCGGCGAGGCCGGGAGGCGGCGGCTCGTGGTCGCCGGTGAACCAAGGCGCCCAATGGCTGATGACGGCCGGCGCGGTGGCGCGGACATAGGCGTCGTGATTGCCGGGGGTGAGGCTGACCCGGTCGGGCGACCCGAGACGCTCCAGCAGCATGCGGGCCGGGCCGTATTCGCTCGCCAGCCCGAGATTGATCAGGTCTCCGGTCACCGCCACATGGTCGGGCCGGCTTGCGGCGATATCGGCCAGGATCCGCTCCAGCACCGGCATCCGGTGATGCTCGGCCCGGCCGCGCCGCCAGTTGAGATAGCCGGTCAGGCGCTTGCCGGCGAGTTCGCGCCAGGTCGGCGCGGGCAGGGGGCCGACATGAAGATCGGAGAGATGGGCGAGGCGGAACATGGATCCGCTGTAGAGGGTTTTCGCGCGTCGTGGCAACGATTGTCGGCCGCCTTGTGGCCTGGCGCGTTCTCCCTTGCGTGATCGGGCGGCCGCAACCCATGATCGCGCGGGGCTGGTTCTGCTCCATGCCGGCCAGCCCGGCCGGGCGCATCGCTCTCGACGATCCCATATGCCCCGCGGAGCTTCGCATGACAGCCTCGAACATGGCGGCCGACGGCCTCCGACAGGTGCGCCTTGCCGATCAACCCGGAGATTATCAACGGCTCGGCATCGCGCCGGTCCAGGTCGCCCCCTTCGAGGACGGACTGCGCATCGACGATGGGCGCGGCACCTATGAATGGTGGTATTTCGACGCTCACCTGAATGACGGCACGAAGCTGGTGGTGATCTTCTATACAAAACCGATCACCGAGCCGAAGAGCCTGCTGGCGCCGGTGATAACGATCAATCTCGACCTCGCCGACGGCCGCTCGATCGAAAAGGTCCTGCACGCCCCGCCGGCGTCCTTCCGGGCCTCGAAGGACGGCTGCGATATCAGGATCGGCGAGAACCGTTTCGTCGGCGACCTTCATCGCTATCGCATCACGGCTGACATCGAGGACGTGTCGGTCGATATCGAGCTCGTCGGCGAAATCCGGCCCTGGCGGCCGAAATCGGGCCATCTCTATTTTGGTCCGCCGGCCAAGGCCCATCTCTTCGCCTGGCTGCCGTCAGTTCCCCAGGGCCATGCGACGGTGAGCTACCGGATCGGTGCGGAGACGCGCCGGGCCGAAGGCATCGGCTATCACGATCACAATTGGGGTGACGTGCCGATGACCGACCTGATGCATGACTGGTATTGGGGCCGGGCCAAGGCCGGCCCCTATACGGTCATCGCCGCCTATATCACGGCCTCGGAAACCTATGACCATGCGGCCCAGACGGTCTTCATGCTGGCCAGGGACGGGGCGGTGGTCGCCGATGACGATAGCAAGGTGGTGTTCACGACCGATCGGGTGGGCGCCGATGCGGTGACCGGCAAGCCGGTCGCCGACGTCACCCGCTACGACTATAGCGACGGGCATGAGCGTTACGTCGTGACGTTCGAGCGCGAGGCGACGATCCTGCAGGCCAAGTTCGTCGACCGACTGCCGCTGCTCAAGCGTTTCGCAGCCAGGCTGATCGGCTTCGACGGCGCCTATCTGCGCTTTACCGGCAAGCTGACGCTGCAACACTTCGTCGCGGACGAGCTGGTGGAGACCATCACGGAAGAGGCGCTGTGGGAGCTCATGTATTTCGGCCGCGCCAGGCCACTTGCGGCCTGAGGCCGGGCTGCTTGCGTTCGTCGCCACAACCGCCTGCCGGCGCCGGACGGACAAGGGCAGGTGCACAAGAAAAGGGCGCCCGCGAGCCGAAGCTCAGCGGACGCCCAACCACAACCTTAGCCAGAGGGGAGGTTGGCCTCAGTCGCGGGAATAGATGCCGAGAGCGGCAGCGGTACGACCATCCCGGATCTCGATGGCCGGCTGCCAGCGATATCCGGTGCGGCGCGAGAACAGCGTCGAGAACAGGGCGATCAGCATGGGAAGCTCCCAAAAGGTTCGGCGTTGCCTGTTATTGCAGCGCAACATGAGCGATAGATAGGCAGCCGGGGGCGAGGCAGTAACCCCCTGTCTCACCTACCAGCCATGCATTTCTGATTAGTGTCCTTCATGGTTGTGCAACATTTCATCGGTTTCGTTGATGGGAGGAGCCGGCCATGATTTTCGCTGATCCCAACAAGCGCTCGCGGCTCGCCCCCTTGCTGCATCTCTATTGGCGGTTCGCGCGCGGCATGACGCTGGGCGTACGGGCCTGTGTGGTCGACGGTGATGGCCGCATCCTGCTGGTCAAGCACAGCTACATGCCCGGCTGGTATTTTCCGGGCGGCGGCGTCGAGGTCGGGCAGACCATGGCCGATGCATTGACGACCGAATTGCGCGAAGAGGCCAATGTCGAGCTGACCGGACCGGCCGTGCTGGTCGGCCTCTACCTCAATTCGCGCATCTCGAAACGCGACCACGTGGCGCTCTACCGGGTCGATGCCTGGCGCCAGCCAAGCCCGCCGGTGCCAAATGCCGAGATCATCGCGCATGGCTTCTTCGGGCTGGACGCGCTTCCCGAGGACACGACGCGCGGCACCCGCGAGCGCCTCGCCGAGATATTCGAAGGGCGAACGGCGGCTCCGCTCTGGTAGACGTCCAGGCGCGAAAGCCGTCGGGCCGCAACTCCGCAAGATTTGTCAAAATGCCCCGTGTTAGCGTCCCGCTCACGATGAAAACGGGGCGGCCGCGATGCGGGACGATCGAGACTGGACCAGCTATGGCGACCGCCTGGAACGGGTGACCGCCTATATCTACGACCATCTGGATGACGAGATCGACCTGGACAAGCTCGCCGAGGTCGCCTGCCTGTCGGCCTATCACTGGCACCGCATCTATCACGCCGTGCAGGGCGAAACGATCGCCGCGACGGTGAAGCGCCTGCGCCTGCATCGCGCGGCTGGCCTGCTTGCCCACACCACCAGGCCGATCGCCGAGATCGCCGCGCGGTCCGGCTACCCCAATCTGCAATCGTTCACGCGCATCTTCCGCGCTTCCTACGCCATGCCGCCGGCGCAGTATCGCCGGCACGGCCAGCACAGCGTTTTCCAGAAGTCTTCAGAAGAGGTCTCAGCCATGTACGACATCACGATCACCACGGTCCCCGCCCTGAAGGCCGTCTCCATTGGCCATATCGGTTCCTACATGGAGATCGGCCAGGCTTTCGATCGGCTCTATGGCTGGCTCGGCGCCCGCCAGTTGATCCGGCCCGGGATGCGCACCCTCGGGGTCTATCTGGACGATCCCTCGATGGTGCCGGAGAACCAGTTGCGGTCGCGTGCCTGCATCGTGACCGCCGGCCCGGTGGCGGTCGAGACGCCGGTGGAAATGACCGAGATCCCCGGGGGCAGCTATGCCGTGCTGCGCCACAAGGGCCCCTATGCGACGATGAAGGCGGCCTATCAGTGGCTCTATGGCGACTGGCTGGTCAAATCCGGCCGCGAGGCGGCGGATGCGCCCTGCTTCGAGGACTATCTCAACAATCCCCGCGACACCGCGCCGGCCGAGCTCTTGACCGATATCTATCTGCCGTTGCGATAAAGGTTGCGAAAAAGGGCCGGACCCGGGAGGCGATGATGAAAGCGTGGGCGTCGAGCCGGCGGAAGCCGGGCCAGCGGAGGTCCTGGGCCGAGAAGGTCGCATCGGCGCCGGCGCCGGTGGTCAAGCCGGCGCCGATCGACATTGCCGGCATGAAGGCGGGCGAGATCATGCTGGTGCCCTCGCCAGCGGTGATCGCCGCCTTCATCGGACGGATCCCGTTCGGCTCGGCGATGGATGTAAAGACATTGCGCCGACAGCTCGCAGGTGAGTTCCAGGCCGAGGTGACCTGCCCGATCACCACCGGCTTTCACCTGCGCGCGGTGGCGGAGGCGGCTTACGAGGCGTGGCAGGACGGTGCCGCGGTCGAAACCATCACGCCGTTCTGGCGGGTTGTCGACGAGACCACGCCGACCGCCGCAAAGCTCGCCTGCGGCCTGGAGTTCATCCGCATGCAGCGGCAGCGCGAGGGGCTTTAGCGGGCGGACCGGTGGTCCGGCAAACCAATCCGTCCATCGGCCGCCCCAATCCCCTGTCTGCCGCGAGACCCGCCGACAGACCCTAGTGACGACCCTTGCGCTCCATGCTATGCGCGCTTCATGACATGTTCGAGGTTCATCTTCGCTGCGCGACGACGACGGCCGGTGTGAATTCCACCGCCCGTACCTTTCCGTTTGTCTTCGCGCCGTCGAGCCCCTAGCTGATGCCCGATCTGTCTCTCGATCTTCATCCCGAAAATCCCGCCGATCATCCCGCCATCGAACGGCTTCACGAACGCGCTTTCGGGCCCGGCCGTTTCGCCCGCACCGCGTTCCGGCTGCGCGAAGGCGTCGAGCCTTTCGCGGACCTTTGCTTCATCGCCCGTGTCGGCACGCTGCTGGTCGGCTCGATCCGCCTGTCGCCGGTGGTCATCGGCACCGATGTCCAGGCGATCCTGCTCGGCCCGATCACCATCGATCCGGCGTTCCAGAGCCGGGGCATCGGCGCCGCGCTGATGAAGCGCTCGCTCGATATCGCCAAGGCCAACGGGCACCGGCTGGTGATCCTGGTCGGTGACGCGCCCTATTACAATCGCTTCGGCTTCAACGTGGTGCCACATGGCCGGTTGATGCTGCCGGGGCCGGTCGACCCGGCTCGCCTGCTGGTCGCCGAGCTGGTCGCGGGGGCCTTTGACGGCGTCCATGGCCCGGTCAAAGGCGCAAGGGCCAACTGACGCCGGCGGCCCGGTTCGGATCGTTTGACCGGCCGGCCAAGCCGTCGGATGATCCTCGCCGTCCGGTCGGGTCGAGGAGTCAAGCGCATGGTCCGTGCCGCCCCTGTGACGCTTGTCATCTCGACGCTTGTCACCACGACGCTGGTCATCTCGATCTTGCTTTGGGCCGCGCCGGCCGTGGCCCAGTCCGATCGCTGCCGGGTGATGGATCCGACCGGCACGCCGCTCAATATCCGCGACGCGCCGAACGGCGCGGTGCTCGGCACCGTGCGCAACGGCACTTTGGTGACCAGCGTCAGGTCGAGCGAAGACGATCGCGGCCGGCCGTGGGTCTATATCGCCGATCGCGCCAGCGGCAAGCCGATGGGCTGGGTCATTCGCGAGTTCATTTCCTGCTTCTGAGCCGGAGGGGCCGGGCCGGGTGCGTCAGCGGCCCTCGCGGGCCCAGACCGCGGTCAGCGCGCCGAGCAGCAAGATCAGGCCGAGGACGCCGGCAAAAGCCGGCAGGATGCCGATGCCGCGCACCACCGAGGCGTCGCGCTGGCGGATGCCCATCCAGTCATCGCCCCGCATGGCGCTGGCCGAGCGGGTCGGCACGATGCGCGGCACGGTGAGATTGCCGTCCTCCGAGATGCGCCAGAGCCCGCCACCGGTGGCCCGGACCAGCGGCTCGAGCACGCGCAAGGTCGAGGTAACATCGGTGAATTCCCGCGGGTTCGGCGGCCCGACATTGACCAGGCGGGTCAACGGCCCGGCCTGGGCGCGCCAGAGGCCCAGTTCGGTGACGTCGACCTGGCCGCGCCAGAGCCCGGGCTCGGCATTCTGCATGGCGACCACCTGGGAACTGCCCGAGGGCGTCGTCAGCGTCACCTCGGCCGGTGTCTCCGCCATGGTCTGCAATTCGACCGCGAGCTGACGGCCGCGCACCGCGAGCCTGAGGCTTTCCTCTTCCAGCTCCGGTTCCTTCATCAGCCAGTGCGACAGGCGGCGCAGCAGCTCGAGATGCGGTCCGCCGCCCTCATAACCGCGTGCCCACAGCCAGATGTGGTCCGATAGCAGCAGTGCGACACGGCCTTCGCCCTGGCGTTGCAGCACCAGCACCGGCCGGCTGTCCGGCCCGTCCATGACGGTGGCCGCGCCCGGGCCGGGCTCGCGGCTTTCGATCAGCCGGAACCAGCGGCTCCATTGCGGCGCCCCCTCGACGGTCGCGCCGGGCAGGGCGCGGGTCACCGGATGGCGCCGGCCGAGATCGGAGACGCGGGCATGATAGGGGCGCTCCATCACGTCGCCGGTCGGTGCCGCCGGCAGGATGGTCTCCAGCGGCGTGTCGTTGATCGAGGCCGAGGTCGCGTGCTCCGGGCCGGCCGCCACCAGCAGGGCGCCGCCATTGCGGACGTAACGGGCGATGTTCTCGAAATAGATCAGCGGCAGCACGCCCTGCTGGGCGTAGCGATCGAAAATGATCAGGTCGAATTCGCGGATCTTGATCTGGAACAGCTCGCGCGTCGGAAAGGCGATCAGCGACAGCTCGTTGATCGGCGTGCCGTCCTGCTTTTCCGGCGGCCGCAGAATGGTGAAATGAACAAGGTCGACGCCGGCATCGGACTTCAGGAGGTTGCGCCAGGTGCGCTCGCCGGCATGCGGCTCGCCCGACACCAGCAGCACGCGGAGCTTCTCGCGGATGCCCTCGATGATGACCACGGCGCGGTTGTTGATGGTGGTCAGCTCGCCGTCCAGGCCGTCGACATCGACCTCGACGATATTGGCGCCGGCATGGGTCACCGGCACCTGGATCATGGTGGTCGCGCCCGTCGTCACGGTGCGCCGCTCGACCAGCTCGCCGTCGCGCTTGACCGTCACGGCAGCCTGCGCAACGCGCCCGCCGGTGCCATTGTCCTCGATGCGGAAGCCGATGGTCTGGGCCTGGCCGACAATGCCGAAACGCGGAGTCTGGGTCAGCACCACCCGGCGATCGCGATCGGTCGAGCGCCCGGTGATCAGCGCATGAACCGGCGCCTGGAAACCGATCGCCGCGGCCTGGGCCGGGACGTCGTGAACCTGGCCGTCGGTGACCAGGATGGCGCCGCCGACGCGTTCGGCCGGAACGTCCGAGAGCAGGCCGCGCAACGCCTCGAACAGATGGGTGCCGTCGGTCTGGCCATCCGAGGCGCCGGCATCGACATAACGCACCTCGAAGCCGGTGGAACGGCCGAAATTGCGTTCGATCGCCGCCTTGGCTTGGTCGGTGATGCGCGTGCGGTCGGCCAACGACTGGCTGGCCGACCGGTCGAGCACCACGGCGACGATGGTTTTCAGGGGATCGCGATCTTCCTGGGTGAACACCGGATTGCCGAGCGCCAGCAGGGCGAGCGCCATGGCGCCGATGCGCCACCAGGCGCCGCGTGTGCGTGAGACGAGCAGCAGGACGGCGAGCAGCAGCACGGCCATGGCGGCGACCGCCAGGGCTGCGAGCGGCAGGAGCGGCGACCAGACGATCCCGAAGGCCATGGTTCAGTTCCCCAGCCGTTCGAGCAAAGCCGGTACGTGGACCTGGTCGGTCTTGTAATTGCCGGTCAGCGCATACATCACGAGATTGACGCCGAACCGGTAGGCGAGTTCGCGCTGGCGCGCTTCGCCCTGGACCGGCAGCAGGGGATTGCCCTGGCGGTCGATGGCCCAGGCGGCGGCGAGATCGTTCGAGGTGATGATGATCGGCGAGACCGAGTCGGAAGCGCGCGCCGGCCGGGCCGCCTCGTCGTCGCCCGCCGGCGGAATGGCCTCGACCCAGGTCGAGCCTTCCGAATGGCGGCCGGGGAATTCACGCAGGATGAAGAAGGCGCGGGCCAGCACATGGTCGCGCGGCACCGGTTCGAGTTCGGGGATGTCGAGGCCGGCCAGGATGCGCCGGAGCGTCGCCTGGGCCGGGCTCGCCTGGCCCGGGCGCAAGGTCAGCGCGTCGCGGGTGTCGAAGATCACCATGCCGCCCTGCTTCATATAGGCGTCGAGCTTCAACAGCGCCTGCGGCGTCGGTTCGTCGGCGCCCGATACGATCGGCCAGTAGAGCAGCGGGAAGAAGGCGATCTCGTCGCGGCCGATATCGACGGCCTGCGGGGTTGCCGGCTCGAGCGCGGTGCGCGCCGAGAGGAAACGCGTCAGGCCTTCCATGCCGGCGCGGCTGACGTCGTCGACCTCGCGTGAACCGGTGACGACATAGGCGAGCCGGGTCGCCTGGGTGGCGCGCACGGCGGCGTCATCAGCGGCATTGCCGGTGGAGATCGGCGGACGGTCCTGGGCGCGGCGGGTCTGGGCATCGGCCGGCTGGCCGGACAGCAGGGGCAGGGCGGCCAGCGCCAGGATGACGGCCGCCGTCCGCGTGGCGCGGCCGCCGGTCAGCCGGGCGAGGCCTCCGGCAATGACGAAGACGGCGAGGCCGTCGGCAAGGAGCAGGATGAGGGCTGCGATCACGAGCGGAGATCTCAAGTCCACGGGTTCCCCGACCCGATAGCGTTCGATCGCGGCGCCGAGAGGGCTGAGATCGATCGGTTTCAGGCGCTCGTCGGGACCGAGCGCATTGACCGCGACGGTGCCGTCCGGCGGCCCGTAGAACCCCGGCGGATAATCCGCCGTCGCCGGTTCGCGCCAATCGGCGGGGATCGGCTTGGCCGTCGCCGGCGGGCGGATGAAGGCGCCGAACCCGTCGAGCACGCGGCTCGGCGCGACCCGTTCGCTGGCGCGTGCCTGGCCGGGCAGGCCGGCGAGGCCTTCGGCCGCCGGCCGGCCGGCGGCCGACAGCCCGGCGATGCGCTTCAGCATCTCGACGAAGGAGCCGGACAGGGGCAGGTCGGACCAGGCGGTATCGGCGGTGATGTGGAACAGCACGAGCAGGCCGCGGCCGCGCTTTTCGGCCGTCACCAGCGGCGTGCCGTCCAGGAGCTGCGCCCAGGTCTTGTCGGCGAGCAGGCCGTCGGGTTCGGCCAGCACCTGGCGGCGGACCCGGACGTCGGCCGGCACGGCGATGTCGGCGAACGGGCTGTCGCGGGTGAAGGCGGCCAGCGCCTGCGGGGTTTCCCAGGACAGCGCGCCGCCGAGCTGGCGGCCGCCGCGGCGCAGCTTGACCGGCACCAGGTCGTCGTTCTGCGCGCCGGCGAGCCTGGTGCCGGCGAAGCGCAGGAGGATGCCGCCATTGTCGATGAAGCGATTGAGCGCATCGCGCGCTTCCGCCGTGACGGTGCCGACGTCGGTCAGCACGATCATCGGCACGCGGCCTTCGACGAAGCGGATGGCGGCTTCCGAGGGCGAGGCCCCTTCGACGGTGCGGATATCGGCGAAGGGCTCGAGCGCCCGGCCGAGATAATAGGTCGGCGACAGCAGCGGCTGGGCGGTGTCTGCGGTGGCGCCCGAAATGACGCCGATGGTGCGGCGCTGCCAGCGGGCATCGACCAGTTGCACGGCGCCGGCCGAACGTTCGCCGATGATGTCGAGCCGGGTGATGTCGTTGCGGATCTCCACCGGCAGGTCGAAGCGCACCTCGGCTTCGGTCTTGCCGGGTTCGAAGGCATAGGTGCTCTCGCCGATCGGCAGGCCGCGCGTGTCGAGGGCGCGGACGCGGCCGACCTGGGCCGGGCCGGGATCGGCGCGGATGACCTGGGCGTTGAAGCCGCCGCTGGTATTGGTGGCGCCGGTGAGCGCCAGCACCGGCGGCGTGCCGCCGTCATAGACGGTCAGCGCATGGCTGCCGACGGCTTCCTTGAGCTGGGTCAGGAAGGCCTGGGACCGGCCGGTATCGATGCCGTCGGTCAGCCAGATGATCTCTGCCTGCGGCTGCGCGGCAAGGAAACGGCCGAGCGCCGGCAGCACGCCGCTGCGATCGGGCGTATGCGGCGAGGGTTCTAGCGAACGCAGCCTTTCGCGCACCGAGGACGGCGTCTCGATGCCGATCATGATGGCCGGCCGGGCGGTCGTGGCGAAGGCCACCGGCCGGCTTGCGCTTTCGGCGGAAGCGATGATCTGGTTGGCGACGCGCAGGCGCTGCTCGAAGGCGGCGGCCGCGGGCCAGCCGTCGTCGATCAGGAGCAGCACCGGCCCGCGCGCGCCGCTGGTGGTCGCCGGCGGGTTCCACAGCGGTCCGGCCATGGCCAGGATGATCAGGGCCGCGAGCAGCAGCCGGAGCGCGGTCAGCCACCAGGGGCTGCGCGACGGCGTCTCTTCCTTCGGCGCGATGTCGATCAGGATCCGGGTCGGCGGGAACTGCACCCGGCGCGGCCGCGGCGGCACCAGGCGGAGCAGCCACCAGAGCGCCGGCAGGGCGGCCAGCGCGAACAGCACTAAGGGCGAAGCGAAGGCAAGCGGCAGGCCCAGCATCATCGCCTCGCAGTCTCGCGCGCGAAATCGCGCGATCCGGGTCCCATGCGCTGATGCAGCGCCAGGATGGCGCTGGCCGGCGGCTGGTCGGTGCGGTGCAGGCCGAAGCTCCAGCCGCGCCTGTCGCATTCGCCGCGCAGGGCCGCCCGATGGGCGGCCAGCCGCGCGACATAGTCGTCGCGCCAGGTCTCGGCCCGGCCGGCGGTGATCGTCAGGCCGTCCTCCAGTTCCTCGAACTCGACGCGGCCGCGATAGGGAAAGGTCTCTTCGATCGGATCGTTGATCTCGAGGACATGGCCGCGCGAGCCGCCGACCGCCAGGCTTTTCACCTCGTCGCGGAAGGCCTCGATCGGCACCAGGCAATCGGACAGGATCACCACTTCGGAGAGCCGCGACACCGGCGCCTTCGGCGGCAGGTCGGAGGGCCTGCCGGTGGCGTCGGCCAGGATCGCATCGGCCATGCGTTCGATGATGGCGCGGCTGGCGGTCGGCCGCATCAGCCCGGGAATGCCGACCCGTTCGCCGCCGCGCACCATGATTTCTGCGAGCGCGAAAGCCAGCACCAGGCCGCGATCGCGCTTGCTCTGCCGGGCAAGCGGCGAGACGAACTGCATGGAGGCCGAGCGGTCCGGCCAGATCCAGATCGTGTGGGCGGCCTCCCATTCCCGCTCGCGCACATAGAGATGCTGGTCGCGGGCGGAGCGGCGCCAGTCGACCCGGTTGGCTGGCTCGCCGTCGCTGAAGCGGCGGAACTGCCAGAAATTCTCGCCGGTTCCGGCCCGGCGCCGGCCATGCAGCCCGTGCGCGACGGTCATCGCGACACGGCGCGCCTCGAGCACCAGGCGCGGCAGGCTGGCGGCCAGGATCGCGCCGTCGCGCGGAAGCTGGCGGCCCTGGTCGTCGGTGTTGCGGTTCTGGCGCAGCGTCTCGGCGAAGCCGAACATCGGCGCGGTTACCGGATCGGCTTGACCAGCGAGGCGATGGTGGCCTCCACGGTCAGACCATCGGCGCGCGCGCCGTAAGACAGCGCCATGCGATGTTTCAAGACGGGTTCGGCCAGGGCCACGACGTCGTCGACCGAGGGCGCGAGCCGGCCGTCGAGCAGCGCGCGTGCGCGCACCGCCAGCATCAGGGCCTGCGAGGCGCGCGGGCCGGGGCCCCAGGCGATGGCATTGGCGAGCTCGCCCTTGGCGGCGTCGGGGCGGGCCGAGCGGACCAGGCTGAGGATGGCGTTGACGACGGTTTCGCCGACCGGCAGGCGACGCACCAGGCGCTGGGCGGCGAGCAGATCGTCGCCGGACAGGGCCTGCCTCGGCTTGGTCTCCTCGGCGCCGGTCGTGTCGAACAGGATCTTCCGCTCGGCCTCCAGGTCGGGATAGTCGACGTCGACCTGCATCAGGAAGCGGTCGAGCTGCGCTTCGGGCAGCGGATAGGTGCCTTCCTGCTCCAGCGGGTTCTGGGTCGCCAGGACATGGAAGGGCTTGGGCAGGTCGTGGCGCTCGCCGGCGACCGTCACGTGATATTCCTGCATGGCCTGCAGCAACGCCGACTGGGTGCGCGGCGAGGCGCGGTTGATCTCGTCGGCCATCAGAAGCTGGGCGAAGACCGGGCCCTTGATGAAGCGGAAGGCGCGCTTGCCGGAGGCCGATTCCTCGAGCACCTCGGAACCCAGGATGTCGGAGGGCATCAGGTCGGGGGTGAACTGGACGCGCCGGGCGTCGAGGCCGAGCACCACGCCCATGGTCTCGACCAGCTTGGTCTTGGCGAGGCCGGGCAGGCCGACCAGCAGAGCGTGGCCGCCCGACAGCACGGTGATCAGCGCCTGATCGATGACCGACTGCTGGCCGAAGATCACGGTCGAGATATTGGAACGGGCGAGGCGCACCTGGGCGACGGTAGCCTCGGCGGCGCGAATGATCGCGTCTTCCATGCGTTCGGCGGTCTCGGCGGTCATGACGGCTCCCTTCGAGGCGCGGCTATCCTTCGCAGTGCATCATGAAGCATGCGTTGCGATCACGATAGCCGAGTCTTACGTTCGGTTCAGGCTCCGGCCAATCGTCCGGGCTGAAATGATCCGGGATTTCACTCAAAAGTGAGGCTCATCGCGTGACCAGCGCAGCTCCACCGCCAGGCGGCCTGGAAACCATCGCGACCCAGGTCAAGGCCGTCAAAGGCCCGCCGCCAGTGCATTTGTGGAACCCGCCCTTCTGCGGCGACCTGGACATGCGCATCGCGTCCGACGGCACCTGGTTCTACATGAAGACCCCCATCGGCCGGCCGGCTCTGGTCAAGCTCTTTTCCTCCGTGCTGAAGCGCGAAGACGGCCGGTATTACCTCGTGACGCCGGTGGAGAAGGTCGGCATCACCGTCGACGACGCGCCCTTCGCCGCCGTCGAGATGCGCGTTTCGGGCGAGGGCGAAGAGCGCCGGATCGCCTTTCGCACCCAGACCGAGGAGTGGCTGGAGGTCGGTCCCGACCATGCCTTGCGTTTCGAGAAGGAAGCCGGCACCGACGGGCTGAAACCCTATGTGCATGTCCGTCGCGAGCTTTGGGCGAGGGTGTCGCGCGCGCTTTTTCACGATCTCGCCAATCTCGGCGAGGTTCGCCAGGTCGGGGAAACCGCCTGGTTCGGCCTCTATGCCGCCGGCACCTTCTACCCCATGGTGCCGGCCGCCGAGATCGAGGGCCTGATGTGATTCCCGTTTCACCAGATCAATTTGCCGCCGCGGTGACCGGGCGCCTGACGCTCGACGTGCCGTCCTTCGTCCACGACCCCTTCGCGGGCGCGGCCGAGCGTGGCACGGATCCCGGCGATCCGACGATCAACGAAGGACCGCCGGCGCGGCCGGCCGCGGTGTTGATCCCGGTCGTCGCGCGGCCCGAGGCCACGGTGCTGTTGACGCAACGCTCCTCGGATCTGTCAAACCATTCCGGCCAGATCGCCTTTCCCGGCGGCAAGATCGATCCCGGCGATGTGAGCCCGCTGGCGGCGGCATTGCGCGAGGCGGAAGAGGAGATCGGTCTCGACCGCCGCCACGTCCACCCGCTCGGCTATCTCGCGCCGTTCCTGTCGCGGACCGGCTATCTGATCACGCCGGTGGTCGGCCTGGTCGAACCGGGTTTCGACCTGACGCTCAACCCATCGGAGGTCACCGATGCCTTCGAGGTGCCGCTGGCGTTCCTGATGGATCCGAGGAACCACCAGCGCCAGTCGCGCGAGTTGAACGGCCAAAGGCGTTATTTCTATGCCATGCCCTATGGCGAGCGATATATCTGGGGCATTACGGCGGGAATCCTGCGCAATCTGTGGGAACGGCTGTCCGATCCAATCGAGGCGGCGAGCGAGCGAGCCTGATGCGCGTCCTGATCGACCTGGCGCTGTTTGCTCTGCCTTTCCTGCTTTATGTCGGCTGGCTGCAGGTCAAGGAGCAGAATCCCTGGCTGAAGGAGCATTGGGACAAGCAGCCGGCGATCTGGGTCGGACTTGCCGGCGTCGTTCTGGCCGGCGGTTACCTGCTCTATCTCGTGTCGATCCAGAGCCGGGACCCGACCGCGGTCTATGTACCGGCGCGGGTAGAGAATGGTGTTTTCTACCCGGCTCACCTGGATCCCAGGCCATCAGGAACACGGCGATGAACGGCCGGCGAATTCCATTGCCGGACTGGTTCAGCCAAGGCCCGGCCGCACGCCTCCTCGCCGTGCTGAACGCCGGGACCGAGGAAGCGCGGCCGGTCGGCGGTGCCGTGCGCAACGCGTTGATCGGGCTGCCGCCGGGTGATGTCGACATCGCGACGACGGCGCTGCCCGACGCGGTGGTGCGCGCGGTCAAGGCCGCCGGTTTCAAGTCTGTGCCGACCGGCATCGCCCATGGCACGGTGACCGTGGTGGTGGAGGGCCGGGGGTTCGAGGTCACCACGCTGCGCGAGGATGTCGAGACCGACGGGCGCCGTGCGGTGGTCCGGTTCGGGCGGGACTGGCAGGCCGATGCCAGCCGGCGCGACTTCACGGTCAATGCCATGAGCCTGACGCCGGACGGCATGCTGCACGACTATTTCGGCGGAGCGGCGGACCTTCAGGCCGGACGCATCCGGTTCATCGGTGATCCGATCAGGCGGATTCGCGAGGACCGGCTGAGGATCCTGCGCTTCTTCCGCTTCCACGCGAGTTTCGCGACCGGCGAGCCCGATGCCGCGGCGCTCGGAGCCTGTATCGCGGAGCGCGAGGGTCTGGCGGAATTGTCGCGCGAGCGCCTGCGCATGGAAATGATGAAACTGGTCGTCGCCGCGCGGGCCGGCGAGACTTTGCAGGTCATGGCCGACGCCGGACTGCTCGGATCGCTCATCGGCGGCGTGCCACTCTGTCGCGACCTCGATCGTTTGGCTGATATCGAGCGGCGGCTGAAGCTCGAGGCCGAGGCGCCGCGCCGGCTCGGAGCGCTCGCTGTGTTGATCCGGGAGGACGCGTATAGGTTGCGCGAGCGCCTGGCACTATCCAATGAAGAGTATCACCGGCTCGACGGCATCGGCCATGGCTGGCACGGCCTCGACCCGGCGCCGGGAGAGCTCGCGGCCAAGGCGGCGCTGTTCGCCGCCGGCCCGCGCGGCTATCGCGACCGGGTGCTGGTGGCTTTCGCCCGTTCCGGCGCCGCGCCTGACGATGCCGCCTGGCTGGCGCTCGCGGGCCTGACCGAACGCTGGAAGGCCCCGGCCTTCCCGATCTCGGGAAATGACCTGGTGGCGCGCGGCATTCCGGCCGGACCGGAACTGGGGGCGGCGCTTGCCAAGCTGAGGCAAGCCTGGATCGCCGCGGATTTTCCAACCTCGAACAGCGCAATCTCGAGCCTGATTACCCAGCTGACTACTGGACGTTGAAAATAAAAATCTATTGCGCGCTGGAGGCGGTGTCCGACAAAGCCGCCCAGTGCTTGAGCCAATTAATTGATGCGCAAGGTTTTTTTGGTTGATTACGCTCGGTGGTTCTCGTGCGAGACCCGCCCGGTGGTGTTTGCAACGACTGTATCATGAACATTCGTGCCGAAACGACGAACGAAACGAAGCGCGACTTCCCCGTCGAGATCTATATCGCGATGGTGGATGCGCTTTACGCCGACGTGCGGACATTTCTGTTCGGTGCCATGGTGGCCTGGGTGGCGGCGGTCTATGCCGCCTACCTCACGCCGGACATCATTCTTGATGGTTTCGCGATCGCGCTCGGCGTGGTCAGCATCGCCCGCACGATCCACATCATGTCCTACCGGCGCGCCCGCGCCGATGTCGTGACCTATGAGGCGGCGCGGCGCTGGGAGCGTGCCTATACGATCGGCGCCAATGCCTATGTCTTCCTGCTCGGGTTGTGGTGCTTCGCCAGCTTCGCCCTGACCACCAGCGTGGTGGCGCAGCTGTTCAGCATGTCGCTGGTGCTGGCCCATATGGTCGGCGTCACCGGGCGCAATTTCGCCAATAGCCGTTTCGTCGACACCCAGAGCGCGCTGCTGGCGGTGCCGGTCATTTCCGGCCTGCTGGTCACCGGCAATGTCGATCACATCGTGCTGGCGCTGTTCTTCGCGCCGTTCTTCATCAGCACGCGCAGCGTCGCGGCGCGGTTGCGCAACATCCTGCTCGACGCGGTCATCGCCAAGCGCGACGTCGAGTTGCTGGCGACCCGCTTCGACACCGCCCTGAACAACATGCCGCATGGCCTCGCCATGTTCGACGCCACCGGCCGGCTGGTCGTCGTCAATGCGCGCTGGGGCGAGATGCTGCATTGCGACCCCGGCAGCATTCGTTCGGGCGCGCGGGTCGACGCCATCGTGGCCGGCTATGTCGAGAGCGGCGTGATCAATCCGCACGACGCCAGCCGCATCATGGAGATGGTGCGGCGACGCGCGGGCGACCGATCGATGAACCGGCTGGAAGTCGAGACCAGCGAGCGCCACATCGACGTGGCGTTCCAGCCGATGGAAAACGGTGGTCTGGTCATCGTTATCGAGGACATTACCGAGAAGCGCCGGACCGAGGCGCGGATGGCCCATATGGCGCGCCACGACGCGCTGACCGGCCTGCCCAACCGCATCCAGTTCCAGGAGCGCCTCGAACTGGCGCTGACCATGCGAACCGACAGCGACATGCTGGCGGTGCTGTTCGTCGACCTCGACAATTTCAAGCAGGTCAACGACACGCTGGGCCACCCGATCGGCGATACGCTGCTGATCGAGGTTGCCGACCGGCTGCGCTTCGTGGTCGGCGAGACCAATGTGGTGGCGCGTTTCGGCGCCGACGAATTCGTCGTGCTGCAAAGCGGCGTGCGAACCGTCAACGAGGTCGCGAAACTGGCCGGCCGGATCATCGAGAACCTGTCGGACATGGTTCAGATCGAAGGTTCGACGGTGGTCTGCGGCGCGTCGATCGGCATCGCGCTGGCCCCCCGTGACGGCACCGATCCGGATCAGTTGCTGAAATGCGCCGACATGGCGCTGGCGCGCGCCAAGGCCGGCGGCAAGGGCATCCTCCACTTCTACGAAGAGGAAATGGATCGCCAGGCCCAGGCCCGGCGCGCCACCGAACTCGACTTGCGCAAGGCGATCCACAACGAGGATCTGGCGGTCTATTTCCAGCCGCTGCTGAACCTGAAATCGCTGACCATCACCACCTGCGAGGCGCTGGTGCGCTGGCCGCATCCGACCCGCGGTATGATATCGCCGGCCGAGTTCATCCCGATCGCCGAGGAGACCGGCCTGGTCGTGGAGCTTGGCCGCCAGGTGCTCAGAAAGGCTTGCGCGGCCTGCGCCGCCTGGCCGAACGATGTCCGGGTCGCGGTCAATCTGTCGTCGGTGCAGTTCGACCGGGATGACGTGGTGACGCTGGTTCGCGAGGCGCTGGAAGTCACCGGCCTTGCCGCCGACCGGCTCGAACTGGAGATCACCGAGACATTGCTGCTGCAGGACTCGGCCTCGATCCTGGCCACGCTCGAGACCTTGCGCGGCATGGGCGTCCGGATCGCGCTCGACGATTTCGGCACCGGCTATTCGAGCCTGAGCTACCTGCAGAAATTCCCGCTGCAGAAGGTCAAGATCGACCGCTCCTTCGTGCGCAACCTGGAAACCGATACGCGCGCGGTCAAATTGCTGCAAGGGGTCACCCGCCTCGGCGCCGATCTCGGCCTGGCGGTTGTCGTCGAGGGCGTCGAGACCTACACGCAGATGAAGCTGATCGACGAGCCCGGCGTGGTGACCGAGATCCAGGGCTTCCTGCTCAGCCCGGCGATCCCCGACGAGCAGTTGCGGATGCTTCTCTGCCGCTCGGGCGAGGGGCTCCTGAAGAAGGTCGCCTGACAGGCCGGCCTGTCTCTGCCCTTGCGGTATCCGTATTCTGCCTGATCCGCCAGATGCGCGACCCGGGCGTGTTCCTGCGCGCGGCCGGTGGTCGCCTCCGGCCTGCCTGAGCAAGGTGGCGGCGATTGCGCTGTTACGCGCATCGCGTGCAGCGCTGCCGCCTGTCCTCGTGATCCGAGCCTGCGAAATCTGAAAATCATCAAATTCTGCAATGCCTTGATCGCGGCGGGTCCGGG
>BFBZ01001044.1_pt1 | contig 20195 bp, 29 predicted proteins | sample 1888401 | NCBI WGS metagenome assembly BFBZ01 (sample SAMD00112614, study PRJDB3348) | symbiont metagenome | host: Chara braunii | reverse complement strand
CCCGCCCCGGCTCGAGCCAAGCCCCAACCAAGAATGGTGTAGCGAATGTCTATGATGGTCACCGCCCCTCTTTATCCTGACGACGTCGATGTTCTCGCAAGCGCCCTTTTCGCTTGGTGCGCCGAACGCAGCATCAGATTGCAGAGCCAGGAGGGCCTGTCCGCAGCCAACGTGGCCATAAATCTTTACAATGCGGGCTACCAAACACAGGATCAGCTTCTTGGCGCCCTGCATAGTCATGAATTTCACTAGCGTTTAGTCAGGGAAATCCCGATATTGTCCGTGGAAGATTGCGATGGAGCGCTAAAGGCTCGTCAAGCGGTTCCTGCGGTTGGCCTGGTCTTCTCCTTGCTCTCAAGAACGCTCGCTATGCACGCCCGCTCTTCGAGAATCCCGGACCACTCATCTTCATGATATCGTGAATCATAGATGAGCGTGAAAGGACCGCGATAACCCGCGGCCTCAGACAGCTCGACGCAGCGCACATAGTCGTCCACATCAAGACCGGAAGCGGAATAGCGTCCTTTCGCATGGCAGAGCTCAGCTCGCGCCATGATCATTGTCAAGTCTTCGTATTTGCCGTCACGCTCCCAATTTCCGAAATCACCGTTGAGCCCGACTTTGCCGTCCAGCGCATCGAGAACACGATTGACTTCCGCAGGCCGAGGAAGCAGATCGAACCAATTTTCTATAACCAGACGGACACCTGCCGCCGAGGTAGGTTCGGCGAGCTTGCGCAGATAAGTTTCGGCCCGGGTCAGGGCCATATCGGTCGGCTGAGCTTTCCCGGCAATGACACGCATGTTCTGGGCTCCAAGAGCCGCAGCTATATCGATCCAGCCCGCCATCCATTCAGCATCGCGCTGCGCGGTATCCGGATCGCTAAGGTCCCCATCTTCGACCAGCAGCGTTTGGATTTTCACGCCAGCCTCTTGTGCGGCTCTGCGAAATTCGCCGATATAGTCGGGAGAGCGGCTCGGCAAATGGAAAGAGCAAATCTCTAGCCGAAACACGCCATGTTCAGCGCATTGCCGCGGCAGATCCATCAATTCGAGGCTTCCCTCCCCGTAAGTCGGCTGACGGTTCGGCTGCGCGTTGTTTGCCGGCGTATAGGGATAAGTGCTGCCTAGCGCCCGATGCAACGACCAGCTCGAAACAGCAAAACGATCGGCGAACTTAACCACCAGGGTCATCTCGGCTTTTCCTCCCTATACCGCATGCCTGTATATGGACGGAAAAGCCCAATCGAATGCAACCAATAAAAAAGCGAAATCTCAAGATCGAAGATTTGCCTTCATGATCTGCCCGACTTCGCACGAAAATCCGCCAAGAGTGGATGAGGTATCAGGACATTCCTCGGCCACCTTTTACCCATCGAGAAATGGCATCAAAAACCAGATCGGCAATCCACATGGCGCACACGCCCACCACAAAAGCTGTAGCGTTCATGGCGGCGACATCTTCCTGAGGCAAAGGCCAATTAATGGCTCGCAGATAAAAAAGTGCCGGCTCTGTCAGATAAGTCGCCGCCAGAGCCCCACAGATCGGCGAGGCGACAATTTCGCGTGTCGTGTAGTGACGTCTGGAAAGGCCCCGCAGGATGCCGCCTGAAAGGCCGGCGATGACGACCCCGGCTTTGATGCCCAATGCATCCAGAAATTCGTGAATCGTCATTGCTTCTCTCGGTCAAATTTTTGTGGACTGAAAATTGGATGCTTGTTCGGTCGAAACATCCAGCAGAAATCGGCCCTATTTGCCAACGGGCGGCTGAGGCTTGATCAGTCCGGCGACGCCGTCCCGCATGATATTGACAGCAATCTTCAACGCACTCAGGCCCGCGACCGCAGCGGCGGTGTAACCGGGACCGATGAAGGATTGCGAACATTCCAATGTGCCGTCAGTCAGCTGAGTGCAGCCGGTTGCCAATAGAATGGCGACCAACAACGCCGACAAGGTGATCAGAACATTTAGAACATTGTGTAACATATTCGTGTTGAACATCTTTTTTCCTTTTTGGAAGGGTCCCAAAGCGCCCGCAGTCAGCCGGCGTTGACAGGTATGCTGCCGGCTCAAAGCGGTGGCGACGATTTACGCCGGCCTATGTCGATTGAAGGGGTAATGAGGGAGAGATCGCGTGAAGACACTCAGGATTCAGACGCTAGTGGTGGTTTGATACCTCGAGAGAGTCTGCTCAATCACACCGCAAGAAATTACCGAGCCGCCTCAACGGCCGCGGCAAATTTTTTGGCGTAACCGGCAATGTCTGCTGCACGATCCGTGCCATTGATAATTTTTCGCGCGCCGATCCAGTCGGTCACCGTAGTGCTAAAATAGTCGGCAAGCTTTTTGCCCGTAAAACGGCCATTGATCATGCCGTCGAAAAGGATTTCGATGGCCTTGACCGGATCAATTGCCATATCCGGATTGTCAACAATGCCGTATTTCGCGTAATTGTCCCGTCCGGTTATCTGCACCAAACCGCGACCACGGTAACGCCATCCGTCACCACTGGCCTCGTCTCGATTGCCCATCCGATTTGCATAGGCGCGATTTGCTATTCTTGGCGGCTGACGAGCACAAACAGCAGCCTGCGCAGCTGTGAAGTATTTGGGGAATGTCGCCTGCAGTCCAGCCACCGAGTAATTCAGATTTTCCGAGACAGCGCACATCGTGCCGCCAGTCTCGTGATAAACGGTCGCTAGCACGTAGGCCAACCAACGGCTATCGAACGGCTGCACCCTCCACGCAGAGAGAATTGCCTCAATGCCCCTGACTTGAGTCGCCGAAAGCCTCCCTTCGAACAACGATAAACGCACAGCCGCAAAGAACTTCGCGTGCTCCATATAATTTTCCTTTGAAGAGATATCTGGTCTGTAATCCAGCATCCTTGACCAAGCCGGGAGACCTTGTGTCAAAGTTTCAGCTTGTGGAGACAACAGCTGGCAATGCGCATGCTGCTCGCACCCAAGGAACTGATCGCACTAGGCATATGAATGTCCACCGATATCCGGCCGTCATCGATACTTGAGGAACGGAAGCATTTCATTGTTGAAACACTACGCCGCGCCCGAGACGTGAAAGTTGTGCGTGAGCCGAAATCTTGGATTGTCTATTCAAGGGCTCGTTGGAAAAACCACTAGGCCATAGCCCTAGAGGGCCAGGCATAGGCATCGATTTCCGCGGTCGTGGTGATCGTGCCGGCAATGATCTGCTTGTTGACTTCGCCCTCGGCCGCAAAGCTCGCCTGCACATGTGCACCGACCATATTGGCGATCGCCGTCATCTGCGCAGCTGTCAGCTCGACAAAACCCGCTGCCGTCGAGCGGAACGGACGCGTCACAGGCATTGGCTGCGGCCATCCAGTTCGCCGCGGGCAAGCAGAAGGCGCCGATATTCTGGCCGCCATAGACCCATTCCGCCCCGTAGTAGACACCGCGAGCGAGGTTATAGACCATAATGGCCGGGTTGGCGCTCGGCTCCCATGTCGAGGGCTCGGCCCATCGATGCCCACCATTGCCGCCGACCGACGAATCCTTGCGGACGTCGTAAAGTGGCAGCGGATGCGGCTCGAAAAGGCCGGCGGGAACACCCTTGAAGAGATCGGTGTTGTAGCGCGAGGTCAGGATAACGATCTGGCAGCCAAGCCCGATCATGGTCGGCCGCCACGGACGCTCGCCATGGGCGCCGAACTTCGCCATCAGGAAAGGATCGGGCGCCGTTTGCGTGCCATCGAGAAACTTGATCCAGAGATAGTCCTTGTTCTTGACGCGATATTGCAGCACCGGGAAGCCGCGCCCGTCGGGATGTGGCTGATCCCAGAGGACGCCGACCTTCTGGTCGTCGATCCAGACGCTGGTCAGGCCGCGCTCGCCGGCACGGTTGGGAAGACTACCGACTTCGATGACGTCGGTGAAATAGGCATTCGGCGTCTTGCCGTCGTCTCCCCAGGTGCCGGCATACTTGCGTTTGCCGGCAGTCGCGTAGCTGCCGATGATGAAGGACATCGCATGATCGTCCCCCATGCTGATCTCGAGCTTGGTTCCGGCCGGCTGCGGCTGATCTTTCTTCGCCAGCGCCTTTTCGATCAGCGATAAGCCGATATTGAGGGCTACGGTCAGAAACAGTTTGCCGATGGCGCCGATTGGTAGAAGTTGCGCGATCACGCCAATGGCGGCGACCAGAGGGCCGGCATGCGCCGCATCCGCCATCAGCCAGAAGCCGAGGACGTTCAGAAGCAGGATGAGATATTTCATGGATCGGACGACCTCGATTGGCGCGCGGGAAAGGGTCGTCGCAGCCAAAGCCGCGCCGACATGTCACCGGTCATAGATAAAATGGATGGCGTATCGCCGGCCTAGCCGACCTTGAAGGCGCGCTTGGCGTCGAGCAGATCGACGGTGCCAAGCCCGCTCTCGCGCAGCACGAAGATGCGCTCGCCGTTGACCACGCCGAGGGCATAGCCGAAGGGGCCTTCATGCGGGATGGCGGCGATATCGCCGATGCCGGCTTCGCTCGGATGGATCTCCGGCAACATGCTGGCGACGAGATCGGCGAGGTTGTCGAAGCCCGCCGCCTTCATTGTCTTCAACGCGCCGGCGGCGGTCGAATACTCCCCACGAAACTGGGCGGCACAATCGACGCCGGTGATCGCCAGCACCAGATTGCCGGCAAGGCCCGGGCCGCAATCATGGCTGCCCCAGGCAAAGGGCGTGCGCTTCAGCCGATCGACCTCGGCGACGAAGCGGGCACGCCAATTCTTGACCCTGACGAGATCGCTGTTCATTTCTGCCCCCAGGGTATCTGCCAATTGGCGACGGTGCTGGAATAAAGGCCGAATTCATCGCCACTGCGGCGCTTCTGGCCTTCATAGGAGGATTTGGCCGGGTTGGTGCGCTCCAGCATGGCGATGGCGGCGGAGATGGCGGAGATCTCGATATCGCCATCCTGCCCCACGGCCGGCGTCTTGATAGGCGCGCCATCGGCAATGCCGAGAAAGGCGATTTCCGGCGCCGCACTCGGCTGCCGGGTGCCGGTATCGAACGTCATGTCGTGAATTTCGATCGGCGCCAGCCGCAGATCGTAGCCGCGCACGAGCTGCTGCACGGCGGGCGCGATCTGGCCGATGGTGATGGTTACGGTCTGGATCGTCAGATCGGCGGTGCGCGGGATCGGGCTCACCTGCAGATTGAGGCCACCATAATAGGTCCGCGCCTCCGGCAGACCGGTGATGCCCGAGGTGACGGTGATGTTGATGTCGTCGTCGCCGGTCCACAGGCCGATCGAGGCGGGCGCGCCGCTGGCGAGATCCTTGCCGGTGATCCAGACGAAACGACGGGGCACGAGCCCCTTGTCGCGCGCGCCGGTCAGCGCCGCGAAGAAGGCAGAGGTGATGTTCTTCATCGTCTATTTCTTCTGGATGATCTTGAAGGTGGCGCCCGAGGTGATCGGACCGTTGGCTGTGCCGGGATTGTGGCTGCCCGGCATGACCAGGCATTTGCAGGCCGGCAGCAGCAGGGTTACGCCGAGACCGGCAGCAAAGCCCGCCGGCAGATGCGGGAAGACGCCGAAGACGGGCGTGATCCCCTGCCCGCTGGCACCAACCGTTTCCGAGACTTCGAGAAAGGCATAGCGGCCGCCATAGCCGACCTGCATTTTGTCGCCGACCGTCAGCCGATAGCCCGCCGGCAGGCCCTTGAGGCTGAGCGAGGCATTGTCGTCGCCGAGCGCCGCGATGCTGACGGCAGCGCTCCCGAGCTTCGTCCCGTCGGGGTCGGCCTGCGGATATTTCGACAGCGGATCATAAAGAAAAAGCGCCTCCTGGGCGCCGTGTAGCTTGCGGATGCGGGCGGCGATCTGTTTCGCCTCCGCATTGTACATGTCGGCCAGCGTCACCGTGCCGGTCCAGAGCGGTGGCGCCAGCTCCGCCTGCCAGACCCGGCCATCGCCGGAGCCGGAAAGCTCGTCATTGCGCTGAATGTCCCAGACGATGCTGGAGATCTTCAGAAGATCGGCAAAGGCCGGCAGGCTGTAGGGATAGGAAACGGCCATCAGCGCCTCCGGGGATTGCGGTTGATCTGCGCGACGCGATCGGGAAGCTGCTGATTGAAATCATTCAGCCCCTGCCGCGTCGAACTCTGCGCTTCCGATTGCGCGACATTTTTCACATAGGCCTTCAGATTGCCGTCCTCATCGACGGAAACGCCGACCGTGACATGCACGCCGGAAGCGGAACCGGAGGCATCGTTTTGGTTATCGGCCCTGAGGCGACGGACAGGAACGGCAGCATCCGGCTGCGCCCGCACCAATTGCGGCCCGCCCTCGCCGACCACGCCGCCATCGGCATAGCCGCGCCGGCCAAGCCGCATCGCCTCGACGACGCCGACGCCGCCCGCCCGGGCGATATCCTTTTGGCTCCAGACGACCTCGCCGGCATGTACCAAACCAGCCGGATCATAGACGCCCCCAGGGCCGGTATAGCCGCCATCGGCCCATCCAGCGGATAGAGCACTGAAGGGATCGAACCCGGAGGTGGGCACGGTTGCATTCGAGCCGATGTTAAAACCACCGCCGCCGCCAAATCCGAACAGGTTTGAGAAGATGCCGCCGATACCGCCACCACCGAACAGCCCACCGCCTGCGGCGGCGCTGTTGACCTTGAACAGGCTGTTGAGCACATCGTTCAGCAACCTGTCCGAAATCTTGGTGAGCACGGAAATCGCGGCCTTCCCCAGGGATTTCCAGAGGCCCTCACCATTGCGCAGGCCGCTGACCAGCGTCGAGGCAAAATCACCGGCAAGCTCGCGAGCATATTTCAGCTGTTCATTATAGCGAATGATATTGGCCGAGGCCGAATTCATGTCGACCGGCAGGCCATATTGCTTCTGTGTCGAGGCGACGGTCTGATCGACGGTCGAGCGGCCCATTTGATCCTGCTGGAACTGGATATCGCCCGCGAGCTTCTGCAGCGCCTGCGCGTCGGCAACGCGCCGATAGGCATCAGCCTGATCGTTGGCCGCTTTGGTCAATTGCGGCATTTGCGCCAATTGCATGGCACAACTTTTCTGAAGCTCGTCCTGACTTTGCTTCAGCGTGACAACCTTGCCGTCGAGCCTATCAGCCGCAGATGTTGATTGATTAGTAGCCTCGACCGAACGCTTTGTTTGGTTGACGTACGTGCGCGATGCTTCCGTCAATGTATTCGTGTGACGCTCCAGTTTTGCATGAGAGCTCGCAGCTCGATCTTGAGTCGAAACATCATAGATACCGGTATCAGTAACGCGCTGGTTGTTTTGGCTTTGTGAGCGAATATCTTTTGCTGTACCCCAAAAGCTAGGAACGAGCATGCCAGCGACCGCGTTGAGGGCAGTCTTAAAATTAGATGAATTAGCTGCCCATTCGCCCAATTTTGAAGCGGCCATTTGCTCGATAGCTTTTGCATCTGGAGCGCTTTTGACATCGGCTTGATTCCCTAAATTTCCATTTCCAGACATATAATTAGCAACCGATGACTTAGCTGAATCTCGCGTCTCTCGTATTGATTGCAACTGGGTTGTAACCTGCTTGCTCGTTGTCTCCCATGAGGTCAGCATCTCCTTCAACCCCAAGGCGAACTTCGCATTTTCTGGCTTTGCAGCAGCCTTGGAAAGCCCATCCGTAACCTTCGCCACATCCTCCGGTATTGCTGTCATATGCTGCAACCCATTGATCAAATTTTCAAATGGAGCAGCGAACTCGTACAAATTTCCCTCAGGCATGTTTGCTTGAACCCTGGCCATATCAGCTAGGAAATTGTTTTTCTGAAATCTGCCTAGATTTGCCGCCGCAATCTCGTATTTTTCTGTTACTGACATACGGCTGTCGTATACGAGTTTCGCGAACTCAAGTCTTTCTTCAGCATCAGCCGCATCGGTTTTAAGCGTCGGAACTCTATCTCCATTTGATTCGCTTCTTTTCTTTTTTATTTCGGCATCCTTACTCAGTTTTTCAATTACCTCTGCCTGCTTATTAAAATCAGTTCCTTGTAATAGCTCTGTGAGGGCATGATCTGCCATTTTTACTCTTGCATCACGAATTAATGGACCCAAAAGCTCAATGAGCCAGTGTATTGTTTCGCCAGCTTCTTGAATGTCGCTCTTGCGAAGTGGTTCGCCCGCTTGCGAAGCACGACTGCGAATGTAATCAAAATCAGCATATCCTGTAGGCTGGCTAAAATCGAAAGCCCTGCGACCGGCGTCACTCGCCGGCGCTTGAACCGGCGAGGAAGTGGCCGCCACTTGTTTTTGCGCGATATCAAAAGTACCAGTGGGATACCTGATCAAGTTTGCCGCATTGCCGTGGCTGGCGCCAAGATTGCTAACTTGGCTATTTGCTTTGGCGATCACACCTCCGGCGATCCGGAGCTTGCCGCTCATATTGTCGACAGCGCGGGCCGCGGCACCTGTTATCTTTTCGGCTCGCGCGGCTTCTACACTCCAGACGTTAAGATCATTAGCGGCCGAGCGCACTTGAGACGTATCGATGACAATACCAAGTTTCGCGACATCTATCATAAGACTTGCCTTTTCCTTGAGCGCTACGTTATCGTCCTCTGGTTGTCTTAGTCGAGGATTTCATGCATTCTGCTTTATCTGCAGCTGCGAATGCGGCTGTCGTCGCCCATCGACGTGGTTGCCTGCGGCCAATCTCAATCGTCGCAAGCATATTACTTACCGCGCCGCTTTTAAGCGGTTGCGATTTTTTCGATTCCAAGCTTGTCACCGCCTGCGAAGCAATTCTCAAAGAACGCCTGATCTCGCCGTCGGAATACAGACGCATCAAGGTTTCTGAACTCGAGGGGTTAGACCTCGATAGAACGCAGCTAGAAGGTTATCTTCTGGCACGGCAGCGTGCATCCAGGTCTTCAGGCCACCCACCCCCCGTGGACGACGCTTCGATTAAGGACGATCTAAGGTCATATGATGATGGCCAATTGAAACCAATTTTGTACAATGCTTCAATAGTTTATGAAGCATTCAACGCATATAAAATTCCCGTGAGATACATCGCCAATTGCGCGTATTTGGGCACGAATGGAGATTCGTCCAACGTCTGGGAATACCGCGTTACGGTTGATGAAAAAACTAGCACGGAATGGCTTTTCAGCAAGGCGAAGAGATATTGAGCGCGCAATGAACTACGGTGACAATGCACTCAATAGATTCCAGATCTAACCAACACAACCAATGGCCCGTCTCGCTCGTGTCGTCATCCCTGATGTCCCACCTCGGAAACGCTAGAAATAGCAACCACAAGACTTAGCGTAGCAACGTCCGTCATAGGCTTTCCTTTTGTTTGAATTGTACGCTATCGTCTTATGGTTGATTCAACCAGGGGTATTTTATGCGCGTGTTTTTATTTATAGCGGCATTCATGGTCGCGAGTAGTGTCTATGCGGAGGACGCTGACGAAACGGCAGCTAAGGAACTGATTACGCAAGCGATGGACTATTTGAATATTGCCTATGCTTGCCAAGACGCAATTGGCGTCTCCTATTTTGACCTTGCGCGAGAGAGAACAGTACAAGCGTTTGTTTTCCTAGGCGCGATAGGTAGCCCTGACGCCATTCGCAATTCGCAAGTTAGTGCGGCGAAGATTGTCGATGAATCGATAGAAATCATTCGTCGGAAATCTACAAAATTTTCAACAGCAGCCGCTGGAAAATGTCTTGAGGAATTGCAAGCAGCTCAAACACGGATGGATATGTCGCTCTTAAAATTCAAAATAACCGCTCATCGGTAGCAGAGGTTTGCAACAGGCTCGGTAATCAATATCGCAACATCTGTCACTGGCATACCTTTTCAAAACATGCGAAATACAACCCTGCGCTTTGAATGGGGGATTTCGTGATTAGATTGTGGAGGTTGGTCAGCGTGGCTTTTTTGCTGCCAGCCATCGGCGGCTGTAGCTCTTCTGAATCGAAATTGGTGACCGTGTGCGAAGAGGTTTTGAAACTGAGACTTTTAGCGCCAGCAGGATACAAGCGGGTCGAAATCAAAGAATCCAACGAGCCTCTCAACCGCGCCGACTACAAACGCTATTTGGCGGGAGACGAATATGGGCCGCTCATCCAGGGAGCCAGGATGAAAGATTTTGACCAAGGCCGGGTAAAACCTCTGATGTTTGAGGTTCGTATAACTTACGATGCTCCTAACGCTTATGGCACACCAATTCGCAGCACCTCCAGATGTCAATATCCAACTGACAATGAAGACACCTCCAGAGCGGACCGTCTCTACGTAATGATCGACGGCAAAACGAACGCGGACTGGTTAGAGACACAGCGTTAATAAGAGCGGTAGCGATAATGAAGCTTCAACTACTTCTGACTGCATTCTTCGCGTGCACAATCTTCACGCAAGCCTTGGCTGACGACGAGCACAAGCGTCTCCAGCTGACCGGTAAAGTCATCGATGGTGTGAACGTGAGTTTCATGATTGCTTATCAATGCCGAGATGTGCTTGGCACGACATATTACAACGCAATTCGGACGTATGCCGAGAAGGCTTTTCAGCAAATCGGCTTGTCACCGGAAATGGCGGCACAACGAGTCAACAGACTTGAAAAGTTCATCGAGAGCGAAAAGAAACCTGCCCGGAAGGAGGATATCGAGGGATGCGTGTGGAATATTTCAACCGTAAACCACGACCTGCAGACCGCACAACAGAACTATATCGATTTTACGCACCCTAAAAATCCATAGGCTAAGGCTGAGCACATTGGAAATACGGTGACAGTGCACTCAATAAGTTTTCAGATCTGACCAACGCAATCGATGGCACGCCTCGCTCGTATCGTCGTCCCTGATATTCCACATCATGTCACCCAACGCGGCAACCGCCGCGTGCAAACTTTTTTGCAATAAGGCCAGGTTCATCCTCGGCGAAATGGGTGCACTGTCACCGTAATGCTATGCGAGAGTAACAAGTAAGTGCTTCAAATTCAGAGCCGTTCTATCGCATTTCTTGCACAAGCAATCTTTTCCCCTTAAGATTGCTTAAATCAACCTATGGGGGCATCATGCGTCGAATAATTTTAGCAGCTTTTGTATACGCGATAAGCGGCAGCGCTCATGCGGATTATCGCGAAGAGATCCATAATTTAGCGATTCAGGTCAACAACGCCACCTACTCCAGCCTAACCACAGCCTATATTTGCCGGAATGTCGCGGGCATTGATACCTACCTAAAGGTACGCCAAAAGGTCGAAGCGGTACTGGCTAGACTAAGCTCGGATGCTGGCTTGGTGCGCGAAACGATTGGCTCTTGGGAAACGCTACTGCAGAAAAATCGAGACTATAAGAATCCTGGCGTTACAGAAAAAGAATGTACGGACGCACTTAGCGACAGAGATCGCAAGCTCGACGCTGCTCTTAATGCCATGTTAGACATTCGTGGTGATCGCTAATACTTTGATTTACACCTAAAAAGTGCAATAGCCAAAGGCTATCAAGCCGGCAGAATTTGCAATATCTGTCACTGACATACCTTTTCAAAACATGCGAAATACAACCCTGCGCTTTGAATGGGGATTTCGTGATTAGATTGTGGAGATTGGCCGGCGTGGCTCTTTTGCTATCGCTTTTGGCTAGCTGTGATCTCTTTGACGCCAAGATCGTCACAGTATGTGAAGGTGTCCTCAAGGATAGGCTTCGGTCACCGTCGGAATACAAACGGATCGAAATCACACGGTCCGAAGAAGTCATTGGCCGCGCAGAGTATAAACACCTCTTCGGCAGCAAAGGTTCTCCTGCGCTCCAGGCAGTCACGATGGACGATTTTGACAGCGGTGCGGCAAAGCCTATGCGGTATATTCTTCAGATAAGTTACGACGCACCAAACGCCTACGGTACACCAATTCGTGGCTTCTCCAGGTGCGAATACGCAAGTGCATTTGGGGGCGATTCGACGGTTAATGAGTTCGTCGTGAGTATCGATGGCGATACCGAGATGGAATGGCGGAACAAGCGGCGTTAATATGAGAATAAATCGAAAGTTGCAGCATGGGTCACTGGCATACCTTTTGAGTAGATGGCACAAATCAACCGTTGGGGGTACTCGGGGGATTCCATGAAGCTGATTTCAAATGTTGTGGCCATGTCGTTTTTGCTGCCATTTTTAAGCGGTTGCGATTTTTTCGACACGAAGATCGTTACAGCGTGCGAAGCCGCTCTAAAGGAGCGATTGCTCTCACCTGCCGACTACAAGAGGATCGAAATCAGCCGTTTCGAGAAGGTTCTTAATGGAGCGGAATATCTTGCCAGCCTCCAGGATTTGAAACTTTCCCCTGCTATCATTCAAAGAGACATGAGAGATTTCGACGCCGGCAAAATGAAGCCCGCGCAAATCAATATTTTCATCAAATATGACGCACCCAATAGCTTTGGGGTAGCAATCCGAAATTCGGCAGTGTGTGAGGATATCAGCCTCACAGGAGATGGCTCTGACTCCAGCAAGTTTTCAGTCAAGATCAACGGTAAAACCGGAACCGAATGGATATTAGAAGGGGGCCTAAAAGATTGATGAGAAAAGCCAGCTCCGTAACTGCAAAATTCGCCTGACCCTCTACTCCGCCTCCCGCGCCCTGATCGCCTCCGTCTCCTCTTCCACCGCCTGGCAATAGCGCCCGTCCATCACCTTCAGCACGGCGATGTCCTCGCGGCGCAGGAGGTTGCCGGTCAGGTGCAGCCAGGCCAGCATCTCCTGGTGAGAGAGCGGCGCCGGGCCGGAAAAGCCGGGCGCCTGCGCCGAACGCAGGTCCCAAAACCAGTCCCAGAGCGCATGGCCGGCCTCCGGCACCTCGGCCTCCGGGCTGATAAGCTCAAAGGCCTCGTTGCGCTCGCGCCGGGTCTCGCCGTTTGTATCGCGCACGCAATCATAGCGCGCGATGATCCCTACGGCTTCTGAAAGCCCTTCGGCAAGCTCTTCATAAAATTTGCGCGGTCCTCCGAGGCGCCGGCCACCTGATCGTAGATCCAGCCGGCGTCCTCGACGACTTCGCGGGCCTTCTCGAAGGAGAGCGCCGGCTGCTCGCCCTTCCACTGCTGCTCGCCCCAGCTCCAGGAGGCGATGGCGGCGGCTGCCTTGTCGAGATATTCGGCCTCGACCTTGCTGGTCGTCAGCTTCTTCTTGCGGCTGGCGAGGAAGCGGTCGCTATGCTGGCGAACGATCTTCTTCACCTCGTTGCTCTCGGCCGAGCGGATCATGAAGGAGATGCCGAGCGGCTCCTCGGTGGCCGGATGCAGGAGCTGCAGCTCGAAGAGATCTTCGGAATTGACGAGACTGGAGATATCCAAGGAAACACCTTATCGGTTGGGACATATTCGAGTGGCAGCGCGCCGCAGGAGAGCGACGCGCGCAAGATTCCGTAAGATCGCACTTACGGCGTGGTGACGGGATCGACGCGGATCGGCAGCTGGTTGAGGCCGATCTTGAACTTCTCCAGATCGAAATCGTCGGAGCCGCCGCCGGGATAGAGCGGGCCGGAAACGACGCCGCGCGAATAGAACACCGTGTTGGTCTTGCCCTGCGGCGCGTCGTTGCGCTCGACCTTGATCGCCATGTTGTTGATGTTAAGCGGATCGCCGAAGACGCGCAGAATGTCCTGGCCGGGATCGTCGGCGATGGAGGCGACTTCGAGCTCCGGGTCGCCGGCGTTGGAAACGCCCTTCTGCTTCTGCTGCACCGGCTCATCCAACGTATTGTAGTTGTTGATGGTGGATTCCGAGCCGAAATCGCCGACCTTGCCGACTTTGCCCACCTGCACCCAGGTCAGCGCGGCATAGGCCGTGGCCGTCAGGTCGGTATTCTGGGGCGTCTCGCATACGTAGACTTTCGAGCCCTTCTTCGTGCTTTTGTTCGCCATGGATCATGTCTCCGGTTCAAAGGCGGTGTAGGGAATGGTGACCGGTATCTGCACCCGGTCATCCTCTTGGATCGGGCCTGTGGCCCACGGCTCGCCGCTGATCGTGATCTTCACGCCAGAGGCGAACAGCGTCTTGTTGTTGAAATGGTCGATGACCAGGCCGGCGGCATCGAGTGGCTTGATCAGCCCGCCGCCGGCCTTCCAATAGACGGAAACCTGCAGAAGCCCGAGCTTTTGCTGCGGATCATCGCCAAGTGTTACCTGCCGGGGGCGGTTGGGCAGGAAGCTGACGGCCAGATAGTTATCCGGCTTAGCTTGCCCCGCCGGCGGAAAGGCAATGCCCGGCTGCGCCACCGGCAATGGCGGCAGAAATTGGAGCGCCGCCAGATGATCCAGCAGTGCCGCCAGAATAAGAGCGTCCGTTGCCGTCGCCATGCGTCACCCATGTCTATGATGTTGAAATTTCGAGAGATCAGTCCGCCGAGTCGCGTGCAACGCGCTCGACGATGTCAGGCCATTGGCGCGCCGCAAGCCGCACCATGCCCTGCCCCACCTGACCATCCTTGCCATATTCCACGGCGGCGGCGTGCGGCGCGGTGAAACCCATATGGATCATGCCGCCCAGCGGCACACCGAGGCCGGCCAGATCGACCGGCTGGCCTTCATCCTTCCCCTCGGCATCACCGCTTTGCCTCGGCGGGGCGGAGACCCGGAAGGAATTGACAAGGTCGCCGGAGGCTACAGGCGTTGTCTCGACGATCGCCTCGGCCAGCCGCTGCGCGGAAAGGTTCACCACCTCTTCCATGCGCTTCTTGGTTCGTTCAGCCCAGGCCGCAATATCGGCGGAGAAATTGGAGGAAGCCATATCGATTGCCCCTTGATAAGGTTAGGCGTCATCGGCGGCGTCGCCCGGTGAAGAGCCACGCCGCTCGAAATTCAAAAGGGTAAGATGGCCGTAACGGGCACGAACCGCTGGTCTGGCGGTTTGGGATTCGTCTTTGGCCCCATCACTCCGCTCAATCCCCGGCAATGGTGAGACACGGTTGAGTAGCAGGATGACGCGCGCCAGCAGCCAAAGCGTCAGGATCGTCTTGAAACGCACGAGCGCCGTCATCGCCGCACCTGCAACTGCCAGAAGACGACAGTCCCACCTGGCGACAGCGGCTGGAGATCGACGATCGCATGCTCGGCGCTGCCGATCAGCAGTTTGTCGGCCAATGTCGGCGTGATCGGGAGCCCCTCGGTCGAGAGATAGACCATGCGGTCGCCGCGCTGGATCAGCGTCTCGGCGATATGCGCCTGGCTCCGGTCGAGATCGACAAGCGAGCACGGAAAATCCTCGCTCGACTGCACCGGATCGTAATCTGGCCCGGTACTTGTAATGCGCCGCAAAATGCCTTTCTGGCCAAATTTGGCGATCAGCCGCTCGGCCGTCGCCCGCGCCTTGTCGTGATCGAACGCCTCCATCACACCACCAGAATGCCCGGCAGCACCGGGCGCAGGAGGGGATAAAGCAGGCCGTCGAGCTTTATCAGCACCGGCCTGGCGGCAGCGATCATGTCCTCGCTCGTGTCGACGACGGCGTATTCCGTCTCCAGCGGCCCCACCTTCTCGCGCTTCACCGTACGGGCCGCAACGATAACAGGCGTCAGGCTGCCCGGCTCCGAAAGCTCAAGCGCGGCGGCCTCATAGGACGCATAGGTCAAGGTCAGCGGCAAGGCATCATCGGCGATTGCCTCACCATTGACCGTTATTGCATCGCTGCGCGGCCAGGACAGCGCCTGATCATAGCCGCCGGTCCGGCGTCCCGTGAATCTGGACTCATAGAGACTGTCGACAGCCTGCGACCCACGCACCAACGCCGCCAGGCGATCGCCACCACTGGCCGCGGCCCAGGTGGCATTGGCGCGCTCGACAAAATAGGCATCGGCGGCAGCGAGCGTGCTGTAAAAGGATGCGGACATGGAAGCTCCGGTGTCGATCGATGAAAAGCGGATGCCCCTCTCCCCGGCTGAACGGGGAGGGGGAGATTAAGCTCAGGCAGCAGCGGTGATCTCATCGCCATAGGCCATGGCCGCCGGCAGGCGCACTTCGGTGCCGCCGGTGCGGGCGATGATGCCGGTCTCGAAGCTCATGATCGACTTCTGACGCGGCTGCAGCACACGGCGCGGCATCGGCAGGTGAAAACGCAGCACCTCCGGATCGCGGCGATAGACCACCATGCGGCCACCGCCATCCTGCGAGGCCGTCGCAAGCTCGCGCAGCGGCTGGATATCGAGCGGCTGGCCTGTTTCAGCCGTGTAGACGTTACCGCGCCGCAGGAATTCCAGCACCGTGATGTAACCGTCGCCATCGGCAAGGCGTTTGGTGGCGATCAGACGGAAGGCTTCCGGCGGCAGGCGCAGGCTGTCGACCCACTCGACTTCGCCGGTCCTCTTACGCACGCCGCCGATAAGATCGTTGACGTCGCGCAGGATCTGGTCGGCCGTCTTGGCAGACCAGTTGGTCGAGCCGCCTGTGCCATCGGCAGCGACATCGACGCGCGACACCGTCGGATCGTTGACGAAACCGGTCCAGCCCTTTTCCGTCGAGCCTGTCATGGCGACGGAATTCAGCAGGCGCTCGATCTTATCGGCGGCGAAAATGGCGTTGGAGGCGTTGAGATCGAGATTGTAGAGTGCGGCCTGATTGACCTCCTCCAGATTCCATTCCCAGCCGGAGCCGATCATCGCAAAATCATGGCTGGCGCTGTCGCGCGTCGACTGGTTGAACGGCATGTCCGTACCGGCGGCCGAGAGGAACTTCGCGTCCCCGGCGCTGTCGACCGTGAAGAAGGTCGTACCGGCAGCCCATTCATTGCCTTCGGTGACGACAGGCACATGCAGGCCGTAATTGAAGGTCGGATAGCGCCGTTGATAGATGCGGGTCTCGATATTGCGGCCCTGCGCGATCACGAAGGAATAGGCCGCCTGCGCATCGGCGAAATGCTGTCGAACGAATTGGTTCATGGATTAGGCGCTCCTGTGCTTGAGCGAGATTTCGACGATGTCGCCGTTGCTGCCGCTCGTATCGAAGAAACAATCGGGAATGGGGCCAACGATGCCCGTTCCGGCGGCGTTGACATAGGTGTCGGCGGCCGGGCTGTAGTAGACGGCATCGCCATCGGCGACGGTGCCGCCGGCCCGCACATAGAGCTGGCCGGAGGTGAGGAATGCGCCCGTGACAAACTGCGCATAGCCGCCCGCAGGCGCCACATCTGGCAGTACGGTCGGCGTCAGCACGGCGATGCCGAGGAATTTGCCGCCTGCTGCATAGGGTGCCACGCCGTGATCAGCGAGGCCGCGCTGGACGGGCTGGCCGAACTTGATGCCAGCGGCATTCTCCACGGTACGGCTGATCTTGTTAGCCTGTTCCTCCGAAGCGATCTGCCCGTGCAGGCCCTTCCGAGGAGCGTTTCCATAGGTGGTCTGATAAGTCGCCATTGAAGCGTCTCCTTTTCGTTGACCTGGTTAGGTGGGATTGGCGGCCAGATGCGCGGACTGGAGGTCGCGGACCATGGCGGCATAGGCGTTAAAGGCTGAGGACATCGAGGTTTGCGCGGAGGTGATGCCATCCTTAACCGCATCGGCAAAGCGATCGGGCTTATCGCGCAGACCCTCGACCAACATGTCGAAACGCGCGTCGATATAGGCGTCCGATCGGCCCTGTACGGCGCCCTCGCCTGCCTTGGCGATAACGACAGCCTTGCGGATCGCCGCATCGGTGAGGCCTGTCGACTTGATATTGCCAGCAATCGTCCTGGCGAGGCCGATCAAGTCGGCACGCGCCTCGACCTTCCGATCGATTTCAGCATCGCTGGGCCTGACGGATTTCAGCGCATCCAGCTCCGCGTCGCGTACGGCCAAAGCCTTCTGGTGTGCAGCCTCCACATCCGCAAGTCGTTGCTGCAGCGTCGTGATAATCTCCGCGGCTTGATCGCTGACCTCGATATCGATGCCGTCGATCATGATTGTCTTCGTGGGCATCATTCCTTCCTTGCTTTGCTTGTTATCTGAAAGGGGGCGTGGGGTCGCGAGAGGAGAGCAGCCCCACGGTGCGGCTGCATCGCCGATGCGGACTTTCGAGCCCGCTCGGCCACGGCGCACAATGGCGATATGATTGATGCGAATATTTCGCTGAATGGCGTCGTAGGCTTCGCCTGCAGGCGTAACGCCCGCGGTGAAGTCGACATCGCAGATGTAGCCGGCCGAAAGCTCCTGCTTGCCACTTTCGATGTCCTGAATGGCCGCTTCATCGCTGACCATCAGCGGCACGCGGAGGAAAATCCCTTCCCCGGCGATCTCGTCACCGGTCTGGCCGACCGAATACTTCTTCCAGTTCTCCGACGTGACCATTTCCGGCGGATGTTCGTTTGTCACCGGCCGGTGAGCGGCACTTTTGAGCGTATCGTCGGAAAAGACTTCGGCTCCGGGCCGATAGATCCGCACGGTGCGCATCTCGGGCCTGCCTATCTCGGCGCCGCTGTAGCTTTGAATGCCCGTGCGGGCGATCCGGGCGTCGGCGACAAGATAGCCGTCCCCGGTCCGTCGCGTTCCCGCGACGGTGACGGTGTCAGTGAAATTCATGTTGAGATCTTTCCTGGTCGGAGCCGACTGGGGTTTGAAGTAAGGATGTGCAGCCGGCTATGCCGATGCGGCTTCGGTTCCTTCGGCGGGGTTAGAAGCCAGCGCCAGCTCATCCGCACGTCCCGAGTGGTTGGATGGTTTCATGGCCACCTCCAGCCCTGGCAATGATCCGTCTTCGACGAAGGCATTCACCAGTGCTTCCGACAGCGCTGGCCGCGTGATGATTTCCTCACCGGCGGCAGATCCGAACAAGGCGCGTGCAGCATCCGCTTTCGTTTTGAAGATGTCGGCACGCTCCTTCTCGCTCATCTGCTCCAGGGGCGCCCATGTGGAGAAGACGGCAGGGTCGCGAGCGCCAGTGGCTGAACGAATAAGGCACTCGTCCAGCCGCACCAGCGCGGGCGTATAGTCGAGCTCCTGGATCGCCTGGATGCGGTCGTGATAGTTTTTCATGTCGGCCGTGCCGGTCGCATTCAGCCCGGCCGGCGATTGACCGAGCAAGCGCGTCACGGGGATATCGGCCGCACCGGCGACGATCTGGATGAAAGCCATCAGAATATCGGTGAGGCCGGCGAGCGATGCGCTCTTGCTGTCATAGTCCTCCTCGGCGTCGAGGATGAGCGTGCCGTTGATACCTTTGATGGTATTGGCAAGAGCGTAGCGACGCAGAACGGCGTCTTCATAGGCCTGATTGCCGATATTGGCGGAAAACTGCGGTACCTTGATAATGTCGATCTTCGCCTCGAAGACGAGGCTGGCGATATTAGCTGCCGTGCTGTCCGCATTCTTGATCGCATCGAATGTCGCCGCCAGCACACTTTCACCCCAGGCATGGTTACTCATTCCGCCGAATTCTTCGTTCGGCATCATGGCGCCCTTGAAGATGACCAGCCTCGACGGATGGATAATCACCTGCATCCCGTTGGCGCCGGTGAGCGTGTAGAATTTCGGTTTGCCGTACCACTCGGAAGTTGGATCGCAGTCCACGTCGCCGGCGGCAAGCTGACGTCGCGTCAGCACGGTCAGGTGCTTGAGGCCGCTTTTGCCAACCGCCTCGACATCGAGTGGCAATGCTGGATCGGAGTCATCGACACCGATGAACAGCGCAGCGCCACCGAAGAGGCGCGCCTTGGTAGACGCTTCCAGCACCTTGCCGCGCAGATTGAGCCGGCGCTCCTCCGCCTCAATCAAACCGATCTGATCGCCTGCAGCCTGCCAGTTTCGCCATTTTCGGCAGCTATCCAGCGCCGGTATATCGACGATCTTACGCGGCAGCCACGCGCCACGATAGGCGGCGACAATCTGCTCGTCTGTCAGGATCGGTTGCGCATAGAAGACCGAAGCCGCCTTGTCCCTCTCCGTTCCCATGCGGGATGCAAGGCTCACCAATCCGTCGCGAACCATCGAGAATACCTGCCCCATGGATTGTCCTTTGATATCGATGTGATGAAAAGACCCGCGTTTGCGGGCCTAGAAGTTCTTGAAGCTGAAGGAAGAATTCAGCGCGAGTTCGTTCAGAGCATCGGCAAAAGCATCCACCTGGTCGTCGAATTGCGCGTTCGGAAAGGCGCAGAGCTCATCCAGAAATGATTCGTTCCAGTCGCCACGCAATAGCTTGACGTTTCCAGCTTCCGCCTGTGCCGATGCCGGCTTGGCTCGCGTAGCCTTGTC
>BFBZ01000025.1_pt103 | contig 20198 bp, 21 predicted proteins | sample 1888401 | NCBI WGS metagenome assembly BFBZ01 (sample SAMD00112614, study PRJDB3348) | symbiont metagenome | host: Chara braunii | reverse complement strand
GATGCCGTTATCGAGGATGGCCGCATGGCGCATGATCTCGATGGCGTTGGTCTCGATGATCGGCATCGGCTCCAGCGACGCTTTCGCAAACGCCGAGTCGAGGTAAGGCCTGATCACGGTCGAACCGTCGGCAATCACCAGCGGATAGTCGATACAGTCGCTAAGCCTGATCTGGTTGCGCTTGGCGAGCGGATGGTTCGGCGCCATCACCGCGCCGAGTTTGCCGGCGGCCCGTGCCAGCACCTTCAGATGGCTGCCACGGGTAAAGTCGAAGCCGATGCCGAGATCGGCTTCACCACTGGCGACCGCGGACTGGATGTCCTCGCCCGTGGTCAGCAGGGTCAGATGCAGGCGTACCCTCGGGTTGGAGGTGCGGAACTGCTTGACGGTGCCGGGCACCAGATTTGAGGCGAGTCCGCTCATCATTGCAACGGTGATCTCGCCCCGGCGCAGGCCCTTCAACTCCTCGATCTTGCCTTGCGCCCGGGTCAGATCCTTCAGGGTCTGGCGAATGTGGCCGATCAGGACTTCGCCCGCCGCGGTCAGAATCAGTTTGCGCGGCAGCCGCTGGAAGATCGGCGTGCCGAGTTCGGTCTCGAGGGCAAGAATCTGGCGGCTGATGGCGGAGGCCGCGACATTGAGATGGGTCGCCGCCTTGCGGATCGATCCGGTGCGGGCCACCTCGTCGACATAGGTCAGCAACCGGCCATGCAACATCCTTATCGCTCCAGGTCTGGAAAAGGCGAAACAGCCCCGACGCGGAGGATGCGTCTGCGTTGCCTGAAAGGCAACAGTATCTGCGAAATAAAGCGCTTTTATGCAGACCATCCGGCGTGCTCAATCGGCGTGGACCTGACGCCGACTGGGCTGGAGGATGGAGTTGTGAAATCGCACTGGTGGTGGGATCTCTCGACGCGAGACTTTGCCGGGCTCGATCCCGAGCGTACGGTCGCCGTCATTCCGGTCGCGGCGGTCGAGCAGCACGGACCGCACCTTCCGGTCCGGGTCGATGCCGCGATCAATGCGGGCATCATCGCGCGCGCCGTCGAACTGATGGACGTCGACTGCCCGGCACTGGTCCTGCCGATGATGCCGATCGGCAAGTCGGACGAGCACCTGGCTTTTCCGGGCACGCTGTCGCTGTCGCATGAAACACTGGCGCGGGTCTGGTTCGAACTCGGCGAAAGCGTGCATCGCGCCGGCCTGCGCAAGATCCTGTTCCTCAATTCCCATGGCGGCCAGCCGCAACTGCTGGAGATCGTCTATCGCGATCTGCGGGTCAAGCTCGGGATGTTCGCGGTCTCGGCGATGTGGTCGGCAATCGTCGAACTGACCGACTTGTTTGGCGTCGAGGAAACCCGCCACGGCATCCATGGCGGCCGGATCGAAACCAGCATGATGCTGCATCTACACCCCGACCTCGTCGAGATGCAGCGCGCTGAAAACTTCATTCCGTTGTCGGTGGCGCTGGAGCGGGAAGCACGATTCCTGCGTCCGGAGGGCGCCGTCGGCTTCGGCTGGCAAACCCAGGATCTCCACGCCAAGGGCGCCTGCGGCAACGCCGCGACGGCGACCGCCGCGCTCGGCCAGGTCACGGTGCAGCGCGCCGCCGAGCGGCTGCTGGTGCTGATCGACGAAATCAGCCGCTTCCCGCTATCCCGCCTCACGCCCCATACGGCCTACAGCAACTGACATCTCGCGACCGAGAGGAATGGAGTTCATCCCATGGCGTTCAGCGTTGAAAACCTCGCCCGGGCCAAGGCGTTCCGCATTTCGCCGGCCGACACGAATTATTTCGTGATGCTGTTCGACCGCGAGAGCGCCGGAATCGACAACATTTTCGTGATCGAGATCTTCAGGCCGGGCGGCGCAACGCCGCCCAACGAGCACGCCGCCGCGCACGAGTTCTTCCATGTGCTGCACGGCGAAGGCATCGCTCGCTGCGACGACAAGGCACTGCCGATCAAGAAGGGCGATTCACTGCTGCTGCACCCCGGCTCCGAGCACGTGGTGGAAAACACCGGCGCCGGCAAGCTGTATTGCCTGACGGTGATGACACCGAACGAGGGATTTGCCGAATTGATTCGTGGCGGCGAGCCGGTCGAGATCGAGGCTGACGACATCCGCATCCTGCAGGGACGATGAGGGGCGATCGACGATGACCGACACGCCGCTGCAACCTGTCGACGACCTCAAACCGCTTGGCGCCAGCGTGCGCAATCGCTGGACGGTGTCAGCGACCCAGGCGAACCTGGTCAGGCTCCCGGTCCGGCCGCAGCCGGCGACGGTCGACGCCGGTGACAAGCTCGTGACCTTCGATCTCGCCCGCACCGCGATCGTCATCATCGACATGCAGAACGACTTCTGCCATCCGGACGGATGGCTCAGTCATATCGGTGTCGACGTGACGCCGGCCCGCGCGCCGATTCAACCTCTGCAACAGTTGCTGCCTGTACTGCGCGACAATGACGTGCCGGTGATCTGGCTCAACTGGGGCAACAGGCCCGACCGGCTCAATCTCAGCCCGGCGTTGCTGCATGTCTACAAACCGTCCGGCGCGGGAGTCGGACTTGGCGATCCTCTGCCGGGCTCCGGCGCAAGGGTGCTGGAGCGCGGCAGCTGGTCGGCGGCAATCGTCGAGGAACTGGCGGTCGACCCCTCCGATATCCATGTCGCCAAATACCGCATGTCGGGCTTCCAGGACACCGAGCTCGACAGCATCCTGCGCAACCTCAACGTCACCACCCTGCTGTTCGCCGGCGTCAACGCCGACCAGTGCGTGCTCTGCACGCTGCAGGACGCGAATTTCCGCGGCTATGACTGCCTGTTGCTGCGCGACTGTTCGGCCACCACCTCACCGGATTATTGCATGGCAGCAACTCTCTACAACGTGAACCAGTGTTTCGGTTTCGTGGTCGACTCCGCTGTCCTCACCGCCGCGCTCGCCGGACGCGAGCACCGATTGCCGAGGCCGCACACGCCATGACCGATGTATCCCCCCTCGATGTCTCCTCCGACCGGACCTCGTCAAATCGCGTCTCGACACAGGCTCTCGCATCGCTGATCGCCGATCTCGGCGATATTCCGGTGGTCACCGATTCCACCATCGTGCGCCGCCGCTCACGTGATTTCTTCTGGTACAGCCCGATCCTCAACGAGCAGCTCAACGGCAAGGCGGCCGACGTGATCGTCGCGCCACGCGACGAACCCGACGTGGTGCGGGTCGCCGCCGCCTGTGCACGCCACCGCGTGCCGCTGACGGTGCGCGCCGGCGGCACCGGCAACTATGGCCAGGCGGTGCCGCTGGCGGGCGGCGTGCTGCTCGACATCACGGCGCTGGACGCCATCGAATGGATCAAGCCCGGCCAGATTCGCGTCGGCGCCGGCGCCAAGATGAACGCCATCGACGCGGAGACACCTGTCTCTTATACACATCGCCATGTGTATAAGAGACAGGCGCTCGGGCTTCGAATTGCGCATGCATCCCTCCACCAAGCGCACGGCGACGATCGGCGGCTTCGTCGCCGGCGGATCCGGCGGCATCGGATCGATCAGCTATGGCGGCTTGCGCGAGCGCGGCAACATCCTCGCAGCACGTGTCGTGACTCTGGAGCCGGAACCGCGCGTCATCGAACTGCGCGGCGATGCGGCGCAGAAGGTCAACCGCGCCTATGGCACCACCGGGATCATCACCGCGCTCGAGATGCCGCTGGCGCCGGCATGGCCCTGGATCGACGTGGTCATCGCCTTCGACGACTTCATGGATTGCGTGGAGTTCGGCTTCGAGGCTGCGCTCGCCGATGGCATCGTCAAGAAATTGCTGGCGCCGGTGACCTGGCCGCTGCCGTCCTATTTCGGCGCGCTGAAATCCTGGTGTCCGGAGGGCAAGAGCATCCTCATCGCCATGATCGCCGAACCGTCGCTGGAAAGTTTCAAGGCACTGCTCGGCAGGCGCGGCGTCGTGACGCTGCAAACGCCCACGGACGACGGCCCCGGCAAGGTGCCGCTCTATGAATATACCTGGAACCACACCACGCTGCAGGTGCTGAAGAGCGACCGGACCGTCACCTACCTGCAATGCCTCTATCCGCATGACCGGCTGCTGGCGAAGGTTGCGGAGATGCGCGCGATGTTTCCGGACGAAGTGCTGCAGCATCTCGAATTCATCCGTTTCAACGGCCAGGTCACATGCAGCGGGCTGCCCGTGGTGCGCTACCGCGATGCGCAGCGATTGAACGAGATCATCGCCCTGCACGAGGCCCACGACGTCCATATCGCAAATCCGCATGTCTACACCGTCGAGGACGGCAGCCGTTACAAGCGCGTCGACGTCGATCAGCTCGGCTTCAAGCATGAGGTCGACCCATACGGTCTGCTCAACCCCGGCAAGATGCGCAGCTTCACCGCGAGCCGGTGACATGCGTGTGCTGTACGTCTACTGCCATCCGCTCGAGGACAGCTTCCACGCCGCGATCCGGCACGAGGCCCTTGCCGGCCTCGCACAGGCCGGACACGCGGTCGATCTGCTCGATCTCTATGCCGAAGGCTTCGATCCGGTGCTCACGGCCGAGCGGCGGCGCGACTATCACGACCCGACCCGCAACCGCGCCAACAACCAAGTCCATGTCGACCGGCTGATGGCCGCTGACGCCCTGGTCGTGCAATTCCCGACCTGGTCGTTTGGGCCGCCGGCAATGCTGAAGGGATGGTTCGACCGGATGTTCGGGCCCGGCATCGCGATGGATCTGTCCGATCCGGCCCATGCCAGGCCACTGCTGCAGCACATCACGCGGATCACCGGCATATCGACCTACGGCCGGCCGCGCTGGAAGGCGATCGCGATGGCCGACCCACCCCGCAAGATCATCATGCGCTACCTGCCCTGGTTTACCGGCTTCAAGGCCAAGGTGCGTTATCGCGCGCTCTACCACATGAACATCGCAACGGTTGCGCAGCGCAGCCGCTTTCTGGCAAAGGTACGCAGCGACATGGAGAGGTTCTAGCCGAGACCCCTGCGTCCGCGCAGCAGTCTCGGGCAGAATTTGATCACAAGCGCGCTTTTGCGTGACGGGCGTTGAGGACAGAGCATGGTATCCCCTTTCGGCGAGACGGACTGGCGATCGATGAGCCAGGAGCAGCGCGACCTCGCGCTCAACAACAGCGCGGCCGTCCCGGGCAGCGCCGAGCTCGTCGCCGGCTGGGAACAGCGGTCCGCCGACATGCGGGCACAGCATGCCACTCATCTCAACCTCAGCTACGGCTCGCGCGAACGCAACCGGATCGATTTCCTGAAGGCCGCCTACGGCGGCCCGACGCTGGTGCTGATCCATGGCGGCTACTGGCAGATGCGTTAGAAAGAGACCGACCGGAGGTTCGCCGAAGGACCGATGGCGCACGGCATCAATGTCGCCTTGATCGGTTACACGCTGGCGCCGGACGCAACGCTGGAGGAGATCGTCGCCGAGATCCATCGCGGCATCGACGCACTGGTCGACAAGTTGCCGGCACTCGGCGGCGATCCCGACCGCATCGTCGTGACCGGCTGGTCCGCAGGCGGACACCTGACCGCCATGGCGCTGTCGCACCCGAAAGTGAAGGCGGCCCTGGCGATCAGCGGCATCTTCGATCTCGAGCCGATCCGCCACAGCTATCTCAACGTCAAGCTCAAGCTCGATGAGCCGATGTCGCGACGCAATTCGCCGCTGCTGCAAGCCGGCGGCCCATCCGCACCGCTATCGCTCGTGGTGGGCGCAGCCGAACTGCCGCTGCTGCGACAACAGACCGCCGATATGGCCGCACACCGCGCCGCCAACGGATTGCCGGTGGCATATGAGGAAATCCCCGGCGCCGATCACTTTTCAATCATGAACGAGCTGGGCTCGCCGACCGGACGGATCACCACATTGATCCGCCAGTTGTTCGAGCGCGACTGATCGACCGGGCAAGCTGCCGCGTCAGCCCGGCAGCTTCGCCGCTTTCACGTCATACAGCAGCTTGATGAACTCCCGCGCGGCATGATCGGCGGTCAGCCGGCCCTTGTCGGCCGTGGCCTTGTGCGCCTCGCCAACCGCACCGTCGGGATTGAGATCGTCGGCGATCCAGGCGTAGGCGATGAACCCGGTCGGCCGAAGGTGGCTGAAGGCGGCTCCGTCGTCTTCCGCGACCGAGCGGAAATCCTGCGCCCGCGCCATATCGACCAGTTCCGGCCGGAAGTGCAGCATCAGCGATGTCTCGAAGTCGCCGCCGTGAATGCCGAATTTCAGTTCACGCTCGCTGTAGAGGCCGGGCGGCTTGCCGAGCCGCGACCAGGCGGACTTGACCACCAGCATATTGGCCCGCACGCGCAATTCACGCGCAACGATCCCCATCACCTCGTCGTTGCCCCCGTGGGAATTGACGATCACGAGCTTGCGCAAGCCGGCGCGCGCGACCGACAGCCCGAGTTCGGTCCACGCCTCGATCAGCGTCGCCGCGGGCAGGGTCAGGGTCCCGGGCATCCGCAAGTGTTCGTTGGACTTGCCGACCTCCTGCACCGGCAGGATGCGGATGTCGAGATCGCCAGGCAGGCGATCGATCAATGCCGCCAGCATGCCGCGGTTAATCGCGGCGTCGACGCCGACCGGCAAATGCGGCCCGTGCTGCTCGATCGCGGCAATCGGCAGGATCGCAATGGTCGCCTGCGGATCGCAATCCCTGAATTCACGCGACGCGTATTCATCCCACCAGACCCGGCGGCGCGACGTGTCCATGTTCGGCTCCCTTCTCATGCCCGCAGCGCGCGGTCCCGCGCGGCCTCCGGTTCGGACTATTGCATGACGCCGCCCTTGACAATGGCACTGTGCCGGCGCGTCGCGAGACCGTTTATCCGTTGCCTAAAAGGCAACGCATGCCTCGAATCAAAATGCTTCCGGATGACAGAGTGCGCGTGCATCTTTTGCCCGCCGGGAACGTCTTCGTCGGGATTCCGCGTCATCGGGATTCCATCTGATCGAGATCACATCGAGGTTGCCATGAACATCGTCATGACCATCCTGTCCCGTGCCGCTTTCCTCGCCGCAGCATGCCTTGCCCTCGCCGCCCCGTCGCATGCCGCCGACAAGGTGACGTTCCTGACCAGCTGGTTCGCCCAGGCCGAGCACGGCGGCTTCTACCAGGCCAAGGCGACCGGGCTCTACGAGAAAGCCGGCCTCGACGTCACCATCAAGATGGGCGGCCCGCAGGTGAACGGCTCGCAGCTGCTGCTGGCCGGCGAAACCGATTTCCTGATGGGCTACGACATCCAGGTCCTGAAGGGCCGCGAGCAGGGCCTGCCGCTGGTGACGGTGGCCTCCTCGTTCCAGTTCGATCCGCAGGGCATCATGGCCCATGACGACGTGGCGGATCTCGCCGCGCTGAAAGGCAAACCGATCCTGATCGCCGGTTCATCGCGAACCACCTTCTGGCCGTGGCTGCGTGCCAAGTACGGCTACACCGACGACCAGATCCGCGCCTATACCTTCAACCTGCAGCCGTTCTTCGCCGATCCAACAATGTCGCAACAGGCGTACCTGTCATCCGAGCCGTTCCAGGCCCAGCAGCAGGGTGTCAAAGCCAAGTTCTTCCTGTTCGCCGACGGCGGTTATCCGCCCTATGGCGCGGCGATCGTCACCACCGACAAGATGGTGGCCGAGAAGCCCGACGTGGTGGCCCGTTTCGTCAAGGCGTCGCTCGAAGGCTGGCGCGACTATATCAACAACCCGGCACCGGGTAACGCCCTGATCAAGATCGACAATCCGAAGATGACCGACGCGCAGATCGCGTTCGCAATCGACAAACTGAAACAAACCAAGGCGCTCGAAGGCGGCGATGCTGCGACAGCGGGCATCGGCATCATGACGGCGACGCGATGGAAGCAGACCTACGATTTCCTGGTGGCTGCCAACCTCCTCGATCCGAAGACGGAATGGCAGAAGGCGTTCACGGACCGCTTTGTCAAAGACCTCAAGATCGGGTTCTAACCGTGATCCAAAGCCCGCTGGCGCGACATTTGCAATGAACCATGTCATGAAAGCTTCGTTGCCGAATGACCTTCGGGAGATCCAGAACACCTCCCATCACACCCCTGCGGGCGATCGGCCACCAGCGGTGGAGGTGCTGTCGGCGGAAAAGGTTTTCGCCAACGGCACCCGCGCGCTGGCACCGATCGACCTGAGTATCGCCGACGGCGAATTCCTGACGCTGATCGGCCCATCCGGCTGCGGCAAGAGCACGCTGCTCAAGCTGATCGCCAACCTGATTGAGCCATCTGACGGGCGACTGCTGTGGTGGCGCGGCGATTTCGGCCAGGTCGGCCAGGAGGGCCGCCGGTTCGCTTTCGTGTTCCAGGAGCCGACCTTGATGCCGTGGGCGCGGGTCGACACCAATGTGCGGCTGCCGCTCGACCTCGCCGGTGTCGCACGCAGCAAGGCCGATCCCACGGTCAGCGACGCCATATCGCGTGTCGGCCTCTCCGCATTCGCCAGGCACTATCCGCGCCAGCTCTCCGGTGGCATGAAAATGCGGGTTTCGATCGCGCGGGCGCTCGCAACCGATCCGAACCTGCTGTTGATGGACGAGCCGTTCGGCGCCCTCGACGAATTCACCCGCAACAAGCTGGACGACGACCTGGTGAAGTTGTGGTGGGAACGCAAGCTGACCACGGTGTTCGTCACCCATTCAATTTATGAAGCCGTGTTCCTGTCGACCCGGATCGTCGTGCTGGCGGCCAACCCCGGCCGCATCTTCCGCACCATGACCATCGACGAACCGCAACCGCGCACCGGCAACTTTCGCGACAGCGCGCGGTTCGCCGCCTATTGCCGCGAGCTATCAACCTGGCTTGCGGAAGCCTCGCTCCCATCAGCCACGGGAGGCCTCCCATGAAGCCGCTGCTGCAATCGGAAACCTTCGTGCGCATCGCTGCCCCGCTTGCTGTCGGCGTGGTGCTGGTCGCGGGGTGGGAAATCGGCTGCCGCCTGTGGTCGGTTCCGGTCTATCTGTTCCCGAAGCCGAGCGACATATTCGCCAGCCTCATCCACAATGGCCCGTCACTGCTGCGCGCGCTGCTGATCACGTTGCGCATCACCCTGCAGGCATTCGCCGCCGCGGTCGTGCTCGGCACGCTGATCGCCTTCATGTTCGTGCAGAGCCGCGCCATCGAGGTCAGCCTGTTTCCCTACGCGGTGCTGCTGCAGGTGACACCCATTGTCGCGATCGCACCGCTGATCATCATCCTGGTGAAGAACACCCAGTTGTCGCTGACGGTGTGCGCCACCCTGGTGGCGCTGTTTCCGATCATCTCCAACACCACGCTGGGTCTGCGCAGCGTCGACCCCGGATTGGCCAGCTATTTTCGCATGAATCGCGCGAGCCGGCTGAAAACCCTGGTTCGCTTGCGGATTCCCGGCGCGCTGCCGTATTTTTTCGGCGGCCTGCGCATTTCCAGCGGGCTCGCGCTGATCGGCGCGGTGGTCGCGGAGTTCGTCGCCGGCACCGGTGGCCGCTCCTCCGGGCTCGCCTATGAAATCCTCGATGCCGGATTCCAGCTGGACATTCCGCGGATGTTCGCAGCCCTGTTCCTGATCACCATCACCGGGGTGATCCTGTTCGGCGCCATGGTAGGATTGTCGAAGCTCGCGCTGTCGAACTGGCACGAGAGCGAGATCGGAGCTGAGGCATGAGCGCGTTGCTGATCGAGAACGCCGAAGGAATCTTCACCGGGCTCCCCGGGGATGCCATGCGCGCCACCGGGTCGATCCGGATCAGGGACGGCGTCATCGCAGGGATCGGCGCCCTGGACCCAGAGCCAGGCGAACAGCGGCTCGACGCCCGCGGCTGCGTGATCTATCCCGGCCTGATCTCGACCCATCATCACCTGTTCCAGAGCGTGATGAAGGGCGTTCAAGGCGGCATCAACCTGCCGCTCTCCGGCTGGCTGCGCTCGGTACCCTACAAGCTGTGGTCGAAGGTCGACGAGGAGGCGCTGGCGGTGGCCGCGCGGATCGGGCTTGCCGAGCTGCTGCTATCGGGCACCACGACCGCTGCCGATCATCACTATCTGTTCAGCGACAGCTACCGGTTCGATCCCGCGGCGGTGATCTTCGACGTCGCCCGCAGCCTTGGCCTTCGCCTCGTGTTTTGCCGCGGTGGCGGCACCAGAACGAGTCACGTCGACAATACCGACAGTGTGCCGATGCCGGTGGACACACTGGAGAGCATGCTGGCTTCGGTCGAGGCCTGTGCGCAACGTTTCCATGATCCGTCGCCCGGCAGCCTCAGCCATGTGGCGATGGCACCGACCACGCCGACCTGGTCGCTCGATCCCGGTGAACTGCGAGAGGTGATCGCGGCGACGCGGCGCATGAAGCTGCGGCTGCACAGCCACCTGTCGGAGACCTCCGACTATGTCGACTTCTGCCTGTCGGTGCATGGCAAGCGCCCGGTGCACTGGCTGGCCGACCACGACTGGCTCGGCCCCGACATCTGGTACGCACACATGGTGCACCTCGACCATGACGAGGTGAAAATTCTGGCCGACACCGGCACCGGCATGGCGCATTGCCCGCAATCCAATTGCCGGCTCGGCTCCGGCGTCGCCCCCGCCGACTTGCTCGCCGCGTTCGGTGGCGCGGTGTCGCTGGGCGTCGACGGCGCCGCGTCCAACGAAGCCGCCGACATGGTGTGCGAAATGCACAGCGCCTGGCACACCCACCGCGCGGTGAAAGGCGCCGGCAGCGTCAAGGCCGAGGACGTGGTGCGCTGGGCCACCGCCGGTGGCGCGCGGGTGCTGGGATTGCCTGAGATTGGCACCCTGGCACCGGGACAGCAGGCCGACATCGCCGTATTCGATCTCGATCATCCCAGCCATTTCGGCATGCACGACAGGTTGATCGCACCGGTGACCTGCGGCCATGCCCGTGTCCGCCATCTGCTGATCGGCGGCCGCATCGTCGTCGATAACGGAGCGATCCCGGGCCTCGACCTGCCACGCCTTCGATCCGATGCGGCGCGCGTGGTGACGCGCCTCGCCGCCTGACATCCCAAGGGAGACCGCCATGCTGGTGACCAAACAACCGGTGCTTCGCCGCTTCTGGTATGCGACCATGCCACTGACGCAACTGGAAAGCGGGCCGCAGCCGTTCACACTGCTGGGCGAACCGATCGTGCTGTTCCTCGATGCCGAGGGCAAACCGGCCGCGCTCGAGGACCGTTGCTGCCATCGCACCGCGAAGCTCTCCAAGGGCTGGTGCCGCAACGGCAATATCGTCTGCGGCTATCACGGCTGGGAGTACGACCGCGACGGCAAGCTGGTGATGATCCCTCAGTTCCCGTTCGAGCAGCCGATCCCCGACGCCAAGGCCCGTTCGTTCCGCACCCAGACCCGCTACGGTTATGTCTGGGTGGCGCTCGACGAGCCGCTGACCGACATCCCGGACATTCCGGAGGATGCCAATCCCGGCTATCGCCGCATCTTCCAGTTCTACGATACCTGGAACACCGCCGCGCTGCGGCTGATGGAGAACTCCTTCGACAACGCGCATTTCGCCTTCGTGCACAAAAACACCTTCGGCGACATCAACCAGCCGCGGCCGGAAAAATACGAGATCGTGGAGACCGACTACGGCTTCGAGGCCGAAACCATCGTCACGGTGAAGAATCCACCGATCGCGGCGCGCATCTCGGGATCGACCGAGCCGTACACCAGGCGGCACATGCGCAACAAATGGTTCATGCCGTTCTGCCGGCGGCTTGACATGGAATATCCGTCCGGCATCCGCCACATCATCTTCAATTGCGCGACACCGATCGCCGACGGCAAGATCCAGGTGGTGCAGCTTCTGTTCCGCAACGACACCGAAGCGGACTGCTCGGCCCAGGAGCTGATCGACTGGGATGCCGCCATCATCGCCGAGGATCGCGACATTCTGGAATCGACCGATCCGGACGCCATCGTCGACATGGGCCGCAAGATCGAAAAGCACATGCCGTCGGACCGTCCCGGCATGCTGATGCGCAAGCGGCTGCTGGAGCTGCTGCAACAGCACGATGAGGAGGAAGTTCCGAAGCCGCTCGTCTTGGACACCGGCGCGCTGGAGCGAAGCCATCTCGCGCTGGGGTGATTGGCAGAGCCAGTTGCCGCTCACCGCAAAACACGCATGCCCGGCACAAGCCGGGCATGCGTCATTTTATCAGATGCTCGTCGCCCAACCCGCTAGCGCCGGATGAACATCGCCACCGCCGCGCTTGCGGCGGCGCTGGCTGCGACCACGAGAAACACGAGTGACGTCTCGTGATGCGTATCCATGATATGGCCGATCAGCGGCTCCCCAAGCCCGGCGAACACATAGGCGCAGAAGTTCATCACACCAGTCGCAGTGCCCGCGCGCTTGTGGCCAACGAGATCGGGACACAGCGCCCAGAATGAGGATTGCGGGCCATAGACAAAGAAACCGCAGAGGAACAGCACCGCCATTCCCTGATACACCGCCGTGGTCGGGATGGTGTACATATAGAGCCCGGTGATCGCCGCCAGCACCATGTAGAGCACGATCGCGGCCGACCGGCGGGAGTTGAACACCTTGTCCGACACCCAGCCGTTGGTGGCCGCCCCCAGCGCCATGCCCACCGGCAGCGCAATGCTGACCCAGCGCGGATCGATCGCGCCGGTGACGCTGGCCTTGGCCCAGTCGGCACCGAGAAAGTGCACCGGGACCCAAACCAGCAATCCATAGCGGGCGGCGTTCTGGAAGCCGATCGCCAGACCGGCCACCAGCAACCGCCAGTTCGACAGCACGCCCTTGTAGCGCGACCACGAACTTTCGGTATTGCTGACATCGACAGCAGATTGCTTGTCCACCGCATCATCGTGCGGTGAAACAAAGCCCATGTCTTCCGGCTTCTCACGCGCGATCAGGTAGAACGCGATGCCGCCGATCAAGAGCAGCACCACTGGAATACGAAAGATCCAGCGCCAGTCGAGCTGGAAATAGCCGACCACCACCAGCGAGGTGACGAACGACAGCACCGAGGCGAGACCGGCGGCGAACGTGTACAGCCCATAGACCGTGCCGCGCTCGTGGCGCCCCCACCAGTTGGACAGCAACCGGCTGCCCGGCGCCCAGCCCATGGCCTGGAAATAACCGTTGATGCCCCAGCAAACGCCCAGCGACACAACGCCCGTCGACAGGCTGGTCGCCCAGTTCATGATGAACGACAGGACCGCTCCCGCGCTCATCACCCGCCGGCCACCGAACTTGTCGCCGAGATTGCCGTTGATCGCCTGGCCGACGGCATAACACCACAGAAGCGCTGCGCTGGCCCAGCCGAGCGCCGCCTTGCTGACGCCGAACTCGGCCTGAATGCCGGGGATCGCAAAACCGAAGGTCTGTCGCCCGGTGTAGAAGAACAGATAACAGAACATCGTCGCCAACAGCATGCGCCATTGTGCCCGTCGAAACGAACTTGCGAGTTCTGGATTGGCCGCGCGAACGGAGCCCGCCCCCGCTGGACTGAACGTAACAGACATATATTCCCTCCCGTGTTTTGCTTGTGGAACGCGGCCGTGTCCTGCCGTCTGTCTTTTCTTGAATCGCGGCTCTTCGCCGTCGTTGTCGTCCGCAATGGCGGACGCGAGTCGGTTCAGCCCGACCAGGGCAGCGAATAGGTCTTCACATTGGTGAAGCTCTTCATCGCCTCCTGCACCCCTTCCTTGTAACCAAGCCCGGAGTCCTTGATGCCGCCGAACGGCGACATCTCGATGCGATATCCCGGCACTTCCCAGACGTTCACGGTGCCGACATCGAGTTCGTTGACAAAGCGCGTGATGTAATCGAGGCGATTGGTGCAGACACCCGATGACAGGCCGAACGTCGTCGAATTGGAGATCTTGATGACGCTATCGATATCATCGGGCACGCGGATGACCGGAATCACCGGACCGAAGGTTTCCTGCATCACCAGCTCACAAGTGTAGGGAACGTGATCGACGACTGTGGGCGGGAACAACGCTCCCTGGCGGTTGTTGCCATGCAGGAGTTTGGCGCCATGCTGAAGCGCATCCGTGACTCGCCGCTCAAACTCCTGCGCCGCACGCTCGTGGATCACAGTACCGACATCCACCGTAGGATCCGTCGGATCGCCGCACTTGAGCCTCTTCGCACGCTTCAGCACCAATTCGGCGAATTCGTCAGCGACTGATTCCACGCACAGGATGCGCTTCACCGCGGTGCAGCGTTGACCAGAATTCTTGGTGGCGCCGAGCACCGCAAGTTCCGCGGCCTTTTCAAGATCGGCATCTTCCATCACGATCAGGGGATCGTTGCCGCCGAGTTCGAGCACCAGCCGCTTGTAGCCAGCCTTGGCGGCGATATGTTTGCCGACACGGACCGAGCCGGTAAACGTAATGAGATCGGCGTCGGGATCGGTGATCATTGCATCTCCCATGGAATGGGGATTGCCAGTGACGATGGACAGCATCTCCGGTGGCAGCCCGGCTTCGTAGAGCACGTCGGCGAGCGCCAGCGCCGTCAGCGGCGTCAATTCGGTCGGCTTGAGCACAATGCGGTTGTTGGTGGCGATCGCGGGCGCGATCTTGTGGCTCACCATGTTGAGCGGGTGATTGAACGGCGTGATGGCCGAGATCGTCCCCAGCAGCGGGGTCCGCATGGTGAAGATCTTGCGCGCCTTGCCCTGTGGGCTGATGTCGCAGGAGAACACCTCGCTGTCGTCCTTGATCGTCAGCTGCCCGGCGAATGAATAGACGTCGTAGGCGCGGCCGGCCTCGTAAAGCGAATCCTTCCAACACAGCCCGGATTCCGCGGTAATCAGGCGGGCGAACTCTTCCTTGCGGCTCGCCAGGATGTCCGCGGTCCGTAGCAGTATCTGCTGACGCTCGTAGCGCGTCAGCTTCGACTTGAAGGCTTTCGCCTTGGCAAACGCGTGACGCACGTGTTCGGGCCGCGCAGCGGGCACCGTGCCGATCACCTTGCTGGTATAGGGATTGAGGACTTCGACACGCTCGTCGGTATCGATGCGTTGTCCCGCAATCCGCATCTGTTCGTGACGGACAGTTGGGGCCTGAATGTTCATGACACGCTCCTGTTCGGATGCAAGATCGGCTTACTGACGCTCGGCTTACTGGATGCGGTTGAGGGCGACGTCGAAGACGTCGAAATTGCGCAACGTGTGGCCCGGCGGCAGCACGATCTTGCGGTTGGCGATCATCGGCACCCGCTCTTCGGTGAGGCCGCCATGGGATCGGAGCGGCTCCGTCAATCCGGACAGGTCGTGGCGGTCGCGGCTGGTGCCCAATACTTTGTGCCGGGACGAAATCACCACGATGTCACCGACCCGATCCTCCGGCAGCTCGAAGCGCTTGCAGGCGGCGGCACGCGGCAGGGCGACATCGATACCGGGAATGTCCTTGAGCCTCGCGATCAGGTCGCCGGCATCACTTCCCACGGGCGTGTAGATGGTCGCGAAAGACCCGAGCGATCCATGATGGGCGACATAGGGATCGGTGATGGGAAGAATCACCCGCGCCTGCCCCTTGCCGGTCCATTCGTCGAACAAGTCCTGCAGATAGAGTACATCCGGCTGTCCGCCCGGAGCGAACTTGTCGTTCATGCCGTGGTCGGCGGTTGCGACCACCGTGCAGCCGAGCTTGTCCAATTGTGCGAGATAGCCGTCGATCATGCCGTAGAAGGCATTGGCGATGGCGGTGCCCGGCCCGACCTTGTGCTGGATGTAGTCCGTCGTCGACAGGTACATCAAGTCGGGGCGATGCCGCTCGACCAGCTTGACGCCCGCAGCAAACACGAATTCCGACAAACCGGCGGAATAGACCTCCGGCAGCGGCAGCCCGACAAAATCGAGTACATTGGCGATCCCGTTGTCCCTGATCGTCGCCTTGTCGGCTTTTTCCGACGAGAACGCGATGGCGCGGCCATCGGCATAGTCGAGACCGTGCGCCAGCAGCGAGCGCAGCTTGTCCTTCGCCGTCACCGCGGCCACCTTGAAGCCGGCCTGGTACACCCCGGCCAGGATGGTCGGCGCCCGCAGGAATTGCGGATCGTTCATCATCACTTCACGGTCGTTGGCCGTGTCGTAGAAATAATTCCCGGCAATGCCGTGCACCGACGGCGGCCGTCCGGTGATGATGGACAGATTGTTGGGATTGGTGAAGCTTGGGATCACACTGGTGGCATGCACATGCGCGCCATCCCGGATAAAACGGGCGAAGGTCGGTGCAACCCCGGCCTCGATGGCCTCTTCGATATAACCGGGTTCCGAGCCGTCGAGGCAGATCACGACGGTGGGCCGTTGCGGCATGCGATAGTCGCGGCCGTTGACCACGACGACTTTGTCTGCGGATTTCATCTGGGACGTCCTTTCAGGCTGCGGCCGCGAGAACGGCCTCGCGCGTGCCGATGAAGTTGCGACCACGCTCACCGAGCAGCGCATCGTCGATGACGGTCAGCCATTCGTCCCGGGTGACGCCGTAGTCCGTCGCGCGCGTCGATACGCCCAGTTGCTTCAGCGTGGCGGCAAGCCTGTCGGCTCCAGTCGCGAGATCGGAACCAAAGATTCGCGCCAGCGCAGCGTCGCAGTCCGCGCTGCGGCCGATCACACTGCGCATCACCGCCGGCAGGCTGAACGAGCAGGCGATGCCGTGCACCACCCCATGGTGCAGCGTCAGATGATAGGACAACGAGTGCGCCAGAGCGGTCTTGGTGTTGGAAAATGCGAGGCCCGCGAACAGGCTGGCGCGCGCCATGCGCGAGCGCAGCACCACGTTCTGCAGGTCGTTTGCCAGTTGCGGCAGGCAATCGATGGCTTCGCGCGCGGCGAACACCGCATGATTGGCCGAGACCGGATTGGAATTGACGTTCCAGATACTCTCCAGCGCGTGCGACAGCGCATCGAGGCCGGTGCTGATGGTGAGGCCTTTCGGCACACCGCGCATCAGCAGCGGATCGATGACGGCGCACTCCGGATAAAGATTTGGCCGCGCCAGCGAATACTTCTTCTTGTTGTCGGTGTCCCACACCGTTGCCCAGGAGGTGACCTCACTGCCGGTTCCCGCCGTGGTCGGCACCGCAATGATCGGCAGATGTCGCAACGCCTCGGCGTCACGGCGCCCTTCGACATAATCCTGCACCCGCGCAAATTCCCCGCCCGCAGCCGCCAGAACCTTGGCGGTGTCCATCACCGAACCACCGCCTAGCGCCACGATGACGGCCGGCGCCGTGCGCGCCGCACCAAACAGGTGGCAGGCTTCCCGCAACGCGGCATAGCTCGGATTGGGCTCGACATTTTGAATAACGACAGCAGCCGGTCCGGCTGACTTTGCGAGCGTTGCCTGCAGCTCCGCAAACACCGGAACGTCGCTGTAGGTGACAAGACAATAGGGGCGTCCGGCGATCCGCTCGCTCAGGGACGCAAACGCGTTCTCACCGAAGACGAGTTGAACCGGATTGACGTAAGTCCAGGCGCTGCCTGTGTCCTTGCTCACTTGGATGCTCCCGTTGTTTCTTGAGCGCGACAGTCGGCGGGCGAGGGCTATTTTTCCAATTCATTTTTTTGGGGGGTCCCTATATAAAAAAGCTATGAGGTACACCCAACTCCGCTCCTTTCATGCCGTTGCGCTTGCCGGCAGCTTCACCAAGGCCGCGAGGCAGCTGCACGTCAGCCAGCCGACGCTGACGACACAGGTGAAGGCGATGGAAGCCGACTATGGCATCGAGCTGTTTCGGCGACTCCCCACCGGCCTTGCACTCACCGACACCGGACGCGATCTGCTGCAGATCACCAACCGCCTGTTCGCCCAGGAAAAGGAAGCCGAACTGCTGCTCAGGGAAAGCAAGGAGCTGCGCACCGGCCACCTGCGGGTCGGCGCCGTCGGTCCGTTCCATGTCACCGAGATGCTGGTGGCATTCAACGAACGCTATCCGGGAATCGAAGTCTCAGTGGAGATCGGCAATTCGCGCGACACGGTGCGCAGCCTGATGGAGTTCCGCACCGATATCGCGGTGCTGGCCTATGTGGACAACGATCCGAAACTGCTCGCCTGGCAATACAGCAAGGACAAGATCGCCGCCTTCGCCCACCGCGACCATCCCCTGGCCAAACGCCGTCGCTCCGTCAAGATCCGCGACCTATCAGGCCAGTTGATGGTGATGCGTGAGCGCGGTTCGAACACACGGCGCGCGATCGAGGAGATCCTGCAGAAGACGCAGGTCAAGCCGCAGATCATGATGGAGATCGGCAGCCGCGAAGCGGTCCGGGAAGCCGTCGCGCGCGGCATCGGGATCGGCACCGTCTCGACCGCCGAGTTCATCCCCGATCCGCGGCTGCGCCTGCTGCCGTTCTCGGATGTCGACGTCTTCAATTATGCGCACGTGGTGTGCCTGGAGGAACGCAAGGGTGAACGCCTGATCGGCGCGTTTCTCGGCGTCGTGACGGAACTTCTGAAGCGACGGGGGCGGCAGGCACGGGGATAGACTCCCAAGCCAACCGTCTCGCCGCTCACGATGTCACTGCAGACCTTCCACAATCACGCGGTCATCACCTTGGGCTGACCACCGTCACCCGGGCCCGCGAACAGCCGTCGACCCGGGATCGCATCCAGCAGCGCCTGGGTGTAGGCATGCTGTGGCGCGCGGAACACGGACAGCGTCTCGCCCTGCTCGACAATCTCGCCACGGCGCATCACCACGATGCGATCGGCGATTTCGGCGGCGACCCGCAGGTCATGGGTGATGAACAGCATCGCGAGATTCATCTCCTCGCGCAGCTCGGCCAGCAGTTCCAGAATGTGCGCCTGCACCGAGACGTCGAGCGCCGACACAGCTTCGTCCGCCACCAGCACCAGCGGTTTCAAGGCGAGCGCGCGCGCGATGCAGATGCGTTGGCGCTGGCCGCCAGAGAATTCGTGCGGATAGCGCTCGGCGGCGCTCTCCTTCAAGCCGACACGGGCGAGCAGCCGCCTGGCATCGGCCATCGCCTGCTGCCCCGACACGCCATAAGCCATCGGTCCACGCGCAATGGCATCGCCGACCTTCTGGCGCGGATCGAGCGCGGCAAACGGATCCTGAAACACGATCTGGACCTTGCGGCGCATCGCCCGCAATTGAGGACCACGCACGGAGAGAAAATCCGCGCCGCCGAAATCCACCGCCCCGCCGTCGGGCTCGATCAGCCGCATGACGATGCGACCGAGCGTCGATTTGCCGGAGCCGGATTCGCCGACCACGGCCACGGTTTCCCGCGGCTTGAGCGACAGCGCCACATCACGCACGGCCGGCACCCGCCGCGGGGGACGAAACAGGCCCTGGCGGGTAACAAACGTCTTGTTCAGACCGCGCACGGTCAGCAGCGGCTCGCCACTGATGTCGCGGCCGCTGGCCGCCGGCCGCGACCCCGGCACGGCCGCAATCAGCGCCTTGGTGTAGGCATCCTTCGGTGCACGCAGCACCTCGTCCACGGTGCCCTGCTCCACCACGCGCCCGTCGCGCATGACCACCACACGGTCGGCGATATCGGCGACCACGCCGAAGTCGTGGGTGATGAAGAGCACGCCCATGCCGCGCTCGGCCTGCAACTGCCGGATCAGATTCAGGATCTGCTTCTGGGTGGTGACGTCGAGCGCCGTGGTCGGCTCATCGGCAAGCAGCAAAGCGGGATTGTTGGCCATGGCGATGGCAATCATCACCCGCTGGCGCTGGCCGCCGGAGAGCTGGAACGGATAGCTCCGGCGCAAGGTCGCCGGCTCCGGCAACCCCACCGCAGCTATCAGTTCTTCGATCCGGGCTTCAAGCGCGGCCCGCGCCGGGCGGGGCCGGGTGTGGGTTACGATCGCCTCCGCGATCTGGTCACCGACCCGCGCCAGCGGATTGAGTGCGCTCAGCGGCTCCTGGAAGATCATGGAGATTTCACCGCCGCGAAGCTTGCGCATCGCAGCGTCATCGGCAGTGGCGATATCCGTTCCCTTGAAACGGATCGCCCCCGACGCAACGGTGACGTTCTGCGGCAGCAGGCCGAGCAGCGCATGCGCCGTGATCGATTTGCCGGAACCGGACTCGCCGACCAGGCAGACCAGTTCGTTGCGGCGGACCGTCAAGGAGACGTCCTCCACCGCGAACGCACGATCGGCGCCGCGAGGCAGTGCCACCGAGAGTCTT
>BFBZ01001041.1_pt1 | contig 20252 bp, 15 predicted proteins | sample 1888401 | NCBI WGS metagenome assembly BFBZ01 (sample SAMD00112614, study PRJDB3348) | symbiont metagenome | host: Chara braunii | reverse complement strand
TCTGCGCGGCGCTGGTGCTCGCGCCGGACAACGGCACCACGTTCATCTACTTCCAGTTCTGACCCGGTTGAGGTGCCCGCGTGACCGAAAGCAGCACCGCGCGAACGCTCCCCCAGTTCGCCCGCCGGCTCGTCTCCGTGCGGCTGAAACCACCGGTGGTGGTTGACACCCCGATCCGCACGGTGCGGCGTCGGACCGCGGTCCGGCGCGCGGCGCGGGCACTCGGCGCCGGGCTCGCGGTATTTGCGATATTGCAGACCGGGCTGGCGGTCGCCGCCCGGAGCGCGCTCATCTCCGACCCGTTCTACGGGGACAAGGAACGGTTGCTGCACCGGGTCGAACTGGCCGGCGCGCCTAACGCGGTAAAGGTTCTGGCGCTCGGTTCCTCGCGAACAGAACACGGTTTCGCTGCTGGAAACGTTGAGCGCGCGGCCGGTGCCGCGGGCTTGCCCGCAACGGCGTTCAATTTCGGGACTTCGGCCGCCGGTCCGGTCACGACCGGCGTGTACCTGCGCCGGCTCTTGACGGATGGCCATGCCCCGGCTCTGCTTTTGCTAGAGGTGCTGCCCGTATTGATGGCGGACACGGGCTCCGCACCACCGGAGACGCGCACGCTGGCCGCCGACCGCTTGAGCTGGGCGGAAACGGACCGACTCGTTGAGCGCTACGAGTTCCCGGCGCAGTTCCGCACCGACCGCACTGCGGCCGACGCCGTGCCGTGGCAGAGCCACCGGTTCAAGTTGCTCGGCCGGGTCGCCCCGAAGACGCTGCCGTACCAGCTACGGTTCAACACCAGCCGCATGACGGACGCGCACGGCTGGCTCCCGCCGGCCGGCGGGCCCGGTCCCGACCCGCAAGCGGGCGCCCACACGGTCGCGGCCTATCGGGACACCCTCCGCGACTGGCGCCCGGGCGCGGCACCTGCAGCGGCACTACGTGACGCCCTCACACTCTGCCGGGCGGAGCACATTGATGTCGCGCTGGTCCTGATGCCAGAGGCGTCGATGTTTCGCATGCTCTCTCCGCCCGCCGTGCAACAACGGTTGAGTTCGTTCCTCGCGGGGATGGGCGCCGAGTTCGGCTGCCGGCTGATCGATGCCCGCGACTGGGTGCCGGACGACGGATTTCTGGACGGTCACCACTTGCTCCGGCCCGGCGCGGTCGTGTTCACCGACCGGCTGACGGCCGAAGTGATCGTACCGTACCTGCGCGACCGGAGCGCCGGGGGCGCCCCCGTGAGGACCGACCCGACCGTCGGAGCCAAGCCGTGATCCTCCGCACACTCCCTCTGCGGTTCTTCACCCGGTCGGGCGCGCGGGGCGGCCCCGCACGCCCGACCAAGCGAGCCGGACGCGGCGCGCTGCTGTGGTTCGCGGCGGCCATCCTGCTGATACACGTCGCGCTGGCCGTGGCGGTGGAGACGGCGTTCCCGCAGATCCGCGACCCGGAGTACGGCCACCTCCAGTCCCATGCGGCCGAACAGCAGCGCGCGTTCCCGGACCGGCAGCTCGTGCTGGTCATCGGGACGTCGCGGACGCAGAACGCGATCGACCCGGCGGCTCTGGGCTTCCCGGACGCGCCCGGCGCGCCGTTGGCGATCAACGCCGGGCAGCCCGGTTCGTGGCCCGTTCACCTACGGTTGACCTACCACCGGCTGCGTGACGCCGGCGCGCGGCCCGCGGCCGTGCTGATCGAACTGTTCCCACCGACGCTCGGTTTCGCCGGGCCGGCCGATCTCCTGTTCCGCACCCGCACAGCGCGGTTGAGCGCCGCCGACCTGCGCCGGCTGGAGCCCTACCTCGACGACCCGGCCCCCCTCGTGGGCAGTTGGGCGCTGAACCGCGCCAACTCGTTGCACGCATTGGGTCCGGTCATCATGAGCTACCTCGGACCGCGGTGGCAGACGCAAGAACTCAGTTACCAGCGGAGGGCGATGGAGCAATTCGGGTTCACCCCGTACCCACATGATGCGCTGCCGGACGCCCTCCGCGGCCCCCGACGGGCGGAGACGGAACGGTCGTTCGGCGGCGCCGTCCACGAACTCACCGTCAGCGCGCTGTCCGACCGCGCGTACCGCGACCTAGTCGCCGACTGTCGGGCCACCGGGGTTCCCGTGGCCTTCTTCCTGGCGCCCGAGTCGCCGGTGTTCCGCAGTTGGTACACGCCGCAGTCGCGGGTCGTGCTGAGCGCCTACACACGGGTGCTGTCCGACGAGTTGGGGTGCCCGGTGTTCGACGCGCCGACCGATTTCACGGAAGAGGACTTCGCCGATGGCCACCACATGCYCCCCCCCGCGGCCCGCCGGTTCAGCCGGTGGCTGGCCGAACGGCACCTGAACCTGTGGCTGACGTCGGTTCGCTCGCCCATCCCGCCCCCACCGACACACCCATGACGACCCTTCCACTGACCCGCGTGTTCACCCGCGTTCGCTCCGCGCCCGTCCGCCCGCGGGGGCAGACCCAGCGACGGTCGGCGCAGCGGGTGTTGGTGTACAGCGTGTTGGCGTTCGGGCTCCTCACGATCGGACTGGAAACGGCGGCGGAGACGGTCCGGCCCGAATGGCGCGACCCGGAGTACGGGTACCGGCTCCGCGCCGTGCGCCGCTGGCAGCGCGAGCGCCCCGACCGGCCCCTCGTCCTGGTTCTCGGCTCGTCCCGCACGCAGTTCGGGGTGTCGCCGGCTGATATGAATTTCCCGGACGCGCCGGGCGTGCCGCTCGTCTACAACTTCGGGTACACGAGCGCGTTCCCGCTCGGCATGTGGTTCCAACTGTCGCGGCTCTTCGATGACGGGGTACAACCGGCGGTGGTGCTGGTCGAATTTGCAAGCATCCACACCCGCGTTGACGGGCCTGCGGAGGCGCAGTTCGAACTGATGGGTCCGCGCCTGTCGGCCGGGGACATCCGCAGGTTCGCTCCCTATATGAGCGACCCGACAGTGTTCGAGCGGCAACTGAGCGCCGCCCGCCAGAACCCGTGGGCCGCGCGCCGTCCGGCGCTGATGGGCGACCTGCTGCCCGACTGGCGCACCGCCGAGGTCCGCGCCAACAACCGCGTTTGGGAATCGATGGACCCCTACGGCAGGATCTTTTTCCGCCTGGAGGGAACGGCCGATCCGACCCGCCGCCTGCGGGAAGAGGGCCGGAAGCACACTTCGGGGCTGGACGCCGGCTCACCGGGGGCGGTGTCCGACCGTGCCTTCCGGGATCTGGCGGCCGCGTGTCACGCTCGGGGCATCAAACTGGCACTGTTCCGGGCACCGGAATCGCCGGCGTACCGGGCCATGTACACCCCTGCCGGACTCGCCAGCTTCGATGAATACGCGTGTGCGCTCGCGCGCGACTTCGGAGCCCCCGTGCTGCCCGCCCCCGATCACATGGAAGAGGCCGATTTCGCAGACGGCTTCCACCTGCTACCGGCCGGGGCCGCAAAGTACAGCCAGTGGTTGGCCGAGCAGCACCTGAAGCCCTGGCTCGCCGAAACGCTCCGGTGAGAGCCGGATTGTATGGGCTCTCTGGGACCGCGGCCGTCTCGGCCACCTCGCGAAGAGCGGCCGAGACGGCCGCGGTCCCAGGAGAGAAGCTCGGCCACGCGGTTCGGGATCACTTCCCGTTTTTACCCAATAGCTCGCGAGACTTCATCCAATCGGCCAGGCGGTCGGGCCACGTTGCGACAGACGGCTCACCGCCGGTCCACCGCGGATCGGACCCGAGACCGACGCCGTGGCGCCCCTTCTCATAGATGTGCATCTCCACCGGCACGCCAGCCTTTTTGCAGGCGAGATAGAACCGCACCGCGTTTTCCGGCACAACTGCCGTGTCAGCACTGGTGTGGAAGATGAACGTCGGCGGCGTCTCCTTCGTGACCTGCTTCTCGTTCGAGTACAACTCGACCAATTTCGGGTCCGGGTTCGCACCGAGCAGGTTGTTCCGGGTGCCGTTGTGAGTCACTCCGGCCTCCATCGTGATGACCGGATACGCGAGGATGGCGAAATCCGGGCGACAGCTCGTTTTGTCGACCGCGTCACCCTCCGTCAGCCCCGCATCGAAGTGCGTGGCAGCGGTACTGGCGAGGTGCCCGCCGGCGGAGAACCCCATGACGCCGATGCGTTTCGGGTCCAGGTCGTAGTCCTTGGCCCCAGCCCGCACGGTGCGGATGGCCCGTTGCACGTCGGTGAGCGGCGCCGCGCCGAGCGGCCCCGGCCGCTCCTTGTTCGCGGTACGGTACTTGAGAACGAACGCGGTCACACCGGCCTTGGCGAAGAACTCACCGACCTGCTTCCCCTCGTGATCCATCGCCAGCCCGCCGTACCCGCCGCCGGGGCAGACGACGACGGCGGTGCCGTTCGGCTTCTCCGGACGGTACACGGTCAGGTCCGGTTTGTCGGTAGGTGTGCCGCCGACCGCGAGCGGGGCCTTCCCCTCCCAGAGCGGGAAGGTTTTGGGCGCGGGATCGGCCGCAACGAGCACGAGGAGGAGACTCGAGCAGAACATGGAACGCTCCGGGGGTGAATATGAGAGTCGCAGGGCTGCCGCCCTGTGCTACGAAAGCCGACCCCTCCGGGGCGAAGACAGAAACCCGATCGTGTTCCCGCTTCGCCTTGTGCCACGCGCGGATCGCTCAGCGGTGGGAGGTTCTTTTCTTCGTCCCGGAGGGGCGCTTCCGTAGCACAGGGCGGGAGCCCCATGCCATCTCGCCGGGAGGGCAAGCGAGCTATGATTCCGGCAGGGTGAATCGTATAATACCCGTGTCCCATCGAAAGGTGGGTGTTTCAAACCTGGGGGCGATCTGGTATCGACCGGGTATCGGAAGTGTGAGGTGGCGTGTCGTGGTTGATCAGTTGGCCACGTAAAAAGCTGATCAAAATTTAACTGCTGAACCGCAGTACTCCCTCGCGGCGTAAGACCCGTGAGCCGTCCTGGTGCCTTCGCCTGAGAGGTGCTAGTTCGGACGCAAGTCAGGCTCGCGCGAACTCGAGGGCCGGGGAAACCCGGCCCGCCTCGGCGGCCGTTCGTGCTAAAAAAACCTGGCCGATAGTTGTCCCGGAGTCCAGCCCGTCGGAACCCGGTCCAACAAACGCGTGATAGCCCGCAAGGGCGTATCGCGAGAATAGTCGGGCTACACACGTAGATGCCTTCACGGAAGTGCTTCGGGACCGGGGTTCGATTCCCCGCGCCTCCACTCGCCATTGAGGGTTGCGATTCGGCGCAACTTTCAATGGTTGTTCTGTTTAGTATCGCCACGAATCAAAGACGTGGTGTTCAAAAACGTCCCGTGGCTGGTCTGATTTCTGCTTTTCCGTTTTGGCGCCCAAACCGACTGCGGCCGGGAAACCGTAAGTTCAGGGTGATCCGTGGCCGGACCGGTGAGATTTCGCTCGCACCGCAGTTCTCCTCTCGGTATCCGATCCAGACTTTCGAGACGCGTCGTACCACAGGTGCATGGCGGCGTAGGCCCGGAACGGCCGCCAGGCTTCGGTGATCAGCGGAGCCCCGCGCGGCGTTTGTCCGACCGCGCGTTTCAGGATCAGGTCGGACCCGGGCCACGCATCGGGATCACGAAGGCCCCGCAGCGCGAAATACTCGACCGTCCACGGCCCGATTCCGGGCAACGAGAGAAGAGCGGCTCGCACTGCGGCCGGGTCGGTGCGGGTGAGCGTGAGGGATTTATCTGCAACAGTGCGGGCGAGCGTGCGGAGGGCGCGGATGCGTCCGGCCGGCATGCCGATGGTACTCAGATCGCCATCGGCGAGTACCGTCGGAGAGGGAAAGTGCGTAGTTAAACCCGCTGAACCGGGCCAAGAAATATCTCGGCCGAACCGGGTGACGATGCGCCCCATAACGGTCGTTGCGGCACGCACACTCACCTGTTGCCCAACGACGGTACGCACCAGCAGTTCAAAAAGCGACCAGGCTCCGGGAACTCGGAGACCGGGGCGGGCCGCGACCAGCGCCGCCATTCGCGGTTCCGTTGAGAGCGTCGTGCGAATGGCGGTGAGGKCTGCGTTCAGATCGAACATTTCGCACACACGCTTGCCGATCGCATCGGCGTGACGACCGACCGGCCCCCGGATCGAGACGATCAACTGGTTCCGCTCCGGGTGAGGAGCCACGCTGACGGTGCCCGCGTCTCCGTCGATTTCCACGACCCGCGTGTAACACCCGTCCGCGATGACCTCGACCCCGACCGTCAATCGACCGGAAATGTAATCGAGGAAGAAGGACCAATCGAGTGGGGGAGCGTAGTCCAGGTCGATCGTGACAGGGGCCGATGACATCCGCGTTCCCAAAGGCTTAGGTTTCCGTTCCTCCGGCATGATAAGTCACCACCTCGAGCGTCCGCGCTCCGATTCTTGCGCTCGGTCCCGGTTTGCCGGGATTCGGCGCAGTCGTCCGTGTAGACATTCACGCGCTCACGGCCCGTTCTCTACGCTCGCTCGATGTCGGGGTAGTACTGCGGGGCCTCGCGGCGGTCGAACATGCCGTAGTCTCGCACTACGCGGACCCGTCGGAACCGCGCACCGGGCTGCCGCGACACCGTCTCCTCGAACGCGATGGCTACGGTCGCGTCGCGCCAGGATACGAGCAGAATGATGTCTCCGGGCGTCAACACGGCATCGAAAACGTCCCAGAAGACGAGCCCGGGCGCACCGGGCACGAGCCCCAGCCACCGAGCGACCTCTTCGGGGGAGGTCTCATTCACCCACACGGGCGGTCGTTTGGCGTCGATCAGGGTGACCGTCGTTCCCGCGCCCGTTACCGTTTCGTCCAACCGTTGCTCGCGGACGGTATGACCGTCTGGCGGTCGGGTGTCCGATGTCACCTGTCCGACTCGCAGGTGGTAGTCGGAGAGGATTTCGGCGCGCCCCTTCTCCTGTACCTCGTGGTGCTTCGCCTGAGTGCGCCAGCGGACCAGTGCCTTCTCGTCGCGCCAACCCGAGAGCGACAAGATCCACCCCTCGCGGGTGAGGCTCCGGTAGCGGACGTTGTCGATGAACCCTTCGATCCGTTCCAGTTCGGGGCGGAGAACCTTGGCGTTACCGAGGTACGCGTCCCACCGGTCGGGTCTGGGACGGACCTCGAACATCACGGAAAACATCATTCGCCCCCTTTCCTCATTCGGGCACCACTGCGACACTGTTCGCGACCAGCGAGCGAATGCCCTCGACCCTGGACCCGGTGAACGTCTTTCCGCCGATTCCGAGCCGCACGACCACCCACTCGTAACGGGTTACGGGCCACGTGTGCCGATCGATTTTCGGTTGCTCATCCGCGCTCCGCTCGCTTCACTTGCCCGCTCTTCGTCTCGACGTCGGTCGCGCCTTCCAATCGGAGCAGTAGCGCCTTGGCGGCGAGCCCGCCCGCGTACCCCGTCAGCTTACCGGATAAGCCGATCACCCGGTGGCACGGCCCGATGATCGAGATGGGGTTCTTCCCGTTGGCCGCGCCGACGGCGCGCACGGCACTGGGCCTCCCGATCTGGCGCGCGAGGTCGCTGTAGCTCCGGGTCTCGCCGAACGGGATGTCGAGCAGTGCCCGCCACACCTTCTGCTGGAACGGGGTGCCGACGAAATCGAGAGCGACCGAGAACTCTTTGCGCGTTCCCGCGAAGTACTCGTTGAGCTGCCGCTCCGTTTCGACGAGTACCGGGTGGTGCGTGCGTTCCGGACCGCGTTCGATCCGCACGCGGAGCGGGTCGTCGTTCTCCCAGAGGACCGCTGCCAACCCATTATCACTCCCCACGAGCGTGAGTTCGCCGACCGGGGACTTCATCGTCTTGTGTACGTAGCTCATGGTGATCTCCTCTCGCCACTGCGGCCTTCGTATCAATGCCCGGCAGGTTCTGTCGGTTCCAGCGGACGCCCCTGCGCGTGAGTTCGACATCCGCTCGCGAAGGTCATTTCATGGACACGAGACCGGTGGCGAAGCCCCGATACAGATGTTAACCACCGCGGTCATCGCGGTCTTTCATCCCGATGACGGCCGGCGGAGTTCGATCGGTTACGACCGCACCCACAACACCGCGACCGGCGTGACCATCCCCTTAGCCGAACTACGCAGAAGGGCGGGTGGACATGGAAGTTGTGCAGCGCGACCCGAACACCCTGGCCAGCGACGTGCCCTTACGAGCGGGGACGGGCCGGCATCTGTCCGCGCCCGGAACTTTAACGGGCGATCCGTCCGCCGCCAAATTAAAGGTCGAAAGTCATAAAGTCGGAGACCGGACGAACTCCGGTCTCCGACTTTATGACGCGGCGCGTCCGAGCGGCTTCCGTGAATCACGCGGCGCGGGCCGGAGCGTCGAAATACAGTAGCTCGGCACCGTCCGGCTCGGCCGGGGACGCCATCGGGATGATCGCATCTTCGGCGCCCCACGGCAGTTCCGTGTCGGGCGGGTCCGGGGCTTCGGGCAGGTCCGTCTCCAGCAGTACCGCGGCCATGCGGTCCAGTTCGTCGCGGAGCGCGGTGAGTTCGGCCGGCAGCGCATCGGACACTTCGATCGCCATCGCCAACGGGACCCCATCGGCCGCGGCCGTGAGCGCTTCGCGGTCCAGAAGGGCCGCCTCGCGGCGGGCGAACTCGGCCTCCAGTTGCTCGCGCTCGGTGTGCCACCGCAACTCGTAGGCGACGATCTTTGACTGCCACGCTTCTAAGCGGAGCCGCAACTGCCACAGCTCGTAGGCGTCCTCGCGGCGGCGCGAATCGGCGCGGGCGAGCCGCTGTTCGCGGGCGTCGAGTTCCGCCTCGCGGAGCCGCATGGTGCGGGCCAGTTGCTCCATCTCCACAACGGTCGCGCGCTCGGCCTCCTGCCACCCCGCGCGAGCCGTGGCGAGCTGCGCGAGTTGCTCGGTCAGAAGCAGTCGGCGGTCGGCGAGGGTGGCCTTTTCGGCGGAAACGCTGTTGGTCAGTGCCTGCACCGCGGAGCGCTCCTGGGCCAGGCGCGTCTCGCGCTCGGCCAGTTCGCCCGCCCAGCGGTCCAGGTCGCGGTCCGCGGCGCGATCGAGCGCGACCGTCAGATTTGATGACGGATCGGCCACGGGCGCGAGTGCGAGCGGCTCGTCCGGCTCGGTCCGCAGTTCGGCCCGCCGCTGTTCCAGTTCGTCCACCAGTTGCCGGGCGTTTCGCGCCCGCACGTCGAGCGCCGCGGCCTCTTCCCGAAGCGCGGCCACTTCGCGCTGGAGCGCGGTTCGAGCGGCCGCGTCCGTCTTGTCGCGCGCGGCGAGTTCGGCGGCGCGGGCGTCGAGAACCCTGGCCTGTTCGGCATGGAAGCGGGTCGCCTCTTCCCACTCGGCGGCGAGCCGCTTCTGCCGCGCGGCGAGGTCGGCCCAGGCGGTGCGCTGCCGGTCGCGGTCGGCGGCCGCGGCGGTGTGAAAGGTGGTCTGGGCCGCGTCGAAGCGGGCGGTCCGGGCGTCGAGGGCGGCGCGGTCCGCGTCGAGCTGGGCGCGGGCGGCGCTGCGGCTGTGGTGCAGCTTGGCGGCGACCCGACCCGCGAGCTTCCGCGTGCGGGCGCGCTCGCGCTCGGCGGCGCGGTGCGCGGAGCGAGCCTCGGCCAGGAGCCGCCGCGCCTCGGTCTCGTCGGCCGCGACCGCGCGCTCCCGCTCGGCCAACCGCCGCTCGCGCTCGTCGGTCGTGTGTGCCATGCCCGCGCCCCCCAACGGAACAACCCGTACACGTTATCGGCAAACGCGCACCGAAATCTGAAGGTGACTCAAGTCGGGGCCGAGTGGGCAAGTTGGGGGCAACAGGAAACGGTGGGGCACCGCTGTTTCGGCCCGCGGCCCCTGGCGGAACCGGCGCGCCACAAGTAGGAATCTCCCTGCCCGCCCTGGGGAGACGCATGAGCGAACCGCTGCTGGTCGCCGACCACCTGACGAAGGACTACGGCCCCTTCCGCGCGCTGGCCGACCTCACGCTGTCGGTCGCGGCGGGCGAGGKGGTCGGGCTGCTCGGTCCGAACGGGTCCGGCAAGTCCACCGCGCTGCGGCTAATGCTCGGGTTCCTGAAGCCCACGAGCGGGCGCGCCCGCATCGGCGGCTTCGACTGCTGGGCCGACAGCGTGGAAACCCGGAAACGGGTCGCGTACCTGCCGGGCGAGCTGCGCCTCTACGACACGATGACCGGCCGGCGCCTCGTTACCTTCTTGAGCCGGCTCCGCGGCGACACGCCCGGCCCCGAGGTGGACGCGCTCGCCAAGAAGCTGGACATCGACATCGACCGCCCGCTCACGCACATGTCCAGCGGCATGAAGCGGAAAGTGGCGCTGCTCGCGGTGCTGGTACCGAAGGTGCCACTCATCATTCTGGACGAACCGACGAACACCCTCGATCCGACGATGCGGGACGAACTGCTGGAGCAGCTCAGAGCGGCGCGGGACCGCGGCCAGGCGGTGCTGTTCTCCTCGCACGTGCTCCAGGAGGTCGAGGCCGTGTGCGACCGCGTCGCGGTGCTGCGCCGCGGGGAACTGGTTCACATGCAGGAAATGTCCGAACTGCGCGAGGGCCGGGCCGTGAGCGGGCGGCTGACCGGCCCGCCGCCCGCCCACGGCCCCGGTGGCTCCGAACTGGCTCCAAACGCGGTCTCGGCCGGCGGTTGGTTACAGATGACGTTCCGCGGCCCGCTCCCGGTGCTGCTCGACTGGCTCGCCCGGCAGCCGCTCACGGACCTCGTGATCGAGCCGCAAGGGCTGGCCCCGATCTACAAGAAGTTCCACGGGTAGAGCGCCGCCCGCAAGGGCGGCGAATGGGGCGTCCAGAGCGCGCCTCACCCGCCGCCCTTGCGGGCGGCGCCAACACACCCACCGCCCTTGCGGGCGGAGTTCGCCGGAGGAGTACATGACGTTCATCCTCGTTCGCAAGCTGCTCCGTGACGCGCGGCCGGCGCTGATCGCCGTGGGCCTGCTCCTGTTCGTGTTCGCGGCGTTCTGGGTGAAAATCACGCAGCGCGTGACCACCGAGATCGTGCCGATGGCGCGGCTCATCTCGCAGCCGTTCGGCAACGCGAAGGCGCTGGAGCAGGTCTTCGTCCGCGGGCCGAGCAAGGTGTCGCAGGCGGCGCTCGGGTGGGGCGAGATGAACTTCGACCGGCCGACCGACTTCCTCGCCATCGGGATGCTGCACCCGGTGGTGCTGGTGATCAGCTTCGTGTGGGGCGTGGGGCGCGCGGCCGGGGCGGTCGCCGGTGAACTCGACCGCGGGACAATGGAGCTGCTGATGTCGCAGCCGGTGCCGCGGAGCCGGCTCGTCCTCGCGCACTTCGTCGTCGATTGCGTGGTGCTCCCGGTCCTCTGCCTGAGCTTCTTCGCGGGCACGCAGTTCGGTCTCTGGGCGGTGGGCGATTTCGTGCCCGATTACGCGCTGCTCGACGATCTGAAACAGGAGTCGCCGCTGGCGAAGGCGCTGATCGAGCGCGCCCCGCGCGACAAGACCCCGCTGGAGGTCAGCGGGCGCGGCCAGCTCGCGGGCCTGGTGAACGCGCTCGCCCTGATGTTCGCAATTAGCGGGATGACGCTCGCGCTCTCCGCCGCCGGGCGCAACCGGTGGCGGGTGGTCGGGTACGCGGTGCTGGTGGTGGTGGCGATGTTCGTGGCGAACACGGTCGGCCAGTTGTGGGAGCCGGCCGCCTGTGTGCGTCCGTTCACATTCTTCTTCTACTACCAACCGCAGCGGGCCATGATCGACGGGGTGTGGACGGTCGATCTGAACAAAGCGTGGAACCTCGGCGGGCCGGTCCTCGTGCCCGCGGTCGGCGTGCTGTTCGCGGTCGGCACCTCCGGATACGCGGCGGCGCTGCGCATCTTTACCCGGCGCGATCTGCCCGCCCCGCTGTGACCCGGGAGCGCGGAGCGAGGGCGCGGAAGTGAGCCGGGCGGGTCAACGCAACCGGGCTGCGCACTGGGTGCGCGGCCCGGCGTGTGCGAAACGACTCACCGGTCGTGCAATGAGTGCCGACCGATCACCGAACTCACCAGTCCCCGGAGACCGCCTGACCGTCGCGCGGCATGAGGAGCCGGTTCCAGGTTTGCGGCGACAGGCTGTCGGACACCGACCGCACGCTCCCGTCGCCCATCACCACGTTCATCGTCGTGTGCCCGGTCTGGGCCTTCCAGTTGTTGCAGCACTCCGTTCCGACCGGGCAGTCCTCGACCGAGAGCGGGCGGGGCCGCACCTGGAACGGGAGCGTGTTCGGCATCCCGTTGGGGTAGTTCACCTGCTCGTCCCCGTAGCCCATGTCCACGGTCGCGTTGGGGAGCGCCCACGTCAGCCCGAAGCTGTGGTAGTCCCAGGAGTTCAGCGCCAGCCGCCCCTTCTGATCGCACCACGAGTACCCCTCGCCCAGAAGGAGCGTGTTCGAGAGCCCGTCGGTGACGTTCACGAACCCTTGAGCCGGGGACTGGTACCCGATGTTCGGGTCGTCGTTGGCGAGCGCGTGGAAGTTGGCCAGGTAGTTGGTGCTGCCCCACGCCCCGGTCGTACTCGTCAGGTACACTCGCCCCAGTCCGGCGTCGGGGTACGACCCCACGCTCGGGTCCGACGGGCACAGGAGGGACGGAAACGTGACGTTGTTCGCCCCGGGCATGAAAATGCCCCCGCGGTTATCGATGTGGGTCGTGACCTGTCGCGTCATGGTGACGTAGTGACCGGTCGCCGGGTGGTACGTGCCCCCGTTGTTCTGCCAGTGCCCGACCGCCGGGTAGTACGTGCCCCCGTTGCTCTGCCAGTGCCCGACCGCGGGCACCCAGATTTGCTCCCAGTGCGTGTGGCCGTTGTACCCGCTGACCTGCCAGGTCCAGTACCCCGGCGTGTCGACGACCCAGGTGTCCGGCGGCCCGACCCAGTGGGCCGGCGTGTCGACGACCCAGGTGTCCGGCGGCCCGACCCAGTAGGCCGCCGTGTCCTGCACCCACTGCTGGTACGTTTGCGTCGTGGTGACGTCGTAGCCGTCCCAGTTCGATTTGGTCTGGTTGATGTTGGCCATGAGTCCGTTGTAGAACGGCGCCTGCTCGACGTAGGGGAGCAGGTGATCGAACCAGGAGCCCTTGATCGAGAGCGTGGTCGCCTGCGGGTACGAGTTCCAGTACGGCGGCATGGAGCCGTTCACCTCATGGAAGTGGTGAAACGCCAGCCCCAGTTGCTTCATGTTGTTCGCACACTTCGCACGAGCGGCGGCCTCCCGCACCTTCTGAACGCCGGGCAGGAGCAGCGCGATGATGATCGCGATAATCGCAATCACGACCAGCAGTTCGGTCAACGTGAAGCCGTTCCGGCGGTTCCGTCCGGGCGCGACCGGTACGTTCGACATCTGTTGTGACTCCGTAATTACAATCGAATGCGGTCCGAACGCGCGGCGGCCGATGTGCGGAGCCGCGCGGGTGCCCCACGGGGCGCCCCGGCACTTCGGCCGGTGCGCACATTGGGCGCGAGGGGGAGTTGTGCGAGACGGGGCGCGAGCGAGCAAAACGTAGTTCACTAAACGGCCGCGTGCAACCACTTTCGTGAATGTTCTGTCTCCGGCCGTGCAACTGCGGCGAAGGCGAGCTAGAGTTACTCGCCCGTCGCAGCAGACTCGCCTTGAGGACCCTACCATGCCCGCTCCCGCGACCGCGGACGAGTTGTTGACCGTCGTTGAAAAGAGCCGTCTCGTGAGCGCCACTGTACTGGGGAACTCCCGCCCCCGTGTGGCCGCCGAACCGCAACCGCCGAACCGGGTCGCGGACCGGATGGTCGAGGACGGCGTGCTCACCCCGTTCCAGGCCGCACTGCTCATGGAGGGGAAGTCGCGCCCCTTTTTCGTCGGCCCGTATAAGGTGCTGGCGCGGATCGGGAGCGGGAGCTCCGGCGTGGTGTACCTGTGCGAACACGTGGGGATGCGCCGCAAGGTCGCGGTGAAAGTGCTCCAGGGGCGCCGGGCGAAGGACGAGGTCGCCCTCCAGCGGTTCCTCCGCGAGGCGCGGGCGGCCGCGGCGCTGAACCACCCCAACGTGGTTCACGCCCTCGACCTGGGGCTGGAGAACGACATCCACTACCTGAGCATGGAGTACATCGACGGGTCGAGCCTCATGAAGCTCGTTCGCGACGAGGGGCCGCTCGCCCCCCGGCGCCTGGCCGATTACCTGCGCCAGGCGGCGGCCGGGCTCGCCCACGCTCACGCGGCCGGTCTGATCCACCGCGACCTGACGCCGAGCAACATTATGGTCGGGCGCGACGGGGTGGTCAAACTCCTGGACCTGGGCCTGGCCCGGTTCACCGAGTGCGACGAGAACCTTACGCAGGGCGCGCCGCTGGGGGTGCTCGGCTACATCGCCCCCGAGCAGGAACGGGGCGACGGCTCCGTGGACGCCCGGTCGGACATCTTCTCGCTCGGCGCGACGATCTATTTCGGCATGACCGGGCGGGCCCCGAGCCCCCGCCGCGGGGTGGGCGACACCCCCGCACCGGCGGCACGGGCGCACACGAGCGACGGGTTCGGGCCGCTCCTGGAGATCGTCGAGCGGATGATGGCGCGCGCGCCCGCCGACCGGTTCCAGACGGCCTACGAAGTGGCCGAGGCGGTTACGCGGTTCCTGGAGCCGCCGGACGCGGCCCCGGCGAGCCCGCCGCCGCTCGCGGGCGCCGAAACGGTCGCCGATGCCGACAGTACTGATTTCGTTCTGGGGCCGGAGTGCGACGCCGCACCGGACCCGTGCGCCGAAACCGTGGACACGGAATTCCGATTCACAGACGCCCATGAGCCGGTGAAACCCGTCCGGCGGGAACCGGCGCCTCCGCGCGCGGAGGCGGCCCCGGTCGCGCGGCCCGACCCGCAGCCGCACCCCGTCCGCGCGCCCGCGCCCGCGAGTGAGAACTGGTTCGTCCGGTACCGCCTGCCGATCGTGCTGGCGGTCGCGGTCGTCATCGGCTTCGGCGCCGGCCTGCTGATGCGGACCAAAMCCCCGACCGCCGTGGACGTGATCCCCAAAGCGCCCCCGCGTGCCGTGAGCCCGAACTCGCCCTGATTTCGGTGCGCGGGCCGCGCCGCGGCCCGCTGTTCGGGTTGACCACCCGGAACGGTCCCGTCATGATCTCACGGTTTCACGCCGCAAGGAGGCGCCGCCGTGCAGATGCTCTCGTTCCCCCGTTTGGCTGCCGACCGGATTCGGACCGCGCACGCCGCCGACCCGCGCCGCCTGCGGCTCGCGTTTTTCGCCCTGCTGGCCGTGATCGTCGTGCTGATGAGCGTGAAGTACGCGGCCAAGATCACCAAGCCGGGCGACAGCGGCCAGCAGAGCCGGTCCGCGTTCCTCCGCTGGCGGGAAATGATCAACGGCGTGTTCCGCGGCGAAAACATCTACGTCGGGGTGAACGAGTACCCGAACCCGCCGATCATGGCGGTGCTGCTGCGGCCGTTCGCGGCGCTGCCGCCGGTGGTCGGCGCGCTCGCGTGGTTCTACGCGAAGGTGCTCCTCGCGGTGCTGGCCGCGGTGTGGGTGTTCCGGCTGGTCGCGCCTCCAACCACCTGGGCGAGCGGGGGGCGTGAGCCCCCCGAGTACTCAGACACCGAGTACCCAAACACCGAGCGCTCAAACACATCGCCAGAACCAGGTTCACGAACGCCCGGCACGTCGCCGGTCGATATCGGGTTGGCGTCGGCTTCATCCCCACTCGGGGGGCTCACGCCCCCCGCTCGCCGAGGTGGTTGGAGACTCGATTTCGCAAAGGCCGCGGCGATCGTTCTGTGCCTGCCGCCGCTGCTCGGCGACCTGTCGCACAATAACGTCAACATCTTCATTCTGTTCCTCGTGGTCGGCTGCCTGGAGGCGTTCCGGCGCCGGCTCGACACGCTCGCCGGGTTGACCCTCGCACTGGCCATCGCGTGCAAAGTGACGCCGCTGCTGTTCGTTGCGTATTTCGCGTGGAAGCGGTGCTGGCGCGTGCTGGGGGCGACGCTCGTGGGGCTCGCGCTGTGGCTCGCGGTCGTGCCCGGCCTGACCTTCGGCTGGGACCGCACCCGCGACCTCATGGCCGGGTGGTACGCGCTCATGGTGGAGCGCCCGCTCCTGAAGGGCGAGATCACCACCGAACACCCGAACCAGGCCGTCACGGGGTTCGTGTACCGGCTGTTCACGCACAGCCCGTCCTACATCGTGTACCCCGACAACATCCCCACTCCGGCGGAGTACCACAACCTCACCGACATCGGCCGCCCGGCCGCGTGGGTGATCGTGAAAGCGCTCACCGCGGCGTTCGCACTCGCGGTGGTGGCGCTGTGCCGGTGGCCGGTGCGCCGGCCGACCGACGCGCGCCAGGGGTGGGCGTTCGCGGCCGAGTGCGGGTTCATCTGCCTCGGCATGTTGCTGTTCAGCGAGCGAACGTGGAAGCACCACGCGGTGGTACTGCTCCTGCCCCTGGCGGTGCTGACGTATGCGGTCGCGGTGGTGGAGCTCCCGCGCCGGGTGCGGAAATTCGTCTTCGGAACGCTGGTCGCGTCGTTCTTACTGACGGCCGGACCGGGCCTGTTGGCCGGCCGCGCGGCGGACCTGGCGATGGTGTACGGCACGCACACGCTCGCGTTCGCCCTCCAAACCGTGGCGGTGGGTTTACTCCTCGCGTGCCGATCGGGCGGAGTGGGCGGAATATCCGAGCCGGTTCGCGGCCCGAATCTCAGATGAGAAGCACGAACGCTTGCGGGGTTTGGGTATACTGAGCGGAGATAGCGGTGCCCGTGCGCTCTTCGCTCCGAGACCCATAAATGCCGGCTGACAGGCGAAGACCCAGCCCCCCACCCCCCCGCCCTTCAGGGAAGGGGGKGACGGCGCGCGATGCCTCCTTGGGGTCTCCGGAGGCTCCGGAGTTCCGGAGGTCTTGCTCCCCTCCCTTCCCCCGACCCGCGCGAAGCAGACCCACCCCCCCAGCCCCTCTCCCTGAAGGGAGGGGAGTGAACCCGCGTGGAGCCTCCTCAGACTCTCCTAAAGCATCGGAACTCCGTAGGTCTGGCTCCCCTCCCTTCAGGGAGGGGCTGGGGGTGGGTTCTTCAGGGAACGGTCTTCGCCTTCTGGCCCTCGCGTTTCTTCTCGCGAGCGCGCTCGCGCTGTCGGCGCAACCGCCGAAAGACGAGCCGCCCAAAAAGCCCCCCGAACCGGCGAAGGCCGAACCGAAGGGCGACCCCAAACCGCTCGTCGTGAAGCTCCCGGACGGGACGTTTCTGTGGCTCGGCGGCGGCTCGGACGGCGAGCGCGTCACACTCACGCCGCAAGAGTTCCAGAAGCTCCTCGACCGCGTGGACGCGCTGAAAAAGGAGCTGGCCGCCCGGAAGCCGGTGCCGCCCGGAGCGTGTGCCATCCGCGGGCGGATCGAGAAGCGCGGCGAGCAACTCGTCGCGACACTCAAGTTCACCTACTCGTTCCGAACCACACAGGCGAACGCGGCCGTGGCGCTCGGCGGGCGCAAGGCGTTCCTCGTGAGCGCCGCTCTCGACGGGGCGAAGCTCCCCGTTCTCGACACCGGCGAGGACGGGTTCGCGGTGACCGTCGAACCGGCCGGCGACCACACCCTCGTACTCGATGTCGAGGCGCCCGTCACCGCCCGCGGCGCGAAGGCCGAGATCGGCTTCGATCTGGGCCTGCCCCGCGCGCCGATTACGACGTTTGCACTCGACCCGCCCCCGGGTGACGTCAAGCGCGTGAACATCACGACCCGCGCGCCGGACCCGTCCGCTGTGAAGGCGCCGGAGCCGCGCCGGCTCGTCGGCCTGGATGTCAAACAACTCGCCGCAACGGCCGGCCACGCCGGGCTCCCACTGGGGCCGGTCGATTCGCTCGAAGTGACCTGGGACCCGCCCGCGTCCGTCGCCCAGCCCGTCGATCAGGTGCAGAGCGCCGAGATCGATGTGAGCGTGAGTCTCACCCCGGACTACGCCGAATCCACGGCAAAGGTGAAGTTCCGGGGGCCGGCCCGCGAGTGGAAGCTGGTCGCACCCGGAAGCGCCGACGTGAGCGTGGACCGCGTTGCGGCCGGGGCCGAAACCGGCCCGACGCAACAGCCCGTCGTGACGAAGCCGGGTGATCCCAACAAGCCCGTCTGGAAGATCGCTCTGCCGATCGGTTCGTCCGCGGCCGACTGGACGGTCACGGCCGTGGTGCGGCAGTCGCGCCCGAAGGGCGCGCCGCGGTCCGCGCCGGTCGCGGTCGGACCGTTCGCGGTCCTCGACGTCCTCCGGCAGACCGGAACCGTGAAGGTTTCGACGGGACCGCACACGCGGTTCCTCTTCAAGCACGGGCCGGACCTGCGCCGCGTCGAGTCCCCGGGGCCGATCGACGACGACCGCAGCGTCGCCCAATTTCGGCTCGCGACCGGCCCGACCGGTACCGCCCCGGTGAACGCGCCCCTCGTCACCGTCGAGGCGTGGCCGGCGGAGGGGGKGGTGCGGGTGAAGCCGACGTACAAGCTGAAGCTCACCGAATCCGGCTGGCAGGTGCGTGCCGAAATCACCGTGCGGCCGATCCGCACCGAAGCCACAACGGTCGTGATCGACGTTCCGACCGAATGGCGCGGGCTGGAGTCGGAGTCCGAGCCCGACGTGGTCGAGGGCGTCGGCCAGGGGAAGCCCGAGGGGCCGTGGCTGCCGGTGACCGTGCGGCTCGCGGCCGGGGCCAAACCACCGTTCGCGATCGTACTCGTCGCCACCGTGCCCGTTCCGCCCGGCGGGCGCGACGCGGTCGTTCCGCTGCCCCGCTTCCCGAAGGCGATCGAGCGCGACGCGACCGTCACCGCGACCGTACCGGAGGGGCTGGAGGTTCACGGCACCACCCGCGACTGGGACGGCGATCTGCCGGCGGTCTGGGGCACGCCACTGATCGCGGTGCCCGGTCCCGACGGGAAGGCGCCGAAGGCGGTCCTCGCGGCGACCGGCCGGGGCGAGCGCGGACTGGCCCGCGTCGCGCTCGCCTGGCAACCGTACCGCCCGGACGTGACCGCCGACGTGCGCACCCAGGTGACCGTCGGGGAGCGGCAGATCGTCGTCTCACAAGAGATCAAGTTGCGGTCCGCGGACGGCTTTCCCAAGCCGGTGCGGTTCCGCGGACCGGCCGAAACGCTGGGCTTCAAGTCGCGACCGGTGCTCGACGCTCAGGGCGGGGGCGTGTGGGCGTTCGCCCCCCCGGTCGATGCGAAAGACGCGCCCCCGATCACACTCAGCTTTGCTCTCCCCTTGCCGGCGCACGCGGACGGCCCCTTATCGCTCCCGGTCGGGTTGCTCTGGCCGATCGATGCGACACGCGTCGAAACGCACGTCCGCGTGTGGGTGAACTCCGTGAGCGGGCGCACCGTCGCGGTTTCCGCGGCCGGGTGGCGCGAGTTGCCGCCGGAGCCCGTTCCGGACCGCGACGCGCTCCCGGCACTGACCCTCGCCGCCTCCGCCGAACACCCGCTCGTCCTCGAGTTGCGGCCCGCGACACCCGACTCGGCCGCGGCCGTGTGGGTCGACCGGGTGCTGATCGAGGCCGGGATGACGGAGGACGGGTCCGTCGGCTACCGCGCCCGGTTCCGCCTCCTGCGGTGGCTGACGCCCGCGGTGGACGTGTTGCTCCCGGAGTCAGTGGGGCCGAACCCGACCGCCCGCTTGGACAAGGACACGGCGGCACTCGTTCCGGTCAGCTCGGGCGACGGCGTGCGGCGGTTCCGCGTCGCGCTGCTCGAGGGCGCGGGCCGCGCGACGGTGCTGGAGGTGCAGTACACGCTGCCCGGTCCGCGGCACGTTCTGGGCGAGACGGTGTACCAGCCGCCGCGGATCGCGTCGGCCGCGTACTCCGGCCCGACGCGGTGGCTCGTCACCGAACCGGCGGACGCGGCCCCGTTATTGTCCTCGGGCGCGCGCGCCGAGCTGCACTGGCGCTGGCGCGGCGGTATTTACGCCCCGGCGGCCGCCGGCCGGGCCGATCTGGACCGCTGGTTCACGACCGGTGTCGATCCGGGGAGCGGGGGCCGGGCGGACGGCGAACCGGTTTCGGTGCGCCAGGTGCAACCGGACCCGGTGCGCATCGTTCGCGTGCCGTGGCTGGCGCTCGTCGTCGGCTGTTCGCTCGCGGTGTTCGTCATCGCGGTCGCGCTGACGTGGCTGCCGGCGTCCGCGTCCGGGCTGCTTGTCGCGGCGCTGGGCGGCGCGTTCGGGGTCGGCGCGGTACTGTACCCGCAACCCGCGGCGCAGGTGCTCGCGGCGGGCCAACCGGGACTGGAACTGGGGCTGGTCGTGATCGCGGCGCAGGCGGTGATCCGGTGGCGGG
>BFBZ01001040.1_pt1 | contig 20267 bp, 28 predicted proteins | sample 1888401 | NCBI WGS metagenome assembly BFBZ01 (sample SAMD00112614, study PRJDB3348) | symbiont metagenome | host: Chara braunii | reverse complement strand
CGAACGGCGATTATACCGCAACGCAGATCACAAACACGCCTGCCGGGAACATCGCCGCTACCACAGTTCAAGCGGCTATCAATGAATTGGACACTGAAAAACAGCCGCTCGACGCTGATCTAACCGCGATTGCAGGGCTGGTAACCGCCGCGAACAAGCTTGCATACGCTACGGGTGCCGGCACATGGGCGCTTACGGACTTTTCGCCTTTCGGTCGCACACTCGTGGATGACGCCGACGCTGCCGCCGCGCGTACAACACTAGCATTGACCGCAGCCGCGACGATGGCCGCATCGGTGGGCGGTACGTGGACCCCGGCGCTCAAGTTCGGCGGCAATGCTGTCGGCCTGACAACTTCGACGCTTCTTGGTAGCTACACTCGTGTCGGCGACTTGGTTTACTACTATGCTTACATAGCTCTGTCTGCCAAGGGTACCAGCACGGGAGCTGTAACCATTACAGGTATCCCCTTCACTCCTACAACTATGACAAGTATATGCAATGTTTTTGCAGCTACAGGCATGGTGTCGTGGGCAGCATCTAAAGGTGTCATCAATCCAACTACGAATACCATAAACATATATCTGTCAGGTAATACGAACGACACCGCCGCGACCGATGCGAACTTTAGCAATACGTCGGTTATTGTGGTGCAAGGTGTATTGAGTTTGGGAAGCCTGACGTAATTAAATTAAATTTAAGAGCGATCTTAGTCGCCAATATCGTAGCCGCCCAGCCTTCACCCGGTTGGGCGGCTTTTTTCGTTTGTGCGTTTGTACGGGAAATGTTCAGAGCACCACCAGCGCGGCTCCTCACCGTTGGAGATCCTAAAGCCTAAGCCGCCCCATTCCTTGCAACCATCCTCTTCGCACCAGTGCTCATAGAGTACACGGGCGGTCGTCAAGGTAACTCGCTGTTCGTCGCTCATCTGTGTTCTCTGCTTATTCTAGTTCTGGTATTTCGCCGTGCTGAAATAAGATTTGGGGCGCCCCGTACTCGCCAAGCGAAAGATCCGCATCTCGGCTCCACGCAACAACACCGGTGTGAAGTCCAGCCATCATGCGAGCCTCGCGTTTGGCGCGCTCTTCGGTATCGACCTGTCGAGCATCAAATGCCGGCACAAATTCGCCGTCCTCATTCTTATCGAACGCGGCAAGGACGATCAGTTTTCCCTTTTCTGACATCGCTCTTCCTCACTCCTGTATGGCACGTCTCTCTCCTCTTAGAATGTTCTCATATACCATCTCGACGCGGCAAGCGGCATATGCGGCATCAATCTCGTATCCTGCAGTCGGCCAATTCATCTTGCTTTCGCCCTCGGTGTGAATGAGCCAAAGCCATTTATCCCGAGTTCCAGCCTCATCGATTTTAAAGATGCGCCCAATCTGCCGCTCACCGTCGAATCCGACGAAATCGGTTCCCGGCTTTTCTTTCCAGCTATGCCGCCATTTGTAGCGCGGCTTGCTGCCAGGAATGACAGCCTCCCAAAGTTTCCACATAACACACCTCGTATAGCCACCCCATTTTGTTCTATTTTTGTTCCATGTCAACGGTACTATGAAAATCTTGACAAATTTGTAAGTTTACAACATTGTCGCAAAACTGGTCACCAACCAGGACGCCGTCAGCACCATCTGACGCGCTCCACCACATCGTGAGAGGAGATCGCCATGAGATATTACAGAAATGCCGCAGTTCTCGTTATAGCGCTCGCAGCCATTCTTTTCGGCACGCAGGCAGTAGTGGCGATTGCGACACCCAAGCCGCCGCAGATCATCAACACGACCGTTATCCAGCCCCCCCCCACGGCATCGGAGGACTCGCTGGTCAAGATCATGGTCACTGACGGCATCGGCTCGGGKGTGCATATTGGTCAAGGAAACATTCTGACCGCAGCGCATGTCGTCCGCGACGCGAAGACGGTCAAGGTCAAGACCATCGCCGGCGTCGAGGCTGATGCCACAGTTCTTTGGGCCAACAAGGATTACGATGTCGCCTTGATCCATACCGATGGCCAGATGTTCGGCATGAGCAATCTGGATTGCCGCGAGCCGAAGCTTGGCGAGCAGATCCAGGCGGCCGGAAATCCTTTGAACATCGAGTTCGTTTCCTCTTTCGGGCGCGTGGCGGGCAAGGCTCGCCAAATGGGAGATTGGAAGAGCGTCATTGTCACCGACATGACGACGGTCATGGGACAGAGCGGCGGCCCGGTCTTCGCGGATGACGGTCGCGTTATCGGCATCAATGTTGGCGTGTCCGTGGCGCCGCTAAAGAGCGGCAAGGACGCCGCCGGCGAAGACACTTATGTCCCATCCATGACTGGTTTCGGGTTCGTCGTGCCTGCGAATGCGGTCTGCATGTTGTTGGCACGAGGTGACATATGATGACCGCGCGCCTTATCGTTCTCAACGTCTGCTGGATCGCTCTCGTCGTATGGGCTGCGGTCATGGGCTATGTCGAGTTCATTTTCACCCATGACGTGAGCCATATCAGCTACGGCATCACAGCGCTCTTTGTCGCCGGCCTCATTGGCGTATTCCTCGGTCGTACCGATCATCTGGCGAGGCTGGAAGTCTGGCTCGTGACGCTTGGCCTGATCGGCAATGTCGTCGGCTTCATCATCGCCCTACAGCACATCGACACAGGTTCCCTTGGCTCCGCGGAAGGCGTGCAGCGCGTTGCAGCAAGTCTTCTGGCTGGCATGGGCGTCGCGTTCTGCTCGACGCTGGTGGGCGCCATTGCGGCGCTGTGGGTATCCACCGTTGCGTGGGTCGTAGGCGCGAAAGAGGTGGCGGCATGAGCGCGTCGGCCATCTGCGTCATTGGCGCCATCATCGTCGCTGCGAGCGGCCATGATGGTTGGGGCTGGCTGCTCTTTATTGCGGTCCTGCTGTCATGACAGCCATCCTCATTCGCGACCTTCTCATGAACATGCTGTTGGGCCTAGTGGCGCTCGTCGTGCTTGTGCTTGCGCAGATCAACCCGTCAGCGCAGGCCGATCCGATCAGCCAGCCAGGCAATCTGATCGCCACGATCTCCTGGCCGGCAGGAAACGACGATGTGGATCTGTGGGTGTCCTACGACGATGATTTCGCCGTCGGCTACAACAACAAGTCGGCAAAGGTCTGGTCGCTCCTGCGCGACGACCGCGGCATGATCGACGACGCCACGCCGCTCAACTTCGAATCGGCGTTCACGCGCGGCCTGCCTGACGGTGAGTATGCAATCAATGTGAGGTGCTACGACTGCGCGGCGCCGCCAATACCTGTGGCGGTAGAGGTGCGGCTTGCCGACGGCTCGACTGTGTGGCGCGGGACTATCGATATCCTCAAGAACGGCCAGGAGCGAACCGCCATCCGGTTCCGCGTGGTCAATGATGCTGTCGTGGCCGACACGGCAAACCAAGTTTTCAAGCAGATGAAGAGGAGGGGATGATGAAACCGAGTGATACGACAGCCAAGACGCCGACCGAAGTCGCGCGATGGGTACGTGACAACAAGCATTTTGAAGGCTGGTGGAACGGAGACCCTGGTAATGCGAGGTCATTCGTTCTTCGTGGTCAGAACGCAGTCCTCACAATCCCTGTTGAGGTCCACGATCCAGACGTAATCGAGCCTGACGACTTCGATGCGACCGGCCGAATGTATCGCCCATCAGCAGCTGGATTGGCTCTTTTGGACGCAGCGCCATGAATGCCGCCATCACACTCTGGCTGGCATTCGTCACCGCTGCTGGCGTCATCGCATGGTTCGGCAACAGGAGGCAGGCCATTGCCTTCGCGCTCGTGGCAGCAGTAGTTGCTCCGGCTGCCTTCATAACGCTTGGCTACGCCGCACCATGGCAGCCAACCGCAGGGCAGTACAAGGTTCTAGGCGCACGCATCGATGTCGATAAGGCGATCTATGTCCTGCTCGACGCCGATCCTGAACCTCGGTTCTATAAGTTCCCATACAGCAAGGAGGCCGCGGGCGAGTTGCAGAATGCGCAGGACTCTGCGGACGCGCACGGTTCGAGCGTCATGATGCGATTGGGCGGCTCTGCGCCTGGCTTTGCGGAAGAAGGCCAACCAGATCACGAGCCGCAGAAGCAAACCGAACCGCAGGCAATTATCAATTGAGGGTTTTTGATGCCAACACCACCGCTTACAGATGAACAATTGCTCGCGGCCGTGAAAACCAGAGCCGCGCATGACAGCGACAATGCGGCTGCGGCGGCCATGGGTTTGGCACGATCGAGCTTTCAGAACCGAATGCAGAAAGCTGCGGCGCGTGGCTTGGTAGGGACGGCTCGCGCGCCGCGACCGAAGAAGGAAGTCAAAGCCCTTCCGCCCATCGACCACGCCACGAAGCGCGCCGATGCGCTGCGGCGGTGGATTCAATCCATGCTGACCGGCACGAAATATCCGGTCATCAATCCTGATGCCGTCCACGTCGAGCCGCAGCTTGGCCTGCGCTACGACAAGGAGAGTGAAGAACACGTCGAAACGGAGAAGGCGCCGAAGACGTGGGTGTCTGACACGCTCATGGTCGAGCCGATCGAGGACTGCCGAAACAGAACCTTCCTGTTCACCGGCGCTCAGAACGATGCGCCCGTGCACAAGGGCTTTTGGCAGAACCTTCAGGCCTACGCCGAACACCTCGGCGCGCAGATCGTCGTCGGGCCGTGGACCTATGAAACCTCGTGGTTCAATGAAAACTCGACGTCAGCCCGTTCCTATGACGCAAGCATTATCGACTATATCGCGTTCGGCCAGATGCGGATTGGCAACGACTTCATCTTTGCCGGCGAAATGAACACCTTGCCAACGGCTAGCCGTCCGATCTCTGACCTGGTGACCTATAGCCGCGGCAGATGGGCCGTGTTTCCGCACGCCAAGCTTCAGCTGAAGAGCGTGCCGTCAACAGATCCACGTCAGCAGGCGCACCAGGTCATGACGTCCGGAGCGGTCACGCGGCCAAAGGTCATTCCGCGCAAGGCCGGCATCAAGAGCATCTTTCACCACATCATCGGCGCCACGCTCGTCGAGTTCGATGCGGCCGGCGATATCTTCTGCCGCCAGATCAATGCGGCGGATGACGGCTCGTTTCAAGATTTGGGCTGTGTTGCAGCGGGCGGGAAGGTCACAAGCGGTCACCGGGTCAAGTCCATGGTCTGTGCCGATATCCACCGCAGAAAGCTTCATCACGAAAACTCGCTGGCGACGTTCGGCTTTGGGACCGACACCACGACGACATATCGTGACAACATGGTTGACGTGCTTCGGCCCGAAGAAGTCTACGGTCACGACGTGTTCGACAACGAGGCAGGCAATCACCACCACATCGGCGACAACGCCTATTCGTACGAGTTGGCCTTCCGCGGGCGCCAGAGCGTTCTTGATGAGGTGCGACAGGCAGGTGAGTTCGTCGCGCGCGTTCGCCGGCCGGGCGTCACGCCGGTGGTGGTCGAAAGCAACCACGACATTGGCCTCGAGCGCTACATCCGCGAGGGACGATATCGCAACGACGGCATCAACGTGCGGTACGGCCTGCAACTCGAAGAGATCTACATGGCGGCGAGAGAAGCGCAGGCCGTGGCGCTTGACGCAGGCAAGCCCGTTCCATCGTTCAGCCTCTTCGAAGCCGCTGCGCGGGCCGTGTGCGATGGCCTTGAGGGTGTCGAGTGGGTGCATGACGGACAGTCGCGCATCGTCGATGGCGTCGAGTGTGGCAATCACGGTTTTCGTGGCGCGAACGGCGCAAAGGGGACGATATCAGGTTTCGCCAGGATCGGCCGCAAGATGTCGATCGGCGACAAGCACTCGCCCGAAATCATGGACGGCGTCTATTGCGCCGGCGCGATGAACTTGAGCCACGGCTACAACAAGGGGCCGAGTTCGTGGGCGGTATCGCACATCGTGCAGTATCCGAACGGCAAGCGCACGCTGGTCACGCTGCAGAACGGGAAGTGGCGGGCCGCAAAGCCTCGCGTTCGTGTGGCCGCCAACGATAATGCGCAGGTTGAGCAGAAGAGGGCGGCGTGAATATCAGCGGCACTTTTGAGCCATCACCCGATTTTTGGAGGGTCGTGGAAGGATGGGCAGCTGTTCTTCAGCAGCGTGAGGATGAAGACGGCGGAATGCATGCCGTCGGCGTTCAGATGCTTGTCGGTTACGAGGAAGGGCAATTCACTGTCGATGACCTTTTGATGCCAGTCATCGCATAATCATCCTGTCGCCGGTCACCAACCGGCGACAGCCACCACCACGAAGAGGAGAATTCATGGGATACCAGACATATCACGAAGCGCTGGATGAAGCGCAGGACGAAGCTGAAGCCATATCGCCAGCAAACGATAACTATTCGACGCTCCGCGCCGCGAATTCTGCTCGCCAGAAGGAATGGGACACCGGCAATCAGCTCACCCTGTCCTACCGTGGCAACGAACTTGCTGGCGAAACAGGCGAGGCCTGCAATGTGATCAAGAAGCTCGAGCGCGAACGCCTCGGCATAGCCGGATCGCGAGATACCAAGGAGCACCTTGCCGAAGAGTTGGCTGATGTCATCATCTGTGTGGATTTGATCGCCATGGCTGAAGGCATCGACATGGACGCTGCTGTGCGCGCCAAGTTCAATGCCACGAGCGAGAAGGTCGGGCTGCGCACCCGCTTGGTGGCGGCATGAGCAAGACCTATGTCATTGCCGACCTTCACGGCCGCCACGACCTGCTCACCGCTGCGATCGAACGCATAGAGCAATCAAGCCACGTTGGCGGCACGATCGTCTTCACTGGCGATTATGTCGATCGCGGCCCGCAGTCTCGCCAGATCATCGAAACGCTTATGGCTGGCCCATCCGCTCCTGATCGTTGGAAATGGATCTGCCTGCGCGGCAATCATGAGGAGATCATGCTTGCCGGCTGTATGGGTGTGCTCCAATGGTGGCTGCCGAATGGCGTCGCTGCGACGCTCGTTTCCTACGGAGCAAAGCAGGGTGGAGATGCTGTGGACGCTCTTTCTCTTGTTCCCCAAGAGCATCTGCGCTGGATTGCCGGATTGCCGGTTATCCACACCGACGGCAAGCGTCTGTTCGTTCATGCCGGCGTGCAGGGCGGCGTCTCTCTCGACGAGCAAGACGAGCAGCGTAATACGTGGATGCTTTATCCAGATGGCGCCGAGGACGGCTACGGCGATCTGCACGTAGTGCACGGCCACCACCAGCATGAAGATGGGCCATTGTTGCTCAAGGGCCGCAGCAACTTCGATACGCTGGCTTGGTATACCGGCCGCCTGGTTATTGGCGTCTTTGACGATGATGTCGCCGGCGGCCCGATCTCGACGATCGAGATCAAAGGTCCACCCATCTTTGCGATGAAGGAGGCTTCGTGATGCTGAGCAGAGATAAAGCCATCCGCGATATCGACGCTATGCACGGCAAGGTTCCATATCTTGTCCCGGCAAACGACAACGTGCCACCGGGCGAGCGCGGCCAATACATCGGCCTGAAGCGCACAGAATATGCCAATAATTCCGCAGGCGGCTTCACTGAACCACGCGCCGGCGACTGGATGCAGACCTATATCGGGCGGCAGTATTGGCCTTGCGATCCGCGTCCGGAAGACATCTTCATCGAGGACATCGCGCATTCGCTCAGTCTGCAGTGCCGGTACGCCGGCCATTGCATCCTGCACTACAGCGTGGCGGAACACAGCGTTCTCATTGCTCGTTGGCTCCGCTCCACCTACGGGCCGATGACCGCGCTATACGGGCTGCTGCACGACGCCACGGAGGCCTATTGCGTTGACGTGCCACGGCCGCTCAAGCCGTCGCTGACGAATTACAAGGAGATTGAACAGCGCAATTGGCTTGCAGTCGCGGCACGGTTCGGGCTGACGGCTGAAATCCCCGATATCGTCCACGAGGCTGACACTCGGATTATTGGCGACGAGCTCGTCAACATGCGGCCGATGTCATGGCACGCCAAACACAACAATCCGCTTGGCGTCAATATCGGCTGCTGGTCGTCGCAGGTCGCCGAGCAAGAGTTCCTTTGGACCTTCGAAGCTCTCGCGCGCGACACGGAACAAGCGAGGAGGGCGGCGGCGTGAATCAGTTCTACGTTGGGCAGAAGGTCGTCTGCATTGATGCCAAATTCTCGCATGTCAGCATCGACCAAGGCATACGCGAAGGCGAGATTTACACCATCTCGTGGGTCGGGCCGTACGTGCATTATGTGGACGGTGATTTCATTGGCGTGCGGCTGGTCGAAGTAACGCGCGGCGTAGATCCTGGCGGATATGGCGCGGATGAAATGCCGTTCCGCGCCACGCGCTTTCGACCACTCATTGCCGACAGGCTTGGTTCGCTGCGTGCGTTGCTCGTTCCCGGCCAGCCATTGGCGCCTAGCGTGGAAGAACCGCGTCGGCGCGCACCTGTGAAAGAAGAGGAGAAGGTATGACCCCGAATTCTGAAAATTGGTCGCCGTGGACCGTCGAAGGCGATCTCATCGGCATACCCTGCATGACCACCGCAAAACCAGCCAACGACAACAACCAGCTTGCGGCGCTCGCTGCGGCAATTGGAAAGGTGGAGGCGACAGACATTCCGCGAACCGACGGGCAACCGCTCGGCAAGTTTCAGCACATGCCGGCCACCAATGATAATCTGCCGTCCGTTGTCGCATTCGCCGGAGTAGCAGGCAGCGGCAAGTCGACAGCAACGCGATACCTCGTCGAGCGGCACGGTTACACGCTGGTGAAGTTCGCCGGCCCATTGAAAGACATGATGCGTGTCATCGGGTTGACCGAGGAAGAGATCGAAGGTTCTCTGAAGGAAAAGCCTTGCAATCTGCTCGCCGGCAAGACGCCTCGTCACGCGATGCAGACGCTCGGCACGGAATGGGGCCGCAACAGCATCGGCGATGGCTTCTGGATCAATCTATGGCGCGAGCGCGTCGTCGAGATCATAGGGCAGGCGGGCCGCGTGGTCACAGACGACTGTAGATTTCCAAATGAAGCGCAGGCCGTCCGTCGCGTTGGCGGCGACATCTACAAGATCGAGGGCCGGGGCGGTATTGCTGGCGCCCACGTATCTGAGAAAGGCTGCGGCGATGAAGATCTAGCGATCGTCAACGATGGCGCTCTTGATCAGTTGCATGCGAAGGTCGATGAGGCATTAAAGCGCTATGGATGAGCGCCACGTACACAACAAGTACCAACGGACAGAGCCGCCTGGCGCTGTCTACATCGGCCGCGGTTCGCCGTATGGCAATCCGTTCGTAATCGGCAAAGACGGTGATCGGGATGATGTTTGCGACAAATTCGAGCGCGAGATTTTGCCGTCACTCGATGTGTCAGCGTTGCGGGGCAAGCACCTTGTGTGCTTCTGCGCGCCGAAGCGTTGCCATGGCGACGCCATTCTAAAGAAGGCAAATGAATAGGGCGGCCGAAGCCGCCCTAAGTTAGGCCTTGCAGATGTTATCTGCGGTTACCCTTGGTTTCATCCTGACGAAGGACAGACCCTGCGAGGGTTTTGATCTCGCCCTTGGTTGGAATCTTGCCACCAAGCACCTTGCCGGCGATGGATGATGCCTTATTGCCAGATTCTGCTTTGCTCATGTGTATTACTACCTTTGATAGCCTTGCAAATCAGGCCTTTCAGAGGTATTACAGGGCTCTTCACACCATACTGTAATACCTTCGCGGTAAGGCTAAGTCCGCAAACTGAAAAGGCACGTCGAATGATTCGACGTGCCTTTTTTAATGCCCGAATCGAGGCGTTAACGCAAGGTAAATTTTTGGTGGGAATTCTCGTTATCCACGGCATATACCGCGTGACAACCTTCTGTCAACATGACCGTAGCGTCACGTTGCATTATTTTTGCATTTTCTCAACTTTTGGGCTTTGCGGATCGTAGCAAAAGCAAACAGCTGCTGCCGCAATCGAAGCGCCGCGCTGATCGGCTGGCATACATCATATGCTTTGAGAATCGCTAGGATCATTTGGCCGCCCACCCCTGGCGGGCTTTTATTTCAGAACAGTGCCAACTACCCAACGGTAAGGCCGTCCATCAGATTCATTGTTCATCGACAAATGGTAGATCTGCCGGCCCCTAGCACTGCACTGTCTCGACAACACAAGACATTTTACGCCGTCAAAAGAGACGGCGTCTCCTATTCCAAATCTCCAGTCAATTTTATAGGTGCAGACCCTAGCGCTGCCCCCAACATGCGCTGTTACTCTCATTTTTTTGTTGCCCCTCATTCGGCTCACGGCGCCGAAAGCCGGGGGTTCACAACACGCCACGAAGACATGCCGGTACGCCTTTAGGCCGAAGCCCTGGACATACGCGCACCGCCCGCCGGCCGATGAAGGCCCAGGCAATGCGCCTGCCGCTAGGCAGCGCACACGTTCGGTTGGTCCACTTGCGTGAAACCTATTCGTGGTCAGGGTTGTGAAGCCCACCATTATTAATAAACCAATTGGTTCGGCGAGCAATACGGAGTTTGACTTGTGATACCAGTAGAAATCAGATGTTGTTTAGATGTGACAAAAGTGTGCGGTTGGCATGTATGATGCTTTCAAATTAGCCAATACAAAAGCACGACGGTGATTCCCGAAATAAGTCCCGAAATGACTTGCTGATAATACAGAAAACCCATATTCAGCGGGCTCTTTCGCGAATTAGTACCCTTTCCTGGGGGTCAAGGGGTCGCAGGTTCAAATCCTGTCGCCCCGACCATTTATCTCCTTGAGCTCCCAATCGAATTTTCAGTGAGTTAGCCGCACCAGGAAGGCGCCTGGCCGTTCCAGCGCCGTGCGAGGCCCTCGGAGACGAGCTGGTCGCCGATTGAGCGGCCGGCGCGCATGGCTATGCGCAGCTTGCCGCCATTTTGGTCGTCGCCACGGTTGCTGCCGGAAAGCACGAAGGTCCCGTCATTGAGAATGGCCTGCAGGCGCAGTTTTGCGGCCACCGCCTTCTGCCTCTCACTCGGGCAACGCGCGGCACCGACATCGGGCACTTCGACATCGGCCAGCTGGATCCTGACGCCATCCTGCCAGAACGTGTTGCCGTCCACCACGCAGTTCGTGCCGGAACCGCCGCCGCAAAGCACGAACCGGCCGCCGCTTTGAGCCCGCGGAGCGGGGGAGGGTCTTTCGATCGGCGTCTTGCTCACCGGCATGGCCACGGGAATGGCTGCCGGCGGTACCGGCAGGGCGTTTGTCTCACGCGGCTCGGGAGTGATTGCTGCTGTTCTGGCCCTCGGCTTGCTTGCCGGTACCGGCGCTTCCTGTGCCACATGCGGCAGACCGGCAACGGCGCCTGCATGAGCAATCATCGACGGCATTTCCTTGCGATGCTGGTAGGCGTAGATGCCGGCCACGGCCGCCAGGCCGACGACACCCCACAGCCACATCGAACTGCCCGCGCTGGATTGCGGCTTGCGCCGCGTGCGTCGTTTCGCTTTTGCCATGGTAGAATCCCTCAATTGCGAGGGGATTATCGCCGCGATTTCTTACCGATCCGTTGGCTTTTCGTCACCTGGCGCCGAAGGCCGGGGATTCCTATTTCGTTGACGTGGTCGATGGCTTGAGCTTGACGGCCATGGTGACCTGGCCGCTCACCGAAAGTTTCGGCCCACGCCCATCGAAATTACTGATCGACGTATTGCTCGACATCGCGCTGATTTCGCAGCTGTCGGCGATGGTATCGAGCAGGGTGGCGCAGCTGCTTGCCGCGACCTTATAGAAGGATTTCAATGCCTTCTCCTGCTGCTCCTCATTGTCGCCATCGGGTAACGAGTAGGAAAACGATATCCCGGATTGCACGGAGATATATCCATCCGGCAGTTGCCGAGGGGTGCGCAGCGGCAGGTTCTGGAGATTTTGCGCCAGGGCCGGCAAGGCCAGACCGGCGAGCAGCAATCCAAGAACAGCGGAAATAAAGGGTCTGGTCGTCGTCATCGTCAGGTCTCCGTTTTGTTCGCTTATCTCAGGTGCAGATGAAGGTCCGGTGATGGCGTAACTTAAAATTGTATCTTTTGCGAAGCTGTCGCATTGTGTGCGAATCAGAAATGCATCACGGCATGCGATTGCACCAAAAGCTTTCTTGCCAAGCCTAAGGCCAGAGCGCATAGTCTAGTCATATTGTCGGGCAAGAAGCGGATACTGGCGATATTGTTGCGTGCTTCCGCCCGAAAGACGAGGCAGCGCAATGTTGGAAACCCCACTACATCCACGGGATTTACCCCTGTTTTCGGACGATCTGGATCGTCTGGAGAAGGTATTGGACAGCGTCTGCCGGGATCGCGGCATGAACCCGCGCAGTCCGGAGGCCGAGCGGGTCGGGGCGTTGATCATCCAGCTTTATCGCCAGGGGGTGAAGGACGACGCCAAGCTCCTCGCGCTCGCCAGGGCTTATTTCTGACACAACTGCGTTTTTTATGGCCTTGAATCTAATCGATTTAAGCTGATTTCACATAGCAGCAATGATGCATTGTGTCTGTTCGAAGCGACACTGCCATCCTATATATGCTGCATTGCACAAAGAGAATTGATTTCTCAATGTCACTGATTCTCCATTCAGGGACAGTGCGCGGCTGCCGCAGCGGAGGAAACACCGGGAGCGGCGGACGTGGATAATGTGAAAGGCCCATGATGAATTTTAAAGTTCCGAGCCGGCTTCGCCGTTTGCTCGTCGATTCCGTCGAGCTTCCGCAGCTCAAGTTTCCGATGACACGGCCGCTGGCGCAGCCGTCGCGTCGCCGTATTTCCGCGCGGCCTGCGCCGCAGCGTTTGACGGAAATCCTGTGGTTCGGCCGTAATCCCGGCGATCTGCGCATGCTCGAATATGTACCGCCGGGCGTCAAGGGCCCGATGCCGCTCGTCGTCGTCCTGCACGGCTGTCATCAGAATGCCGAGGATTTCGATCGCGCCAGCGGTTGGACCACTCTGGCTCGCCAGCACGGATTTGCGGTGCTTTATGCCGAGCAGAAGCTGTCGAACAATCCCAACCTGTGCTTCAACTGGTTTCGCCCGAGCATGGTGACACGCGACCGCGGCGAACTCGGCTCCATTCGCGAGATGATCGATTTCAGCCGGCGTGTGCATTCGATCGACGATAGCAAGATTTTTGTCATGGGCCTGTCTGCCGGCGGCGCCATGGCTGCAGCACTCCTTGCAACCTATCCGGAGCTGTTTGCCGCAGGCGCCGTCATCGGCGGCCTGCCTTTCGGCGCCGCCCGCGATGCCATGTCTGCTCTCGATGTGATGAACCGTGGCTCGACGCGCGCAGCTGAAAAATGGGGAGAGCTCGTCCGCGAAGTTTCACCCGATGCCGAGCGTTATCCCGTCGTCTCCATCTGGCATGGCGACGAGGATGAGGTCGTTTCGGTTGCCAATGCCGAAGCATCGATCGCCCAATGGCTTGATGTGCGTGATCGTCCGCGGATCAAGGGTCGCCTGCGCCTCTTCGAGGGCGGCGAGCGGCGCGAATGGCGCGACGACTACGGCAACATCATCCTGGAGCTTGTGACGTTGAATGGCTTTGGCCACGGTCTGCCGATTGGTCCGGTCATCGAAGGCTGGGAGCCGGCAAACGACACCGAGCGCTTCATCCTGCCTGCGGCCGTTTCCGCGCCGGAGCAGCTGGTCAAGGGCTGGGGATTGGCTGCCTAGATGTCTCTCGGGAGAGATGTAATCTAGCTCCCGGGCTTTGGAATAGATAGGATTGCGGAGCGGTCGTGCTAAGTCGCATGATCGCTCCGGCTATCAATCATCATTGGTGGCGTTCAGATTTTCCGGCCGAATGCCATCATCATCGGCGCTCCGATGCCTGAAGCGGATGCCGGCGCCGCCGGCTCCATCATTACCGCTTGCAAGAAAAAGCACGCCGCGCGTTTCGAGGACAGATCGTACGGCGGCAAGTGCCTTCCCATCGGCGGAATTCACATCCGTTTCCAGCGCTTCAATGGTCGATACCGGAAGCTTGCTTTCGCCGGCGAGAGCTTCCGCTGTCAGTCCGAGCATGGCGCGCGCGCCGCGTAATTGTGCTGATGTGATCATCGTTTAAGTGTATCGCATAAGCTTGAAAATCGGAACCGTTTTCGGGTGAAAATCACCAGTCGGCTCAGAACGCGGCAATGCTTTTTGTCCGTCCTTCGGCAACGGTGCGCAGCCTGGCGTTTTCCGGTCTTTCCAGCGGGGCAGGGGCGGGATAGCCGAGAAGATCGTAGTAGATTTTCTCCGTGGCGTCGGCCATGCCTGCAAGCGTATAGCCATCCTTGCGACGGCGAGCCTCAGCGGCAAAGCTGGCAAGCAGTTTGGGATCAGCGAAGCGCGCCATCGCGGCGGCCAGCTCGCCTGGATCGTCGCTGTTAGGTACGATGTAGCCGTTCCTGCCGGACTCCACCACCGTTCGCGCGCCGCCAACATCGGCCAGCAAGAGAGGCTTGCCCGCGGCCGCAGCCTCCAGCATCACATAGGACATCGCTTCGTAGCGGCTCGGCATGACCACGACGTCGAAAGCATCGATGGCGGTGACCCCCGGTATGCCGTCGTCAAGGCGAGCTCGATGCTCGAGGCCGGCCGCCTCGATCATGTCGGTAACGGCAGATGCCAGTTCACCGACGCCGATCATCAGCAAATAAGCCTGCGGCAGTTCCGCGGCTATGCGGGTAAAAGCCTCGACCAGCCGTTCCGGTGCCTTCTGCCGGGTCATGCGGCCAACGAAACCAAAAACCAGGGCGTCCTGAGGTATTCCATAACGCTTGCGGATGGCGCCTCGTTGGCTGCTTGGTGGGGCATTGACGCCGTTGACGACGATGCTGAGGTGCGTATCGGAAATGCCGAGCGACAGTGCGTGATTATATTCATCCCTGGAAACGCAGATCACGCGGTCTGTCAGGCGATTGCCGAGAAGGCGCTCGATGCCGCCATAAATCAGCCGGCCCTTGGAACCCAAAGTCGCATCCATGGTGCGAAAGGCGTGCGGTGTATAGAGCACCGGCGTATGTCTTCCGGGCAAGCGCAAGCGCGTCAATGCGCCGGCTTTCGAGCTGTGACCATGGATCAAATCAAAGGACCCGTGTCCGGCGGCAATCTTGCGGAGATGCCACCATGCGGTGATATCCCACGGGCCTGGCGCGCGGCGCATGGCAAGCGGGATAACATGGTCGAGGCCGATGCCTTCCAGCTCAGAGACGAAAGCTGCCTCGGCGCGCACCGGCGAATAAACGGCGGTCACCGAATGGCCGCGATGCTGCATCGCCCGGCATAGATCGAGGAAATGCCTGCCGGAGCCGCCACCGCTCGGTTCGAGAACCTGCAGCAGCGAGAGGCGCTTGATGCTGGTACGAATATTCACGGTGCTGCTTCCCTTCGCGTCAAGCTACGCTGGTACTTTTGCTCGAGGGCGCCGCAGCCCCAGACAATGCCGATCAACATGTAAAGATGGCGCCAGTGGTCGGTATCGATGACGTTGCCGATGCCGACATGGCCGAGGACAACGATCCAGGCGATCATCACGTAGGGCTGCCAGGGCCGCTCCTTCAGGAGATTGCGAAAGCCGATATAGATGGTCCAGCAGATCATGCTGACCCAGCAGAAGAAGCCGAGCCAGCCATAGGTGGTCAGCGTCTTCAGCCAGATATTGTGTTCGTCCTCGCGAAACATGGTGGAGAAGACCAGCGGTCCCAGGCCGAGCGGCCGCTCCATGGAGAGCATGAAACCGATGCGATGGCGCTCGAAGCGGCCGAGGTGGCCGCCATCATAGTTCTGCACCAGTTGCGTGCGGGTGGAGAAGAGATCGTTGACCTGCGGAAATTGCAAGGCGACGACGAGCAGCACGACCATGAGGATGATCGCCGCCAGCGACATAACCAGAATACGCAGCCGAAACGTGTTGCTGCGGTGTTTCAGCAGCATGCAGAAGATCAGCATTGCTGCAGCAAAGGCAAACAGCGCCCAGGCCGCGCGGGAGAAGGAGAGGAAGATGCCGAAGGCGAGAATAAACAGGCAGACGCCCTTGATCGGTGCCTTTTTCAGATCGCCGATCAGGATACCGTGCATGAGGTAGATGGTTGGTGTCACCAGGAAGGGACCAAAGACGTTCGGGTCCTGGAAGGCGCCCATGGCGCGGTCGTAGCGGGTAAAGATGTCGAAGCCGGGAACGGCATGAAAATAGCCGAGGATGCCGAGGCTTGCCGTAATCAGCGCGGCGACGACCCAGGTATTGAAGATCAGCTTCAGCCGCTTTTCACTGTCTTCGATGATGGCGGCATAGAAGACGGAGCTGAGCGCCAGGAAAGTGGAGACGGCGATATAAACCGGGCCGTCGAGGTGGTCGCTGGCGTTGAGATTGCGCATCTGCGTGATCGACAGCATGCCGCCGATGTTGAACGCCAGAAACAGGGCCAGAAGCGGTGCGACGCTGCGGGATATCTTCAATCCGAGAATGAACCAGACGCCGATGAGAAAGGCGAGCCACAGCTCATAGGGTGCGGGTTCGGCGATCACGAAGCCGGATAGGAAAACCCCGACGGCAACGCTGGCCGTTCCGATCAGCCGCAACGCGGCGAGCTGCGGCCGCGCGATGCGGGAGGAGGGGAGCTCGATCGTGGTCAATAGGCGTTTTCCGTATTGAGCAGACGGAACGGCGTCAGGAACAGGATCTTCAGGTCGAACAGCAGCGACCAGTTCTCGATGTAGTAGAGATCGTAGGCCGTGCGGAACCTGATCTTGTCGTCGCTGTCGATCTCGCCGCGCCAGCCGTTGATCTGTGCCCAGCCGGTCACGCCCGGCTTGACGCGATGGCGGGCGAAATAACCTTCGACGACATCGGAATAGGTCCGGTTGTGGCTGGCGGCGAGCACGGCATGCGGTCGCGGGCCGACAAGCGAGAGACTGCCGAGAAGCACGTTGAAGAGCTGCGGCAGCTCGTCGATCGACGTCTTGCGGATGAAACGTCCGACAGGGGTGACACGCGGGTCGTTCTTGGTCACGGCATTGCGTGCGGTCGGGTCGCTCATTTCAGTAAACATCGAGCGGAACTTGAAGACGTTGATGATCTCGTTGTTGAAGCCGTGACGCTTCTGCATGAAGAGGACTGGCCCCTTCGATGTTGTCTTCACGGCGATCGCTGCTCCGAGCATGATCGGCCAGAGCAGGGCCAACGCCACCACGCTGAAGAAGACATCGAAGATGCGCTTGGCGACGCCGTCCCAATCACGGATCGGCTTGTTGAAGATATCGAGCATCGGCACGGCGCCGACATGCGAATAGGCGCGGGGCCGGAAGCGCAGCTTGTTGGCATGCGCCGCCAGACGGATGTCGACGGGCAGCACCCAGAGCATCTTCAGTAGCTGCAGGATGCGGTCTTCGGCGCTGATCGGAAGCGCGATGATCAGCATGTCGACGCGCGTCAACCGGGCGAACTCGACCAGCTCGGCGACCGTACCCAGCTTCGGATAGCCGGCGACCATCACCGGCGAGCGCTTTTCGCCGCGGTCGTCGAAGATGCCGCAAATACGGATATCGTTGTCGGGCTGGTGTTCGAGGGCGCGGATCAGCTCCTTGGCCGGTTCGCCGCCACCGATGATCACGGCGCGTCTTTCCATGATGCCGTTGCGGGCCCAGTTGCGAATGCCATAGGCGAATAGCAGCCGTGCAACGATAAGGAATCCCGCGCTCGTGGCCAGCCAACCGCCGAGAAGGGGGATCGAATAGATGCTGTTGATGTCGAAGGGGATGAGGGCAATGGTTACTACTGCGAAAGCCGCGACCCACGGGCCGACGATTCGATGAAGGAAACGGTGCGGGGAGCGCAGTATCGGTATCTGATAGGCGTCGGCCACCTGAAGGAACATGATGGCAAGGCCGCTGAGCGCAATGGTCACGGCCGCTTTCGACAGGAACGGATGCTCGCCCGGCGCTGTTTCGAAGAAGAAGAGCGCCAGCCCAACCGCGAGCAATGACAGGAATTCGAACAGCCGATATTGCCCGATGATGATCGCCGGCGTCTGGTTGGTTTCGCGAAATTGCTCGGCGATTTGCCGTGCATAGGCATTGATATCGCTGCTTGGACGATCGTCGCGAGGCTCTTCGGCGCCGCGGGTACGGATTTCCGAAACCTGCTTGCGAATGTTGTCCAAGTTAAATTGCTCGGACTTCTCACTAGTGTTCATGGCAATTCATCCGGTCGTTACCGGAAGAGAGCTAGCAGATATCAGCTAAGAAACACTTACAACACCTGCTTGTATTCTAACCTTCTCCACCCAGGCCAAGTATATTTTGATACAGGTGTAAAGTATCGCGGGCCATGACCGAGGCGGAAAAGTTCGCCCGGATCGTGTCAATATTGGGCATGTTGCGCTGGCTCCATTCCGGCCCCGTGATGGCTTCGGCCATGACGCGCGACAGGTCGTCGGCATCATCGGGTTTGGCGAGTGCTGCGCTGTCTTCTCCGAGTGCCTCCGGAATGCCGCCGACCCGCGAAGCGATGACTGTCTTTCCAGCGGCCAGCGCTTCCAGCACGATGTAGGGCATAGCCTCGGCACGCGAGGGAACGACGACATTCTGAGAAACGGCAAAGGCTTCCTGCACGCGCATGGCCGGCAGCATGCCGATGCGGTGACCCAGGCCGCGCTCGATCATCATCCTGTGGTACTTGTCCCTGTCCGGCCCGTCGCCGATCATCAATGCCGAGAGCGGCCTGCCAATCCGTCGCTCCGTTCTCGCGAAGCCGTCGACAAACAGATCGGGGCCTTTGAGGTCTCGCAGCATGCCGATATAGACGAAATGCACGGAGTCCGATCGTGTCGGTATGCTGCGGAAATCGCGCTCGCTGATGCCATTGTAGATCAACACCGAGCGCGTGCGCGGCTTGCCAATCTTCTTCTCATAGGCGCGCCGTTCGAAATCGCAGATGAAGATCAGGCCGTCAGTCAAGAATTCCAGTATTCGCTCAAGGCTGTGCACCAGCATGCCCTGGAGCGAGGCGCGCGGGAAATGCAGGCTGCCGCCATGTGCGGTGTAAAGGCGGGCCACGCGATATTTGTTCACCCGCAGGATCGAGCCGAGCACGCGTGCAATCAGGCCGCCCTTGGCGCCGTGCCCATGCAGTACATCCGGCCGTAAGCCTCTGATTTTCTTGTAGCTGCTCCAAAGCGTCGAGGCATCGGAGAGGCTGATATGCCGCCGGATTGGCAACCGGATCACGCCGAGTGCGAGAAAGGGCGCTATGTCCTCGAACAGATGATCTTCGTGCTCGCCGCCGGTGAGGCTGTCGCAGAGGATGCCGACTTCATGCCCCGCCTTGCTCTGCTCCTCTGCCAGATCCCGGACGTGGCGGAAGACCCCGCCGACGGGCGATCTGAAACAATGGAGGATCCGGAGGGGTTTTGCCATGGGTGGGCGCGGTTAGAACAACCGCTCTCTGACGTAGATCGTGTCGCCCGCCAACACCGGATCGGAGATGCCGACACGGCCGGTCATGACGTGACCGTTGATCTTGCGCGTAACGTCCGCATTGGATTGATTGGCGCGGCTGCTGAAGCCGCCGGCGACCGCGATGGCATTCTGGATCGTCATGCCGGGGACGTAGGAGTACTGGCCCGGCTGGCCGACTTCGCCCATGATATAGACCGAACGGTAGCGATCGACATCGATCGAAACGTCGGGGTCACGAATATAGCCCTGGCGCAGCTTCTGTGCGATCTGGCCGGAGAGCTGCTGCAAGGTTCGGCCGCGAGCGGTGACCTGGCCAATCAACGGAAATGCAATATAGCCGGCCTGATCGACAGTATAAGTATTGCTCAATCCGGGCTGATCGAACACCGTCACACGCAGCCGGTCACCACTATCTAGCGAATAAGGCTGGATCGTCGCCTCGTTGAAGGCCTTCGGCGCGGGCTGATAGGTATTGCAGGCAGCGAGCGCGGCGCTCATGGCTGCCATGCTGAGTGCAAGGGCAATCTTTGGCTTTGCGAAGGGCATTTCGCGCTCACAAGAATGGAGAATAACTGTCGTCGTTATCAGTCCGTTAGGGTTAATGATTGGTAAATAGTCAATAGGATTCCCGCTAAAATTTAGTTGCGTCGAAAATAATGCAAGCGAAATACTATTAACGCTTGAGTTACCATAGTCGTTTACGGTTAATTTCGGCTTTCTATTACGGAGTTCTTGCATATGTCCGGTGTCAACAACACCCAGCAGGATGTGGACATCGATCTCGCTCAGCTCTTTCGCGCCGTATGGCGGCGACGGTTGCGGGTCATCGCCATCACGCTGGCGGG
>BFBZ01001043.1_pt1 | contig 20276 bp, 17 predicted proteins | sample 1888401 | NCBI WGS metagenome assembly BFBZ01 (sample SAMD00112614, study PRJDB3348) | symbiont metagenome | host: Chara braunii | reverse complement strand
ATGACCTTCTTGATCATCGGCGTCGCCGCGCTGATCGGCAGCAGCGACTTCGGCGCCGCAGCGCTGTCCGCGTCCTTGCTGCTCGCCGCGTCGCTGCGCAAATTCTCCGTGTAGATGAACCTGCGGCAGGCCTGCCGAAAGCTCTCCGGCGTCTTCTGCTCGCCGAAGCCGAACACGTCGATGCCCTGCTCGCGGATGCGCGCCGCCAGCCGGGTGAAGTCGCTGTCGGACGACACCAGGCAGAAGCCGTCGAAGCGTCCGCTATGCAACAGGTCCATCGCATCGATCACCAGCGTGATGTCGGAGGCGTTCTTGCCGGTCGTGTAGGCGAACTGCTGCTGCGGCACGATCGCGTGGCGCGCCAGCGTATCGGCCCACGGCCTCGAGCGCGGGCTGGAGAAGTCGCCATAGATCCGGCGCACGCTCGCCTCGCCGATCTTGGCGATCTCCTCGAACAGCCCGTCGACGATCTTGGCGGAGGCATTGTCGGCGTCGATCAGGACGGCCAGACGCGGCGAGCGGGGTTCGGACGGCATCAGATGGTCCTTGAGTAGGCCTTGGTCTCATTCCTTATACGCGGACCGACGTCCATTCGAATGATTTTCTTGAGGCGAATGACGGGACTCGCGATGCGCGACAGGGCGCGGCCACGCGAGGCGCGGCGTGCAGAGGCCACAGAGATATGCGCTGCTGCGCCCCCCACCATTCGTATACGAACAAATTCCGGGTTCCCGGCCTGTTCTGGCGATCGTTTTCACCTTCCCTTAATTTGGGTCGCACAACGATGCGCCCACCCAACGATGGGATCTGCGGCAGATGATCAAGGAAGGCACTTATTCGGCCTGGTTCAGGACCCCCAAAGGCCAGGGAACCGGGATCGTCGAGCTGGTGGGCGGCAAGGTGTGCGGCGGCGACACCGTGCTGAGCTATGCCGGAAGCTACGAGGCCCATGGCGATCGTTTCACCGCCATCATCAGGACGAAGCGCCATGCCCCGGGACAGCCGTCGTTGTTCGGCCCGGACGAGCTGACGCTCAGCCTCGAAGGATGCTGCAGAGGCACGCCCGTCACGTGCACCGGTTATGCCGCGGAAGCACCCGACGTGCCGTTCGAGGCGTTGCTGCTGTTCTCGGCGTCCGACGACGCCCCATCTCCGCCCGCGCCCCGGCCGACGGCAAAATTCAGTCCCGATCATCTGCCGAAGCCGTCCTGGCGCTAGCATCCGACGCGATTGACGTCATCCTTTCCCCTGGGAACCGAACGCCTACGCGGTCGCAGCGGCAGCTTGCGTTCGGCCACGATCCGCACCGGCGGAAACACGACGCAATCAATCGCATCGGAGGTTGATCGCCAGGGCCATCGACGTCCTGCTCAAGGAACCGACGCGCTGATCTTGCCGACGAGATCGAGGAAGCGCTGCGTTCGGACGCCTGTCCGATTCACGGCCAGATCGACCAGCTCGACGACCACCAGGTGCTTCGAGGGAACGACCACGATCTGCTGTCCGCCGTAGCCGGAGGCAAAATAGCCGCTGATGCCGGATCGGACGCTGCTGAAGGTCCACCAGAGATAGCCGTAACCCCGTCCGGGCTGCTCGGTGTCCGAGAGACGGCTGGTCGATTCCGTCACCCATGTCGGCGGGATCAGTTGAGCCCCATTCCAGCGTCCGCCGTTCAGGAACAGCAGGCCAAACCTCGCCAGGTCTCGCGCGCTCATCCGAAACACATAGGCCGGATGCGACGAGGAGGCTTCCTTCACGTACACGCCGTCTGCGGCGGAGAAATCCTCCATCCCGATCGGCCGGCCGATCCGTCTGTCGAAGCTTGCGAACACGTCGTCGACGGACTGCCGATAGATCGTGCCGAGCGCGTTGAAATCCCAGTTGTTGTAGTACCAGAAACTGCCCGGCGGATGGCTCTCGCGCGCCGGCCGCCTCTGCTTCATCTGCCCCGTCTCATAGGACGCGAGATGATAGACCCCGGAGCGCGCCATCAGTAGCTGACGCACCGTCGCGGTCTGCTCGGCCGGCGAAAGCCCCGGCGGAACGTCGTCGATCTCGAGCGCGGCAAGCGTGCTGTCGAGGTTGATCCGGCCGGCTTCGACGGCGATGCCATACAACGCGCTGAGCAGACTCTTGCGCACGGACCGGACATTGACCTTCGCACCGAGATCGCCGAACGAGGCAACAATGTCGTCGTCCCTCACGACCATGATCGCTGTCGGCTTCTGTTCGACCGCAAACTCCTGCACCTCGCGTGCGATCGGTGCAGACCAGGGCGTCTCGTCCGGGCTTGCCGTCCGCCAATGCAGTCCCGGCTCGGCCTGAGCCCAGGACCAACCCATCGCAAGGATTGCCAGCACGGCAAGCGGACGTCGCATTGGCACGTTCATTCCCGTCTCGACAAAACCGATGTCGAGAATGCTAGAGCAAGACCGACGGACGGTACAGAGGTCACCGGCCATCGATGTCTCTGTCTGCATGGCCGCGGATCTCCACTGCTCGATGACGCAACATGCCCCGTTGCAATTTTTTTATTTTCACCCGCAGCATCAGCCAGATGGCCGCCGCAGCCAGCCCCGCCCTCAAACTTTCCGCTTGCTTTTGTTCCGAAAATCGGAAATAACATCCGCATCCCGTCCTCATGAGAGGGACGTTTCGCGATCGTCATGAACGTGGAGGGCGGGATGCGGTGGCCGCGATCGTGTTGCAGCGTGCTCGATGTACGCGGACGAACGGCAGGTTGCGGACGTGAAATCGCGTGGTCCTGGCGCCCCGATGCTGGCGCCAAGCTCTTGGGAGATGATGATCCCGGGGGCGACGGTGGCTAACAAGCCGGACACCGGGGAGATCGCGTATAAGCGTTAAGACCTCCGCGCAGGGAATGCCGGTTGAAACGGCTTTGCCTGTGGTGACTGCCGCCTGCTTTTTGTTTGCAGGCGGGCCATGGGTGAGGCCTTCACCCGGCATTCCCTGCGCCCTCTTTCATCGGGAGGGTCCTTGACGATGCATCACTCGGGCGCGATGGCGCGGCGGGATGTGAAATCATGCGCGCATTATGGGAAGCGCGACGGCCGTCATACTCCGATGTCGTCCCGGCCTCCGCGCCGGGACCCATACCTACCGGGAGCAGTTCGAGGCACGATCGAGGTGGGCATCTCGTTCTCACAACAACGGCTGCGGCATATGGGTCAGGATCGGCGCTTCGACGACGCACGCAGCTTGTCCGGGACGACTCGTCGATGTTGCTCTACCTGATCATCGCCGGCCCATGGTCCGGCACGGCGACATCGAGCACGCGCAGTTGCACGCGCTCGACACCCTGGTAGCGGTCGACGGTGAGGGTGCCGGCGACGTGCAGGATCTGGCCGCGATGCTGAACCAGGGCGTTGCCGAGCTTCTGGCCCACGCTGCGGAATGCGATCGCATTCACGGCGGCGCCGTCGCCGGATTTGAAGCGCAGCTTGAGATGCGCCTGCCCGACCTCGTCGGCGTAAACCAGCTGATGCGACGGCAGCGCCACGATGGGCTCGGGATTGCCGCTGCCGAAGGGACCGGCGCGATTGAGCGTCGCGACCAGCTCGGGTGTCGCGGCGCGCGCGCTGATGGCGCCGTCGATCAGGATCTCGTTGACGTGACGTGCGTCGGCGACGTCGGCGGCGAGCGCGCTTTCGAGAAAGGCGCGAAACTCGGCCAACCGCTCCTTGCGCAAGGTGACGCCGGCGGCCATCGCGTGCCCGCCGCCCTTCATAAGGATGCCCTGCTCCACGGCGTGGCGGACGGCCTTGCCAAGATCGACGCCCGGAATCGAGCGGCCCGACCCGGTGCCGATGCCGCCCGGCTCGAGCGCGATCGCAAACGCCGGCCGGGCAAACTTTTCCTTGAGCCTGGATGCGACCAGCCCGACCACGCCGGGATGCCAGCCTTCGGATGCGGTCACGATGACGGCGCCCTTGTCCTCCAGCCCGAGCGAGGCCAGCGCCTCCGCTTCGGCCTGCGCTTCGGCCTGCTGCTCGATGATCCGGCGCTCGCTGTTGAGCCGATCGAGCTCGGCGGCGATGCGCGCGGCTTCGGAGATATCGCTTTCCAGGAGCAGGCGCACGCCGAGATCGGCGCGGCCGATGCGCCCGCCGGCATTGATGCGCGGTCCCAGCATGAAGCCGAGATGCCAGGCTTCGGGCGGACCGTTGAGCCGGGCGACATCCATCAGCGCGGTGTGCCCGACATGGTCGCGCCGGCGCATCGCGATCAGGCCCTTGGCGACGAAGGCGCGGTTGAGCGCGATCAGCGGCGCGACGTCGGCGACGGTGCCGAGCGCGACGTGATGCAGCATGCTGAGCAGATCCGGCTCCGGGCGCGTGCTGCTCCAGAAGCCGCGGCCGCGCAGCTCGCGATTGACCGCAACCAGCGTGACCAGCGTCAGCCCGACCGCGGCGAGATAGCCGAGGCCGGAAAGATCATCCGGCCGGTTCGGATTGACCAGCGCCTCGACCTCCGGCAGCTCCTCGCCGCATTGATGGTGATCGATCACCACCACGGACATGCCGAGCCGCCGCGCCTCCGCCAGCGGCTCGAGGCTGGTGGTGCCGCAGTCGACCGTCACGAGCAGCGTCGCGCCCTTGCCGGCGAGCGCCCGGATGGCGTCGACGTTCGGGCCGTAGCCTTCGAAGATGCGGTCGGGAATGTGGATCAGCGGATCGAGCCCGCAATGGCGCAGATGCCAGGCGAGCAGCGCCGCCGAGGTCGCGCCGTCGACATCGTAGTCGCCGAAGATCGCGACCTTCTCGCCCTTGACCGCGGCGTCGGCAATGCGCTGCGCCGCCGCCTCCATCTGCGTCACCGTGAACGGATCCGGCATCAGCTTGCGGATGGTCGGATCGAGGAAGTCGTTGACCGCGTCGATCTCGACGTCACGCCCGGCGAGCACGCGCGCTAGCATCTCGGGCAACTGATAGCGCTGCACCATCGCAAGCGCGCGCGCCGCGCCGCGCGCATCCAGCCGGTCGCGCCACAATTTGTTGGTCAGCGACAGCCGCACGCCCAGGAACGCCTGCGGGGCGCTCAGGGGCAGTGCAAGGGCGGATGGTGCCATGATGCGCGGGGCCTCGCTTGCAGCGCAGCGATTCGAAATGGACGCAGTCGAATCTACAGCAACTGGCCTGCCTCAGCAGGTTCCATCCATGAAACCCACCAGAATCGTCCCAGAACTTGGCGGAACTCACAGGAAATCAGGGAAATGCCGCCATATACGGCTGGTTGCCTAAAATTAGAGCTGCGTTCGATGGAGTGCATTAAACAGCCATTAGGCGAACTCCGTAACATTTCAATCAATTATTACGTCCGATTTGTCCGCCCTCTTCGTGCCGACCAGGAGGCGCGGCAACATGGAGTTCATTGCCGATGCTGACCGCGCCCGAGTTGAAGACGCAGCCCTCCGCCGCTCCGGCACAAACGACTCCCAAGGATGACGAGACCGACGTCTCGGCGCTGATCGCGCGGCTCACCGGCGAGGTCAATCAGATCGCCTGCGAGAAGACCAAATCGATCCAGCAGATCACCAACCAGATGAAGATGCTGGCGCTGAACGCGCTGATCGAGAGCTCGCGGGTGGGCGCGCAAGGCGCAGGCTTCGCCGTGGTGGCCCAGGAGGTGCGCGCCGTCGGCCAACTCGTCGAGACCATCGCGCGCGAGCTGGAGGGCCAGCTCACGACGCGCACCGGCAATCTGAAGAGCTCGATCGAGCGCATGACCGAACGCGCCCGCGGCGAGCGCATGGTCGATCTGGCGCTGAACGCGATCGAACTGATCGACCGCAATCTGTATGAGCGGACCTGCGACGTCCGCTGGTGGGCGACCGACTCCGCCGTGGTCGATTGCGCCGCCGCGCCCGATGCCGCCCGCGTCACGCACGTCTCCGAACGGCTCGCGGTGATTCTCTCCGCCTACACCGTCTATCTCGATCTGTGGCTGTGCGATCCGAGCGGCAAGGTGATCGCCAACGGCCGCGCCGACCGCTTCAACGTCGTCGGCCAGAGCGTCGCCGACACCAAATGGTTTCGCGAGGCGCGGGGCTTGCGCTCGGGCGACGACTACGTCGCCGGCGACGTCGAGTGCCAGCCGCTGCTCGGCAACGCCCAGGTCGCGACCTATTGCGCCTCGGTGCGCGAGGACGGCAAGGCGCATGGCAAGCCGCTTGGCGTGCTCGCGATCCATTTCGATTGGGAAGCGCAGGCGCGCGCGATCGTCCAGGGCGTGCGCGTCAGCGAAAGCGACAAGGCCCGCGTGCTGCTGGTGGATTCGAATCTGCGCGTGATCGCATCCTCGGACGGCCAGGGCATTCTCAGCGAGCGGGTGTCGCTGAAGCTCGATGGCAAACGCAGCGGCTTCTATCAGGACATCTCCGGGCGCATGGTCGCGTTCCACGCCACGCCCGGTTACGAGACCTACAAGGGGCTCGGCTGGTATGGCGTGATCGTGTCGGGCGCGTGAGGCAGGGCGATCAGCAGCCGAGCCGGTCGGCGATGCCGTTGAAATCATCGGCGACGATGTCCCAGGCGCCGGTGGCTTCGAAGTCGCGGCTCTGCAGCGGGCCGTATTCGGTGGGGCGGGCGACGAAGGCGGTCTTCAGTCCGTAGCGTTGCGCCGCCTCGAGATCATTGTTGTGCGCGGCGACCATCATCACCTCACCGGGCGCAAGACCGAGCAGACGCGCGGCGCCGAGATAGGTTTCGGGGTCGGGCTTGTAGTGCGCGAACAGCTCGGCGGAGAGCACGAGGTCCCAGGGCAGACCCGCGAACTTCGCCATGTTGGTGAGCAGTGCGACGTTGCCGTTGGAGAGCGGCGCGATGATGTATTTGGACTTCAGCCGGGTCAGCCCGGCGACGCTGTCGGCCCACGGATGCAGCCGGTGCCAGCCACGGGTGAGATGATCGAGATCGGCTTCGGTCAAGCCGGTGATGCCGAGCTGGGCGACGAGCGTCTCCAGCGAGCGCCGGTGCAGCACGTCGAGGATGACGTAGCCGCGCTCCGGATGCCTGCGGACCTCGTCCATCGAGCCGACATAGAGCCCGCGCCAGCCATCGACCAGCGCGGTCCAGTCGCCCTGGATGCCGCGGGTCTTCGACCACGCGGTGAAGTCGTTGATCAGGCTGGTGCGCCAGTCGACGACGGTGCCGAACACATCGAACACCAGCGCCTTGACCATGGACAGGTCGGACATGCTGAGCCGCTCTCCAATTTCGTCATTCCGGGATCCGCGCACAGCGCGCAGACCCGGAATCTCGCGCCACGATCTCGAGATTCCGGGGTCACGCTCCGCGTGCCCCGGAACGACTGTGCTGGATCAGTCGAGGTGGAACTTCGCCAACTGGCGATGCTCCGCGCGGATGTAGCGCACCGTGCCGGTGACCGAGCGCATCACGACGGTCTCGGTCTCGATCACGCCGTCCTTGCGGAACTTGACGCCGGAGAGCAGCGAGCCGGTGGTGACGCCGGTGGCCGCGAACAGACAGTCGCCGCGGGCCATGTCCTCGATGCCGTAGATCATCTTGGGATCGCCGACGCCCATCTTGTGGGCGCGCTCGCGCTTCTCCTCGGTGTCGAGGATCAGGCGGCACTGCATCTGGCCGCCAATGCAGCGCAGCGCCACCGCGGCCAGCACGCCTTCCGGCGCGCCGCCGGTGCCGAGATACATGTCGACGCCGGTGTTGTCGGGATCGGCGCAGTGGATCACGCCGGCGACGTCGCCGTCAGTGATCAGGCGTACCGCAGCGCCGGTCGAGCGGACGCCCTGAATGATGTCGGCGTGGCGCGGACGGTCGAGCACCAGCACCGTGATCGCGCCGGGCTCGACGCCCTTGGCCTTGGCGAGCCGTCGCACGTTGTCGGCCGGCGTCGCGTCGATGTCGACGACGCCCTTGGCGTAGCCGGGGCCGACCGCGATCTTCTGCATGTAGACGTCGGGGGCATGCAGCAGCGTGCCGCCATCGGCCATCGCCATGGTCGCGATCGCGCCCGGCATGTTCTTGGCGCACAAGGTCGTCCCCTCGAGCGGGTCGACCGCGATGTCGACCTTGGGCCCGGCATTGAGGCCGACCTTCTCGCCGATATAGAGCATGGGCGCCTCGTCACGCTCGCCCTCGCCGATCACGACCGTGCCCTCGATCGGCAGCTTGTTGAGCTCGCGGCGCATCGCATCCACGGCCGCCTGGTCGGCCGGCTTTTCCTGGCCGTGGCCGCGCAACCGCGCCGCCGACACCGCCGCCCGTTCGGTCACGCGCACCAGCTCCAGCGTCAGGATGCGCTCGAGCAGCAATTGTTGCGGGACAGAAATCTGCGTCGACATCGATCAACTCCTCAAGACGTCAAGGCGGACATCCGCCATCAAAATCTACCGCTCGCACGCCGCCCCCCTGGGCGGCATCCGGGTCAGGCGGTCGGCACGAACGGCCGCTCCCCGCCTGTCTATTCTCCCGGTTTGAGCATGAACCTATACCAAACGCCACGCGTTTGTTTGAGCAGGGACAAGTGGTTCCCTGGGCATCATGCGCTAGTTTTTCTCGATCCGGATCACCTGCGGCTTGCCGCTGATGACCTTGTCGCGCTGCACCGCCTGGAGCGCGCGATGCACGGCGTCCTCGTGTGTCGCATAGGTGATCAGGATGACCGGCACCGGCGCAGACTTGCCGGCCGTCTTCGCCGGCTCGCTGCCATTGGGATGGCGCTGCACGATCGATTCGATCGAGATCTTCTGCTCGGCGAGCCGGGTGGCGATAGTCGCGGCCGTGCCGGCGTGGTCACGCGCCATCAGGCGGATGTAATAGCCACCCTCGTGCCGCTCCATCGGCGCCTTCTCGGTCGCCTGCAGCCTGTCGACCGGACGCCCGAACGGCGCGGCGCGGATGCCGCGCGCGACGTCGGCAATGTCGGCGACGACGGCGGACGCCGTCGCGGCCCCCCCTGCTCCCGGACCGACCAGCGTGATCGGCGGGATACCGTCGCCGTCGATCGTGACCGCGTTGGTGACGCCCATCACCTGGGCGATCGAGGAGGATTTCGGCACCATCGTCGGGTGCACCCGCTGCTCGATGCCCTTGGCGGTGCGCACGGCAACGCCAAGCAGCTTGACGCGGTAGCCGAGCTCCGCCGCCGCGCGCAGGTCCTCCGGCGCGATCGAGGAGATGCCTTCGACATAGACCGAGTTCTGCGCCACCTGGGTGCCGAAGGCGAGGCTCGCCAGGATCGCGAGCTTCTGCGCGGTGTCGTGGCCATGGATGTCGAACGACGGATCGGCCTCGGCATAGCCGAGACGCTGGGCGTCCTTCAGACATTCGTCGAACGACAGCCCCTCCTGCTCCATCCGAGTCAGGATGTAGTTGCAGGTGCCGTTGAGGATGCCATAGACGCGGCTGATGCCGGTGCCGGTGAGCCCTTCGCGCAGGGTCTTGACCACCGGAATGGCCGCGCCGACGGCGGCTTCGAAGTTCAGCGCACCGCCATGCTTCTCGGCCGCCTTGGCGAGCTTCAGGCCGTGCTTGGCGATCAGCGCCTTGTTGGCCGTCACCACCGACTTGCCGGCCTTGAGAGCGGTGTCGATCGCCGACAGCGCGGGATCGCCGGCGCCGCCCATCAGCTCGACCAGGCAGTCGATTTCGGGATCGCTCGCCAGCGCGATCGGATCCTTGGCCCATTTGATCCCGGACAGATCGATGCCGCGCTTCTTGGCCTTCGACCGCGCCGTCACGGCGACGACCTTCACCGGGCGCCCCGTGCGTTCGGTGAGCACGCGTCCCTCACGCTCGATGAGACGAACGACCTCGACACCCACGGTGCCGAGGCCCGCGATGCCCACTCTCAGGGGTGCGACCATGGAATCAAAGAACCTGTCGAAAGGAAAGTACGGGAGGGCTCAGCGCCGGTTGGCGATGGGAACGACGTTGTGCAACGTTTCGATCCCGCTTTCAAGGAAGCGGCGGACGCCGCGCGCGGCCTGCCGGATGCGCTGCTCGTTCTCGACCATCGCGATGCGGACATAGCCTTCGCCATGTTCGCCGAAGCCGACGCCCGGCGACACCGCGACGCCGGACTTCTCGACCATGAGCGTCGCGAACTGCATGCTGCCGAGGCTCTTGAACTTCTCCGGCAAAGGCGCCCAGGCGAACATCGACGCCTCCGGCGACGGGATCTCCCAGCCGGCCCGGCCGAACGCCTCGACCAGTGTGTCGCGGCGCTTGCGGTAGACGTCGCGCATCTCGCGAATGCAGTCGTCGGGACCGTTCAGAGCAGCCGTGGCCGCGACCTGCACCGGCGTGAACGCGCCGTAGTCGAGATAGGATTTCACGCGCGCGAGCGCCGCGATGATGCGCTCGTTGCCGACGGCAAAGCCCATGCGCCAACCGGCCATCGAATAGGTCTTCGACATCGAGGTGAACTCGACCGCGACATCCATCGCGCCAGGCACCTGCAGCACCGACGGCGGCGGGTTCTTGTCGTCGAAATACACCTCGGCATAAGCGAGGTCCGACAGGATCAGGATCTCGTGCTTCTTCGCGAATGCGACGAGGTCGCGATAGAAGTCGAGGCTCGCGACATAGGCGGTCGGGTTGCTCGGATAGCAGACGATCAGCGCAAGCGGCTTCGGGATGGAATGAATGATCGCGCGCTCGGCCGCCTCGAAGAACTGCGGCGTCGGCTCGGAAGGCACCGACCGGATCACGCCGCCCGCCATCAGGAAGCCGAAGGCGTGGATCGGATAGCTCGGATTCGGGCAGAGAATGACGTCGCCCGGCGCGGTGATCGCCTGCGCGACGTTGGCAAAGCCTTCCTTGGAGCCGAGCGTCGCCACGATCTGGGTGTCGGGATTGAGCTTCACCCCGAAACGGCGATCGTAATAGGCGGCCTGCGCCCGGCGCAGTCCGACGATGCCGCGCGAGGCCGAATAGCGGTCGGTCCGCGGCTTGCCCAGGGTCTCTCTGAGCTTCTCCAGCACGTGCGGCGGCGCCGGCAGATCCGGATTGCCCATGCCGAGATCGATGATGTCGGCCCCGGCGTTCCGCGCGGCCGCCTTGGCCCGGTTGACCTGCTCGAACACGTAAGGCGGCAGACGGCGGATGCGATAGAAATCTTCCATGGGTCTCTCGGCTCCGGCAACCGGGGGCGGATTCGCCAGCGGAGCTGGCGCTGCGGCGGCGCACGCCACGCCTTGAAACCGGTGCTGGATCAGGAGCTTAGCACGGGCTCGCGGCTTGGCTGGCAACGACACGCGGAGGTGTTGATTCCGGTTGTTTTATCATGGCCGCCGCGCCGCGCCAGACAATTACGCCGCTCCGGGCGGCCGATCGCCCAGCCCTTGTCCCTGGCCGATCATTTGGGCCTGGTGCTGGTGCCCGCCGAGGCTTGGCGGTCGCGCGCCGCGAGCAGCTCCTTTTCGATCTTGTCGCGCTCCTGCGGCGAGATGATCGGCGCATCGCGGTCGCGCGGCACGTCGTTGACGGGCAGATACCCGCCCGGCTCCTTGGGCCGGGCGATCGCATCCGCGTCGAGCGAAGGCATGTCCGCTATTGGACTGGAGCACCCGGCAAGCGCGAGCGCGCCGAACACAACGAGCCCCGCAACAAGGGCGCGCCGTCCCGAACTCCAGCCTCGCCCCTGCGTCCCCACGCGCACGTCCCTCAGCCCCCAACTTCCAGTCGACGGTCCCCGGCCCGACCGCAACGCGGCGCATTTTGCCGCAGCACAACCAATTGTCACTCGAAACGTGACCGGCTTGAACAGGAATTTCATCCAGCTACGTGATCATGATGTCGGAAGCGAGAGATTTTTTCGCAACGCAACAATCAGAAATCGAATTTGCCGCAAACTCGCGGATTATTGATCTCGCTCGGTGACGAAACGGTCCCGACGCGATAGTGTGATCCAGCCATGACCGACGTTCAGAACAGCAGCAATCCAGAAAAAACATTCGATGCGGAAGCGTTCGCGATGAACATCGCGAAAGCCATGGAAAGCAGCGGCAAGGCGCTCTCGGCCTACCTGAAGCCGCGCGAGACGGGCGAAGTTCAGGACCGGCCACCAACCGAATTGACCGAAGTCGTCAAATCCTTCACCGCCGTCGCCGACTACTGGCTGTCGGACAAGGATCGCGCCAGCGACATCCAGACCAAGATCGCCAAGGGCTATCTCGATTTGTGGGGCTCGGCCGCGCGCCGTCTCGCCGGCGAAGACGCCCCCCCGGCCATTTCGCCCTCCCCGCGCGACAAGCGCTTCGCCGATCCGGAATGGAAGTCGAACCAGTTCTTCGATTTCGTGATGCAGGCCTATCTGCTGACGACGCAGTGGGCGCAGGACCTTGTCCACAATGCCGAGGGCCTCGATCCGCACACGCGCAAGAAGGCCGAGTTCTACGTCAACCAGATCACCAATGCGCTGGCGCCCTCGAATTTCGTCCTGACCAATCCGGAGGTGCTGCGGCAGACGGTAGCGTCGAGCGGCGATAATCTTGTGCGTGGCATGCAGATGCTCGCGGAGGACATCGAGGCCGGCAAGGGCTCGCTGAAGATCCGCCAATCCGACCCGGCCAATCTCGAGGTCGGCGTCAACATGGCGACGACGCCGGGCAAGGTGATCTTCCAGAACGAGATGATGCAGTTGATCCAGTACGCGCCGTCGACGGAGAACGTGCTGCGCACGCCGCTGCTGATCGTGCCGCCCTGGATCAACAAGTTCTACATCCTCGATCTGCGCCCCGAGAAATCCTTCATCAAATGGTGCGTCGATCAGGGCCTCACGGTGTTCGTGATCTCCTGGGTCAATCCCGACAAGAAGCTCGGGACCAAGACCTGGGAAGACTACATGAAGGAAGGTCCGCTCACCGCGATGGATGTGATCGAGAAGGTGACGGGTGAGATGAAGGTGCACACGCTTGGCTATTGCGTCGGCGGCACCATGCTCGCGACCACGCTGGCCTGGCTCGCCGACAAGCGCCGCCAGCGCGTGACCTCGGCGACCTTCCTCGCCGCACAGGTCGACTTCACCCATGCCGGTGATCTCCTGGTGTTCGTCGACGAGACCCAGATCTCGGCGCTGGAGCGCGACATGCAGGCCTCGGGCGTGCTCGAGGGCAGCAAGATGGCGATGGCCTTCAACATGCTGCGCTCGAACGACCTGATCTGGTCCTATGTCGTCAACAACTACCTGAAGGGCCAGCCGCCGCAGGCATTCGACCTGCTGCACTGGAACTCGGACGCCACGCGGATGTCGGCGGCGAACCATTCCTACTACCTGCGCAACTGCTATCTGGAGAACCGGCTGACGCAGGGCACGATGGTGCTGGACAACACGCTGCTGGATCTCTCCAAGGTGAAGGTGCCGGTCTACAACCTCGCCACCCGCGAGGACCACATCGCGCCGGCCGACTCCGTGCTGTACGGATCGCAATTTTTCGGCGGTCCGGTGAAGTACGTGCTTTCGGGCTCGGGCCACATCGCCGGCGTCGTCAATCCGCCCTCCTCCGGCAAGTATCAGTACTGGACCAATGACCAGATCCACGACATCTCGCTGAAGGACTGGATGAAGGGCGCGCTGGAGCACAAGGGCTCGTGGTGGCCGGACTGGCGCGAATGGCTGAGCCAGCTCGATCCGGAGGAGGTTCCCGCGCGCGGCGTCGGCAGCGAGGCCTATCCACCGCTCGAGGATGCGCCGGGCTCCTATGTCCGCGTCCGCGCATAGCGCGATCCGCCGCGATTGACTATAAACGCTCCGTCCCGCCGGGACGGGACGGGAATCAGTTGAGGGGATCTCGATGACGCGCGAACTGTTCTGGCTGACGCTCACGGTCATTCTGACCGGCCTGCTGTGGGTTCCCTACATCCTGAACCGCTGCCAGGTCCGCGGCCTGACGGGCGCGATGGCCAACCCCTCCCGCAACGACAAGCCGCACGCGCCGTGGGCGACCCGGCTGATGTTCGCGCACGACAACGCGGTCGAGAACCTCGTGATCTTCGCGCCGCTGGTGCTGATCCTCAACGCGATCGACTATTCGACCAAATGGACCGTGCTCGCCTGCGCGGTCTATTTCTGGTCGCGCGTCGCCCACGTCATCGTCTACGCGATCGGCCTGCCCGTATTTCGCACCCTTGCGTTCGTCGTCGGCTTCATCGCCCAGGCCGTCCTGGCGCTCGCGATCTTCGGCTGGCTCTAGGCCTATCGGCTAGGGAAGATTGTCCCGCAGGAAGATATCGATGCGGATGCGCTCCTGATCGGGGCTGATCGGCTCGCCCGAGCAATGCGCGAGCAGGACGCGCGCAGCCGAGCGCGCCTCGTGGCCGGGATCCTGGTTGATGATGGCGTCGCACGTGCCGCGGACCAGGAACCGCCTGGTGTGCTGGGTCAGCTCATGGGTGATCCAGACCACCTCCCGGGCGCGGCCGGATGCCTCGAGCGCATCGGCGATGCCACGGTTGCCGGCGCCACAACAGTAGATGCCGCGCAGATCCGGATGGCGCGCGAGCAGCGCGGCGGTCAGCTCCCGCGTGCGCTCGCTCTCATCGCGGCCTTCGATGGCCGGAAGCGCGAGCAGGTTCGGGTACTCGCTGGACAGGATCTGGTGAAAGCCGAATTGCCGCTCGGCGTGATCGCGCAGCGACAATGATCCCGCGATCACGGCAACCGTCCCCTCGCGACCGCCGAGATAGCGCCCCATCAGCGTGGCCGCCGTCCGTCCCGCGGCAGGGTTGTCGATGCCGACGTAGTGCAGGCGGCGCGAGCTCGGGGCGTCCGAGACCAGGGTCACCACCGCGACGCCGCGCGCGGTGAGCTCGTCGATCGCGGCGCGCACTCTGGGGTGATCGAGCGCGATGACCGCAACGCCCTGATAGGCCGGCGACAGGTTCTCCAGCGCACCGGCCAGCACGTCAGGATCGAACACGTCGACGTGGAGGATATCGATGAAGCCGCGCTGACCGGCCAGCCACTCTGCCGTGCGCTGGACCTGCTCGGTCAGGATGGTCATGAAGCTGTTGCCACCGGTCGGCAGCACGAAGGCAAAGCGGAAGCTCTGGCCGCGCGCGAGCCGTGCCGCTGCGACGTCGGCGCGATAACCCAGCTTGGCAACAGCGGCCTCCACCCGGGCAACGGTCTTGGCACGCACGCCCTCGCGCCGGTTGATGACGCGGTCGACGGTGGCGAGCGACACGCCCGCCGTCCGCGCGACGTCCTCCAGCGTGGCCCGGACCGGTAACGGGTTCGCGTCAGCCGTCACTCGCGCGCCGCCCATAGCATGCCGCGGGTCATCAACGTCCGGATCTCCGGCACGTCGAGCTCGTAGGCACGGTGGCCGAGCGAGGAATAGAATACCCTGCCCGCGCCGTAACGCTTCTTCCAGACCACCGGCATCACCACCCCCTCGATCCATGGGGCGTGCTCTCCGGTGAAGGTCGTGGTCGCCAACACCTCGTTGGCCGGATCGACGTGCATGTAATACTGCTCGGAACGGTGCTCGAAACTTGTCAGGCCCTTCATGATGGGATCGTCCGGCCTGGTCAAGTCGACCCGGTAGTCGATGATGTTGCCGGGATGGGCGACCCATTGCCCGCCGCACAGGAACTGGTAGTCGACCGAATCGCGGAAGGCATCGCACATGCCGCCATGATGGCCGGCGAGCCCAACGCCGCTGCGCACCGCCGCGCAGAGGTTGAGCGCTTCCGCCTTCTCGATCTTGGACATCGTGTAGATCGGGATGATCAGCGACAGATCGTGGATCGCAGGATCTGCGAACGCGGCCGTCGTGGTCTCGATCCGCACCTCGAAGCCTTCCGCCTTGAGCCAGCCGCGGATCATCGAGGCACAGAGATCGGGGTCATGTCCTGGCCAGCCGCCCCATACAATCATTGCCTTGCGCATGTCTCTGTCCTCAGTCGATCTGTCCGGTGTCGCGTCCAACAGGCAACATCGCCGGCCGCTCCACGCGGCTCTCGATCTTGACCCGCCGCCCTTCGCTTGCGGAGGTCTGGAACGCCTCCATGACCTCCAGCACGTGGAAGGCGAGCGCACCGCTGGCCCGATGCGGCCGGTCGTTCAGGATCGCGGTCGCCATATCGGCCACGCCGATGGAGCGGAACTCGCCGTCGACGTGACCATGCGTCAACGGCATCGTCTGCCAGTCGCCGCCGGTCTTGGCGACCTGCACCTCGCCGCCGAAGCGGTTGGGGTCCGGCACCAGCATGCTGCCCTCGGCGCCATAGATCTCGATGGGCGCGTGCCGGTGCTTCGGAACGTCGAAACTCATGGTGACCGAGACCACCGCCCCGCTCTCGAACTCGAGCGTGCCCGCGACGTGGGTCGCGACCTCGACCGGGATCAGCGTGCCGTTCATCGGCTGGCTGGTGACCAGGCGTTCGGATCTCGGGCGCGCGGTCGAGCCCATCACGCTCGCGACCGGGCCAAGCAACTGCACCAGATCGGTGATGTAGTATGGGCCCATGTCGAGCATCGGGCCGCCGCCGCGCAGGTAATAGAAGCCCGGCGCCGGATGCCAGCGCTCATGGCCGGGACAGCCGAAGAACGCGCTGCCCGCGACAGGCGTGCCGATCGCGCCGTCGTCGATCAGCTTGCGCGCGGTCTGGTGGCCGCCGCCGAGGAACGTGTCGGGCGCGCAGCCGACCCGCAGGTTCTTCTGCGCGGCAAGCTCGATCACCTTGCGGGCTTCCGCGACGTCGATTCCGAGCGGCTTCTCGGAATGAACGTGCTTGCCGGCATTCAGCACGGCGAGACTGACGTCGGTATGGGCGAGCGGCACGGTGAGATTGATGACGATCTCGACGTCATCGCGCTTCAGCAATTGATCGACCCGCATCGCCGGCAGGCCGAAGGCTGCGCCCTGTCGCTCGGCTGCGTCGCTGCGCATGTCGGCGAGCGCCTTGATGTCCAGAACGGGGAAGCGCTGGGCCGCCTTCAGATAGGCGGTGCTGATGTTGCCGCAGCCGATGATGCCGATGCCGACTTTTCTCATTGGGGTCTCCGTGAGGTCCCGTTCATCCCTTGACCGCGCCCGACGTCAGGCCGGCAACGATGTGCTTCTGCGCCAGGAGGAAGAGGATGATCGTTGGCAGGATGGTCAGGGTGATGAAGGCGAGGATCAGGTGCCACTCGGACGAATACTCGCCCTGATAGACCATGATGCCGAGCGGCCATGGATACAGCGCATCGGTGTTGAGCATCACCAGCGGCAGCAGATAGGCGTTCCAGCTGTTGACGAAGGTAATGGTGCCGACCGTCGCCAGGATCGGGCGCGACAATGGCAACGTCACGTAGCGGAAGAATTTGATATAGCTGCAGCCGTCGACCAGCGCGGCCTCGAGCAGCTCGTAGGGGATGTCCTTGAAGAAGCGGCGCAGCAACAGCACGCTCATGGCGAGGCTGAAGGCGACCTGCGGCAGCGCGACGCCGAAATAGGTGTCGAGCAGCCCGAGATCGCGCACCTTGATGAACAGCGGCAACACCGCGGTCGCCGCCGGAAACAGCAGGCCGAGCGTCAAATAGCTCAGCAGCATCGAGCTGCCGTAGAATCGGACATGGGCAAAGGTGAAGGCCGCCATCGACGCGACGATGAGAGTCAGAACGACCGTCAGCGTGGAGATGATCAGCGAATTGCGCAGGAGCTGCCAGTAGCGCCCGGAGAACAGGATATCGGCATAGTTCTGCCACGCCCAGTGCTGCGGCAGGCCGAACGGATTGACGCGCAATTCCCCGAGCGACTTGAAGCCACCGAGCAGCGTCGCAAGCAGCGGCACCAGCACGAAGATGGCGACGATCGCGAGGAAAACCGTCTTGAACAGCACGGCGGGATCGAATGGTGCCCGGGTCGTCTCCACCTTATTCATCGCGCATGAACCATCGCTTGTAGGTGAAGGCAAAGGTGACGCAGATCACGAACAGGATGACGCCGATGGCGCTGCCATAGCCCACCCGCATCCGGGAGATGCCGTTGTTGTAGAGAAAGCTCACCATTGTATTCGAGGAGTCGGCGGGCCCTCCGCGCGTCAGCGGCATCACCAGGTCGAACAGCTGCAGCGAGCCGACGATGGCGAAGAACACCGAGAGCCGAATCGTCGGGTAGAGCAAGGGAATGACGATGTGGCGCAGGCTCTGCGACCGCGTCGCACCGTCGATCCGGGCGGCCTCGATCAGGCTCTTGTCGATGCTCTGCAGCGCGGCGATGAACAGCATCATGTGGAAGCCGAAATACTTCCACACCACGACGACGAGGATGGCGGCGAAGGCCGTCTGTGGGCTCGCCAGCAGATGCGGCGCCTCGGCGCCGAAACTCTTGTAGATCGCCGCCAGCAGGCCGTAATCGCCGTCATAGACGAAGCTGAAGATCAGCCCGGTCGCGATCTCGGCGAGGATATAGGGCATGAAGAACAGCATCCGCAGCGCCACCGCGCCGCGGAACCGCTCCGCGAGCATCAGGGCCAGCGTCAGCGCCAGCGGCAACTGGACACACAGCGAGACCGCAATGATCAGGCCGTTGTTGCGCCTGTCTCTTATACACATCCAGCGCCACCGCGCCGCGGAACCGCTCCGCGAGCATCAGGGCCAGCGTCAGCGCCAGCGGCAACTGGACACACAGCGAGACCGCAATGATCAGGCCGTTGTTGCGCAGCGCGAGCCAGAACGCGCGCGTCTCCAGCACGAAACGATAGTTGTCAAAGCCGATCCAATGGGTCGGCCTGCCGAACCCATTCCAGTTGAAGCCCGAGTACCAGGCGGCCTCGCCGATCGGCAGCACCACGAAGAGCGTGAACAGCAGCAGCGCAGGCGGCAGGAACAGGATCAGGACGGTGAAGCGGCCGTCCCAGCTCGGGCCGCCCACCGCGCGYGTGGAGAGCGATGCCGGCGATACACCCATCGCCGGCGAACTCGCGATCGGACGTGCCACGTCAGTTGCCCTGCTTCCGCGCTGCCTCGATCGCCTTGGCAGCCTCCTGCGGACTCATGCTGCCGCCGGCTATCTCCGCGGAGACATCGTTGACGACGCGACCGACGGAGGGGCCGAGGCTCTGGTCATAGAAGTTCTGGTGATAGTTCGATTTGGCCAGATTGGACGCGATCAGCTTCATGAAGGAATTGTTGAGGCCGGCGTCCGCGCCCTGCACCACCGGGATGATGAAATTTCCCGCCGCCAACCGTGTCTGGACGTCCTTGGAGATGAAGTACTTCAGGAAATCGACGGCTTCCTTGGGCGAGCCCTTGGTGACCAACCAGCCGGTGATGCCGCCGAGCGTATCCGTCGGCGCGCCCTTGCCGCCTTGCACGACCGGAAAATCGAACCAGCAGATCTTGTCTTCGCTCAAGCCGACCTTGTCGGCGGCGAGCGCCCGCTGCAGATTGTAGACGGAGCTGATCGCGAGCGTCATCGCCGCCTTGCCATCGCCGAAATATCCGACGGCCTGCGGGTTCTTGAAGCCAAGAAAGCCATTCTGGAATGGCTGGAGATCGACGAGCTGCTTGAACAGCTCGCCTGATTTGACGAAGGTGTCGCCGGCAAAGCCGCCATTCTCGCCGCGCAGCGCCGCGTCGAATGCCGGCTTGCCGCCGATCCGCACCGCAAGATGCGTCCAGTAGAAATGCAGCGGCCATTTGTCGGCGCCGCCGACCACGATCGGGGTCACGCCGGCCGCCTTCAACGTCTTCACGGCGCTCAGCAGATCGTCCCAGCTCTTGATCGCCGTGGGATCGACCTTGGCCTTGGCCATCAGCTCCTTGTTGCAGACGAAGCCGACCTGCGACAGCGAGATCGGAAGGCCGTAGACGTGGCCGCCATCGGTGAATGCCGCGAGCGCCGCCGGAGTCACGCTGTCGCTGTAGCCTTTCACCTGCTCGGTGATGTCCTCGAGCACGCCAGCCTCGATCTGCGCCTTCAGGACACCGCCAGCCCAGCTATAGATGATGTTCGGCCGGTCCTTGGACTGCAGGATGGTCGGCAGCTTGGCCTTGTAGGCCTCGTTTTCGAGGAACTGCATCTCGATCTTGACGCCCGGATGCGACGCCTCATAAGCGCGGGCCACCTCCTCCCAGATCTTCACCTGGGCTGGATTGACCTCGATATGCAGCCATTTCACGGTGGTATCGGCGCTCGCGACGGTGGCCCAGAGCAGGCATGCGGCAGCGGCGAGTCCCAGCTTCGCGAGCAGTCTCATCACAATCCTCCCAACCGTCTTCTTTGTTGCGGTAATCCTGTCCTCATTTTTTGAGGTACGCAACTAAAAAAATGACCTGACAAC
>BFBZ01001038.1_pt1 | contig 20288 bp, 19 predicted proteins | sample 1888401 | NCBI WGS metagenome assembly BFBZ01 (sample SAMD00112614, study PRJDB3348) | symbiont metagenome | host: Chara braunii | reverse complement strand
CCGCCGGCGCCCGCCTGTTTCGGGTCGGCGCGCCACGACGCCTGCTTCTGGCCGGTGGCGGCGAGGTCTTCGGTCAGCCAGTCCTGTGGGTACTCCGACTGCACGATGCGGATGTCGCCGAGCACGCCCTTGGCAACCATCTCGCGCGCCTGCCTGATCATCGGATAGGCGGTGTAATTGTGGGTGAGCACGAACACCTTGCCGGTCTTCTCGACGATCGCCGCGAGCTTCTTCGCCTCGGCCAGCGTCGTTGCCAGCGGCTTGTCGCAGATGACGTGGATGCCGGCCTCGAGGAACGCCTTGGCCGCCGGCACATGCACATTGTTGGGCGTGACGATCGCCACCGCCTCGATGCCGTCGGGCCGCCTGGCCTCTGACTTGGCCATCTCGGCATAGGAGGCGTAGCTGCGGTCCGGATCGAGTCCAAGTTCGGCGGCCGAAGCCTTGGCGCGTTCCGGATCGGACGACAGCGCGCCGGCAACCAGCACGAAATCATTGTCCATGCGCGCCGCGATCCGGTGCACCGCGCCGATGAAAGCGCCCTGCCCGCCGCCGACCATGCCGTAGCGGATCGGGCCGCCTCCCGTTTCCGACTTCGATGCGCCAACCATTTTCTTCTCCGTTAGATTCCCATCATTGACCGCAGCACCTTCTTGTCGGTGGCGCCGCCGGCGAAATCATCGAATGCCTTTTCCGTGACCCGGATGATGTGGTGCTGGATGAACGGCGCGCCTTCGGCCGCACCATCCTCCGGATGCTTCAGGCAGCACTCCCATTCCAGCACTGCCCATGAATCATAGCCGTATTGGGTGAGCTTGGAGAAGATGCCGCCGAAATCCACCTGACCGTCGCCAAGCGAGCGGAAGCGGCCGGCGCGGTTGACCCACCCCTGGTAGCCGGAATAGACGCCCTGCCGCCCGGTCGGATTGAACTCGGCATCCTTGACGTGGAACGCCTTGATGCGCTCGTGATAGATGTCGATGAATTCGAGATAGTCGAGTTGCTGCAGCAGGAAGTGCGACGGATCGTAGTTGATGTTGCAGCGCTTGTGGCCACCGACCGCATCGAGGAACATCTCGAAGGTGGCGCCGTCGAACACGTCCTCGCCGGGATGGATCTCGTAGCCGACATCGACGCCGTTGTCCTCATAGACATCAAGGATCGGCTTCCAGCGCTTGCCGAGTTCAGCGAATGCCTCCTCGATCAGCCCAGCCGGCCGCTGCGGCCATGGGTAGAGGTAAGGGAAGGCCAGCGCGCCGGAGAAGGTCACCGAAGCGTTCAGCCCGAGATTGCGCGACGCCTTGGCGCCGAATTTCATCTGTTCGACCGCCCATTTCTGCCGTGCCTTGGGGTTGTTGTGCACCGAAGGCGGCGCGAAGCCGTCGAACTGTGCGTCATAGGCCGGATGCACCGCCACCAATTGCCCCTGCAGATGCGTCGACAGTTCGGTGATCTCGACCCCGGCGTCAGCGCAGATGCCCTTCACCTCGTCGCAATAGGTCTTGGAAGACGCCGCCTTCTTGAGATCGAACAGCCTGGCATCCCAGGTCGGGATCTGCACGCCCTTGTAGCCGAGGTCCGCCGCCCATTTGGCGATCGACGGCAGCGAATTGAACGGCGCGGCATCGCCCGCGAACTGCGCCAGGAAAAGTCCAGGCCCCTTCATCGTCGACGGCATTTTCATCCTCCCCTTCTCGGACCAACCATAGCGCCGATTGAACGCAGAGCCAGCCTCTTTGTCTTTCCAATCATGCGCATGCACCTATCGTCATTCTGGTATTACCAAATTAAGGACCTCGGTCAAGCCACCGAACCCGATAGCGCAAGACCGAGCACCGTCAAAAATCGACCATATATGCCAATATAATCAAACGTCTAAACCACGCAAAAAGTTGTCGTCCTGCGGTTCTTGCCGTTCCGGTAAAATTACGGTAGACCTCGAATGAGGCCCAATTGGTCGAACCAGTTTGTTTAAAGAAGAGCTGGAACGCGTTGGGGAGGAACCCGTGCGCGGCCCTCGGCGGCGCGCGTTGCAGGCGAACCGTTAAAGACGAATTGGGAAGGACTGACGATGCATCTTTCGACGCACAACTGGATGCGGGCGGAGCCACTGGAGACGACGCTCAAGCGCATCAAGAAATTCGGCTATGAGTCGATCGAGATTTCCGGCGAGCCCGAGCAATACAAGACCAAGGAGACGCGGGCGCTGCTCAAGGAACATGGCATCCGCTGCTGGGGCGCGGTCACGTTGATGCTGGGCGAGCGCAACCTGGCCGCCCGGAACCAGGGCCAGCGCGAGCGCTCCGTGCAGTACGTCAAGGACGTGCTGACGATGGTGAGCGAACTCGACGGCGAGATCATCACGCTGGTGCCCGCAACCGTCGGCAAGGTGGTTCCGGACGGCACCGAGGACGAAGAATGGAAATGGGTCGTCGATGCGACCCGCGAATGCTTCACCCATGCCAAGAAGGTCGGCGTCAAGATCGCGGTCGAGCCGCTGAACCGCTTCGAGACCTATCTGTTCAATCGCGGCGCCCAGGCGCTGGCACTGGCCGATGCGGTCAGCCCTGAATGCGGCGTCTGCCTCGATGCCTACCATATCCACATGGAGGAATTTAACGTCCATGACGCGATCCGGCAGGTCGGCAAGCGCCTGTTTGATTTCCACGTCGCCGACAACAACCGCTTCGCCGCCGGCCTTGGCCAGATCGACTGGCCGAAGATCGTCGCGACCCTGCGAGAGGTTGGCTATGACGGCGCGCTGACCAACGAGTTCGTCGCGCCGGTCGACCGTACGCCGGCCGCGCCCTATCCCGACATGGTGGAGCGCCACCCGGTCGACATCTCGCCCGAGCAGCTGAAGTTCATCCAGGATCACGGCTCCAGCGTGCTGACCGAGAAATTCTACACCGACCAGATGCGCATCACCGCCGAAACGCTGCTGCCGCTGATCAAGCAGTAGACCAACGATAGGAAATGTGCCTTCCGCCAGGCCGGCGGCAGGGCCAGGGAAGAACATGCGCATCAAGACCGTCCAAGCCTGGTGGGTCCGCATACCGATCGAAGCGGCACAGCAGCACCGCAGCGACTTCGGGCAGGTCACGACCTTTGACGCCGCCATCCTGCGCATAGAGACCGACGACGGGCTGGTCGGCTGGGGCGAAGGCAAGAACGCCGCCGGCAGCGCCGGCACCTACGGCGCCCTCGTCCACATGCTGAACCACGAGGTCGGGCCGCAGCTGATCGGCCGCGMCCCCGCCGACATCGGCGTGATCTGGGAGATGCTCTACAATGGCGTGCGCCACGACAGCGCGGCGCGCGCCGGCCATGCCATGCCGCAGCTGGCACGGCGCGGCATGAGCGTTGCCGCCATCAGCGCCGTCGATATCGCGCTGTGGGATATCCTGGGCAAATCCTTGGGTGTCCCGGTCTGGCGGCTGCTCGGTGGCCGCAAGCTCGACCGCATGCCGGCCTACGCATCGGGCGGCTGGGCAGCCGCCGACGCCATCGGCGAGCAATTGAAATCCTACATCGCCAAGGGCGGCTTCAAGGCGCTGAAGATGCGGGTCGGCGCGATGGACGGCGCACCACACATTTCCGCCGCCCGAGTCCGTGCCGCACGGCAGGCGCTCGGTCCTGACGTCGAACTGATGGTCGATGCGCACGGAACCTACACGGTGGCCGAAGCCAAGCGCTTCATCCATCTCGTTGGTGATCTTGACCTTGCCTGGTTCGAGGAACCAATCATCGCCGATGACAAGCCGGGCATGGCCGAAGTGCGCGCCTCGGGCGCCGTTCCGATCGCAACCGGTGAAAGCGAGGCCACGCGCTACGCTTTTCGGGATCTCGCCGTGCTGAAGGCCGCCGATATCTTCCAGCCCGATCCGGCCTTTTGCGGCGGCATCAGCGAGGCGATGAAGATCGGCACCATCGCCAGCGCCTTCAACCTGCGTTTTGCGCCGCATCTATGGGCGGGAGCGCCATGCTTCTTCGCCGGGCTGCATATCTGCGCCGCGTCGCCGGCGAGCTTCACCGTCGAATATTCGCTCGGCGCCAACCCGATGATTCACGATCTTGTTGAAGAGACTGTCGAAGCCAGGGACGGTATGATAGCGGTCCCTGAAAAGCCTGGATTGGGATTCACCATCTCCGAGCGATTCCTGGAGGAGCACGCGCAACGCGGGTGACAATGAAAGAAAAGAACCTTCTCGCGGAACTTGCCGCATATCTGTTTTCCCACTCGGACAAGGAGACGGGCCGCACGCCGTCGGAACGTGAGCTGGCTGAGCATTTCGGCGTCAGCCGCGGCCAGATCCGCGAAACGCTGGCCATCCTCGAAGCCATGCGCATCGTCGAGCGCCGGGCCAAGTCCGGCATCTACATCGACACCAAGCAGGCCAGCGTCGAGGCGTTGGCGCTGTTTGCCCGCGCCGGCCTGCCGCTTGATCCCTTGCAGATCTATGAAACGGTCGAACTGCGCAAGATCCACGAAATCAAGGCCGCGGAGCTTGCCTGTTCGCGCGCCACCGAGGAGAACTTCGAACGGCTGCGCGAGATCCTGAAAGCTTCGGAAGATCGCATCGCGGCCGGAGAAGGCCTTGCCAGGGAAGACCGGGAATTCCACCTCGAGATCGTGCGCGCTACCAAGAACGGCATCTTCCACAATATCTGCAGCGTCTACTACCTGATGGGCGAGCAACGCCTGCCCGTCTATTTCAACGATCCCGAACGCAGCGTGCGCTCCCATGCCGAGCACATCCAGATCTACGAGGCGCTGCTGCGCCGCGACGGCAATCTCGCCCAGGCGCTGATGAGCGCGCATCTGCAAGGCGCGGAGAGCTACTGGAAGGGCCTGATTGGCGGTCAGGCTGCGGCAGCGCCGCGCGCCGTCCTTGAAAAAGCCTGACGTGGCGAGGATCCTCTCAACCCACCCCCTGCACCCGCACGCGTCGGCCATGCTGGCCGGCGCCGGTGACCTTGTCATCGCCCCCGCCCTCGATGCGGCAACGCTGGCCAATGAAGCGAGGACCGCCGACATTGTCATCGTGCGCGCTCCGCTGTCGCCGGCGCTGTTCGAGGGCGCCTGGAAGTTGAGGGCCGCGATCCGCCATGGCGCCGGGCTCGACATGATCCCGATGGACGCAGCCACCGCCGCCGGCGTTCTTGTGGCGAACGTGCCGGCGGTCAATGCCCGCTCAGTCGCCGAGCACGTGATATTTACAGCGCTGGCCCTGCTTCGGCAGTTCCGCATGGTCGACCGTGATCTGCGCGCAAAAGGCTGGCTCGCCGGCCGTGAACACGCCAATTCCAACAGCGAACTGGCCGGCAGGACGATCGGCATCGTCGGCCTCGGAGCCGTCGGGCAGGCCGTTGGTCACATCGCCGCTCATGGTTTCGACCTCAACGTTGTGGCAACGACGCGCAGCATGCAGCCGGCGCCGGACAAGGTCGGCTTCCTGTCCATCGACGCCTTGGTCGAGCAGAGCGATATCATCGTGCTGTGCTGCCCGCTGACGCCGGAGACGCGCGGCCTGATCAGCCGCGAGCGCATCGCCCGCATGAAACCACATGCCTTGCTGATCAACGTTTCGCGCGGCCCGGTGATAGACGACGACGCTCTGATCGAGGCGTTGCAAAAGCGCCGGATCGGCGGCGCCGCGCTCGATGTCTTTTCAACCCAGCCGCTGCCGTCAAACCATCCCTATTTCAGTTTCGACAACGTCATCATCACCCCGCACATGGCAGGGATCACCGAGGAATCGATGATGCGCATGGGCGTCGGCGCGGCGGGCGAGGCCCTGCTGGTGCTGGCGGGCAAACTGCCGGKCAACCTGCGCAACCCCGAAGTGGTCGATCACTATCGGCGGCGGTTTCCCCAGACCGAGTGACAGTGCCTCAATTTTCCCGAATTCATTGGCGAGCTTGCCGCCCATGTCGAAAATCGCCGTAATGATTCTCCTGGCCGTCGGCATCTGCGCAACGACGGCGCAAGCTTTTGCCGATGGGCGGGACGGCTACGTGTTCTGCGACAATGGCTTGCGCTGCGTGTCGGCACCTTGCCCGTCGAACAGCGCGCTCGACCTCACCACCGGCAAGATCATCAAGGGCGTGTCGATCGACATCGATGGCATGCCGCAGGAAGACAAGGCGCTCGATCTTTCGGACAAGCTTTACGCCGGCAAAGTGGTTGTTGCAGGCTCCATCGAGAACCGGCCCCAGACGTTCAACGGCAAGCAATCCACCCAGCCCTGGCTGATCGCGACCGGCATCGAGCGCGCCGCCAGGGATAGCGAACGCGGCCACTGCTCGGCGCACTGACACCTCGCCCCGATAGCAGCTCGTCAGCGACCGAGCAAAGCCTCGACTTCCGCCGCAACCCGCAGCAGCTGACGATCCCGGCCATTGCGCGCCACCAGCATAAGGCCGGCGGGCAGCGCCGTTCCCGGCATCGGCAGCGAGATCGCGCAAAGGTCGAACTGGTTGGCGACCTGCGTATTGCGCAGCAACAGGCCTTCGATGCGGTCGCGCAGTTCGGCATCCTCGGCCATCGAAACGATGGTCGGCGCGGTGACCGGTGTCGTCGGCACGGCGACCACATCGACGGATGACAGCCGATCGTCCATGGCCATGCAGAGTGCCGCGCGACGACGCATCGCCCTGATGTAGACCGGGGTCGGTATTGCTGCCGCCCGCGACAAGGGCCCGCTGACATGCGGATCGACGGGCACCGGTGCGCCTGTCGCCAGCCAGTCGGCATGGACTTCGGCCCCCTCCATCGCAGCGATCGAACCGCGCCTGGTGACTGCTCTCAAGTCCGCGATCAAATCGTCGACCGAGAGGACCGAGACCCTGGCGCCGGCCTGTTCGATCTTGCCGAGACAGTGTTCGAACGCCGCAGCAACCTCGCCTTCGGTGTTTTCGAAAAGCACGCCGCGCGGAATGCCTATCCGAAGTCCCGAAAGGGCGATCGGCGCCAGCGCGGCAGGCACCTCGCCGGCCATCACAGCATCAGCGACGGCGCATTGGGCGACAGTACGGGCTAACGGTCCGATGGAGTCCAGAGTGCCGGACAACGGGAACGCGCCGGCGAGCGGCAGGCGACGCGCCGTCGGCTTGAAGCCGACGACACCGTTGAGCGATGCCGGAATGCGAACGGAACCGCCAGTGTCCGAGCCGATGGAAATCTCGCTCGTGCCTTCGCCAACTGAAACACCGGCGCCGGAAGACGAACCGCCGGGGATGCGGCTGGCATCCGCCGCATTGCCGGGCGTGCCGTAATGCAGGTTGTCACCGATGGCGGTGAAGGCGAATTCGGTCATGTTGGTCTTGCCGATAATCACCGCGCCGGCCTGCCGCAGCCGGGTGACGATCGTAGCGTCGTGCTGGGCAGGTGCGGCATTCCCAAACATCAGCGAGCCGGCCGTGGTCGCCTCGCCGGCGACATCGAACAGATCCTTGATGGAGACAATGATGCCGTCGAGCGGCCCGAGTGTCACTCCTGCCTTGTTGCGCGCATCGCTGGCGTCGGCCGCCGCCCGCGCCGCGTCGGCATAGAGCTTCGTATAGACCGTCTCATCGGCCACGCGATTGGCAAGATGTGACAGGATGATTTCGAGACGGTCGCGGATTGATTGCATGTCGGTGTCGGACTCCGCAAGGATAGAACGTCTTTAAAGCAGTTCCAGGAAAAGTGTGTAGCGGCTTTCCCTTCGGAATTGCGAAAAAACAATGACTTACCGCAGCCAGTGGCCTGCGTATGGGATAACCCGGCCAGCGTGCGTTTGCACCTGCCAGCAATAGGAAGATTCTGGTGCTGTACAAAGGCAGTTGCCATTGCGGCAAGGTTGCATTCGAGGTGAAGGCCGAACTGACCGGCGCCGTGCGATGCAATTGCTCGATCTGTTCGCGCAAGGGCGCTCTATTGTCAGCCGTACCTCACAAGGCGCTGCTTGTGCTGGCCTGGGGCGACGACCTCGGCAGCTACACTTTCGGCAGCCACGTCATCGCGCATCGCTTCTGCCGCGGCTGCGGCATTCATCCCTTCGCCGAGGACGTTGGCGAAGGGAATGAAAGAAATGCCTATATCAATCTTCATTGCGTCGAGGGGCTGGATCTTGCCGCAATGCCTGTTTTCGACTTCGACGGCCGCTCGGCCTGATCCTACCGGTAGCCTGTCGCATCCGCCGGCTTGCCGGCATCCTGAACCTCCGGCACATAGCGCCAGGCATCGGGCCTGGAGCCATCGACGTCCGTAAAGCCGTAGATCTGCGCCAMCCCGCCGCTCGACAGCGACTGCCCGTTCCAGCGCGAACGGTCCGGATCCGCCGCCAGGGCAGCTACGGCGCGGCCGATGAAGCGTGGCGTCTCGGAGATGACGAAATGCGGCACCTGGACGGTCGCATCACGCCAGTTTTCCTCGCTCACGCCGTAAATCTCCAGCATCATTTCCGAACGCATCCAGCCAGGCGTCAAGGAGACCGATGTAGCACCATGTTTTGCAAGATCCCTGGCATGCGCCCATGCCATGCGCGTCACCGCCACCTTGGCCAGATCGTAGAACGGCGACAGCCGGTAGTGGTCGGCGTTGTATTCAGTGGTGCCGTCGGTGATTTCGACCAGCAGTCCGCCCGGCCGCTCGATCATCAGAGGCAGGGCATGGTGCGCGGTGATCAGATGCGTGTCGATGGCCAGGCGCAGCATGCGCAATCCGTTCTCCAGATTGTGGTCCCAGACCGGCTTGTCCCATTCGAACAGCTTTTCGCCACCCCAGATATCGTTGACCAGGATGTCGAGACGGCCCTGTTCATCGCGGATGCGCTCGACCAGCCTCCGAACATCGTCGGCCACCAGATGGTCGACCTGCACGGCGATGCCCTTGCCACCGTTCCCGGAGACCAGATCAGCTGTCTCCTCGATGGTTTCGGGCCGGGCATATTCGGATTGGTGGGCGCGCGTTGTCCGCCCGGTGACGTAGACGGTGGCGCCGGTGGCGCCGAGTTCGACCGCGATTCCTCGCCCGGCGCCGCGCGTCCCGCCCGCCACCAGGGCAACTTTTCCTCGTAACGTCATTGAAACTCTCCCAAAAACAGACTCATCGATCAACTTGGGCTGGCTCCTGCCATCCTCATCATATATAAATGATCATTCGGTTATAATTGGATGTCAAGATGACCCGGCCCAAAACGCAGCCCGACGAACAGGTGCTGGAAACCGCGCTGAGATTGATCCACGAGCATGGACCCGAGGCGCTGACCTTCGAGAGACTATCAAAGGCCTGCGGCCTCTCCGGCTCGACGTTGGTGCAACGCTTCAAGAACAAGGCGCTGCTGAAACAGCGCACCCTTCTGCATGCTTGGGACGGTCTGGACGACAAGACCAGAACACTGGGCGCCGCCATTGCCAGGACCCCAGCCGGCGCGATCGAATTGCTGGTGGCGCTGTCGCAAGGCTACGGCGGCATCGAATCCTATGCCGAAGGCCTGCTTGTCCTGCGCGAGGATCTGCGCGATCCCCTGCTCCGGGCGCGGGGTGCGGCCTGGAAAGCATCGCTGTCCAAGATCCTTGCGGATTGCTTCGCGAAGATGCCCGACCCGCCACAAGACGTTGGCCTGCTGATGGCGTCGCATTGGCAGGGTTCGCTCTTGTGGTGGAGCTTCGATCCGACGATCGAAGTCGTCGCCTATGTCGAGGACAGTCTCAATCGCTTCGTCACTGCCATCTCAACGACAGCGGCCCGGAAACCGTGATGATTTCCGGGCCGCTGCACAGATCAGCATGATTGTCGGTGCGACTAGTCGGCCTGCTTCGGGCCGAGCAGGGACACCACGACAGCCGCCAGCAACGTCGCCACTCCGCAATAGGCGAAGGCGCTGGCCACGCCGGCATGATCGACGAGCAGTCCGCCAAAGATGGCGCCCATTGCAATCGCCACCTGGAACGTGGCGACCATCAGCCCGCCGGCGCTTTCGGCCTGGTCAGGCGCCTCCCGCACAAGCCAGGTCTGTAGCCCGACCGGCACCGCGCCGAAGGCAAAGCCCCATAGCGCAACGGCGGCCGCGGCGATCGAGGGCGAGGCCCCGAAGATCAGCATCGAGCCGGCGGCTAGTGCGATCAGCAAGGGTGCCAGCGCCACGGCTGCCTTGAGGCTGCGTTCGGCCAGGATGCCGCCGACGATGTTGCCGAAGAAACCGCCTACGCCATAGGCCAACAGCACCAGCGAGATCGTCTCGATGTCGAGCAGAGGCACCTTCTCAAGGAATGGGCGGACATAGGTGAAGCCGGCAAAATGTCCGGAAGCGACAAGCAGCACGACCAGCAGTGCCACCCTGATCGACGGCCGCTCCAGCACTTCGAGCAAGGTGCGGAAGCTCGCCACACCGACAGGCGGCAGCTTCGGGATGGTGGCCACCTGCACCAACAGCGCCAGCTCGGCGACGACCGTCGCGATCATGAAGGCCGTACGCCAGCCCCAGATGTCGCCGACATAGGCGCCGACAGGAGCGGCGGTGACGGKGGCCAGAGAAAMGCCGGTCAGGATGATCGACATGGCACGCGGCATCAACCGCATCGGCACCAGCCGCAGCGCCATCGCCGCCGACATCGCCCAGAAGCCGCCAAGTGCTACGCCGAGCACGACGCGGGCAAGCAGGAGCACGGTGAGCGATGAGGCAAAGGTAGCCAGAAGGTTGGACAGGATCAGGAACACGGTCAGCATCCACATCACCAGCCTGCGGTCCATGCGCCTGGTCATGATCGCCATGGTCGGCGCGGCGATCGCAGCGACGATCGCGGTCGCCGTCACCGCTTGTCCGGCCACGCCTTCGCTGACGCCGAGATCGCGCGCCATCGGTGTCAGCAGGCTGGCGGGCAGGAATTCCGCCGTCACCAGACCAAACACGCCGAGTGCAAGCGAGACCACGGCACCCCATGCCGGCTCGGCCCGCTCATCGGAGTCTTCGGGGTTCAGAAGTGTGGCGTCGATGACGCCTGTAGAGGGGTCGGCCATGGTCAGTCTCCGGTCTGTTCGCAGCGCCACATAGGGAATGACCGGTCGGGGCTTCCACCCGTTACATGCCTTGCCATCGCGACTTGGCAGCATGGCCGGTTTCCAGCTTGTTTTGCGCCGCAGCATTTGGCTGCACCGCAACATAGGGAGTGACCACTTGGAGTTTCCATGCTAGAAACCCCATTATGTTTGATCATTCGTCCAAAATTCCCGTTACTGGCGACCCGCTGACGGACATTCTGCGCGGCCTACGTCTTGATGGCGTCGAGTATGGCCGTTGCGAACTGAAGGAACCCTGGGGCATCCAGTTCCCGGCCCATCCCGCGGCGCGGTTTCATTTCATCGGCCGCAAGGGCTGCTGGCTGAAGCAGCCGTCCGGCGAATGGGTGGAGCTCAATGCGGGGGATGCATTGCTGCTGCCGCGAGGCGCTGCCCATGTGCTCGCCAGCGAACCCGGAGCGCAGGCCTGGCCAATTCACGGTTACAAGCGCGAAGAGGTCTGCAAGGACGTTTACTGCACGTCGAACGCGGAGATGTGCGACAAGAATTGCCAGCCGGGCACGCTGCTGTTCTGCGCCGCCATGTACTTCAACATAGACGGGCTGCATCCCCTGCTTGGCATGATGCCGGATGTGATGCGTACGCATGAACTGGAAGCCTATGAGCCGGGCATTCCGCATCTGCTGGACTCGATGGCGCGCGAGGTGACCATGGAGCGTGTCGGCTCCGGCGGCATACTGGCGCGGCTGGCCGATGTGCTGGCCGCCACCGTCATCCGCTCATGGGTCGAACGCGGCTGCGGCGACTCGTCCGGCTGGATCGCGGCGGTCCGGGACCGCGACATCGGCCGCGTGCTGGCCGCCATCCATCTCGAGCCGGACCACGACTGGACGGTGGAGTCCCTGGCCCGGATGATGGGCGCCTCGCGCTCGGGCTTTGCCGAGCGTTTCGCCACCATCGTCGGCGAAACGCCGGCAAGATATGTCACCCAGGTGAGGATGCATCAGGCGCGGCAATGGCTGGTGCGTGACCGGATGAAGATTTCCGTCGTTGCCGCGCGTCTCGGCTATGAATCGGACGCCGCCTTCAGCCGGGCCTTCAAGCGCGTCATCGGCTCGGCGCCCAGCCATTTCCGGGCCGAGGAGCAGGCCGACATCCGGCAGGCCGGTTGACTGGCTTCATCACCCTGCGTGTCGCAGGCTGATGCCGCTGCCCTTGTCGAACAGCACTACCTTGTCAGGGTTCCAGGCGAAGCGAACCAGCTGCTCGATCGTGACATCGGTCCTGGCCGGCACGGTGGCGCGCAACGTCGTGTCGCCGACCCGCAACGTCAGGATCTTCTCCACGCCATGGTTCTCGACATCGTGGACGCGCGCCTCCACCGGCGCGCCGCTCTCCAGATAGACATCCTCCGGTCGGATGCCGAAGACGAGTGGGCGACCATCGGTCGCCGCACCCGCCCTGGCTCCCCCTGAAAGCGGCAGCTCGAAATTCATCGGTGTCATCACCGCACGGTCGTTGATGAGCCTGCCGTCGATGAGGTTCATCGGCGGTGAGCCGACGAAGCTCGCCACATAGGTGTCGCGCGGGKTGTTGTAGATCTCGTGCGGCGTGCCGGTCTGGACGATGCGGCCATGGTTGAGAACGCCGACCTTGTCGCCCATCGACATCGCCTCGATCTGGTCGTGGGTGACGAACAGGAAGGTGGCGCCGAGATGTATCTGCAGGTTCTTCAATTCGGTGCGCAGCGCTTCGCGCAGCTTGGCATCCAGTGCCGACAGCGGCTCGTCCATCAGGAACACGCGCGGCTTGCGCACGATGGCGCGGCCGATAGAGACGCGCTGCATCTCGCCCCCTGACAGCCGGTCGGTCTTGCGTTCGAGCAGATGCTCGATCCTGAGGGTGCGAGCGGCACGGTCGACCCGATCCTTGATCTCGGCAGCGGGCAACCGGCGGATCTTTGGCTTCAGCGGGAATTCAAGATTTTCGCGCACTGTGTAGCGCGGATAGAGCGAGTATTGCTGCAGCACCAGCGCCACGTCGCGCTCGGCCGCCCCCCAGTCGGCGACATCGACGCCGTCGATGAACACCTGTCCTTCCGTGGGTTTCTCCAGGCCGGCGATGAGGCGCAGCGTCGTCGTCTTGCCGGCGCCGGTCTCGCCCAGCAGGACGAAGAATTCGCCATCGCCAATATCGAGGTCGAGCCCGGTGAGCGCCGTGTGGTTGCCGAATTTTTTTGAGATGTTCTTGAGCTGGATATGGGCCATCAGAGTCTCACCCCCAGCGACTTGCCGCTTGCCGTGTCGAAGAAATGCGCCTGCGACGGATCGATCCGCGCAAAGACCTTTTCGCCGGGGCCGGAGACGAAACCGCTCCGGGTGCGCGCGCGCAGCATGTTGGAACCGACCTTGAGATCGACGATATCGAAGGACCCGAGCGGTTCGACGATCTGCGTCTCGACGGCCACGAACCCTTCGCTCGCATCACGCCGAAGGATGACGCCCTCGGGCCGGATGCCCAGCGCGAGCTTGCCGCCGGGATGGCCGTTGAGCTTCGACAGCAGCGCACGCGGGAATTCGAAACCGCTGCCGGCGCCGCCCACTGTCACCGAGGCGGAGGAGGCCTTCTCCGTCACCGCCGCGTCGGCCACGTTCATCACCGGGCTGCCGACAAACTGCGCGACGAAGAGGTTCGCCGGACGCGAATAAACCTCGTCTGGAGAGCCTACCTGCTGCAGCACGCCTTCATGCATGATGACGATGCGGTCGGCGAGGCTCATCGCCTCGATCTGGTCGTGGGTGACATAGATGGTGGTCGAGCCCTGCTTGATGTGCAGCCGCTTGATCTCGGCGCGCATCTCCTCGCGCAGCTTGGCGTCGAGCGCGCCGATCGGCTCGTCCATCAGCATGGCCTTCGGCCGCCGCACCAGCGCCCGGCCGATGGCCACGCGCTGCATGTCGCCACCCGAGAGCGAGGACGGCTTCTTGGCGAGCAGGTCGGTGATCTGCAGCGTCTTGGCGACCGACCGTACTTCCTGGTCGATCTCGGCCCGGTTCTTGCGTGTCGCCTTCAGCGGAAAGGCGATGTTCTCGTAGACGCTCATATGCGGGTAAAGCGAGAACGACTGGAAGACCATGGCGATGTCGCGGGCTGCGGCCTTGAGATGCTGCACTGGCTTGCCGTCGATGAGGATATCGCCCTCGTCGATCGTCTCCAGGCCGGCAATGGCTCTCAGCGTCGTCGTCTTGCCGCAGCCGGACTGGCCGAGCAGCACGATGAACTCATGGTCGTCGATCTTCAGGTTGAGGTCCTTGATGACCTGGACGGCGCCGAAGAATTTCTGCACGCCCTGGAGTTCGATCTGGGTCAATGCGGGGCTCCCGGATTTCGTACCTGGCCAGTCGCGGCATCTTCCTCCGGCGCTATCTTCGACGTGATGTTGAAGCCGATCAGGCCGATGAGGATGATGGTGAGGCCGTAGCTGTGCAGCAGCATGTTCCACGGCTGGCAGAGCGCTACGATGCCGAGAACCATGAGCACTTGGCTACTCGGCTCCAGATATTTCTGGTTGATGGCGCGGAAGCTCATTTGCGGATCGCTCCGAAGGACATGCCACGCAACAGGTGATTACGCAGCAGGAAGGTGAAGATCGCGACTGGCAACAGGAACAGAAAGGTTCCGGCAGCTATCACTGTCCAGTCGGTAAGGCCTGAGCCGACCTGGCTGGGAATGAAGGGCGGCGCGGTCTGGGCGCGGCGATTGGTCATGATCAGCGCGAAGGCATATTCGTTCCACGCCGTGATGAAGCAGAAGACAGCTGTGGCGGCGATGCCGGTGGCGGCCTCGGGCAGCACGATCTTGAAGAAGGCCTGCATGCGCGTGTAGCCGTCGACGAGCGCCGCCTCTTCATACTCCTTGGGAATCTCGTCGATGAAGCCCTTCATCAGCCAGACGGAGAAGGAAAGATTGAAGGCCGTGTAGAGGATGATCAGGCCGATATGCGTGTCGTTCAGCCCGACCGCGCGATACATCAGGTACATCGGGATCGCGACCACAACGGGTGGCAACATGCGCGTCGACAGGATGAAGAAGAGCAGATCCGCTTCACCCTTCACCTTGAAGCGGGAGAAGCCGTAGGCCGTGAGCGTGCCCATTCCGACAGCGAACACCGTGCTGCTGATGGCGATGATGAGGCTGTTGGCGAAACGATCTGGATATGGCGACAATTGCGGGCTGTCCCCGACCCTCAGGATGCGCTCGCCGCCGTCATAAACCGCCTTCTCCCACCACGGCGCCGCGGCGTAGGTCTCGGGGTCGACCGGCTTGGTCTGCTGCACGCGCTTGGTGAACAGCTTGACGAACGGTGTCAGCTCCGGCTGGAACAGCACGGTCGGCGGCACTGTGGTGGCGAGCGCGCGCGGTTTGAAAGCAGTCGACGCTATCCAGTAGATCGGCGCGAGAAAGATAACCATCACGACCAGGACCGCGACAATGGCGATGCGATTGAACGCTATCTCGCCGCTGGTGCGAACTGCGGCCATCTCAGCGCTCCTTCACCTTGTTGAGATACTTTACGTAAATGTTGGTTATGGCCAGCACCATGATCAGGACGATATAGGCAAGCGCTGACGACCTGCCGGTATCCCATTGCTGGAAGGCGAGACGGTAAAGCTTGATCGCAATGAGTTCGGTCGTAGGCTGAACGCTCAGGACGTAGGCAAGATCAAACGTCTTGAAGGCCTCCATGGTTCGGAAGATGAGGGCGATCATCAGGATTGGCGCGACCAGCGGCAGCGTGATGCGCGTGAAAGTGTACCAACTGCTGGCACGGTCGATTGCCGCGGCCTCATAGAGGTGTTTCGGCACCGCCGAGAGACCGGCGAGCGAAAGCAGCATGACGAATGGGGACCACATCCAGATATCGGTGATCGCCACCGCGTAGAGAGCGGTGTCGGCATCCGACAGCAGGCCGAAACTGCGCAGACCGAGGATATAGTTTATCGGCCCCCAGGACGGGCTGTAGAGGAGCTGCCAAAACAACCCGACGACCGCCGCCGAGAGCATCATTGGCAACAACAGCAAGGTCGTGACCACCCCCTTGAAGGGGAAATCGCGATTGAGCAGGAGCGCGATCCCAAAGCCGATGATCATCTGTCCGCCAACCGAGACAATCACATATTTGGCGGTGATGACGAAGTTGGTCCAAATGCGCTGGTCGGCAAGCAGCTCGCGATAGTTTTGCAGACCCACGAAACTCCACGCTGCGTTGCGGTTCGCCGCGAAGTCGGTGAACGAATAACCTAGTGAATAAATCAACGGGAAAATGTTGAAGACGATCAGAAACAGCACCGTCGGAATGATGAAAAGATTGCGGATGGTGAGATCACTCCACCCGCGTGCGGCGGCGCGCGACCGCGCGTCCAGCGTATTCAGAACCGAAACTGCCAAAACTTCCTCCGGAAATCCCCTGAGAACGGGTTTCGAGAGAAGGCTGTTGCCTTCCCCCGAAACGAGCACATGGGCTAGTGGACCGGGCGATTGTACTTCTTGAAGGTCGCGGTCCAATCCTTGATGACGCCGTTCATGGCTTCCTCGGCCGTCCCCTTGTTGTTGACGACGAAGGGATAGACGTTGTCGTTGAACTGGGTCAGCAACTCGGCATATTCGGGTGGCGTCCAGAAATCCCTGACGATCTTCATCGAGTCATAGAAGGCCTTGTTGTAAGGCGTGGCGTTCTGGAACTCCGCGGATTCGAGCACCGCTTTTGAACAGGTATAGCCGCCGAGTTTCGCCCACTTCAGCTGGGTCTCATCCTTGACGAACCATTCAAGGAACTTCATCGCCTCTTCCTGCTTCTTCGAATAGGAGACGACCGAAATGCCCTGCCCGCCCAGCGCGGCGACATGGACGCCGGTCGGCCCCGGGGGATTGGCAAAGAATCCCGTATTCGCGGCGTGCGGATTGGTGGCCGGATTGGCGAGGGCAGGGAAAAAGGCGAAGAAGTTCATGCTCATCGCCGCCAGCCCAGACGTTATAGCCTGATTGTTCTCGAGGAAGAACGATTTGTTCCAGCCGGGCGGGGTGAACTTGAAGAGGTCGTGATAGGCTTGCAGACCGGCAATCGACTCCTTCGAGTTCACGACGCCGTTGATCTTGTAAGTGTCATACTCGCCGAGACTGCCGCCGTAGGCGAAGATCGTCTGCTCGGTCCCCATGGCGACCGCGTCGTAGGAATTGTCAGTATAGAGCGCGATGCCGTAGCGGTTCTTGTCGGGTCGCGTGAAGAACTCGGCGATATCATGCAGCGCCTTTTGGTCCTTCGGCACGCCAAGCTCGTAGCCGTATTTGGCCTTGAAGTTCGCTTTCTCGGTAGGGTCCTCGAACCAATCCTTGCGGTAGGACCAGCCGTTGACGTCGCCTTCGAGGGGAATCGCCCAGAACTTGTTGCTCTTCAGCGGATACTCGCCATAGGCGAGGGTTGCCGGCAGGAAAACGTCCTTGAGCTTATGTTTGTTGAAGAAGTCCGTGAGATCGACCCAGTGCCCCTGCTCCGAGCCGACCCCCAGCCACTGGGAGTCACCGACGATCAGATCGTACGCATCGCCGTGAGCGTTCAGCTCGGCGAATGTCTTGGTCTGGAAATCGGGCCAAGGCGTTGTCTCGATCGTAACCTTGACGCCGGTCTCGGCCGTGTAATCGTTGACAAGTTCCTGAAGATAATTGGCCGGATCCCATTCCGCCCAGAAGATGGTGAGTTCTTTGTCCTGCGCGTAGACGGACGTTCCGCAGGCAAGCGTTAAGCCAATACCAGCAAGCAAGCTGGTCATAAACTTGCGCATATTCATTTCCTCCCTTGTGCGCATTCTACCGTGTCGAGCGAGCCGGCAACGGAGCCGGCCCAGGTAGTTCCTCCCATGATCGCGCTTTCCGGTTTGGACCTCCTCGCCCGGCCGGAAATGGATCGCAGCTTTTCACTTTCGATCCGCTTTTTCTTGTCTGATCTGGTATTACCAATTTGATGCGGACGTCAAGCTGTTTCTTGACCGGCGCAGCAATGCCGAACGGCACGAAAACAGGAATATCTCGCTGTTTTACCTCGATTTTCCTACTGATTGATACATGGAGGCCTTGTCCTGACCGCCGCACTGCAGCTACAGTCAGTGGTCAGCGGAGGAATCTGGTCTAACCAGATAGATGCTATCTCTTGTCTTTCGACAGTTCGGCGTCCTCGCCCTCGGTCTCTGATTCCGCGATGGCCGCGCGAACCAACGCGCCTGCCGCCCATTGCGCGACGGACAGCGTCTCGTCGCTGTCCAGGCCCCAGATATCCTTCAGCACGACGAGCACTTCTACGCCGAAGATCAGCGACAGCGCCTGCGCCAGGCGGCTGAATTCGGGTGGCGGTAAACTGTCCTCGAGTGGCGCGATCGCATCCTTCAGCAACGCGACGCGGTGACCGCGGGTGAAGGCAGGCTCGGTGCCCAGCGTGCCTGCCTGTCGCCGCGCCCATTGATCGAGGGACAATTTCAACGCCGCCTTGAACGTCGCCTCGAAGGCTTCGATGCGCGGCATGGCGGTGTCGAACAGTTCGGCCACCCGGCGCTCTGGATCGGCCGAGCTTGATCGCCAGGTAAGGATCGGCCCCAGCCCTTCGTCGACCACGGCCTGCACCAGCGCCGCCTGACTCGGGAAATAGCGATAGGCAGTGGCGCGAGAAMCCYCCGCCGCCTCGGCAMCCTCGCTGACCGAAGGCGTGACGCCCGCCTGCATCAGCCTCGTCGCCGTCTCCAGCATCAGCCGTTTAGTCCGCGCACGGGGTCCACGCTCGGCGCCACGGTCTGCATCATCTGTTACGGCTTGTTGACGTGAGATGCTCATATCAATACGATACGCATGTCTCAAAAATTTGCAATGGCAGCCCTTACTTTGGAGAGGCTACGTTGACGCTCTACGGCGCCCCCCTCTGTCCTGCCGGACATCTCCCCCACGGGTGGGGAGATTGGATGTCATCACCGATTTCGCCAATCACCAGCGTTGCGGGAGAAGAGCCGAGGTTGCCGCCAGCCGATCTCCCCCCAAGTGGGGGAGATGTCCGGCAGGACAGAGGGGGGCGCCGTAGGGCACTCGGCTTTCATGCACTGGACAGCGCCACCTTTGGGCCAAGCAGAGGGACGCTGGCATGAACCGTGTCTACGTGGTGGGCACCGCCGACACCAAAGGCGAGGAACTCGCCTTCCTTGCAGATGCGATCGCGGCCACCGGTGCCGCCGTTTCCCGTGTCGATGTTGGTACGCGCGACGCCAGGGTCCCGGTCCACATCACCGCCCATGAAGTTGCCAGCCATCATCCCGACGGCGCCAACGCCGTCCTCGGCAGCCATGACCGGGGCATTTCAGTGGCCGCCATGGGCGCTGCCTTCGCCCGCTTCGTCCAATCGCGAGACGACATTGCAGGCATCATCGGCATTGGCGGCGGTGGCGGCACCTCGATCATCACGTCGGGCATGCGCGCGCTGCCGCTCGGCCTGCCCAAGATCATGGTCTCGACGCTCGCCTCCGGCGACACCGCGCCTTATGTCGACGTCTCAGACATCGTCATGATGCCATCGGTGACCGACATGGCCGGGCTGAACCGGCTTTCCCGGGTCGTGCTGCACAATGCCGCCCAGGCCATATCCGGCATGGCGGCCAGGCCGGCACCGCCGCCCGACGGCAAGCCGTCCATCGGCCTCACCATGTTCGGCGTCACCACGCCTTGCGTGACGGCCATCGCCGACCGGCTGCGCGACATCTATGACTGCATGGTGTTCCACGCCACCGGCACCGGCGGCCGCAGCATGGAGAAACTGGCCGACAGCGGCCTGCTGTCCGGGATCATCGACATCACCACCACCGAGGTCTGCGACCTGCTGTTCGGCGGCGTGCTGCCGGCGACCAAGGACCGCTTCGGCGCCATCGCCCGCACCGGCCTGCCCTATGTCGGCTCGGTCGGCGCGCTCGACATGGTCAATTTCTGGGCGCTTTCGACCATTCCGGATCCCTACCGCGGACGCCTGTTCTACGAGCACAATCCCAACGTCACGCTGATGCGCACGACTGCGGAAGAATGTCGCGTGATCGGCGAATGGATCGGCGCAAGGCTCGCCCTCTGCGAGGGGCCGGTGCATTTCCTGATCCCTGAAAAAGGCGTCTCGGCGCTCGACATCGAAGGCGGCGCCTTCTTCGATCCCGAGGCCGACTCGGTTCTCTTCGAAGCCATCGAACGGACGATCAAGCCAGACGCC
>BFBZ01000008.1_pt8 | contig 20293 bp, 21 predicted proteins | sample 1888401 | NCBI WGS metagenome assembly BFBZ01 (sample SAMD00112614, study PRJDB3348) | symbiont metagenome | host: Chara braunii | reverse complement strand
AATGCTTCGCACGCTTCCGGATCATGCCTTAGTAGCGCGGCGGCTCGGCCGGCACCGGCGGCGCCGGATCGGCCGAGATCGCGACTGCCATGCCCGACTGCAGCTTGATCTGGCCGACGGCGACGACCCGGTCCCCGGGCTTCAGGCCCTTGAGGATCTCGACGCGGCCTTCGATGCGGTTGCCGGTCTTCACGAAAGTGCGCTCTGCGGTCAGCGTCGACTTGCCGTCTTCGCCCTTCTTCTCCGTGATCAGGAACACGGAGTCGCCGTACAGCGTGTAGTCGACCGCGGTCTCGGGAATGGTCACGACCGGCGGCTTCTCAGGCAGCACGATCGTGGTAGTCGCGAACATGCCGGGCTTGAGGATGCTGTCCGGATTCTGGATCGTTGCCTGGACCCGGATGTTGCGGGTGTCGGTCGCGATCTGCGGCTCGATGGTCGTGATCTTGCCCTCGAAGGTGCGGCCCGGATAGGCATCCACCGTGATCCGCACGGCCTGGCCGACCTTGATCTGCGAGCTCTGCTTTTCGGTCACGGTCAGGTTGGCGTACAGCACCGAAAGATCAGTCAACGACACGATCTGGGTGCCGGCGGTCAGATACTGGCCGACTTCGACCTGGCGGACGCCGAGATCGCCTTCGAACGGCGCGCGCACCAGCTTCTGCGAGATCAGTGCCTCGGTCTTGGCGATGCCCGCCTTGGCCTGGTCGTAGGTCGCCTGCGCGGTGTCGACGGTCGACTGCGGCCCGAATTGGCGCGACGCAAGCTGCTTGGCGCGGTCGAGCTGCTGCTCGCCCACGATCGCCTGCGCCTTGAAGCTCGCGAGGTCGCCCTGCTCCGGCGCGTCGAACAGCTGCACCAGCGGCGTGCCCGACTTCACATGGCTGCCGGCGGTGAACATGATCTGGGTGATGCGGCCCGGCACGTCGGTCGTGACATTGACCTGGTGTACCGCGACGAGATCGCCGACCGCGGTCAGCAGGTTCGGAATCACTTCGGACTTCGCCTCAGCGGCCGTGACGTTCGACGGCGGCGGCTTGTTGTTGGCGAAGAACTGCGCGATCATGTGGCTGCGGAAGGCGTTGAAGCCAACCAGCGCGCCGACCAGCACGGCCAGCAAGAGGCCGACGATGATGAACCAACGCACCAGGCGAACCGGGCGCTTGGCTTGCTTGTCCTTGATCGGTTGCCCCGAGATGTGGCTTTCGGTCTGAATATTCATGTCATGCACTTTCTGCAGTTACCGACGGTCCTGCGCTCGGCGACGGCTGGCGGCCCAAATGAGTTGAGATTGCGGCTTCGGTAAGTCCGATGCCGCGAAGGATGAATTGGCAAAGCTGCCGCTCGGCCGCGGTGGCATCGCCGTAGGGGAGACATGGTGTCGCAGGCAGCTGCGTCAGCGCGCCCATAAGCACGGTATGGTGCGCAAACCAGAACAGGTTGATCGGCTCGTCGCCGATCCGCGTCGCCTCACCGGCCGCGATCGCCCGCTCGAGCGAGGCGGCGAAGGTCGGGCCGATCAGCTTGCCGATCTTGTCATAGAGCAGGCGCGCAAATTCGCCGTCGTCGAGATGGCTCGTCACCATCAGCCGCATCCGCTGCGCCTCTTCCTGGTCCGGCGCGTCCCGTAGCTGCATGAAGTGGCCGACCATACCCTGCACCAGCTCGATCAGCGTCGCGGTCGAAGGCTCCTGGCCGAGCAGATGCGCGAAATCGGGATCCGCTTCGCACTCCTCGGCAAGGATTTCAGCGTACAGCGCAGCCTTCGACGGGAAGTGCTTGAACAACAGCCCTTCCGAAATGGCAGCCGCGGCCGCCACGCTCTTGGTCGTGGTGCCAGCAAAGCCGCTGCGGGCGAAGCATCGCTTTGCAGCGCTCAGGATCAGCTGACGCCGCAAGTCACTTGTCATGCGTAAGGTAGACATTTGGGGTCGTGAGTAATCACTCACTTTACCAAAAGTCAAGGTTCTATTGCACCGCAGAAGTCGTTTTATATCGGAGTGTGTCCGATMGACCCTCTGATGCGGTTGACGATGTAGGTGCCGTCGCGGCTCGACAGCACCCGTTCCAGATTGGCCCCGTCAATCTTCGCGCTGGCGAATCGAGGCCCCGCCGTAACATCCTGTAAAGACGAAGCAAAAGCCTCGACTTCGGCCATCGTGCTGATCACCCGGCTATCTCCGATTCCGCACGCCTTGGCAACACCCACCAGATCGGCGGTTCCACCGGTATGGCTGGCCTGGCCGCCGGTCTCGCCATAGGCCTCGTTGTCCAGCACGATGATCGAAAGGTTTTTGGGCTGCTGCAGCGCGACGGTCGCGAGACTCCCCATCCCCATCAGCATCTCGCCATCGCCGGTGATCACGATGACCGGCAGCGTCGGCTGCGCCAGCGCAAGGCCAAGCCCGATCATCACGGCGCCGCCCATGCCGCCCCAGAGATAGAAATTGCGGTCGTGGTCGCCGGCCGCGGCGATGTCATAGGTCGAGGCGCCGAGGCCGCCGACGGCGAAGGCCCCCTTGCGGTCCCTGAGCAGTTCGGACACGACCGCGCGGCGGTCGAGGAGATTGGCTTTGCTCATTTGGTGAAGACCTTTGCCCCGATCAGGCGCTGCGACAGCAGGACGGCGGTCGGCGTGCAGGCATTGTAGGCCTGCGCTGCGCCGGCCTCGACGACCTCACGAACCTCGCCAGGATGCGCGGCGCGCAGCACCTTGATCCCAGCCAATTCGAGAATGCCTTGCGTGTTCGAGCCCATCGGCACCTGCCATGGATTGAACTCGCCCCATTCGCCGCGCATCGTCACCAAGGTGAGGAACGGCAGACGGAAGATCTGCACCAGCGACAGCATGTTGATGCAGTTGCCGACCCCGCTCGATTGCATCAGCAGCACGCCACGCTGGCCGCCGGCCCAGGCGCCTGCGAGCAGCGCCACCCCCTCCTCCTCGGTGGTCAGCGCAATGCCGCGCATCGCGGACGAACCCAGCACCCGCTCGATCAGCTCGGAATGCCCGGCGTCCGGCACGTAGGGCACCTGACGCACCTCGAAGCGCTGCAATATCGAGAAGATCTCCTCGGGCCAGGAGGCCGCGGTGTCGGCACGGGCATGCATCGGCGTTTCCGGCTCTCTGTTGTTTGGCGGCGACTGTAGTGGGGCGCGCGCGCTTCATCAAAGCGCAAAACCGCATATGGCTCTGCGATATATTCGCACCACGCAGCGGGCGCCGTACCGTTCCCGATACCCTCAAATTGTATTGCGCCACGCCGGCCCGCGGCTTACGATAGTTGCAAATGAAACTAATTGGGTTGGATTCGCCATGGATGGGCACGCGCGCGAGCTGGCTGATGGTTTCGACCTGGAAAAGCTGACGCCGGATTTCTACGCCGACCCCTACCCGACCTATCGCGCGCTGCGCGAGCACGCGCCGGTCAAGCGACTGCCGAACGGCTGCTATTTTCTCACCCGCTACGACGATCTCGTCGCCGCTTACAAGAACACCAAGGCGTTCTCCTCCGACAAGAAGAAGGAGTTCCTGCCGAAATACGGCGCCTCGCTGCTCTACGAGCACCACACGACGAGCCTCGTCTTCAACGACCCGCCGGCGCATACCCGCGTGCGGCGGCTGATCATGGGCGCGTTGTCGCCACGCGCGATCGCCGGCATGGAGCCGGACCTGATCGCGCTGGTCGACAGCCTGCTCGACCGGATCGCAAACAAAGAGCGCTTCGAGCTGATTGGCGACTTCGCCTCGGCCATTCCGGTCGAGGTGATCGGCAATTTGCTCGACGTGCCGCACGACGAACGCGAGCCGCTGCGCGACTGGTCGCTGGCGATCCTGGGCGCGCTGGAGCCGGTGATCAGCCGGGAGGCGTTCGACCGCGGCAACGCCGCGGTGAAGGATTTCCTCGCCTATCTCGAAACCCTGGTCGAACGCCGTCGCGCCAAGCCGGGCAATCCCGAGCGCGACGTGCTGACGCGATTGATCCGAGGAGAAGGTCATGGTGAGGACAATGGCGAGCGGCTGACCGCGAAGGAGCTGCTGCACAACTGCATCTTTCTGCTCAATGCCGGCCACGAGACCACSACCAACCTGATCGGCAACGGGCTGGTGACGCTCACCCAATATCCCCAGGAGAAGCAGCGGCTGATCGCTCAGCCCGATCTGATCAAGACCACGGTCGAGGAGATGCTGCGCTACGAAAGCTCGAACCAGCTCGGCAACCGGATGATCGTGGAAGAGACCGAGCTCGGCGGCATCAAGCTGCCGGCCGGCACGCTGGTCACGCTGTGCATCGGTGCCGCCAATCGCGATCCCGCGCAATTCCCCGATCCTGAAAGTTTCGACGTCGCGCGCACGCCGAACCGCCACCTCGCCTTCGGCACCGGCGCGCATCAATGCGCCGGCATGGCGCTGGCGCGTCTCGAGGGCGCCATCGCGATCTCGCGCTTCCTGGCGCGCTTCCCGGACTACGTGCTTGACGGCGAACCCGTGCGCGGCGGCCGGGTTCGCTTCCGCGGCTTCCTCAGCGTGCCATGCCGGCGCGACGCGTGATCCGATGACGACAGAGCAATTGCGCGAGCGTTGGGGCGATTCGCTGCTGACGGTGCTGACCGGGCTGCTCCTGGTGATGATGTTCGTGGTGGCGCCGTTGCAGGCGCTGGGGCTGTTCGAGTTCCAGGTGTTCGAGCTGCTGCTCGCGATCTTCCTGGTCGGCGGCGTGTTCGTGATGTCGGGCAGCGCGATCGCCGTCGTCACCATGCTGGTCGCGCTGGCGATGATCGTGACCGGCGCGATCCTCCGCCTGCGCTCGCCGTCGATCCTCGACCTCAATCTGTTCGCCGGCTCTTGGCTCCTGGTCGGCATCACGATGGCCGTGACGGTCGCGCGCGCGATCTTCGCGCCGGGTCGGGTCACCTATCACCGGGTGATCGGCGCGGTCCTGCTCTATCTCACGGTGGCGGTGATCTTCTCGGCGCTCTACACCTTCATCGGCACCTTGGTGCCGACCGCGTTTTCCGGCATGAAGGTCGAGGACCGGCCGTCGCTGGCAAGCCAGCTGATCTATTTCTCCTTCGCCACGCTCACCACCACCGGCTACGGCGATGTCGCACCGCTGCATCCGATCGCGCGCAGCCTGTGCAATGTCGAGGCGGTCTTCGGCCAGCTCTATCCGGCGACACTGCTCGCCCGGCTCGTCACGCTCGAGATCGCGCACCGCGATCAGGATTCCTAGCGGAGCGACACTGACGGGATCGACCAAAATCGGTGCACAGCGATCCTTTAAGCCGGGCGGCCCAATACCCAAATCAGGTATAGTTTGATCGGGCGACACCTCACCGGTGCCGCCCCCGCGCAGCTGGAGTGGCGAAACATGCCTTCGCCAGTCACCGATTTCATCGCAAGGGAAGCGCGGTTTGGCGCCCAGAACTACGCGCCGCTCGGCGTCGTGCTGACGCGCGGCGAAGGCGTATGGGTCTGGGATACCGACGGCAGGCGCTACCTCGATTGCCTGTCGGCCTATTCCGCGGTCAACCAGGGCCACTGCCATCCAAAGATCCTCGCCGCCATGATGGAACAGGCGGGCCGGCTGACGCTGACCTCGCGGGCCTTCCACAACGACCAGCTCGCCCTGTTCTACGAGGAACTGGCCGATCTCACCGGCTCCCACAAGGTGCTGCCGATGAACAGCGGCGCCGAGGCGGTGGAGAGCGCGATCAAGGCGGTGCGCAAATGGGGCTACGAGGTCAAGGGCGTGCCGGACGGCCAGGCCGAGATCATCGTCTGCGCCAACAATTTCCACGGACGCACGCTTGCGATCGTCGGCTTCAGCACCGATCCGGCGAGCCGCGCTCATTTCGGGCCGTTCGCACCGGGTTTCAAGATCATCCCGTTCGGTGACGCCAGGGCACTGGAGGCCGCGATCACGCCATACACTGTCGCCTTCCTGGTCGAGCCGATCCAGGGCGAGGCCGGCGTCATCATTCCGCCTGCGGGCTATTTCGCCGAGATCCGCGCGCTCTGCACCCGCCACGACGTCATGCTGGTCCTCGACGAGATCCAGACCGGACTTGGCCGCACCGGCAAGCTGCTGGCGGAGCAGCACGAGGGCATCGAGGCCGACGTGACGCTGCTTGGCAAGGCACTGTCCGGCGGCTTCTATCCGGTCTCGGCGGTGCTCTCCAACAACGAGGTGCTCGGCACCTTGAAGCCCGGCCAGCACGGCTCGACCTTTGGCGGCAATCCGCTCGCCTGCGCGATCGCACGCGCGGCGCTGCGCGTGCTGATCGACGAAGGCATGATCGAGAACGCGGCGGCGCAAGGCGCTCGCTTCCTCGAGGGCTTGCGCAGCATTCGCTCCAACATTGTTCGCGAGGTGCGTGGACGCGGGCTGATGCTCGCGGTCGAGCTTCACCCCGAGGCCGGCCCAGCCCGCCGCTACTGCGAGGTGCTGCGGGAGCACGGCATCCTCGCCAAGGACACCCATGACCACACCATCCGGATCGCGCCACCACTGGTGATTACGCGCGATCAGGTCGATTGGGCACTGGAGCAGATCGGCGCCGCGCTGACGCAGGACCTGTCGTGACGCGGGCGGCTATCTGAACCGCAAGTTCGCGCGGGAAAGCTGGCTGATCGAGGAACAGCCCATCAGCCGCATGTCCCGCACCAGCTCCGCTTGCAGCAGGCCAAGCGCCCGATCGACCCCGGCCTGGCCGGCCGATGCCAGCGGGTAGAGATAGAAGCGTCCGAGGCCGACGGCCTTGGCGCCGAGCGATAGGGCTTTCAGCACGTGGCTGCCGCGCTTGATGCCGCCGTCCATCATCACATCGATCCGGTCGCCCACGGCATCGACGATCTCGGCCAGCTGATCGAACGCGGCTCGCGAGCCATCGAGCTGCCGGCCGCCATGGTTGGACAGAATGATGCCGCTGCAGCCGATCTCGACCGCCCGTTTGGCATCATCGACCGACATGACGCCCTTCAGGCAGAACTGGCCGTTCCACTCCCGAACCATTTTGGCGACATCATCCCATGTCATCGCGGGATCGAGCATTTCCGTGAAATAACGCCCGATCGACATGGCACCGCCGCTCATGTCGACGTGCTCGTCGAGCTGAGGCAGCTTGAAGCTTTCATGGGTGACGTAGTTGATGGCCCACGCAGGCTTGATGGCGAATTGCAGCATGCCGCCGAGCGTGAGCCTGAACGGAATCGAAAACCCGGTCCGCAGGTCGCGCTCGCGGTTGCCGCCGGTGATGCTGTCGACCGTCAACATCATCACGTTGACGCCGGCCTGCTTGGCGCGCTGCATCATCGCCGTGTTCAGGCCGCGGTCGCGGTGGAAATAGAACTGATAGACCTGCGGCGTAGCATACGCCTTGCGCAATTCCTCCAGGCTCACGGTACCGAGCGAGGAGACGCCAAACATCGTGCCATACTTCGCCGCGGCGGCAGCAACGGCCCGTTCGCCGTCATGATGGAACAGACGTTGCAGTGCGGTCGGCGAACAATAGAACGGCGTCGCCAGCTTCTGGCCCATCACGGTCACCGAAAGATCGACGTTTGCCACGCCGCGCAGGACGTTGGGCACCAGATCGCAACGCTCGAAGCTCGCGGTGTTCTGCCGGAGCGTGGCCTCATCGTCCGCCCCGCCGTCGATATAGTCGAAGATCGGTCCCGGAAGTCGTCGCCTCGCCAGTTCGCGGAAGTCATGGAAATTGTGGCAATCGCTCAAGCGCATGTCGTGCTCCGAAGGTCCGGGCCGCGGATTTCAACGGCTCCGAGCGCCGTTCACACCCACAGCATCCCGAATAACGGGCAGGCTTCGCCTTGTCCACCGAACCAGTCGTCCGGTCAGACCACCGTCCGGTGCCGCGCGATGCAGGTCCCGAGCACCTCATCCAGTGGTCTGCTCCACCAGTCATTCGAGAATATCTCGATCTCCGAATAGCCGGCGAAGCCCTGCGCCTCGACCATCGCGCGCACCGATTTGATGTCGATGACGCCGTCACCCATCATGCCGCGGTCGTTGAGGATGTCCTTGGTCGGCACCAGCCAGTCGCAGACATGGAAGGCGAGCAGGCGATCCTTGCCGGCGCGCGCGATCTGGCTCTGGAGTTCGGGATCCCACCAGATGTGATAGACGTCGAGCGCGACGCCGATCGCACCGCTACGGTCGGGATCGAGCGCATCGCAGATATCGAGCGCTTGCTTCGTGGTGTTCACGCAGGCGCGGTCGGCGGCATAGGCCGGATGCAGCGGCTCGATCGCGAGCGGCAGGTTTGCCTGCTTCGCATAGTCGAGCATCTCGGCGATGCCGTCGTGCACCTGATTGCGCGCCGCAGCGATGTCCTTTGAGGCTGCGCTGCCCGGCCGCGAATATTGCGGCAGGCCGCCGACGACGAGCACGATGCAGGATGCGCCGAGCGCCGCGGCCTCGTCGACCGCGCGGCGGTTGTCGTCGCGCGCCTCGCCGCGATGCGCGTTGTCGGCCGTGAACATGCCGCCGCGGCAATAGCCCGACAGATCAAGCCCGGCGTCCTTGACAGCGCGCACGGCGCGATCGAGGCCGACGGCTGCGACCTGGTCGCGCCAGGGATCGATGGCGCGGATGCCGTGGCGCGCGCAGGCCTCGATGATGGCGAGAAGATCGCCCTGCTTGCGGACGGTCGCCGTGTTCAGCGACAGCCAGCGATGATCTCTGGAAAAGTCGCGCATCAGGCGTCGATGCCGCGGCTGGCGAGGATCGTCGTCATCCGGCGCGTCGCGAGTTCCGGATCGGCGAGCAGACCCGCTTGGTCGGCGAGCCGGAACAGTTCGGCCAGATGCAGGGTCGAACGCGCACTCTCCTGCCCGCCGACCATCGTGAAGTGATCCTGGTGTCCGTTGAGGTACGCCATGAACACGATGCCGGTCTTGTAGAACCGGGTCGGCGCCTTGAAGATGTGGCGTGACAGCGACACCGTCGGGCCGAGCACGTCGTGGAAGCCCGCCTCGTCGCCCGCGGCAAGCCGCGCCAGCGCATAGGACGCCGCGGGCGCGATCGCATCGAAGATGCCGAGCAGGGCATGAGAGAAGCCCTTGTCGTCGCCGGCGATCAGCTCCGCATAGTTGAAGTCGTCGCCGGTATACATCTTCACCCGCGGGTCGAGCCGCCGCCGCATGTCGATCTCGCGCTGCTTGTCGAGCAGCGAAACCTTGACGCCGTTGACCTTGGCCGCGTTGGCGTTGATGATCGCAACTGCCGTGTCCATCGCCTTGTCGAGATCGGACGTACTCCAATAGCCTGACAGCGCCGGATCGAACATGTCGCCGAGCCAGTGGATGATAACGGGCTCGCAGACCTGCGACAGCACCCGGTCATAGACCCTAGCGTAATCGTCTGCGGTCTTGCCGAGCTTTGCCAGCGCGCGCGACGCCATCAGGATGATGCGGCCGCCGGCCTTCTCGACCGCAGCGACCTGCTCTTCATAGGCGCGGATGACGTCGTCGATCGACCCGGCGTCTTCCGCCGCCAGATGATCCGTCCCGGCGCCGGAGAACACCAGCGCATTGCCCCTCGCCTTTGCCGCCTTCACCGAGCGCTGGATCAATTCGAGCGAGGTCGCCCAGTCCAGCCCCATGCCGCGCTGCGCAGTGTCCATCGCTTCGGCAACGCCGAGGCCGAGGTCCCAGACGTGTTCGCGGAACGCGATCGTTCTGTCCCAGTCGATCGCGGCCGTCAGCCAGGGATCGACGTCGGCGCGGGGATCGGCGACCACATGGGCGGCCGAGAACGCCACACGATTGAGGGTGCCTTCGAGCTTCGCTGGAAAGGTCCGCGACGCCGCCAGGCGATAAGTCTCGAGACCACCATCGGCGGTTGGCAGCTTCAAGGACAGGGACGACATCGGCAGGACTGGCTTGTTCATGACAGAAGTCCTTGTCAGACGACGATCGGGGCGACGTCGATCCAGCGCCGCTCCTTCCAGCTCTTCAGCGCGCATTCCGCGAGTTGCACGCCCTTGGCACCTTCGAGCAGGGTGTATTTATACGGCGCATCCTCGCACACATGGCGGATGAACATCTCCCACTGCTCCTTGAAGCCGTTGTCGTAGACGACGTTCTCCGGCAGCTTCTGCCAGTCGGCGTAGAAATCGTGCATGCGCTTCTCGTCGGGATTCCACACCGGCCGCGGCGTCGCCTGGCGCGCCTGGATCATGCAATCGGTCAGGCCCGCGACCGCCGAGCCATGGGTGCCGTCGACCTGGAAGGTGACGAGGTCGTCGCGATAGACCCGCGTCACCCAGCTCATGTTGATATGCGCGATCACGCCGCCCTTCAGCTTGAAGGTGGCGTAGGCGGAATCGTCAGCGGTCGCCTGGTACTTCTTGCCCTTCTCGTCATAACGCTCGGGAATGTCGGTGTTGCCGATGCAGACCACGCTCTCGACCTCGCCGAAGAGATTGTCGAGCACGTAGCGCCAGTGGCAGACCATATCCAGAATAATGCCGCCGCCGTCCTCGGCGCGGTAGTTCCACGACGGCCGCTGCGCTTCCTGCCAGCCGCCCTCGAACACCCAATAGCCGAACTCGCCGCGCACCGAGAGCATGCGGCCGAAAAAGCCGGAGTCGCGCAGGAAGGCCAGCTTCTTCAGGCCGGGCAGGAACAGCTTGTCCTGCACCGTGCCGTGCTTCAGACCCTTGGCATTGGCGAGCTTCACCACCGCAACCGCTTCTTCCAGATTGGTCGCGATCGGCTTCTCGCAATAGACATGCTTGCCGGCGTTGATCGCCTTGGTCAGCAGCGAGGGACGCGCCTGCGTGGTGGCGGCATCGAAGAACACGGTGTCGCCCTTGTCGGCCAGCGCGCGATCGAGATCGGTGGTGTGGCGCTCAATGTTGTAGCGTTTCGCCAACGCGGCGACTTTCTCGGCATCGCGGCCGACCAGGATCGGATCCGGCATGATGCGGTCGCCGTTCGACAACAGCACGCCACCCTGCTCGCGGATCGCGACGATCGAGCGGATCAGATGCTGGTTGAGCCCCATCCGGCCGGTGACGCCGTTCATGATCAGGCCGAGGCGTTTGGTCGTCATACTGTCTGCTCCTGCGAAACGCGTGGTGTTGGCCGCTTCAGCGGCTGCATGGTGGACCAGTCCGGATGGACCGAACTGGCAAAGCCCGGCGCGGCGGCGATCGATCCGGTCAGGAGATCGCCGTCATGGATCGCGAGGCGGACCTTGCCGCCCGCGCGCGTGTAGAGGTCGGGATGCGCGGCGAGAAAGGCATTGGCCTCGTCAGCCGGGGTGTCGGCAAAGCCGTCGACGTAATGGTGTCCGTTGCGTTCGGCGTGGGTGACTCCGATCAGAATCAGCGCACCGAGCGCGAGGTCCTGCTGTACGGCCAAGCCGGCCTGACAGGTAAGGTCTTCACAGCAGATGACGCATTCCGCACCGTCATCATTCCACTTCGCGATGCGCGTCATGTTGATGATTGACTTGTAGAGCCCCTTGCAGGACTTCGACGAGATGCCGCTATAGCCGAGCGCCCTTGCGGCCAGCAGTGCGTCGTAGCTATCGTCGGCTTCGTCGATGATGAAATCACGGCGGCTGAGCGCGCCAAGCGGCGACTGCCAGGTCACGTCGCGCGGCATTGGCTGCTCGATATAATGCAATTTCGCTACGATCGGATCCAGCGCAGGGTCACGCTCAAGGCGATCGACGAACGCGCTAAGCCGGGCGATATCGGCATATTGTTCGTTGGCATCCAGCGTGACGTGGTATTTATAGGGAAGCGCGGCGAGCTCCTTACCGATCCGGATCAATCGCGCAGCGTCGTGCTCCGGATCGCCATTGAGCTTGAGCTTGAACCAGCGCGCGCCGCTGTTTTCCCTGGAGTCGGCGACGCCGCCCTCGCCATCGATCCTGTCATCGAGGCCGACGGTATGACGGATCGGAATCCGATGGTTACGGTATTCGTTGGCCAGAACGAGGATCTTCGCGACATCATCGTCCCGCAGGTCGGGAGATAACCTCGCGTCGATGCTTGCAATGTTTCCCGCCATGCCATCGAAGAAGTTCGTACCGACGCAGCGCAGCAGCGCGTCGAGAACGGCCTTGTCGATCTCGGCCGGGCCGAAAGCCGCGGCAAGCGACGGAATGTCCAATTTCGCGCAAGCCTCGACCTGAGCCCGAAGACAGGCGGCGTGCAGGCCGAACGCGGTCTCAAAGCCCTTGTTCGCCAGATAGAGCTCGCGCGCGATCGCAAGCGAGCGGCGGAGGTCGTCAACCGTCTGCTCCGCCGTCAGATGCGGCCGCTTGTCGAACCATTTCGGCGCCAGCATCTCGGCGCTGGCGCCGGTGGCGCGGCCCTTGCCCTCGACCTCGATCTCGACCCGTACGAAGACCTGCGTCGCAGCGGTGATCGTCACCGCGCCGAAGCGGAATGGCCGCGCGAAGGGCAGCGGCCGCTCGAAGAAGGCGATATCTTTGACTTTGAGGCGAAGCGGCATTGAAAGCTCGGGCGTTAGTCCAGCGATCCCTGTGTGAAGAAATGCTTGCGGATCCGCTGCACCAGTTCGGTGAAGACGGGATCAGACATCGTCTCGAGCGAGCGCGGCCGCGGCATCGGCACGTCGTAGATCGCGGCGATCGCGCCGGGCCGCTCGGTCATCACGAGCACGCGGTCGGCGAGGAACACGGCTTCGGGAATCGAGTGCGTGATCAGGAGCACCGTCTTGCCGGTCTCGCGCTGGATCCGCATCAGCTCGACATTCATCCGCTCCCGCGTCATGGCGTCGAGCGCGCCGAACGGCTCGTCCATCAGCATGATCTTGGGATCGTGCACCAGTGCCCGGCAAATCGAGGCGCGCTGCTGCATGCCACCGGAGAGCTGCCAAGGCAGCTTCTTCTCGAAACCTTCGAGCCCGACCAGCTTCAACAACGCCTTGGTGCGATCGAGATACTTGTCGCGGGCGAGCCGCTTCATGTCGATCGGCAGCATCACATTGGACAGGATGTTACGCCACGGCAGCAGCAGCGCGTTCTGGAACACGATGCCGACATTGCCGTGCGGCTTGGTGACCGGCTCGCCGTCGACCAGCACCTCCCCAGTCGTCGGTGGCAGCAGGCCCGAAATCATCTTGAGCAGCGTGGACTTGCCGCAGCCGGACGGCCCGACCACGACAAAGAATTCGCCGTCATTGATGGTGAAATCGAGCGGCCGCAGCGACGGCACATCGCCGTCGCGCGACCGATAGGTCTTCGACACGCCCGACAGCTTGATGCCCGGCGCGGCGCCGGCGGCGCGGTCCGACACCAGGCGCAGATGCGCGGCGGGCTGCTCGGCAGCACTCCTGATCGCCGATTTCATGGCTTACGAATTACCCTTCGGCAGATAGTCGTTGGTGTAGAACGCCTTCGGATTGGCCTTCGCCTTGGCGTCTAGGCCGCCATATTCGACCATCAGATCGACCGACTCGGTCATGTTCTGATCGGTGACCTGGAACGGCCGCTTGTCCTTGGTCTCAGGCGTGCGATAGAGCGGGATCGTCAGTTCGAAGCCCTGGGTCAGCGTATCGATCTTGCCGCCCTTCGGGTTGGCATCGAGGATCGATTGCGCCGCCGCTTTCGGGTCTTTCTCCGCGGCCTCCACCGCCTTTGTGGTCGCCGACATGAAGCGGCGGACCAGATCGGCGTTGGCCTTCACATAATCCGAGTTCGCGATGATGCCCGACGACACCATGTTGATGCCATAGTCGGCGAACTTGATCGGATAGACGTCCTTGCCGGTAGCGTCCTTGATCTTCATCGACTGGTCCATGACGTAGCCGAGCAAGAGATCGGCCTGGCCATTGATGACGGCGTTGAGCTTGGTCTGACCGTCGCCGGCGACGGTATGGAAGTCGCTTTCCTTCAGGCCGGTCTTCTTCAGGAACAACGGCCAGATTTGCGTCATCGAATCCGCAGGGGTGATCGCGACCGTCTTGCCCTTGATGTCCTCCGGCTTCCTGATGTTCTTGTCGACGAAGCCCATGGCGGACATCGGGCTGGTCTGCAACAGCACGCCAGTGGCGATGACAGGCGCGCCCTTCACCGCCGCGCGCATCATCGTGGGCACGTCGACATAGCCGAAATCCGCGGTCTTGGCGGCCACCGCCTGCGTGGTCGCGGCCGAGCCGCGGCCTTCCTGGATCTCGAGGTCGATACCCTCCGCGGCATAGATGCCCTTGGCCTTGCCGTAATAGAACGGCGCGTGCTCGCCATAGACGTACCAATTCAGCATCAGCACGACCTTGTCGGCCGCCGATGCCGGTGCCGCGGCCAACGCGGTCCAGACCAATGCGGCGCCCACGACCGCAATCACACGCTTCATGGTTGTTCTCCCTTGATGATCCGGCCCTTGTGTGGACCGATTGTTCGGTTGCTGCCCTACGAAGCGAAGCTGATGTCGTTGCGCTGGCTGACGTGCCAGGGGATCACCAGCCGCTCGATGCGGTCGACGATCCAGAACAGGATGACGCCGAGCAGCGCCAGGATCACCAGCGCCGCGAACATCGTCGGCAGATCGAAGGTGCCGATCGAGCGCTGCATCACATAGCCGATGCCGGAATTGGAGCCGACGAACTCGCCGACCACGGCGCCGACCACCGCGAGCGTCACCGAGACTTTCAGGCCGGAGAAGATCGCCGGCATCGCGTGCGGCAGGTTGACCGCGCAGAACACCTTGAAGCGGCTGCCCTGCATCGCGCGCGCCAGATCGACCATATCGGGATCGACCGACTTGAAGCCCTGCACCGCCGAGACCACGACGGGAAAGAAGCCAAGCAGGAACGCCGAGATCACCTTGGGAATGATGCCGAATCCGAACCACACCACGAACAGCGGCGCGATCGCGATCTTCGGCACCGATTGGGAGAACACCAGCAGCGGGTAGACGTAGCTTTCGACCGTCTTCGAGCCCGCGATCAGCATCGCGACGGGAATGCCGAACAAGGCCGAGAGCAGGAAACCGCAGAGCGTCGCATAGGTGGTCGGCCAGGACTGCCGCAGCAGTTCCGGCCAATCGCTCCAGAGCACTGCGACGACGTCGCCGGGCGATGGGATCTGGTAGGCCGGGATGTGGAACAGGCGAATCGAGAGATCCCAGGCGGCCACGATGACAACCAGGAACAGGAATGGACGCAGCCACGCCGCGTTCAGCACCTTCGACAGGCCCGAAGGGCTCCTTGCCTCCGCCACGTCCCACTCCCTTGCAGTCTCTCTCGTTCGCGGAGAAATTAACCCGTTGGATAATTACTGTCCAGCCCCCAGCACGCGACGAAATCGCGCCGGAATCCCCTACTTTCGTCAGACGAGATTTTGTTGATACGGGTCGCGGACGAACCGCGAGCCGTCACACCACGCGGTGTTCCGCTGCGTGCCGCACCGGCATCGCGCCGAACTCGGCGGTCGACTTGCCGGTCAGCGCCGCCAGCACCAGTGCGACCATGTGCTCGAGACGCTCGTCACGCGCGTCCTTCTTCAGGAGGTCGCGGCCAAAGATCACGCTCAAGGTGGCACTGTTGGAGAGATAGAAGAACGCAAGCCCCGCGATCGAGATATAGAGCTGCACCGGGTCGACGGCGACACGGAAATCGCCGCTCTCGACGCCGCGCGTCACCACCGTGCGAATCATCTCGACAAACGGCGAGTGCATCGACTTGACCTTGGTCGAGCGCTTCAGGTGCTTTGCCTTGGCAAGGTTTTCCGTGTTCAGCAGAGCGAGGAACTCGGGATTGCGCAGAAAGTAGTTCCACGTGAAGTCGATTAGCCGCCCGATCGCTTCGGGAGGATCGAGATGCTCGAGGTCGAGCGTGCGCTCCTCGGCGCGGATCTTCTCGTAGGCGCCTTCCAGCACCTCGAGATAAAGATCCTCTTTGTTGCCGACATGGTAGTACAGCATGCGCTTGTTGGCGCCAGCATTGGCCGCGATGCGGTCGACTCGCGCCCCGGCAAGGCCATGGGCGGCGAATTCCTGCTTGGCCGCCTCGAGAATCCGCAGCCGCATCCCTTCCGGGTCGCGCTGCCATCTCTGTATTCGCTTTGCCTTCGCCAAATCGATCGCCCGGTGATGCTGGATTGATAAATGTAGCATGACGCGCGACGTTTGAGAACGAATGTTGTCGCGATGGGCGTGTAGGAACGTTTCTCGTCCCTCGTCATTCCGGGGCTCGCGCAGCGAGAGCCCGGAATCCATCGAGCCACATGCTCCGCGGATGAATGGATTCCGGGCTCGCGCCAAGCGGCGCGCCCCGGAATGACGAAAGCTTCGCGCACGCTGCCGGGAAGACGCGCCGGCGACACGCGGCCTAGTCTGGCTTCCCCTGCGAGGGCTGCACCAGGAGCGTTGGCACACTGCACGTGCCGTTGCGCACCGTCATCACGCGCGTGCCGGGCTTGCGGCCGGTGCGAATCTCAGAGACATCGACGCCGGCGGCAACCAGCCGCGCATGCGTGGCATCGATGTCGGCGACGCGCCAGCAGATGCCGCGCAGCCGGTCCGGCGCGTCGGCTTCCGATTTACCTGGCCGGTGGGTGACCTCGACGACAAGATCGCCGCAACGGAAGAACATCAGCCGGCCCCAATCGGGATGTGAGCGGTCGAGCGCCATGTCGAGCCCGAGCCGCGCACCATAGAGCGCCGCGGCACGTTCCGGGTCGGCGGTCGAGACCACCACATGATCCATCGCGGTGATCGAGGCCGGCGAGGTGCGCACCGACAGCGGCCGCTCCTGATCCCGCTCGAGAAAGAACATGCGTATGCCGCGCGTCGCGTCGGTCGCAGCGCGCGTGCGCTTCCACGACAGCGTGGCGCCGCTGGCGTCGTCGCGGCTGTCAACCTCAGCGACCGGCTCGGGCTTCAGCGTCAGCCGATCGAGCCTGCGATGTGTCCTGGCGATGTCGCTGGTGCGAAAACACAGGCTTGCAAGCCCCTCGCCCTGGGCGGCGAGCGCGCCGCGGACGCGCTGTGCGGCATCATCGTCGCCACGCGGCGCCATCAATTCAAGCGTGGTGTTGTCGAGCGTAAACAGCACCCGGTCGGCACCATCACCGCTGTTGCGCCAGGCCGGCGCACGCGCGAACAGCGTCTCATAGGAGGCGCTGGCAGCGGCGATGTCGCTGGTCAGCACGACGACATGATCGAGGCCGGTAATCATGGCATGGGCCTCCGCGAATCTGCCGTCATTGTGCTTCTCCTTACGCAGCCGGAACCGCGAACTGCCGCCGGCCGTTATGCCGCATACCAGAACGGCCCGGCCCATCCATCATCTCTACCCGCAAACCAGGCAGGGTTGCGAATATTTTCAGCGATATCGGCCGACCAGCAGTGCTAGTCTAACCATCGGCCGGGACCACACCAAGCGACGACGGAAAGCGAATGCAGGCTCTCTTCATCGGACAGACCTATATCGACGTCACCTTCATCACGGATCACATGCCGGTCGGCGACGAGAAGCACGTCGCGGACGCCTATGCCGTGTCGTTCGGCGGCAACGCTGTGACCGCGGCGTTCTGCTGCGCCAAGCTCGGCATCCAGCCTGACCTGATCGCCACCATGGCCAATGACTGGCTGGGGCGGATGTTCTGGGACATGGCCGACCGGTACGGCATCTCGTTCCATCCGCGCAAGGTCAACTCCTCCTCGCTGTCCTTCATCATGCCGCATGACGGCAAGCGCGCCATCGTGCGCTGCCGCGACGACCAGCACATCCATCCGTTTCCGCTCTTGAACATCGATGGCTGCCGCGCGCTGCACATCGATGGCCACCAGCCGGATGCCGCGATCCATTACGCGAAGCTGTGCCGCGAAGCCGACATCCTGACCTCGCTCGACGGCGGCGGCCTGCGCACCAACACCCATGAGCTGCTCGCCTTCATCGATATCGCGATCGTCGCCGAGCGGCTGTGCGAGCAGATGGACAAGACGCCGGAGCAGATGCTCGACTATCTCAAGAGCCGCGGCTGCAAGGTCGGCGGCGTCACCATGGGCGAGCGCGGCCTGCTCTGGTACGACGAGGCCGGCACGGTGCGCACCCTGCCGGCGTTTCCGATTCCGCGCGCGCGGGTGATCGACACCAACGGTGCGGGCGATGTCTTCCACGGCGCCTACATCTATTCCTACCTCTCAAACCCGAGCAAAGGCTGGCATGAGCATTTCAAGTTCGCGCGGGCGGCGTCGACCTTCAAGATCCAGAAGCTCGGCAACGAGGCCGGCCTGCCGACGCTGGCCGACATCGCGGCCGTCAAGCAGGAGTTTCGCGCTGAAGCCTGAGCGAGGCTGATCATGGGGCGCGTCTTCGTCGCCGGCAGCATCAACATGGACGTGGTGGCGACCGCGGAGCGCCATCCGCGGGTCGGCGAGACCGTGGCCGGCGAAGCCGTGCTGTATTTTCCCGGCGGCAAGGGCGCCAATCAGGCGGTGGCATCGGCCAAGCAGGGCGTACCGACCACGCTGGTCGGCCGGCTCGGCGCCGATGCCTTCGGCAAGGAGCTGAGAGCCTTCCTCGCCGCGCAAGGCGTCGATCTCGGTTTCGTCAAGGATACCGACGGCACGCATTCGGGAACGGCGATCATCACCGTCGCTCATGCCGACAACACGATCGTCGTCGTGCCGGGCGCCAACGGGCTGGTCGATGCCGACGATGTTGCGGCCCCCATGCTCGCGAAGGGTGACGTCGCGGTCAGCCAGTTCGAGATTCCGCTGCCAACGATCTCCGCGTTCTTCCGACGTGCCCGCGCCGCGGGCGCGACCACGATCCTCAATCCTGCGCCGGCGAAACAGGCCGACATGACGCTGCTGGATCTGGTCGATATCCTGTTCCTCAACGAGACCGAGCTTGGATTCCTCACGGGAACAGAGCTGCACGACAGCGACACCCCAGCCCGCCTTGCCGAGGCGGCGCGAAGCTTGGGGCAAGGCAAGACCGTCTGCGTCACGCTCGGCAAACGCGGCGTTCTAGCGCTGGTCGAAGGCCAGCCGCTGCTCGTGCCCGGGCGCGAGGTCAAGGCCGTCGATACAACAGGCGCCGGCGACTGTTTCGTCGGCGCCCTCGCCGCACAGCTTGCGGTCGGCAAGCCGCTCGGCGACGCGCTGGCTTACGCCAACATCGCCGCCTCGATCTGCGTGCAACGGATGGGCGCTGCGCCGTCGATGCCGACGGCGCAGGAGGTTAGCGCCGTTCTTTCCACGGGTCGTCCCGGCGAAGGCCGGGACCCATAACCACTGATGTCAATTGTTGCGCAACGCCGGAACGACTATCCCCGTAAACAACTCAGGCCGCGGAGTATGGGTCCCGGCCTTCGCCGGGACGACGCTCGTTTACGTTTGCGTCAGTGCGCTCTTCAGATCAAAGCTCGCATCCGCCGCCTGCTCCGGCGTGATCGAGCCGCCTGCACCAAGCAGCCTGCGGCCGAACATGTGATCGCCAGCGCGATTGACGGACTCGATGCCAAGCAGCCTGTCGCCGCGATAGCAGAACGCGGAGAACGCTCCCTGCGCACGGTCGCCACGCACTACGACGCGGTCGTAGCCGGTCGTGAGACCTGCCATTTGCAGCTTGTCGGGACCTTGGTCACTCCAGAACCACGGCAGGCCGTCATAGACCTCGGTCTTGCCGGTCAGCCGCGCCGCCACGCAGCGCGCATGGTCGGTCGCGTTTTGCACCGACTCCAGCCGCAGCGATCCGCCGAAGCGCTTGCTGGTGTAGAGCGCGCAATCGCCGATCGCTGAGACGTTGGGATCGGCGGTCAAGAGATGCTCGTCCACGATGATGCCGGATGCGACCGGAAGGCCCGCCTCGGCGGCCAGCTCGACATTCGGCAACACGCCAACGCCGACCACGACGAGATCGGCCGGGATATGCGTGCCATTGCTCAGGCTGACGCCGGTGACCTTGGCACCATCGGCCTCGATCGCGGTGACCTGCACCCCGAGGTGAATCCGGATGCCGGCCGCGGCGTGACGCGCCTGCGAGAACTCGGAAATCTCCGCGGTCACCGCACGCGCCATCACGCGGGAAGCGAGCTCGACCACATCGACCTCGAGGCCCTTCGCTCGCGCGGTGGCGGCGAATTCGAGCCCGATGAAGCCCGCGCCGATCACCACGACGCGCATGCCGGGTGCGATCAATTCGCGCAGCGCCTGGCTCTCGTCGAGGATGCGCAGGTAGCGCACTGCGTCCAGCCTGGCGTTGGGAATATCGAGCAGCCGGTTGCGCGCACCGGTCGCGAACACCAGATGGCCGTAGTCGAGCGACGCGCCGGAGGCGAGC
>BFBZ01001036.1_pt1 | contig 20322 bp, 17 predicted proteins | sample 1888401 | NCBI WGS metagenome assembly BFBZ01 (sample SAMD00112614, study PRJDB3348) | symbiont metagenome | host: Chara braunii | reverse complement strand
GAAGACAACCGGGATATGCTCGACGATTTCGTGCAGCGCTTCGTCCTTGATCTTTGTCTTGGCGATGATCTGCGAGACGGTCATCGTCATTTGCGGCTCGCTTTTGATGAGAGCGACCAAGCGCATGGCGGACGCTATGAGGCGCGCCGGCGCCTCAGCGATTTGATCGATTGCCGGCCAGGACAGGAGGCGCTGTTCAGGGTCGTCGAACATGGGTTTCACGGGCTTTGTGGGGGTCGGACCCAGTCGGAACATCTCTGCTCCATCCGCTGATAGCTTTCTTGCGAGTCGATCACTGCGTTTTGCGCTTTGAGGACCTGGTCGGCATAACGGACGGCACCGTCGAGGAAGACCTGCATGTCGCGGTAGAAGGCGGTTTGTGCGAGCTGGGGGGTGGCTCCTGAGTAGAACCGATTGGTTAGGTGCTCTTGGAGCTTCTCGCGGATGACATGTGCGATGCTCCGCATGTGGCGTGTCGTGATCGTGACATGCTGCATCTCATGTTCTTTGATGATGCGGTAGGCGCAGCTGGTTGTCGGATAGTCATTCCCAATGATCACGGTGATTGGGCTGGTGATCTCGGCGCGCAGCCTGATGAGGGTTGGCGCGATGCACGCGCCATTGGCCAGCATCATCCGAAGTTGTGCATCATATGACGCGGTGACGCGATATCGGGTCACGCCGTTCGTACTGTTGGCTTGGTTCTGATAGTCGGTAATGGTGCGCTGCTGCGCGGTAAGCGTCGCGACCGATACGCCGGGCTGAAAATGAACTTCGGGATCGCGCAGATCGAGCCGAACATCCGGACGGCTCGTTCCCGTGCACTGGCCTGGTGTGAAGGTCTGGGCCACGGTCCGCGGCGCGGCGCTTGTGGCGCACACGAGGGCGAGGGCGAGACCGCCGAACGCTTTCATGACGATCCTCGTCCGCCTTTCGGCGGTGGCTTCTTCTGGGATAGGAGAGCTTTGCGACGATCGGCCCGGCGACGTCGATCTTTTTCTTTCTTATCAAGACGCGCCTCGCCTTCCGCCTCGATGTCCTGAAGGACCTCGAGTGCTTTTGGTTCGAGGCGGGTTTTTGTGCCGACCAGCTCAGGGATGGTCTCTGCGTCGATGGTGTACGGTAGCCGGGAACGCGGAGCTGTTCGGGGGCTCAAGCCGATTTCATGCGCCTCGGGATGAATCGTTACCTCGGTTGGGACGACCTCTCTGAGCCTGGGCGGGATCTGGAAATTCCGCTCGCGAGCGACGCGGTGGGCCGCGAGGTCGACGTCGGGATCATAGACCTTTGTTGCAAACTGTCGGAACTCTTCGCGGCATTGGTTCCTGACGCGTAGGTGCTGCTTATGGCGTGCCGACTGGTCGTCGAGGACGCCTGCAAACTCATCGGTCAGCACGGCGGCAATGTTGGCGAGGATTCTTCTTTCCTCAGGATCGGATGTCGTCTTGATGGCCTGTCCGATGCACCGATAGAGGGTGATTTCGGTCAGCCTGTCACCGGTCGTCTCGAGGTTCTGTTCGCGGACCGTGACGCTGCTTTTCAGAACATTGGTGCGCAGTCGGTCAATGACGACTTCGGGAGCGCGCCACAGGGCGGCCGCGTAGGCGTAAGCCTTGCTGCGAAGCGGACGCTTATTGGCGATTTGCTGCAGGGCGAGTTTATCGTGAGCGATCTTCAGCTCCTCGGAGAGCTGAATTCGTTCGGTCCGGATATGTTCGTTCGCAAAGATGTCCTGGACCGCATCTTTCTCCTTTTCGATCTCGCGTTTGCCGGCGAGGAGATCAATCGCATTGCGCTGGAGATCGACCATGGGTTTGATGCCCTGATCAGCCAGGCTTCTGGGGTCATAACGACCTGCCAGCCCGGCAAGTTTCATGTGCTTGTTGACGATTAGTGAGAAGGCTTGTCTGGCGCGTAGCGGGTAGTTGATATTCAGGATCTCTTTCGACTGAGGCTGCCGAAACGGATAGGTCGTTTTCTTGTAGCCGCGCGTGTTGTCGATCACTTGGGCAGCAAAATCCCAAGTCAACTTGAGGCTGCCCTCGGATGTCTCGCCTTTCCTGTTTTTGATCAGACGGTCCGGATGGACAACCATGCTGGCTGGCCGGCCGAGAAAGACGACGTGGGCATGATAGTTGCGGTCGTCGTTGTCGCCTGTCGGCGCATGAAGGGCGCACCAGAACGGAATGTTCTTGTCGCGGAACATGGTGTCTGTGAAGTCGGCCATCATCCGGAGTCGCATCTCAGGCGTGGCTTCATGAGGTAGGCCGAGAATCAGCTTATATTGGAGACGGCTTTTCTCGGGGAAATGATCCTCGACGTCGGTCCAGAACTGCGCTCGCTCTTCGGCCGTTTGGCCGATCGTCCCGAAGGAGAAGGCCATCGTTTCCTTTTCGACCTTCGCGTCGTTCTCAATGTAGGACTGGTAGCGACCGCCGGCCGTCAATCCAAGTTCGTTTTCGAGATCCTCTTCGCGCCGACGATCCATGAATTCTGCGAGGTCGATTTGTCCCATTTCGACGGCGTTTTCACGCTCGATATATTGCCCGCTTGCGGCCGCCTTTCCACGGCTGGAGCTGCCGTCCTGATTTCGGCGTAAGCGATCCAAGTTGAAGTGGAAGGATCTTCCGGTTCCCAGGTCGGGGCGGGCGCTGTGCTTCGGGCTCGCAGCTGCCCGGACGATCGCCCGAACCGCGGCGCGTGAGTATGCCGTCCTTGCGGCTCGCAAGGTATTGCGAGGAATATTGACTGCATCAGCTCGGCCGCCGCCTTTCATCGCCCTTTCTTTTTCGCGTGCGAGCGCCTTCTTCAGGACGCGATCAATCGCCTTGGCATGATTTCGCCCGAAGAAGGAGATCTCTTCCTCGAGTTCCAGTTCGCGGCTCATCTAAGCGACCAATCAGTTGGCTTTCCGAACGTCCATCCGTAGGTGCGTTCGTAGGCCTTGAAGTTGAGTGGATGATTGTCGGGGTCGCCGTACTCGCTGGTCATATCGACCCATTTTGCGAAGTCGCGACGGGCCAGCCGAAAGCCATAGTCGGCACAATAGAAGCGTGTGTGTTTGGACCATTTGGGGTGGGCGGCATGCGCGGCCTTTTCCGGTCGGAGAATTTTGCCCCGACGAATGACGGGCAGATTGTGGAACATGTTCCGGGTGGTTAGTGCAGCTGGGGCGTCCGAGTGGAAGTGGGCGATTTCCTGAAGGATTTGGACAGCCATTGGATCGGCGACCATTCGTCGAGCGACGAGGTGGGTCGCAAGGCCAAAAGCGACACAGTTCTTGGAGTCAGGACGGTTGATGTGATCGGCGATGATACGCCACTGCGCCGGCGTCCATTGGGTGCCGGACTTTAGATCGTGGAATTCGAGATTTGCAGCGACGGCGCAGCCCAGAAGCATGCCGTAACCGGCCTTCTCGAAGAGAGCGAATTTGTCTTCGAGTTCAGTTTGACCGCTTGGCGCGAGCATACTTTCGAGAGCGTCACTTATGAGCTGGTCAGGTCGAAATTTGTAGCGGCTGACGATAGCGAGGGCTTCGGCGTCCCGCCGGTAGCCTTTAGCTCGGCCATCCATGGTGAGCATCTCGCTCGTCATGAAGTTTTCCATTGCGAGGGCGTAGGCGCGTCGATGTTCGCTCGGTCCCGGCGGCTTCTCGGAGTTCTTGGTGGCGGTAATGAACCGCCGGATTTCACGACATGCCCCGCGCGGGTCGTTCAACTGCCATTTGTCGAGGGCATTCGCAGAATGCCAGGACATATCGAGCAGCGTCAGAATTTCAGGATGATCTGCAGACTTTAGAATTATGCGGATAAGCGCATGGCCGATCTTTTCGAGGTAGTCGCCCTTGGCGCCCTTCTGGATGGGCAGCACCTTTTCGAACATTCGGGCATATGTGTCCCGAATGACATCGGCGTAAGGCTGGGTCGGGACGACGCCGCTCATGGAGCGGTAGATGTAGTCGGCTGACGTGAGCGCTCGGGCACGATAAGTCCGAGCCATAGCCGACATTGCGAGAGGCGGCCAGAGGCCGGGTTTGGTACTCATCTTGATCGGGAACGCTGTTCTGACGAATCGACAACAATGTTGATTGTTGAAAGTCGCGAGTGACGCCCTATTGGTCAATAGAATGGTCTCGTTTGAGCGAGGGGGCGCCTTGCGCCAAGGGCCCGCGAATTTCCGAGCTTGGCCCTCGATCCGATTGGCTCTGAAATATGGGAATTTGGCTACCTGCAGCCGGGCCACTTGGGCCCGGCGCGAGGCCCGTTAGGGCGGCGCGCAGGTTGTTTTCGTGCCAAGAAAATGAGGCGGACGCCGCAATGCATTCTTGGTTTGTTCTGTTTGCGGATGCCGAGGCGAGAGCGCGAGGTTCTATGGTCCTGGGGAAAAGGGCTGCCCTGCAGCCCAGCGGAACGGATGCGCCCCGACCCGAAGGGGAGGGGTTGCTCCGTGTCCGCGGTATCGTGCCATAAACTACGGGGACGCCTTGGAGCAGAACCCGTCCCAGTCCGATAGGTTGTGTATCCAACTTACATCGCATGCGATGGAACAGCGCGAATCTATGGGGATGCGTTGGAGCAAGAGCCGTCCCAATACGGGCGCTTTTCAATCAAGTGATCGGCCGCAATTGTGGCAGCCAGATTGGCCTCTTCCCCGCTAAGCGTCGGCCGACAAATTCGGCCGTCTCCTGGGGCCGTTCAGGACCATAAAGAAAGGGCTCCGTAGGAGCCCTGATTTGTTGTCTGCGGACGAGTCCGCAGCGAAGGAGCGGTGATCAAATCTAGCGTTGGATGCACAGGCGCTTTTTCATGTCGCCAAGGCGCTTGCGATCGGCCTGGTAACTTCGCTGCATGGATCGGCTGAGCTCGTCCGGGACGATCCAGGCCTCAATCATGTCCATGGCGATTCCGAGAGTAGCGAGGAGATCACGTTCGCGATCGGCGGTGAGAACCTGCGCGACGGACGGCGCAGAAATCTGGGACATGAAGGTGCTTTCTGCCGGCGAGAGCGAGGAGCCCGGACGTCGAGAGAGGGCGATCGTCCGGGCTCCTCTATTTGACGCGGGCGGGGGGCGCCGGCGTCAATTCTGATCTTGGGGGGAACGGTCCCGCGATCACATGATCCGGGCAATTCGGCTATGTTGGTTTAAGCCTGCCCTGGGCCAGATCATGGACGCCGGTGGTTGTGGGCGTGGACTTCCGCGAACTTCGTCCTCGAGCTTTCTTTGCTCGAACTCCTCGGCAAGTTCGTTGAGATAGTCCGGGTCGTACGCCATCCGTTCGATCCGGCGGGCGAGATCGGCGGCTTTTCAATTCGGGAGAAGCTGGCCGTCCTAGCCGCAACAGAAGTAGTCTTCGCCGATCAGCTGCAGCTGCTTGGTGTCGCCTGCGGATGGCCGCGGAAGGAGAGCTGCTTCAGCCTTGAGGGCTGCCATTTGTGCGAGCTTGGTTGACAGGGCGATAGGCCTTTTCGGGGGCACGCAATTCCGTTCTGAAAGCATGTTCTGCTTTGATTGTTCCTGGCTGGCATGCGACCGTGGCCCAAGGCACAGGCGCGGTTGTTGTCCCTTGGGTGAAGAAGTTCGGCGGCCGCGGCACGGTGGGAATGTCGGCGCGCCGGAGATCAATCGAGAGACGACGGTCCGCGCCGGAGAACACCTAGCAGGGCTACGCGGCGGTCACGGTCCGTCTCGGCCTCGTAAAGGGCCTGCGCATCTTGCCCAGCCTGAAGCATCGCGCGGACCTCGGTCCGCGCTGTTTTGGACCGCTCTGCGTGGGCCAGGTTTGCAGCGACCACACGGGGAGACGGACGCGACAGCACGCGTGTCGCTTTGCGATAGGATTTGTCCATGTCCAATCCTTTGAGAGTTTGAGCGCTGGCCGCGATCTTCATCGCCGGCGTGGGTTTCAGTGAATCATCAGAATGGCATCTCCAGGATGTCGAATTCATCTGCGACCCTGAAGACCGGCCCGCGGATTTCGAGATTGTCGAGGGCTTCTTTGGCCTCGACTTCGGCCCGGAAGGCCTCTTCGCGGGCGACGTCCTCGGGGGTATCGGCCCCGAAGAACCTGCATGCTTCTGCGTAGGTGTTGAAGTGGTCGGCCCAATTGGTCATGGGTGCGGTCCCTCCGCCGCGGCGGGTTTTGCGGGCTTTGCGAGTGATCGGGCTGCGCGGACAGGGTGGCTGTAAGGCCTCGCCTCACCGGCTTCGCCGTCTCGGCGGGATCAACGTCAGAATGCTTGAATTATTTCGGCTTCGATCAAGCGGCGGGTCTGGTCCTTCACCCGCCGGGGTTCCGGCATGGGCTTCTTATGCTCGGCCCGCGCGCGGAAGCGGCGTTCAGTCCTGCTCATGCTTGTTGTGCTTGAGGTGCGAGCATGGTTGCGAGCGACGGTGATGACGAAGCCGTCATGGCTGGCGACAACAAAGGAAGTCCTCCATCCTCGGATCATCTCCATGGCTCGTCCGCCGAATTGGCCCTGAAGGCGTTCAACTGCCTTGTCGTCGAAGACGAAACGGTATGCGCCGGCGAGTTTTATGATCGACCCAAATTGGTGAAGCAGGTCAACGATCTCTGGCGTAATGCGCCTTTCTTCGGATCTTTCAGCGGCATGCCGCGTCCAGGTCAAAGCGTTTGATCTAATCTGGCATTTGATCGACATCGGTTCGATGGTCCCTCTTTGCGTTCGGGCGGAAGGGTCTGGCCAAGGCCGCGCCTCGCCGGCTTTGCCGTCTCGGCGGGCTTCAGAGTTCGGTCGGCAAGAGCCTTTCCTTCTGGACGGGGTTTGTAGACAAGGACAGGCTTGCTTCGGATTCCGCGAGGGCGAGGGGGCGGCTGGCCAGCGGCCCGGCTTCGACGGAGTTGCCGCCTTTGCCGTGCCGGTGATCAGGCTGTGTCGGCGGGCTTTTCGCCGGCGGCTTGTTCTTCGCCCCAGGCGATGGCTGCAGCCTGAAGCGCCTCGAATGTGCCTGCGAAAATCCACCTGTCGATCGACCAGTTCGAGCTGATCGTCGCGGAAATGCTTGCGGCGAAGCCAGCCGATCCGAGAGACCAGGTCTTGGTCGCCGATGCGGATCTGGAGCCGGACGAGATGGGCCTGGCGACAAGAGCGAGTCAGCTGCTTTCATTGCTGGCCTCGACGTCCGTCAGGAATTTGGCCGTGTCGAAGGAGCGGCCGGCCTCCCGGTGGTTTCGCAGGATCTCCCAGTTTTCGACGACAGGGTCAGACACTTCGAGATCGGCCGCGTGAGCGTCGGCGAAGTCGACGATGTCGTCGGATGCGGTTCCGTTTGCGATGGCAGCAGGCAGCCAGATGATCGTGTCGAACCGCAGGGAGAGATCGCGGAATCGTTGTGTTGCCTCAAGGGTCATTGTTCGTATGGTTCCAGTGATCGGGAATGGTTGCTTTGTGGGGGATTGATCTCCCCCCCCCTTGCGGGGCTTCATTGGGCTCGGATGGGTACCGCAGCGCTAAGCTGCGATTTTCTCTTCTTCCACATGATCATTGGCCTCAATCGGCGGCGAGACGTCGGCCTCCAGCATGACTTCTATGTCCGCCAGCTCGTCGCATTTACGCCGGAGCTCTGCGGCGAATTCGAAGGGCTCATCGAGCCGAAGGGTGTAGGAGGCGAGGCGCCTTTCCGCCTCGGCGAGTCGATGGCGGTAGTTGTTGAGTTCACTCTCGAAATTGGAGAGAGCATGTTCAAGCCGCGCGGTTGCGCCGAGAGGTTTGACGGATATCGGCAGTTCGACTTCGGTGTGCGAGCCGGTTCGGGCGAGTGAGATTGCGTAGACGAACTCAACCTTTCGGAAGAAGGCGCCTGTAAACTTGATGTCGAAGCCGCCTATTGAGCCGATGACCGTTTCGCCAGGCAGCCGGATCTCGTCGAGAGCCTTGATTCTCTCCATCAAGGCAGCTCCGGCGAGTTTGCGCTCGCAATAATGTTGTCCCTTGACGGTCATGGCAAAGTCATCGCCGCTTGTCGGAATGCGGCTCTGGATGTCCTTCTCGATTTGGCTGATGCGGTTGGTCGAGTACGGTATTTCGCGTTCGGCATCTTTGATGTGGCGGCGAACGGCGTGCTGATCGTCGAAATGCGCAGCGCGAAGGCGATCCAGCCTGGCAATCTCGGCCTCGAGGCCTGCCTTCTGCATCAGGCGGGGGTCGCCGGAGGCGATCGCCTTTGCCATGGCGAACTGGTTCGCCTGGCCGACGTCTTCGAGGCGCCGGACGCTTGTGTCACCAGACAGCGCGGCCGCGATGAATCGCGCCTTTCGCTCGTTGTTTTGCCACATAGTGGCGTCCAGTGAGCCGAGCGTTGCGTAGGCGAAGATATCGACTTCGTCGTGCTGGTTGCCCTGACGGACAATACGACCTTCCCGTTGTTCGATCTGTGACGGAAGCCAAGGAACATCGAGGTGGTGGAGTGCCTTCAGACGAAGCTGGGCGTTCACGCCGGTGCCCATAGTGTCCGACGAGCCGAGGATAATGCGGACTTTCCCGGCGTTGAAATCGTTGAACAGCCGCTGTTTCGCCTGCGACTTTTTGAACTCCTGGATATAGGCGATCTCCTGCGGGGGAACGCCGAGGCGAATGAGTTCATTGCGGATCCAACGGTAGGCTGAGAAGCCGCGGGTCGCTTCGACCGCGATGGTTCCGAGATCTGAGAAGATCAGCTGGCCAGCGCCGGGCTTGTCGTAGGCGTCGCCGTTCTTCTGGCGATACATCGCGGTGCTGGTTTCCTTCCAGATACGGAAGGCGTTAGCGACGAGGTCGTTGAGCTTGTTCCCCTCTTCATTTCCAATGAGAGGGTCGACGAGGCGAAGATCAATTGCGGCGTGCCGGCCATCGGTGATGACGGACAGTAGGATGTCATCACCGGGCCGGGGCGGCCGATCGCGAGCCTCGATCGCCTTGATGCGAGCGTCGAGCGCCTTCTGGTATTCCTTGAACGCCGAAGTTGGTTCGGCGGTGATGATCTTTCTCTTGCCGCCGGCGATCGCGGGCATTTTGACATAGTCGCGAAGATCGTCGGGCAGGACGACGTCCGCGAACGACCGGAACATCGCGATCAGTTCCGGGACATTGACAAACTGAGCGAAGCGGGTCACCGGCCGGTATTTGCCGGATGGCTGGAGTTCGAGCTCTGTCGAGGTGTCGCCGAAGTTCGACGCCCACGCATCGAATTCGTGCAGCTGCCGTTCGTGTAAGGCGCGGCTGTCCATCAGGCGCTGGATGGAGAACATTTCGCCGAGCGTGTTGGTGATCGGCGTTCCTGATGCCAGCACCAGGGCGCGGCCCGGATTTTTGATCTCGATGAAGCGAGACTTCACATAGAGATCCCAGGCGCGCTGGGAGCCGTTGGGATCGACGCCGCGCAGCGACGTCATGTTCGTGGCGAAGGACAGTTTGCGGAACTCCTGCGCCTCGTCGACGATAATCTGATCGATGCCGATCTCCGAGATCGTGAGGAGATCATCTTTGCGCGTCGTGAGCGCTTGAAGCCGCTCGCGGTGTCCTTCTTTCATGCGCTCGATGCGCTTTCGGGAAAGGCGATCGTCGCGGTCGATATTGGACAGGAGATCCTCGTATGCGGCGAGGTCGTCTTGGATCATCTGCTCTTCGAAGGACGCCGGAACCGCGATGAAACGGAATGCGGAATGCGTGATGATGATCGCGTCCCAGTTTGCGGTTGCGGCTCGCGATAGGAAGCGATGCCGCTTCTCCATCACGAAGTTCGTTTCGTCGGCGACCAGAATACGAGCGTTCGGATAGAGAGCGAGGAACTCGCGCGCCGCCTGTGCCAGGCAGTGGCCGGGCACCACGAGCATGGCCTTGTTTATCAGGCCGAGGCGCCGTTGCTCCATGATCGCGGCCGCGATCGACAATGTCTTGCCCGCACCGACTGCGTGGGCGATGTAGGTCGCGCCGGCGGAGATGATGCGCCAGATGACGCGCTTTTGGTGCCCGAAGAGCGAGAAGGCGCCAGAGGCGCCGGGGAGCTGAAGGTGGCTTCCGTCAAAATGCCGGGGGACGATGTTATTGTACGTGTCATTGTAGACACGTGCGAGACGGTCCGTCCGATCGGGATCGGTCCAGATCCAGGCCTGGAAGGCCGTCTTGATCTTTCCGAGCTTGTCTTTTGCTGCTTCGGTCTCGACCGTATTGAGAACCCGGCGCTCCTTTCCGTCTTCGAAGACAGTGTCGAAGATCTGAGGGATCGAGGAATTGAGGGCGTCTGAAAGGAGTTCGCCGGCATGCCGGCGATGGGTGCCCCACTCGCTTGTGCCCGATGCGCCATATTTGAGCTGACTTGCATGGACGGTCCATGTTGCAAGCTCAGGGACGTGGACGACGCTGATGCTGGCGTCCATCGTTTCCCGGACGAAGTCCTTGATGACCTTTGCCGGGATCCAGGGTGCGCCCAATCGAGCAGTGATGTCGGAAGGCCTGAGGTCGGCAGGCTGGACTAGTTTGAGTGCTTCGACGTTGCGAACGAATTCCGGGTCGCCGGCGGCATCGACTTCGGCCGCGGCCAGCTTTGAGCGCACTGCGCCGGAAAGATAGGCGTCTGACGTGTGCCAGGAACGGTCTTGAGGATCGCGAAAGATGGTGTTGCCGAGCTCGTCGATGAGTTCGGCCTGGTCCTTGTTGAGGAGCTCGCTGATTCGATCGAGATCCACATGCCCGCACTCGTTCAGCACCACGGCGAGTGCGTCGGCCACCGAGGTGATCTCGGGTGCCGGCGGCGGCGCGATGACGCGCTCTGTGAAGATCGGACCGGGCTTGGCGGTGTTGGTCTCGAGGTCGTAGATCTCGATCGAGGCGACTAGCCAGCAATCGGGATCGTCGAGGAATGGCGAGAGGTTGGGGCGTCGATGCGTCTCATGGACCTCACCGGTGGCGTCGTCTTCGGTCGTGGAGACCTTGGTCAGGTTGATCGGTCCGTAGGTCTCGACAAAGTCGGTCCACGTAGCGAGTAGCTCGTCCTGGGCGGAAGCCCATGGCTGGTTGGTTTCCTGCAGGGTGAGGATTTCGCGAACTGCGTCGCGGATTGGGATGAGCTTGGTGATGATCTGCGCGTGCTTGGCGAAGATTCCTTCGTCCGATCGCCCCTTTTTGATGGCGATCTCGACCGGCCGGCCGTCGACGATTTGCATCAGGTTGGAACGCTCGTCGACGAAGTAGCTGCCTTCTCGGATCGGAGATCCGTTGTCCTGTACGGCCCGCTCGATAGCGGCTTCCGCGGCGAATGCGGCCGGATCAATAGGCTCCGGCGTGCCGGTGTAGATGCCTTGAGGCAGGGCCTTGATGGCCCCGGCAAGCGCGGTCTCCAGATGAGCGCCGGCGGCCGGTCGGCAGGTATATGTTTCGCCGAATGGACCTGAGGTGAGATCATGTGTGCCAAGCACGAGCTCGGGATGATCGACGAACCAGCGGTTCACCCTGATGGCATTTTGATCGTCCGTTGCCGGTACGGCCTCGGCGAGGTCGACCCAGCTATTGTCGGTGGGCTGATCTCCCAGGACACGCTTGCGGAAGAACAGGAGGTCGACGACAACGTCGGTACCGGCATCGGCGCGGAAGCTGCGTTCGGGCAACCGTATGGCGCCGATCAGGTCAGCGGTCGAGGCGAAGTGCCGACGGGCGCGGTCGTCGGACTTGTCGAGGGTGCCGCTCGACGTGACGAAGGCTGCGAGGCCTCCCGGCTTCAGCCTCGAGATCGCCTTGGCAATGAAGAAGTCGTGGAGGCGGAATGCCTCGGCGCGGAAGTCTGGATCGGTCCGGACGACGCGATCCGAGAACGGCGGGTTTCCGATCGCCAGATCGAAGTGTACGGGCAGGTCTACGCGCGTGAAGTCCTTGTTGATGATCTGAGCGTGGGGTTGGAGCAGCCGCGCAATGCGAGCAGTCACGGGATCGAGTTCGATGCCCGTCATCCAAGATGAGGGGCGCAGGCTCCGGGGCATCATCGCGGCGAACAGGCCGGTGCCGACGCCGGGCTCGAGCACGCGGCCGCCGCGGAAGCCGATGCGGGTAAGGCCATCCCAGATGGCCCGCACGATGAACTCGGGGGTGAAGTGGGCGTATTGGGTGCAACGCGCCAGCGAGGCGTATTCTTCGGCGCTGAGCATCTGCTCAAGATCACCGCCGAGGTTTTCCCATCCTTTCCGGAACTGGCTCTCACCCGGGCGGCGGAAGATGTTGTTGGCGAGATCGGATGAGCCGAAGCCCGTAAAGCGGATCAGCTTCGACTGTTCTTCGCCCGTTGCCGGGCGCTGGTCGGCTTCGATTTCGGCAGCCAGGCGAACGGCGGCGATGTTGTCCCCGGCTCGATCGCGCCAGGTCTTGGCCAGGTGTCGGTGGCCTTGAAGCTGGAAGTTTCCATACGAGCAGCATGCGGCAGTGATGGCGGTCGCCGATGCTGCCGCCGGCGACGGTCCCGGGCTCGATTGAACAGCAAGGCCGGTGCTTGAAGTGTCATGCGGGTGTTTGGCGCCATCGGTGGCCGGAGCGACGTAGCTGAAGAGATCGAGCGTGAAAGAATCCCGGTAGGCCATCGAAAATTTCCTTGTGGCGAAGGCGTGCGTCGTCGAGCCGGCCCTGGGTGGGCCGGTTGGGTTGGGTTCGTTGCTGGGCGAGGGATCGAGCGCGGTGCGGTGCGCGGCCTAGAAAAGCGAAACCCGGCCGAGGGCCGGGTTTGTTGCCTTAGGATCCGATCTGGGAGCCCAGGGTCGTTTCAGTCTTCGGCGATCTCTTTGAGGACGACGCCGTCTTCCTGGGCGTATTCGACGATGAGGTTGAGCGCCCAATCTCGGGCGCTGCTGGCGAGATCGCCGTCGCTGGACCATTTTCCGTAGACTCGTTCGCACGCGTCATGCGCCCAGACGGGCAAGTCAGGGTGATTTTCGTAGATCTCTCTTGCATCGGAGAGAACTCTCTCGACATCGATGCTCTCAAGCGGAAAGGCGCCCATGGCGGTGTAGGCCTCTCTGGCGATGTGCCAGGCGTCATCCTTCGACCATGTCTTCCTGAAGAAGCGCCAGGCGAGCAGGGCTCGATCGGCATGATCGCCGATTGCTCGGATCAAATTATCCAGGAGTGCCGGACGAGACGGCAAGACTATGAGCTTACCGATGTCCATCGGTGGATCCTTTCATTCGTTGGGGATGAACAAGGCCGTCATGGATACCTCATCGAGGTTCTCCGCCGCTCCGTCAGGGACCGGCGGGAGGCCGTGTGCCATTCGGCCGGGGTTGCACGATTTTGTCGGCGAGACAGGCATCAACGGTGCCGCAGGCGTCGGCCTGATTGTGCGCTTCTGGCGAAGATCCGAGCCATTTTCGTCTGGGACCATTTCTGGGGGATTGACGAGCTTGAGTTCGAATTTCTGGAATTGTCGTTACGGTTTGGACCCATGGCGGGGGGCGCCGTCGGAACGCCGCGCCTCGCCCGCTTCGCGGGCTCGGCGGGCTTGGGATCGAGGGCGGTCTATCGCCCTCCCGAGGACAGGCTGAGAGACAGAGGTCTATGCCGTTGTGACGTTAGGCGCGTCTCTTCTCGGCACGCCTTGCCGGCTTCGCCGCCGCGGCGGGCTTAGGACGTCCGAATTATGAGGAACGACAATGAAGACTGTTTCGAATTTGAAGAAGCGATATTGAGCGATGCTTTTGCATCTTGTCTGCGCCTCGCCTCCTTCGTCGGCTCGGCGGGATGGATGAAGTCTCGGCTGGGTCGAAAACGATTGGGATTGTAGATTCCCGCGAGAGGTCTAGGAGCAGCCGAGGTTCGTTTTTTCTGCGCGCAGGCGTTGCAGCGCATCGCAGATCGTTGGTGATATCGTGGAAGTTCGCGAGATCTCTTTCAGTGGGGGGCGCGCTTGGTTCTTCGGCGCTCTTTGCTGTTGGTCCTCGCTTGCAGCGGCATCGCGATCGTGATGCCCGTCTTGAGGTTGAGATAGAGCCCTTGGCATCCTACCGAACCCATAACCAGCAGATCGTAGAGCATTGCGAGAGCATGCGATGCGAGAGTCCGGTTGACGAACAGCGATTGCCTCTTCAGGGCTTCCGCAAGAGAGCAGGAGGGTGAATTGTCCTCCTCGATTCCTTCCTCAAGGAGATGGGGAAAGACCTCGAAGAAATGCAAAAGCGGAGGATTGTCGGAATGGCGTTTCTGTTGGCCATCGCCGAACTGCCCGAGCACGGCCTGCCCGGTGAAATCCGTATTGCCGAGATCGAGCCAATAGCCGAGATGGTTGCTGCGGCCTCGGGGGCGAGAAGAGGCGATTGCCTTGTAGATCTCTTGGCGCGCTTTGATCGTGTCGACACATGAGATGACGAGATCGCCGTCTAGACGGGAGTTCGAGTCGACGGCTTGGGGGTGCGAGACCCAGTTGAAGCCGTAGGCCATATTGATGCGTTCGACGAGCACGTCTGCCTTGTTCCGTCCGATATCGCAGGGAAAGAAGGGCTGGCGGCCGATGTTGGCTGTTGTGACGATGTCATTGTCGTAGATGTCAACCTTGATTGAGCGGTCGCCGATCTCCTTTAGGGCGACTTCGATCGCGGCAAGGCCGGAGACCATTTGGGCGCCGTTGCCACCGCAGCCAATGACGGTGACGGAGAGCGGCCAGCGAATGTCGCCTTGGCGATAGTGGCGCGAGCTGGTCATACGGGCTGTCTGTCGCGTTGTGCCGGGATGCTGCCAATGTCGAAAATGATCTTGTTGGCGCAGATCCGGGCGGCGGAGGTGAATGTAGCGACGTCGCGCGACAGCGATCCGTAGACGGCACACAGTCGGGTGTGATGCTGGTCGTCAGCGTTGTCTGTCGAGCTCCAGAAGGCTCTTGCCGCGCCGTGGCTGTGGATGTCGACGACGATGTGCTCGCAATCGTCTAGAACCGGCGGACGGTACTCGAGGTGTGACGGTGATGCTGAGATTTCGTTGGCCCGTTCCAGCCGGAACTCGCGAGATCCTTGGTGCCAGATGATGAACACGCCGGCTTCGTTGGGCAGAGCTTCTCTGAAGATCTCGACGGCCTGGTCCAGAAGTTCGGCCGGAATCCGGCCGCATCGCATGGACAGCATCGGTCTAACGGCCCCGTAGGGCGCCGGGATCGGGCAGGAGACGATCGGGAGGGTCGCGGCGATCCAGGGCCTGGTGACACCCATGAACACTCCGTTGCAACCGATGATCAGGGCTTCTCGGGCGCGGGAGGAGAAGAACTCCTCGATGTCGGAGGACGTACCTTGATAGGGCTGGGTGAGGACCGGCATCGCCTTGGCGAGCGCAGCCGCGGTTGGATCGGTGAATGGGTGGTTCGCGGTCATTCTCAGGGCTTCCAGAGATGGTTGGCGACGGTATTGACGCAGGTTCGGAGTGAGCTTGCTTGGTTGTATGGCGCTCTCAGGCAACGGTGACGGTGTCGCCCGCCTTGGAGAGCGGCGGCTTCTAGTTCATCGCTTCGAGTCCTGAGCGAGATACTTGCCGAGGGTGATGTTGATCGGGGCAAGGGTTTTGATCGGGAACGCGTTTGCCTTCTCGGCGACGAGCTCGTCCATCAGAGCGATGAGACCTGCGGGGTGGAGAGATTGTTTGGTGTCATCGAAATTCGGGTGGGTCGACCAAGAGTCGAAGAGCATCCGGTCGCACTTCTCCTGGACCTCGAGATCTTGGGGGTTGGGCAACTTGACCGTGCCGATGCACAGTTTGCCGTTCTGGTAGAGGTTTAGGAACGGAGCGTGGAAAAGCTCGGTTTCAGGGGTTGGGCGTTTGCTGTCGTTCAGGGCGAAGACCGAGAATGAATCCCGCTTTGCGATGTGAAGGAGTGGTGGGTATGCCATCATATGGCTTCCCTTGCGGCTAAGAACGCTGAGCTTGCGGCCTTGGATGGCCGCGTTCGCGAGATCAACGTGCAGGGCTGCCTTGCGGGCTGGCGTCCACCAGATGGTCGCGTCCTCGTTCACGGCGACAATGTTTTCTGGGAGCAGCGAGAGAGCCCGGCGGGGAACGAGTGCGCCGAAGGTGCGGCGAACCTGATCCTGCGAGATCGGCGTTCCAGCGCCGATAACGGGACCAGCCTCGGACAGGGAAACGGGGTGCGTTGTGGCGTAGGCAGAGGAGCCGCCCGCTCCTTGCTCGTAGATTAGGATCGCCCGCTTCAGGATGTAGCTGGCGGTGGTGTCAAAGACGGCTGTCTTTGAATGTCGGACCGAATTCGTCATCGCACATATCCATGAATGACTGCGCGTCGGCGAGAAGCGCCGACGACTTGTCGAGGTAGGAGAGCCAGGTGGTGATGTCGCCGGGAGTGTTCATCCTGGCGGCGCTGCAGGCGTCGACGACGCCGCATTGCATGGCGTGGTTCATCACGTCATCGACGGCATTGAGCAGATCCGGAACGCGAGGAAAGAACCAAATCGGCGGTTCCAACGCGGCGTCGGCGTATCCCGGATTGATCTCGCATAGCTCCTCGAAATCGATCCGCGCCCATGGCCACTGAGCGTTGTTGAAGTCGATGGTGGTTTGGTCGAGGGCCTCAGCGGCTGCGCGCAATTTTGGGGGCATGACGGTGAAGTCGCGCTTATCGGTAACGTGCGCCCATGCCGGAATTGCGTTTTTGTATTCCGACGGCATTGGAGGAAGATCGTCGGGATCCTCCCCGCAGCCATCCACGAGGTATTCGCGCGCGCCCTCGTCGGTTTCTTCGCCGCCGTAGTTGACGCCGCAGATGTACTCGACGAGATCGTCGGCAAAGCCGATAGGAACGACGTTCTTTAGAGCAGCGGCAGTGATCGAATAGACCTGCTGCTTGAGATTGTAGCTGAGATTGCGACGGCTGAACCAAGCCGGCGAGATGAGTTCCATCGTGTTCGTCGTGATGATGGCTGATAGGTTGTCGGCCTGAAAGAAGATTACGGCCTCAAGGCTGTCAGGAAGGCCGGCACGATTCGGCAATCGGGTATGGACTGCCTTCTGGAAGGCGGCCGCGATATGAAGTGCCGCCTCATGAGAAGTGACTTCCGTTGGCTCGCGCAGGTCGAGTTCGCCCAGCATGTCGAGCGCTTGGGCGGCGAGGAGATGGCCTTTTGTGAGAGGCTGTGAGGAGATGAAGGCAGGGATCTCTCTCGCGAGCGTCACGGGCCCGTTGGCGACCGTTACAGGATCGGCGGCAGGGCGAGACCCTGTGGCGCCGGCTGAGTGCGGGTTCCGGAGTCGGGCTTGGCGACCTGCGATATTGCCTCGCTGAGTTCGCGGTGCCGGGCGGGCGGTTTTGGCAGGACGAGTTCCGCTGTCTCCGCGGTCGGGAGTTGGAGCCATTGTCGGAGTGATTTCTTCTGTCCGGACTTGACGACTTTTGTGAGCGCAGCGTTCACGCTGCGCCCTTGGTGCCGACCGTGCGGCGGTACTCGTAGACGTAGGTCTGGTCCTTCGGGCCGACCTCGACCAGTTCGGCGGTAGCGACGGCCGGATAAAGAATCGCGTGATAGTTTCGCAGGGCATTCTGGTCACCCTGCAGGTGATCAGGTACGTCGAGATCACGGCCGTCGTAGCGGTAGACGGGTTTGAGGGTCTTCACTTCCATCGGAAAATGCCTTGTTGGGGGGTGGTAGGCGTCAGCGACGACTGGTGGTCGGTCAGTAGAGGCTCAGCTCAACTTCCTCGGCTTCGGGTACCGGCACTTCGCGGGTGGCTGGGGAGGGCTCATCCTCCTCGACTTCGATGTCGAGAGCCGAAGGCGTGGCTTTCCTGTCCGCCTTGGTGGGCTGGACGGGTTGCTTGCTCTTGGAGGCCGCGGCTTTTTCGGCGGCCTTCTTGCGGGAGGCTTCGAGTTCGGCTTGTTCGGTAGCCTTCTGGTCTTCGATTTGTTGGGCAAGCGTCCGGCGGGTTGCAAAGATCGAGCTCAGTGCACCGGCTTCGCCTTTGGCGAGCTCGGCGTCCAATTCCTCCGGTGTCCCGGTCAGACTGATCGGTCGGGTCAGCGTCGCTGGTGCGTCCTTCCCGACCTCGGTGTTGATTGGGGTCGGGATGATCGTCAGCGTGACGCGTCCGTTGTCGGCCGCGGAGAGTTCGATCCTCATCCGGAATTTCGTGAGGCTTGAAGCCAGGGCGGTGATCAGCATTCTTCGCTTTTCCTTGGTGCGAGCAAGATGGGTGTCGAAGGGCGCGCACTGTGTGGGTGAGGGCGTGGTCCCAATCGTTGATGCAATCGCCGGAGGGTACGGGCGCCTTCAAGGGGGAGGATTGTTTGAAACGTAATTGGTGAGCTTTCCGAGTTATTTGCTCACAGAGTCCCGGCTTGGCGGTCGGGATGTCCAGCGCGACAGTCGACGGTGTCGGGCACGTGAACGTTGCCGTCGAGCGACATCGAGGAGGGAACTCGCCGGCTCCAGTCGAAGTCGGAGATGGAGAACAGTGCTTTGACGAAATCCCCGACCTTGCCGTTTGCCATCTTGGCGAATGCCTTCGGGCCAACCTTGGCGGCGGCGCCGCATTCGATGGCGATGAGCCTGATTTCGATCTTGGTGTAGGACGATAGAAACTGGGGCGTGACCTCCCAATGATCGGCAATGTCGGCGCCGTAGAAGAGGGCGATTGACTCGACGTTGGCGAAGGACCTTGTCGCCTGGACATAGGAGGTGGCGAGAGCCGCGCGTGCCCGAAGACGGACCGCTTCGTCGAGATTGGCGACGACAGCGAGGCGCTCGTTGGATTTTGCTGCCTGGAAGTCCTTGCCCATGAACTTGTCGGCGCGGGAGGCCAGCGTGTTTTTGTCGATCTCGTTGAGATCGCCCTGGAAGGCGGCCGTCAAGATGACGGCGTCAGCCTTGTCGGGCTCGCCCATGACGGAGTGGGCGGTTGCGGTGCGCCAGGTGTCTTCACGGGTCGGCCGGGTTTTGCGGCGGATTTGCTCGCGGAGCTTGGCGAGATCGTCGTCCGTGTTGTCGGCAGGGGCCCGGTCGGGGTTCGTTTCGAGGGAGGCTGGGGAGACGGATTGGACCTCGGCGTTCTGTGCGGGAGCGGCCTGAAGTTTGGACGCTTCTGAGTCCTGCGTTTGTTCGCCTTTGGCTTCGACTTCTTCGTCTTTTTGTTTCGGACCGGTGCTGATGGAGGATGGGGTGGCGTAGGCCTGCTTGGTGGCAGGCCGGGGAGGGGCACCTTCAGCGCTTGCTTTGGCCGCGGCCGCGGCCGCGGCTGCTTCGGTGGCCTTCTTGTCTTCCTCGGCCTCGGCCTCGGCCTTGGCCTTGGCCTTGGCTTCGATGAGGAGCTGATGCTGCTGGGTCTTGGTCTCGTAGCAGGAAGGGTTTGTGCAAAGCCCGTCGTCGACGCAGGTCTCGAAAAGCGCTCGCTGGGAGGCGGAGTTGAAGGGACAGGTCTGACATTCGCTGCGGTCAAATTTCGCCTCAGCAAGCGAATGGGTGAGGCGGCCGAGCAATTCCCGGGTTTGGGTGACGGTCAGTGTACGGTCGACGATCGTCGTGAGCGCCCTGTTCTGCTTGTCGAACGGGACTGCGGCCAGAAGCTCGGCGTGACCGAGCATGATACGGCGCTCGTCGAGCGCATCCTTGACGTCCGGCGAGAGCTTTGTAAGAGCCATACGGCGCTCGAACTTGCTTCTCGGCCAGCCGAGCCGCCGAGCTGCCTCGGCCCGATTGCCGACGAGCATGTCGAGGAGCCGCTTGGCCGCGTCAGCTTGCTCTGTCTCGGACGGGTCGTCGCGCTGCTCGTTTTCTTCGATGGCGACAAGCAGGGCCTGTTCGTCCGTGAGATCGCGGAGAGTGACCGCGATCTCAGCGTCTGGGCCCCATGCCGCGACCGCCGCGCGATGCCGGCGCTCGCCGGCGACGATCTCATAGTCCTCGGTATTCGGCTTGGGCCGGACTACGATCTTCTGGATGATGCCGTTGGCACGGATGGACGCGGTCAGCTCTGAGTGCGCTTCGGGGGAGAAATAGCGACGTGGGTTGAGGCCGCGGACCATCTTGGACAGAGGGAGGACTATTTCGGTGAAAGGCGGGTGCATCGGACCTTCCTTTTTCTGGGGGTGGTTTGGCGAGGGAATTTGATGAAATTCAGCCAAGATGGATCGCGGAATAGGCATTCCCGACAATAGACATAAGAATGCCGCCGATAGAGACCGACGGCGTTATCGTGCAGGGATGGTATTGCGCGCGCTGGTGCGTCGAGTTTTTCTTTATAGAGTGCTGGGCGTTGTCCTGTCGCGAGCGGCAGCCTGCGCGGGGACCCCGATCGACGTCATCTGCTGCGCCTCGCCTCCTTCGTCGGCTCGGCGGGACGGCGCCTAATAACGCGGTTCAAGGG
>BFBZ01001035.1_pt1 | contig 20332 bp, 21 predicted proteins | sample 1888401 | NCBI WGS metagenome assembly BFBZ01 (sample SAMD00112614, study PRJDB3348) | symbiont metagenome | host: Chara braunii | reverse complement strand
TCTTTGATAATGCCACTGACAGTGAATCGCTCCTGTGCATTAGCAACATTCCATGAAAAAGTGAAGAAGAAACAAAACAGGGTAAGTATTCTTTTGGTTACAGCAGTCATAGGGCTAAATTATTGTGTTACCCGCGTAGCAATGAACAGCTCGTCAAGTTTGAACATAATTTAACAAACGGGGAAAGCGTACCTGTAACCTTCGGAGCTATTATGGTTTTTCTCCGGCCATTTCCATTACGATGGCCCATTCGGCATCAGTAACAGGTTGAACCGATAAACGCCCCAAACGCACGAGCGCCATATTGGCCAAACGTTTGTCGGCCTTGATTTGTACGAGGGTTACCGGTTTTTTCAGTTTTTTGTGCGGTTTGAAGTCTACCGCTACCCATGCTTCTTCTGTAGTGGTGGGATCCTGGTAGGCTTCTTTTATTACTTTGGCAATACCTACGATCTCGGTGCCTTCATTACTGTGGTACCAAAAGACCAGGTCGCCTTTCTTCATCGTGCGCAGGTGATTGCGTGCGGCATAATTGCGTACGCCATCCCAAAATGTTTGTCCGTCTTTGACAAACTGCTCCCAACTGTATTTGAAGGGTTCTGATTTGATCAGCCAGTAGTTCATACAATAAAAATAAATAAAATTACCATCCACTAGCCAGCACATCAGCCAGGTGTAATACTTGTAAACCTGCGTTTTTGTGTTTGTTGCAACCATCGATGTGCATGAGACAGCTCATATCAGTACTGATGAGGTATTCCGCGCCGGTAGCAGCGGCATTGGTGATCTTCTGGTCGCCCATGGCTATGCTGATGGGTTCGAACTTAACAGCGAAAGTGCCCCCGAAACCGCAGCAGGTTTCCACATCATTCATCTCCACCAGTTCCAGCCCTTTTACTTTGCTCAGCAATTGCCGGGGCTCCTGCTTGAGCTTGCATTCGCGCAGTGCCGCGCAACTGTCGTGGTAAGTGGCTTTGCCATGAAAGCTGGCGCCCAGGTCATCTACCTGCAACACATTCACCAGGAAATCGGATAATTCAAAAGCGCGGTTGCCGATCTTTTTTGCGCGCGAAGACTGGGATGTATTTTCAAACAGTTTTTCGTAATAGTTCCGCACGAACCCAATACAACTGGCGCTGGGCGCTACAATATAATCGGCACTTTCAAAATCTTTCAGGAATTTGCTGCATACTTCTTTGGCTTCACCCCAAAAACCGGCGTTGAAAGCAGGCTGGCCGCAACAGGTCTGGTTATCGTTGTAACGCACTTTGCATCCTGCTTTCTCCAATACCTTCACCATATTAAAAGCTACCTGTGGGTAAAGCTGGTCAATAAAACAGGGTACAAAGATTTGAACGTTCATGCGTTTATTTTAGTTTGCGGTTAAGGGCAATCATCTTCAATGCGGTAACCGCCGCTTCTTCRCCTTTRTGGCCGTGCTTKCCACCGATGCGTTCCTTAGCTTGTTCTTCATTATCTACGGTGAGTATACCAAAGATAACAGGCGCGTCGAGCATGAGGTTTAGTTCCAGCACACCATCGGTCACCGCCTTGCATACATAATCGAAATGCGGCGTATCGCCCCTGATCACTGCGCCGAGTGTGATGTAAGCGTCGGGAGGTGTTGCCGCATACGCGTAATGGTTCTTAACAGCGAAAGGAATTTCAAAAGCGCCGGGCACGATAAGGGTTTTACAATCGATGCCATGAGCTTTGAGAATTTTCTTTGCACCGGCCTCCAGTTTATTTACGATGGGGGCGTTCCATTCTGTTTTAACAATAACAACAAAGGCATCCTTGATGGAGGGGATGCCTTTGTTCAATGTGGTATTTCCTGGTGTAGCCATTATTTTACACTGAAATCGTTTTTATCAATACTCAGGCGATAGATGTATTTATCGGCCTGGAAACCTTTATCGGTACGGGGAAATTTATCTTTCAATTCTTTGTACAGTTCCAGCGCTTCTTTTGTTTTACCGGTGGTTTCAGACAGCAGCGCTGCGCGAAACAGGTATTCTGCTGAATTGCTTTCATCGGTCTCAAAAGTGGAAGCTGCTTTTTTGTACGACTCGATGGCTTCGTCTTTCTTGTTCAGTTCTGCATAAGCATCACCCAGGCAGCCATAAGCCATGAGCTGGATCTGTTTGGCACCGGTAGAAAAATCTTTCAGGTACTTTACAGCGTTATTGAAATCGCCCAAACGCAGGTAGCTTACGCCGGCATAATAATGCGCCAGGTTAGCCGCTTTGGTACCACTGAAATTATTGATCACATATAATGCGCCTTTGTATTGGCCATCGCCGTTCAGCGCCAGGTTCAGCGAGTCTTTGGCGAAATAGTCCTGGGCTTTGAACAGCGCTTCAGATGCTTTCTCTTCTTTGGGTTTAACGATGTATTGTTGGTAAACATACCATCCGCCGCCAATGATAATGATGGCTGCTACTGCAATCATCACCGGCTTTTGGATGCGTTGCCAGGTGCTTTGCAGACGTACCAGTGATTCGTGGTGTTCAGAACTCAATTCGTGTTCGTGCTTATCGCTCATGGAAAAATTGATTTGTAATTAAGATAGAGTTAGTCAACAATAAATTCATACTGCTGGTCAATGTACACGTCTTTCAGTACTTCGCTTTCATCGGGCCAGGGGCTTTCTTCGGCGAATTTAACAGAGGCATCCACCACTGCACCGATGCGGGTATCGATCGCATTCAGTTCTTCTTCAGAAGCGTATTTATTAGACAGGATGGTGGTTTTCACTTTCGTAATGGGGTCCTGATCTTTGTATTCATCTACTTCYTCCTTGGAACGRTATTTCTGCGGATCGGAAATAGAATGCCCTTTATAACGGTAGGTTTTCAGTTCCAGCAGGGTAGGACCATCTCCCTGGCGRGCCCTTTTCACGGCACGGGCAACGGCTTCGTGCACGTTTTCAGGRGTCATACCATCTACCATATCAGCAGGCATTTCGTAAGCGTCGGCCAGTTTATAAATATCTATTACGTTGCTGGTACGTTCTACAGAAGTACCCATGGCATAGTTGTTATTCTCGCAAATGAAGATCACCGGCAGTTTCCACAGCATGGCCAGGTTAAAGGTCTCGTGCAGGATACCCTGGCGGGCRGCGCCATCGCCAAAGAAGCAAAGCGCWACRTTATTGGTGCCTTTGTATTTTTCAGCAAAAGCCAGTCCMGCGCCTGTTCCGATCTGTGCACCTACAATACCGTGGCCGCCAAAGAAACGATGCTCCAGGCTGAAGAAGTGCATACTGCCGCCCTTTCCTTTGGCGCAGCCTGTGGCTTTACCGTAGAGCTCTGCCATACAGGCATTGGGCGCTACGCCTTTGGCCAGGGCCAGACCGTGGTCGCGGTAAGCGGTAATGAACGGATCGTCCTGCTGCGTAGCGGTCATGCAACCGGCGGCAATGGCTTCCTGCCCWACATARGCATGGAAAAAGCCGCGGATCTTACCGGCCATTTTATACATTTCTTCCGCTTTCAGTTCAAACTGGCGGATCAGTTGCATCARCTCATACCAGTACAGGTAGGTTTCTTTGGAGAATTTTGTAGCCACTATACGAAATTTTGAGGGGCAAATATAAGGAAGTTAGGGGTTCAATCATCTTTAGCTTTCCTGCATAAAGGGATAGCCGTAAYTCACCGGCGGATTAAAAGTTTCTTTAATGGTTCTGGCGCTCAGCCAACGGTAGAGGTTCAGCATGCTGCCGGCCTTGTCGTTCGTACCGGAGGCGCGCGCGCCGCCAAAAGGCTGCTGGCCTACCACGGCRCCGGTRGGCTTRTCGTTGATGTAGAAATTACCGGCGGCATKGCGCAGCTTGTTGGTGGCCAGTTCCACGGCAGCCCTGTCCTGCGAAARGATCGAGCCGGTGAGTGCATAGGGCGAAGTACTGTCCACCAGGTCGAGGGCCGCTTCGAATTCGTCGGCATCGTAAGTATAGATGGTCAGTACGGGCCCGAATATCTCTTCACACAAAGAAGCATATTTGGGGTCGGTGGTTTCAATAACAGTAGGTTCTATAAAATAACCGTGTTTTTTATCGTATTTACCGCCCACCAGTATCTTGGCCTTCTTGTCTTTCTTAGCATTATCAATATACCGGGCGATATTGTTGAAAGCTTTCTCATYGATCACCGCATTGATGAAGTTGCTGAAATCTTCTACCGATCCCATTTTCATGCTTTGAATGGCGGCCACCAGTTTGGTCTTCACCTGTTCAGCGATGTTGCTGGGCAAATAAGCRCGGGAAGCAGCAGAACATTTCTGCCCCTGGAATTCAAAAGCGCCCCTGGCCAGTGCTGTTACCACTGCATCTACATCGGCGCTCTTATGTGCGATCACAAAATCCTTACCGCCGGTTTCGCCAACGATGCGCGGATACGTGCGGTATTTGGGAATGTTTTCACCGATGGTCTTCCACATGGAATTGAAAACACCGGTAGAGCCCGTGAAATGAACACCGGCAAAGTCGCGGTGACTGAAACATACTTTACCCAAAGTAGGACCGTCTACATAGATCAGGTTGATCACGCCGTCGGGCAGGCCGGCTTCTTTGAGGATGCGCATAAAGATCTGCGCAGAATAGATTTGTGTATTGGCAGGCTTCCATACTACCACGTTGCCGCACATGGCTGCAGAAGTGGGGAGGTTACCACCGATGGCGGTGAAGTTGAAAGGTGTTACGGCGAGTACGAATCCTTCCAGTGGGCGCCATTCGAGGCGGTTGTGCATACCCGGACCGGAAATAGGTTGTTGCTTATATATCTCGCTCAGGAAATGTACGTTGAAACGTAAGAAGTCGATCAGCTCACAGGCGCTGTCGATCTCGGCCTGGTAAGCGTTCTTGCTCTGSCCSAGCATGGTGCAGGCATTCATCTGGTAGCGGTACTTGGTAGCCAAAAGATCGGCTGCTTTTAAAAAGATATGCGCCCTGTTTTCCCAGCTCATGGCAGCCCAGTCTTCCTTGGCTTTCAGCGCGGCGTCGATGGCTTGCTTCACATGTTTTTCTTCACCCATGTGAAAATGGCCCAGGGTATGGGCTATCTCATGCGGCGGGKGGATGGCTATTTTCTTTCCTGTTTTTATTGCTTTACCGCCGATATACATGGGGATATCCAGTTCTTTTTTCTTCAGGTCGGCGAGGGCCTTTTTCAAAGCGTTCTTTTCATTGCTGCCCGGGGCATAAGACAGTACGGGCTCATTGACAGGCATGGGGTAAGAGAAATAACCAAGACTCATGTTAGGTATTTTATAGTTTTAGCGATGGCAAAGTTACGAATTCGGACAGGCTCAAAAAAGCTCGATTTTATGCCGGGCTTCGTAGTTGAAAGGGATGGTGGTATAGATACCTGCTTTGCCTACACGGGTASTTCCTTTTACATTCACCAGTACTTCTTTRTTGAAAAGAAAAGTAAGGGCGTTTTTGAAAACAGTCTTCATGTCTACCATGATCYTGGAAGGAAGGGTGAATTCTGAAAGACGGCTGATATGCATTAACGTGTCGAGCTGGTATTTTCCCAGGTAACGGTTATCAATATAAACGTCGCAATCTACTTTTTGCAGGTTAACGCCAAAATGATTGGGGTTGTAGTACACCAGGTCCATCGTAAGGGCTGTCTGGTCATAACCCACGCTCTCCACTTTCACATTTTTGATATCCCGATAATCAAARGCCTGGGGTTTTGCGCAAGCRAATAAGCAACTGATGGCTACCAGGAAAACAAAGGGGCGTAACTTTTTCAAAACACCGGTTTTGCAGCAAACTTATGGCAAGTCACTCAAAATGAAATCTTAAGTTACWACCTGTCATCCTCCGTGAACAACAGCTACGATATCACTCCAGTGACCTTTATTTTTCAACCCMTCGAAGCAGATGGCTCTGTATTCCTGCACTTCCACATAAATGACCGTCTTAACTGTTTTTTCAAAAAGACCGGATTGTTAATGCCACTGGTAACCCATCACTAAAAAGTTTCGTAACCCTGTCAACTGTGAAGAGAATGTGGAATAGAGTAGGATGTGCCTCTTTTACCTTTATGCGCTAAAGCCATTGGAATTTGTTTGTGGGAAGTGGTATGTCGTAGCCCCAAACTTGGTAACGACATACCACTTCCCACAATTTTAAATAACTGATTATTAGATAGTTATTATACGAATGATGTTTTTTAGTATGGTTTAGGATTTTTTATATGAATACTAATATGTTCGTAGATGGTGGGAGTGAAAATGACTAAACAACGTTTTGACTATGTTTAATACATAAATTAATGTTTAATATGAGTAAGTTAGAAATGGATAATGATGATTTTAATGATTCTTCCTTACCCCCCCGATGGTATCTTGTTTATTTATTTGTTGTATCGGCTTGCGGGGTTGCTTATATTGGGGATTTGCTTTTGTCTTTGATTCGTTTTTTATGCCATTGCAGTAATAATTGAAACCATTAGATATAATTAGCACAAGTATTCCAGCTATTAATCCCCCTTTTATAGCTATACAAACTGCTTTATTTGTCGTTTCTTTTTCAGTCTTTTTCTTTCTTTCAGGTTCTTTTAGTTCCCACTCTTTGTATTTTACATGGCCACCCAAACGGTTGGCTGTTTCACCTTTATCGGTTAGTCGATCCTTTGGGAATGCGCTATCTACACTCGTTATGTATTCTTGTTCGAGTAGGAAATTCCTGATAGGTAAATATCCTTTTGAAATAACATCTTCGTAAAGCCTATTTATCGTGTCTGAATCAAATTTTTGTGCATTGTCCCTCAATAAGTTATCAAATACTGATGGTATATAAACTACTGTATTGTTGGGGAATCTTTTCAGTAATAAGTCAGCTACCAATAACTCATCATCAGTCATTTTGGACTTTTGTTAGTTAAGTTAATATATTTACCCTGAAAATATTAGCGTTTAGCTATCTTTTGTGGTGTCGAAAACTGGTAATTTTCAAACACAAGCCATTAAAAGTAGTGATAACGCTCACGCTACGGCGTGGGCTTATTCTATTTGGCTTGTGGGTATACCAGTACCTCGACACCGATAGTTATTAAGTCCCACGCTATTTTTATTTACCTGCCTGATAGGGACATAGGGTAATAATGTTCCAAAATGAATAATCACAACGAAGATGAATTACCTCTTATAAAAGTAGATTCATTAAAGAGAATTTTCAAAACAGAAAAATATATGACAAGCCTATTGGGCATGGGATGTTTTTCTGTTATCGGGGTGATTATATTATTAATCAATAGGTCTAAAATAGATGGATCATTTTCTACGATTGTCGTGCTATATACTGGTGGATGTTTAATATGTTTTCTCTTTTTTTTAGTAATACCATTAGTATCGTTTATAATACTTCCATTTATATCTAGCTTATTACATTTTGTCAGTTATATAGTATATGGACTAAGTGAAATAATAATAAAAACAGTAGAAGAATATTATAAGATAAATATTAACGAATCAAACGAGTAACATTTTTAAAACCATATTAGTTATGACCATAAAAACAACAAGAAAGAAACTCATTATCTATTCTGTATTAGCCTTATTATTATTGTCAAATCCTTCATTGAATAGATTCAAAGAATATGCAGGTATCAGAAGTGTTTATGATCCTATTCCTAAAAGGAAATATGTAGCCTTCCGTGTTTTTGAAGCCTTATTATTTTTGTAGCCTTCCGTGTTTTTAGGACAGTTAAGAATTAGACTCGAAAGAGTAATTTTAAACTGTCAAATATGAAAAAACAAAGATTTAGCGAGACACAGATTTCATCGATCCTGAAGCAGTATGAAGGGGGGCGAGAACCGATGGAAATATGCCGTGAATATGGCATCAGTAAAGCGACACTTTACAATTGGCGAAAGAAGTATGCCGGGATGGACTCGGGTCATATCCGGGAGTTGAAGGCGTTGCAGGAAGAAAACCGTCGCCTTAAGCAGATGTATGCGGAACTGATGCTGGATCATCAGGTGGCTAAACACATCATCGAAAAAAAGTTATAAAGCCCTGCCACAAAAAGGAGCTGGCTGAGCAGATTGTATCGGAGTTATCGGTCAGTGTGGGCAGGGCATGTAGGGTGATCGAGTTACAGCGGTCGTTATGGTATTACCGAAGCAGTAAGGATGATAGTGTCATTATTGAGCGGCTAAGTTCACTGGCACAGCAGTTTCCTACCCGAGGGTTCGATAAGTATTATGCGATCATTCGTAATGAAGGGCTAAAATGGGCAAGGAGCAGGGTACTACGTGTTTATCGTGAGATGAAGCTATGCCGGAGAAGAAAGTACAAAAGAAGACTGCCATCGCGCATAAAAGAGCCATTGCAGAAGCAATCACTTCCTAATTATAGCTATAGCATGGACTTTATGAGTGATAGCCTGGTAAGCGGCAGGAAACTGCGGATACTGAAAGTGGTGGATGATTGTACACGCGAATCGCTGGCCGTATGGTGTGACTATTCCATTCCGGGAGAAAAAGTAACTGAGATACTGAATGACATTATTGAGCAAAGGGGAAAACCCAAGCAGATCCGGGTGGATAATGGGCCGGAATTCACCAGCAAAGCATTTACACAATGGTGTGATAAAAGTTCCATTACCATTAAGTATATCCAGCCGGGAAGGCCTATGCAAAACGGATACATTGAGCGGCTGAACAGAACTTACAGAGAAGACGTTCTGGACGCTTACCTGCTTGAATCGCTCGAAGATGCCAGGATACTCAGCGATGAATGGCAATACAAATACAACCACCTGCTACCTCATGATTCTCTCAATGACAGAACACCTGTCATGACCAGAGAAAGCCTGCTGGCAGCACATCATATAAAACATATGATTGAACCCGAACCCATTGACATGAATCAGCTGCAGAACACACAATCATATGTTTTACCTGATGAAACAACAAAAAGTCTAAATTAGTGATGTCCTAAAAATAATAAGGCTTCAACTTGACACAAACCTCCCCATCTAATTAATTTCCAGTCATTTATTTTCTCTACATGGTGCATAAATTAGGTTTATGCACCATGTATATTTCAATATCGACATACAAAATGGAAAATCCCACCAAAACCGCGAAAAGCGACCAATTTTCAATAGTGGAAAACTCTAATGTGTGTTTGACAAACATGGAGGTATTAGCTATTGGTGCGAGAGAAATTGAAAAAGCCAACACGCACACTTATATGTCTGATTTGGGAGTTTTCAATGTTATTTTTCGTCTGATGAAGTCAAAGGGGATCATTACATTGAATGATACTGTTCAGGCTTTTCAAGACCTTAAAAAGACTGCGAAAACTGAGGAATGGGCAAATTCAGGATACTACGATGTACCTGTTGAAAGGATATGCCGGATTTTTGAAGAGATGAGTCGCAATGGTATGATCACTATGTATGAAAATGGTAAACTATCGCCATCTCTTTCAGGATTTTATTTTAACCTAACGTACTTTGAAATTGAAGTATAGGTGTATCTCACCATTGATTTTGTCATCTGCATTATCAGTAATTATTTCAAAATAATAGCTGTCAAATGTCTCTGGGTATATTTCTCCAAAATCAAGTATGGCATTATTTTTCAGTTCAATGACTATTTCTTTAAATTTTTCATCTTTTGGATCAGTGATTTTGGTAGTTCTTTTTAGAGTTATCTCAGGATGCCTGTATGTGTAGAACATAGCATAAGTAATATTTGAGTTAATGAACTCACAATCGTGAATTATAATCGCTTTAGTTCCCTTTGGGAGGCTTCCAAAATGAGTTCTCTTTTTATCAGATAGAACCACACGCTGCATCGTGTCAGGCTGTATTTTAGTATTCAAAGCCCTCTTCATTAACTCATCAAAACTCAGATTTAACGAATCCTCATTTTCAGAACCGTTATTGGGTGGCTTTTTATCTTTACTCATGTCGCTAAATTATTGCTTTTCTGTATTAGGTCGCCATATTTAAGCCTGGTTCCTTCAATGCTGCGTATGGTAAAGATCAAGCGTTCGCTGTCCTTGATCTTCCGGGTATTGTACCTGTAAGCACATTCTTCGCAATACCGCTGGAGGTGCTTGGGGCTGACTTGGTGGTAGGTGCCGTATAGTGTACGCTTAAGGATGGAAAAGAAGCCCTCAACGGTATTAGTAGTATATGGACCGCTGACATATTCCCCAATAGAGTGGTTGATGATGATATGCTCTCTATACTCTTCCTGCAAAGTAATGTAAGTAGCGGCAGCATCACTGACCACGACTGATTCTTTAGTGATATGATCATAGATAACAGGACGCAGTGTTTCACTACGTACGTCTGATACCACTTTCATAACAGCAACCCCGCTGTTTTCAATCAAACCTAGCACCGGAGTCTTTTTAACTTCCCTCTCTCCATTAAAGAGTTCCATCCTTTTTTTCTTGCTCTTGTTCTTTTCCTTGCCCCCACAAAATGTTTCATCAACCTGGACAACTCCCGATAATACCGCATGCTCCTTGGGCTTGATCGTTTCCCTGATCCTGTGGAGCATGAACCATGCTGTTTTCTGGGTAATGGACAGATCCCGGCTGAGCTGCAAGGAACTAATGCCCTTTTTGTGGGCAGTAACCAGGTACATAGCCGCAAACCAAGTGCTTAAGGGTATCTTGGAGTTTTCAAAAATGGTTCCTACGGTCACAGAGAAGTTCTTCCTGCAATCCGGGTTACTGCACCTGTACTTCTTGCCACCGTGAAGTACATAAGGCTTCCTGGAACCGCAATGGGGACAAACCGGACTGCCATTCCATCGCTGCTGTATCAGGTACTCCCTGCAAACATACTCGTCTGAAAACCGGGATAATAACTCCTTAAGGTTAGAAAAGGGTAGCATATAAAACGTATTACAATGTATTACATAATAGACAAAAAAATAATCAGCCTTCCTTCCTCACTTTGATGTGTTTTTCGAGCTCCAGGCGCACATAATCACTGAGCTTCCGGCTGTCTTTATCAGCCAGCTTTTGCAGTTCAACTTTTGTGTCCTCACTAACTCTAACGATGATCGTAACTGATTTCTTGCTTTTGTCCATAGGATAAAGATAAACGTATTACTTTGTAATACAAATATTTTCTTCTTGTTTTTTAAAAAATATTGTTTCTGTTCTGTTATTGAGATCCATCAGCAAAAGCAATAAAAAAAGAAGTAATAAGTTATTGCTATTTTTAATTTTTTCTTAACTATGTAGCCAATTGGTTTAGATAATCACGATAGAAAATAAAAACTTGACTATAATTAACCTATAGCTTAATTTTGTTGTGAAAAGAAAATTTAATGTCATTCTTAAATCGGAGGATTATGAATCCTCACTGAAAAGAAGAATTTGTATTGACATAGATACGGCAGATCAAATTAGACCCTATTTGTTAGATGAGAATCCTGATGAGTATAATGTACCCTTAAAAAAGGGCAGGTAGTTAAGAATGAATTTTTCATCCTAAATTACCGAATATGACAAAGAAAACCAGGCGCAAGTTCAGCGCCGAATTTAAAGCGAAAGTAGTGTTGGAAGCGTTAAAAGAGCGCGTAACGATTGAAGAGCTGGCTCGTAAGCACGAGCTTCACCCCACGCAGATAGCCACTTGGAAAAGGGAAGCGATGGCCAATATGTCGAGTGTGTTTGTATCTGGCAAGTCCGATGCAGTCAGTGACAACGAGCGTCAGATAGAGCAATTATATGCCCGTATTGGCCAATTACAGGTAGAGAATGATTTTCTAAAAAAAAGATTATGATCAAGCCTGTGTTGGAACGTAGAGGGATGGTTGATCGGGCACATGGTAGTTTAAGTGTAGCCGGCCAGTGCCGACTGTTATGCTTGCATCGCAGTGGGCTTTATTACCAGCCACGAGCGGAGCAGGAAGAGAACCTGGCCATCATGCGGCTGCTGGATGAGCAGTATTTTAAGACCCCTTTCTATGGGATACGCCGCATAACGGTATGGTTGCAGCGGCAGGGTTATCACATTAACCGCAAGCGGGTAAAACGCCTGATGGAGTTGATGGGTTGGAAGACCCTGTACCGCAGGAAGAATACCAGCAAGCCAGACAAGCAGAACCGGCTGCACCCCTACCTGCTCAAAGGTCTTCCCATAGAACGAGTCAACCAGGTATGGGCGATGGATATTACATATGTACCCATGCGAAAGGGGTTTATGTACCTGTGTGCCGTCATAGACCTGCACAGTCGTTATGTGCTGAACTGGAGCATCAGCAATACGATGAGTGCGGAGTGGTGTGCCCAGGTAGTGCGTGAAGCGCTGGATAACCATGGCAGGCCGGAGATATTTAATACAGACCAGGGGAGCCAGTTCAGCAGTACTGTATTTACCCAGCAGCTATTAGATGAGGGTATACAGATCAGCATGGATGGAAAAGGAAGGGCCATTGATAATATTTTCATTGAACGCTTGTGGCGATCCGTGAAGTATGAACATGTTTACCTGTATGTTCCCGAAGACGGTGTAAAACTCTATGAAAGCCTGCAGCAGTATTTTTCGTTTTATAACCAGGATCGTCCACATCAATCGCTGGATTATCAAACACCGGCTACCTGTTACCTGAATGCAAAAGCAGCTTGAATCATGCGGTTATCCACATATCCWCGTGGATAGCTAAAGAAAAGAAAAAAAGAAGCAAAAAAAGAAAAGAAAGSTAATAGTAGTAGTAGGTCTTTTATATCTTAGTTGAACACATTATCTGTCCTACATATAGGGTACATTATAATTAAAATACCCATTGCGGATTTTTCCCTTTCTATTGTCCCGTTTAAATCACGTATGACAGATGGGGTGAGTGTGTGATTTGATTTTACACTAAACAAGATTTGTTCAGTAGCATATTTATTGTTTTCGTATCCGATTACTGTATATGCAATACCATCAATTCCACCATCACCACCCTTCTTTTCATTAATAATCGCCTTGTTTTTTGAATACGTAAGTATTGCCCATTTTTCAAATTCTTTCCTAGTTCTATCATCCTTTTTATGTGCTAATGCTTCTGCACTTGCAAAATCTTTTGGGGCACCGTTTAATTTAATATTATCTAATGCAGATTTTCCAAAATGTTCCTCCAATCTTTTAAGTATTAACGAGATGCTTTGATAAGTGATGTCAATACCTATCCATCCTCTATTTAATCGTTCGGCAACCGCAACAGAAGTACCACAGCCACAATAAGCGTCTAAAATTACATCACCTTCATTACTGCTTGCCTTAATAATCCTTTCTAAAAGAGCTTCTGGTTTTTGAGTTGGGTAACCTAAATACTCCTTTCCACGAGGGGCTATTGCCATTTGCCACCAATCCTCGGGGACTTTGCCTCTTTCATGTATTTTATGGTCGGCTTCAACAAATCCAGACCCAATTAATCCCTTTTTATAATTTTCTTTAGTTTTCTTACTATGTTCAACCCTTACCTCATCTCTATTGAATATCCAGGTGTTACTTTTATTATACCAAAAAATAACATCGTGTTTTCTCATAAACTGTCTCATGCCGGGTGATCCGGGGCCAGTATAACACCAAATAATTTCATTTCTAAAATCCCCACCTCTTGTACAGAATATTCCATCTAAAACCAATTTTAGATAATGGCTGGCGGTTGGGTCACAGTGTAAATAAAAACTTCCAGTTGGTTTAAGAACACGATAAATTTCAGCAATACGCAATGTCATACTTACAAGATAAGCAAGCAAACTGCCTCGCCCCAAAACCCCTTCAATACCTTGTATTAATGCAATACTCTGTTTTGTAAAAACATTATTGTAATTATCCAATATCTCCTTATATCCCTGGTCAGCATGAATATCCCATTCCCAAGTATCAACGAAAGCTTGTGCTTGGGCTTTATCTTCTTTGCCGATATTGTTGTAAATCTGATTATAATTTCTTTTGGAATTGAACGGCGGGTCTATGTAACAGAGATCAATGCTTTCGTCTTTAATATACTTGCGTAAAACCTCCAAATTATCGCCATAGTAAAGGTGATTTGGGGTACTCTTACCTAAGCGGCTGTTGGCTGTTGGCTGTTGGCTGTTGGCTGTTGGCTGTTGGCTGTTGGCTGTTGGCTGTTGGCTGTTGGCTGTTGGCTGTTGGCTGTTTCATATAATGAAAACTACGTAAGGTATACAATTATTGCAATATAGTAATAACTAACCTAATATTTTCTTTAGTGAAGAACAATATGTTCAGCTTTTTTAAAATGCATTTGTAGCTTGAAAGGTTTATGTTGTACGGGATCTACATAAGGTGGTTTCATCGGTATTACACTGAATTTCACATCCTTTGTATTGATTTTTATACCAAGGTTCTTAAAAGGGTACCGAAGGCTCATTTCAAATAAAACTCCGTCTGCACCCGAGCCTTTAAGAAGTATTCTGTCCACTCTTTCTGAGCATTCAAAAGATGTAATAAGAATTACAGCATTGCCTGTAATGAAGTATAAGGGAACAGCCCTTCCATATTCTGCTCCATAAGATGTGATAATTGATTTTTTCATGCCAATAGATTTGATACTAAGTACGGGAAATTCTATGGCAATTAATAAGGCAGAATATCGAAATTTTTAGCCGCTGGCTGGGGCTAAAGAGCAACCAAACGAGAGAATAGAATAAATTGCCAGCCAAAGATTTTAGGGAAGTGGAAACGGGCTGACATTTTGCCGAGGAAGCAGAGTAGGAGATAAAGATGCCTTATTGCTAAGACCCTTGGAAATGGCTTATGTCAAGTGGTATATAATTACCCCAAACTTTTGCTATTTCAGTACTAAAGAAGTTAGAAAAATGGGGTAAATAACATGTTTTTTCTGAAACTCAATTTTTTAGTAAACAAATAATCTATTCAAATAATTTAAAATCAATTAATTGTAGTTATTTAATTAGAGTTAATAGTGCAGCTATTTTAGTCGTAAAAGGTATCTATTATAGATTATAACACCATGAATGTAAATATAGGAAATAATGGGCTAATAGTCATTGAAAATCAATATTTTCCAACAATTAATTGGATAAATATTTTGTTTCTCAATAAAGATATAAAAATAGATGTATGCGAAACCTACCAAAAGATGAGTTTCCGCAACAGGTGCGTGGTTGCAGGCAGCAATGGTTTGGTGCATTTGTCGGTACCCCTGCAGAAAGGAAGGTCACAGCGCCAGCCGATGAAGGATGTGAAGATCAGTTACGCTACCGACTGGCAACTACAGCATTGGCGAACGATCGAATCCTGTTATGGACGTTCCCCTTTCTTTGAATTTTACCGCGATTGGCTGGAAGCTTTTTACAAAAAACAGCCGGTTTTTTTGGCAGACATGAACCTGGAAATACTGGAATGGGTGCGCAAACAAACGGGACTGGAAAAGTCATGGGAARTCCTCGACCGCGAAACAGACCATCCCATCGATCCGCGAGCCATTGACCTGAGGGGGTATTTCATGCCTAAAAATTTCCAGTCGCCCGAGAGATGCCCTCAACCCATTGTGTACACCCAGGTGTTTGAAGACCGTATCGGATTCCAGCCCAACTTGTCGGTCCTGGACCTGTTGTGTTGTACCGGACCCCAAGCCCGCTTGCTGCTCCAAAACAGCGATTTTTCCCCCGGAGCAAAGATTTAAAGTAGCCGAATAGATTTTCCTCTTAATTTTAGTACCCGTCCCACATATCCTACTGTGTAAGAACTGTATCTGCCCTGCTTAGTTTTGTTAATGAACTGAACCATTGAGCCGCCGATGACCAAACACCGACTGCTGCTTTTATTCGTTTGCCTGGCTTTAAARGCCTATACGCAGGACTATTCCAATAAAGGCAAGGATTTTTGGTTGGGATACGGCTATCATGTAAGCATGGCTGGTTCCAATGGGGTRCCTGTAATCACCGGCGGCACACAGGATATGGTACTATATTTTACTTCTGACAAAGACGCCAATGTAACAGTTGAGGTTCCTGCAGTAGGCTATAAGCAAACCTATTTTGTACCCAAAAACCAGATAACGGTTTCTTATACGCTTCCCAAAACAGGMAGCCAGGATTGCCGGATAGCGGATGCCGGGCTTTATAATACAGGCATTCATATCACCAGCGATGCACCCATAGTGGCCTATGCACACATTTATAATGCGAGCGTTTCGGGGGCATCTATATTGTTTCCCACCAATACCCTGGGCAAGGATTACTATTCGGTGAATTATACACAATCGTCCAATCAGTCTTATGCCAATTCTTTCTTCTTCGTTGTGGCAACGGAAGACAATACAAYGGTTGAAATAACGCCTACGGCCGCCAATAAAAATGGGAAGCCTGCCGGTYTGCCATTTACCGTTACCTTGAAACAGGGACAGATCTACAATGTCATGGGAACAACCAGCGGCAACCAGGGTACCGACCTTACCGGTTCGAGGATACGGTCCATCAGCAGTAATGGGAGCGGCGGATGTAAAAAGATCGCGGTATTTTCCGGTTCTGGTAAGATCAGTATTGGAGGATCGGGAACGGGTACGGCCGACAACCTCTTTGCGCAAGCATTTCCCGCGGTGGCCTGGGGTAAGCGTTACCTGACTGCCCCAACCGGCTCACAACCCAATAATTTCTTCCGGGTTTGTGTAACCGATCCAACTACTGTTGTTAAACTGAATGGTGTGCCCTTACCCTCATCCACCCTGATCAACGGTTTTTATTATCAATTCAAGAACAGCARCCTGCCTGGTTATAATCCGGCAGCGCCCAATCTCATCGAATCAGATAAACCCGTACTGGTAGCGCAATATTGTACCACACAAGGACAGGAGGGTAATCCCAATACCTTTCCTTATGGTGATCCTGAAATGATYTAYCTCAGCCCGGTAGAACAAACCATCAACAAGATCACTTTGTATTCGGCCACCCTCTACAAGATCTTGCAGAGTTATATCAACGTCATCATCAAAAAAGAAGGCGTCAACAGTTTTACACTTGATGGAACTTCCATGGCATCGAGTTTCCAGCCGCATCCGCAGGATCCAAACTATGCTTACGCCATCATTTCTGTAAGTTCAGGGCCGCACGCTTTGTATTCAGATACGGGCTTCAATGCTATTGCTTATGGTTTTGGATCGGCGGAAAGTTATGGGTATAATGCAGGAACCAATATCCGCGATTTTACACAAGTGGCTTCGTTCCGCAATCCTTATGGCGTGGTGGATTCAGCCGTTACCTGTGTCAATACCGCTTTCCAGTTTTCAGTGCCGTTCAATTTTCAACCAGGCAGTATTTTGTGGGATTTCTCTGCGGCGCCCAATATCAGTCCGAATGTGCCCATTGGTCCTGCCAATGCACCTGCTTACGACAGTGCGGTGGCTGCGAGCGGACAAACACTTTACTACTAYAGTACCAARCAGAATTATACATTCAGTAAGGCCAATACAGTTGCTTTGCGTGATACGATTAAAGTATACACCACATCCAACTCACCCGATGGATGCGGCAGCACCAGCCAGTTGTTTGCCATTCCCGTTAGTGTGAATCCGTTGCTGGTGGCCCAATTTACCACCACTCAAAGCGGCTGCGTAACAGACTCGGTTTATATTACCGACCAAAGCACYACMGCGAATGGCGCTGTTACCCGCTGGCTATGGARTTTTGGAGATGGTACTACYGCGGATAATTCAACTGCTTTACTGACTCCCAAAAAATACAGTACGCCGGCCAGTTATACCATCAAACTGAAAGCTGTCTCCGGCATCGGATGCAGTTCAACGGAAACGGTCAATACCGTGAACCTTTCTTCCAAACCCGTTGCCGGTTTTACCTATCCAGCCGTTACCTGTGTGAATGATAACATTACATATACYGATGCCTCTACAGTACAAACAGGAACCATTACACAATGGACCTGGGACCTCGACAATGCGGCAGGGCCTTTGACGGCAAGCACAGGAGCACAACAAACGACCAATTACCAGGCATTCGGAAAGAAAAATGTTACCCTGCAAGTAACTACCAGCACTGGCTGTAAAAGCGATCTGTTCATACCTGCAACACCTGTTACCATTCATGCGTATCCTGTACCYGGTTTTGTGATGCCCGAAATATGTTTGAAYGATGCACTGGCACAATTCACCGATACGTCWAAAGTAGCAGATGGTACYGCTGCMGGMTTTACYTATAAMTGGCAATTCAATGCAGGAACASCTCCGGTAATACCCGGACCAAACATAGCTACCAGTACGGCACAAAATCCATCGGTACGATACAATAATTATGGTTATTATAAAGTGAATCTCACGGTTACTTCCAATGGATGTACTGCTGCTATTACTCAAAACTTCACAGTGAATGGTAGTAACCCCACCGCAGATTTTTCAGTGAGCAACAGCAATGCATTGTGCAGCAACCGGCAGGTGGAGATCACCAATAATTCTTTTGTTGATTTCGGTAACCTGAGCTTTATAGAGATCTATTGGGATCAGAATGATCTTTCACAGAAAACAGTGGATTCAACACCGGTTCGATATAAAAAATACACGCATCTGTATCCTAATTTCCAGTCGCCCGCTTCGAAGAGTTTTACCATTGTACTCAAAGCTTATTCAGGCGCTACTTCTTCTACCTGCAGGAGCCAGGCTTCGCAAACGATTACACTGAATGCAAGCCCGAAAGTAAGTCTCACTACATTGCCTGGTATTTGTTATGATGCATCTGCAAGGCTCATCACACAGGCTTCATACAACAACAGCGTATCGAATGCAGCGGGGAGTCCTTCTTTCAGCGGTAATGGTATTACCAATATTGCGAGCGGACTGTTCGATCCCAAAAAGGCAGGCGTGGGTACTTATCCCATACAATACCTGGCAGTGTCTGACAAAGGTTGTCGCGACTTGGCCACACAGAACATAACCGTATGGCCTTCGCCTTTAGCTAAATGGAATGTAGGCAGTTTGCAGTGCGAGAAGAACGCGGTTTCTTTTGTTGACAGTTCATTGGCCAATTATTCCAATATACGCCAATGGAAATGGGATTTTGGTAACGGCAGCACAGCGAACAGGTCCGACAATACTTCTTTTGGCGTAACCTATACTGTTGCGCAGACTTATACCGTATCGTTACAGGTGTCAACAGACAGCGGTTGTGTGAGTACCACCAACACACAATCGGTGAAAGTAAACCCATTGCCCAAACCTGCGTTTGCATTGCCGAAAATATGTTTGCCGGATGGCAACGGACAATTCACCGATCAATCTRCCATTACCGATGGCTCGCAGGCATTGTTCAGTTATTTGTGGAATTTCGGAGATCCCTTCAACAATACGGCAGCGGTGGTAAAGAACCCATCACATCATTACAGCGCAGTGGGACCTTACCCTGTGCAACTGAAACTAACATCCAAAGACGGATGCATCGATTCATTGACGCAGATGCTGACTACGATCTACCCGCAACCGAAAGCCGCATTTATTGCCAGCCCTTCAGAAGCCTGTATGGGTGATACGATCCGTTTYACYGATAAGGGYAATGGCATCACAAGYAATGCCGTATCCTGGAACTGGACGCTTTCGGGTGGGGATGTTTCTGCATTACAAAACCCGCTGAAACGTTTTACCGATTCGGGAACATTCAACATCAGTTATTATTTCTTCAACCAGCAAGGATGTGTGAGCGACACGGCTATCCAGCAGGTAGTCGTAGATCCTTATCCGAAATTAAAACTGCCTTCGAAGATCAATGTATTGGAAGGAGGCACGGCTACGCTCAGGCCGGTATATGTATACGGAACCAACCTGCAATATTTATGGACACCGGCTACTTATCTTACGTCCAATACAGATTCGACRCCGAAGTCAACACCCAAGTCGGACATTACGTACAAGTTGGTGTTAACCGGCAAGGGAGGCTGTTCGGTATCAGATACCAGTTTCATTAAAGTGTTGTTGAGCATCGATGTGCCCAATGCGTTTTCGCCCAATGGCGATGGCATCAATGATACCTGGAAGATCCGTTACCTGGAAAGCTATCCCGGCGCTACGGTAGAAGTGTATGACCGTTACGGGCAGCTCGTTTTCAGGTCGCAGGGATATGATAAAGAATGGGATGGTATTTACAATGGACAGCCTTTGCCGGTGGCTACTTATTATTATATCATCAATCCTAAAAACGGAAGAAAAATTGTTACCGGATCGGTAACCATCATTAAATAACGCGCATGAACGGGAAAAAGCTATTTGTATTGATGAGTATGGTTTGTTGCATGGCTGCTGCCAGGGCCCAGCAAAGGCCTTATTATACGCAGTACATCATGAACAATTACATCATCAATCCTGCCGT
>BFBZ01000021.1_pt15 | contig 20332 bp, 17 predicted proteins | sample 1888401 | NCBI WGS metagenome assembly BFBZ01 (sample SAMD00112614, study PRJDB3348) | symbiont metagenome | host: Chara braunii | reverse complement strand
CGSTTGCRYGARCCGCRGMAGRCSGATCACAGTGTCGGGCGCTCGTAAAGCGTCGTCTGGATGATGCCGCCAAACTCAGTCACCTCGCAGAGAACGCGGATGTTRTCGGCCCTGAGATTAAAGGGAGGCTCCGTCAAGACCAGGCCAGATCCGAAATTGACGCGGTGATCCGGTCCGGCGGCCTTGTCCAGATTCGGGATGAAATCGGCAAATCCAGGAATATGCTCGGTGATGATCGCGTAGCGATAGTTGCAGAGCTTCGGCAGTATCTGTGCCACCTGCCGGTTATTGAGATGCTGGAGCACCTGTCTCACCAGCACGACGTCGCCCCGCGGCAAGTCGTCGGTGACCGCATCGCATACGACGAATTCGACGTCGGGATGCCTGCGCTGGTTCTCGGCGATGACGAAGTCGACGACATCGCAGCCGATATAGCGTCCGGCGCACGTCACGAGCCGGCTGCCGACGTGGAAGTCGCCGCAGCCGACGTCGACGACGGAAGGGCTGCCAAGGCCGCGTAAGCAGTCGCTCACGGCTTCGATATAAGGATTGACGACGCTGGGATCTCGACTTCCGCTTCCGGAATATGGGCCTTTCGAAAGACGACCGCCCCATAGCTTCCTTCGATATATCTCGGAGAAGATATTTCGAGGATCCTGCTCAGCCCCTAGCGTTTGAATAGCGGCAGCGTGCGGGAATACTTTTTGCATCGCTCTACGGCCGATAGACCTAACGAGCGACTCAAGTTGATAAAACTTCACAGCCGGTAGAACGCCACGATATTCGACACCTTCATATGCCGCACTATTCTAAGGGAAAACTTTCCGTTTTGCAAAGTCAGCTCGTCGACGACGGCTCCTCGTGTGTCGGTGAATTGATCGAGGTTGAGGCGGGGATTTGCCGTTCTTGTGGACCGCTAGCGCTTGATGGCGGGCAGCAACATGCTATGCAAGCGTCTTTCATGGCGGATTTCGTCCGTGCCTCGACCTGTTCCCCTATGACCGGCCTGCCGGAAGGTAAATAATGGCGTTTCTTGCAGCGGGGCACCCGCAGTCCCTGAAGGCTCGCGTGCTTCGCGCAGGGAGTTGGACGCTGTTCGGGTATGGCGCAGCGCTCGTCATGAGGTTGTTCGGGAACCTCGTTATGGCTCGTCTGCTTGCTCCCGACGCTTTCGGCATTATGGCGATAGCGACCACGATCAACGTTCTTGTTGGATTGTTCAGCGACCTGGGAATTCGACAATCGATCATCCAGAGCAGTCGAGGCCAGAACGCGGTTTTTCTTAACACGGCTTGGACAGTCCAGGTCTTGAGGGGCGTATGGATCTGGATCGCCTGCATGGCGGTCGCGGCCGGCCTGTACTTCGCACGCATGATGGGGGTGCTGCCGCCCGATAGCGTCTACAGTGATCCGTTGCTACCTGCGATCGTCGCAGTGGGATCGTTCTCATCGGTGATTCTCGGCCTTCATTCGATGAAGCTGCACCTTCTGAGCCGCAGCCTTGATCTCAGTCGGATTACTCTGATTGAGCTGATTCAGATGGTCGTAAGTTACGCCGTCGCGATTGGCATTGGCTGGCTTACTCATTCTGTCTGGTCATTCATCATCAACGGCTTGGTCGGTTCTGTTGTTTACACGGTGCTGACACATGTCTGGCTCACGGGGCATCGGGATAGGTTCTGTTGGAATCGCGACGCGCTGGCGGAAATTCTGCGGTTTGGTCGCTGGGTCTTCATCTCGTCGATCATCGGCGTGCTCGCGATGAACGGTGACAGGCTGATGCTCGGCGCGTGGATTACAGCAACGGCCTTGGGATTCTACTCGATCGCGTCTGGGCTGAGTTCCATGGTAGACGGCATTGCAGGCCGCTTCTTCTCAAATGTATCGCTGCCGGCTCTCGGAGAGATTGCTCGCGAACGGCCGCAGCTGTTCTCCAGTCGCTACTTGCAAATGCGTTGGGGAGCAGATGCTATCTATGTGGCTGCGGCAGGCTTCCTCTTTGCCACAGGCGAAAGGATCGTTTCGATTCTCTACGACCAGCGCTATCTGCCTGCAGGCGAGATGCTTCAAATCCTTTCGTTCAGCCTGCTGTTCTCGCGCTTTGCGCTCGCTCAGAATGCGTACGTGGCTTTGGGAAAGCCAAACTACATCGCAGCGCTCAACGCCGTGCGAGTGATCTCGCTCTTCACGTTGGTGCCGGCGATGTATTTCTTGTTCGATGTGAAGGGAGCGTTGATCGGCCTCGCGACATATCTGGCTCCAACTCTGCCTCTGATCTTCTGGTTCAATCGCAAGCACGGCTTGAACAACCTCGTTGTTGAGGTAGGTTCCCTTGCAATTTGGCCGTGCGGCTGGCTGGCCGGTCAGCTTGTTCTTGTGTTGCTGTCGATCGTGCGGTGATTGGAAGCGCCGAGCGGAGAAGGGCCGACATGTCGAGTACGACTGTGGTTTGCTGTGCCGAGATGACGGATCCAAATTGGACGTGGATCGCTCCGCATTTTCCGGGCACCGGACTGAAGTTTGTATTTGCTATCTGTCGACGAAGAAGGATCGACAGCTACATCAGGGCAGTGAACCTCGGTCGGGTGCTGGGAGCTCTCGATGGGGTGATGAAAGCTAAGCGGGTCAAGGCAGACGTATTGGTGACGCATGGCCCGGCTCTGGCTGCGTGGTGCGCATTGTTCGCTTGGCTGTTGAGGTCAAGATCCGTCATTCTTGCTCATAGTTTCAATTTTGCGAGTGTTCCACGAGGGCTGAAGCGGATCGTTTTCCGTATATTGTTGGCGCGGGTTGACGGGTTTGTCGTATTCTCCAACGTTGAGCGCGAGATCTATTCCGAAGCGTTCAATATCCCGATTGAGCGTTTTGATTTTGTTCATTGGGGAATGGCGACTCCAGCTACAACTCCTTCGATCATTCCTGCCGAGGATTTTGGATATGTTGCTGCAATCGGCGGAAATGCCCGCGACTATAAGACTCTGGTAGAAGCAGCCACTATCCTGCCGGACATCAAATTTGTCTTGGTTGTTAGGCCGGAAAACCTTGACGGCCTAAAGCTGCCCGGGAACGTGTTTGCTCGCGTCGATATTGGATTCGGTGAGGCGATGGAGATATTGCGGCTGGCCCGCTTTATGGTTCTTCCACTGAATCCGGGCGAGGTGCCATGCGGTCATATTACACTTGTCGCGGCTATGCACCTTGGAAAGGCAATCATTGCAACGAGCTCACCTGGAGTGTCCGATTACGTCCAAAACGAAGAGAATTCGATAAGCGTCAAGGCTGGTGCTGTTGACGAACTTGCGGACGCAATTAGGCGCCTCTGGGGTGACAATGCTTCGTGCGACCGACTCGGCGAAAGAGGTCGGTTGTTCGCGGCGGCGAATTGTACGGAAGCTGGAGTGGCCAAGCAGTTTCGGGCGTTCCTTGCGAGGCGCGGCTTGTTCGAGGAGTAGAGAGGCCGGGGGCGTCTGCGGTGCCTACCGGCCGAGTCGAAGGCGGCCTGCGATGCCGAGTGGTGGAAGTCCTAGCAGCGATCTCAAATATGGTGCCCACCGAAGGCCGTCATAATTGCAAATGACTGTCTCGGTGGCTCCTTTGATCTTGTTCGTTGGCAGAAGCTCTCTGGCATATTTGTAGGAGAGAAAATCATTGAAACGCAGAATATCTTCTCGATTGCTCTGTTCGAGCATCTGCGCATAAACCCTCCTGGCAAGTTGCGGACGAAATATGAGGCCCGACGTATCCAGTTCTCCAACTTGAAGCGAATGGATTGATGCCCCCTTTGGTGGAATGATGGTAGAGTTCCGTCGAACGCCGACTACCAGCAATTCCGGCATGTCGGCCTTTTCGATCTCTCTCGCTATCTGGCCGAGTGCATCTTTTTTATAGGCGTTGTCGTCATCCCAAAAGACAACGTAGTCGGACTGGATGCCGCTTGCGGCGAGGTGATTCAGACCTGCCAGTCGAGGGGTTGCTCCGCAATCGTTGGCTCGTGTGTTCGTTTCAAGGTAGGAAACGCGACTGTCGCGGGTCGTATATTGATATACGAGCGACCGAATGTCCGCGTTAGGTCCGTCGTGGACAACGAGCAACTGCCAACCTTCGTAAGCCTGCCGAATTGTGCGGCTCAGGTGACGGCTCAGAAGGGTCGGGCGATTAAATGTCGGGGTTATGATTGTGAAGGTTATGGGCATCTTTGGTCGCTGCCCGGCGGGGCAATTGGACGATCTGGCGTCAGCGTAGGCATTGAAGAGGGTATATACGAGAGACAGTGTGCTCTGCAAATTGCGGCGCAGTTCGCATGTTCAGTGTGGAATTCTGCCGATTTAGTCATTTGAGCAGCGTTCGAATTTCTGTTAAACATGCAGTTGGGCTATGATGGATCGTAGTCGGCTGAAGCTGCAGGGGAGCTGGGTTGCCGGTCCGCCGTTAGCCGGACCTGCGCAAGGCGTGGCCCCCCGGGGTAATTTGAGTCCGTTCTTTTTGACGTCGTGCAGAACGGCAATTGAGCTTGCTTGCGTTCTGGTATGCCTTCTTTGTCGCAAATGTAAATTGGTGTTGCGGTCGAAGCGAACAAGTTTCAATCCTCGACAGGCAGTCTATTATGGGTGTCAGTCTTTTACCCAAAGCGACAGCTGCATCTCTTCGGTACTATGCCACGAGGGTGTGGCGCGGGCCGCCGCCGACGCTCGCGGATCTTGCTAGCAGATCCATTCAGATTTGCCAGGGAGAGCGATTGCAGGCCGTCAGGCCATTCTTTCTTGAGCCGCACGCTAGTCGCATCTTGGATGGCCCATGGCACTCCGCGCAGCGAATTCGAAGTGATCTTACGGCTCAATGCGAAGTAGAGCTGCGTCCGCTGCTTTTGCACGAATTTCGCGATGCGTTCTTGGTCGACGGCTCGATGTATATTGGATCGCGAGCGCGGATCGAGCTTCGCTCCGGGCTAGAACGACGTGTCGTTACCAGGAGGTTGAGTGTGCTGCCGCTCTCTCCTCACCAGGAGTTCTCCGCAGCGACGTTGGGATCTGGAGTGGCGGGGTCAACGTGGTTTGGTCATTGGCTCGTTGACGAGTTTCCACTTCAGATGATGGCGAGCCAAATGGGTCCTATCATTTCGCATCTGAGGCCGGATCATAGAGACGAGCCGGCGTATCGGAAGCTCGCAGATGTCGAAGCGCCGAAAAGAGTCGGTACCGCGTGGGTGAAAAGGCTTCGGATCATCGACGAGTTTGCGCAGAACGCGAGCAAATTCCGGCGATACGCGGCTATCCGAAACCGACTCGTGAACGGCAGAGAAACGCAGCGGCGTGTTTTTATAAGTCGAGGGAATTGGGGAAGTCCAAGGACGATCGCCAACGAGGCGGAGATCAAGGAAAGGCTTCGGTCGGAGGGGTTCTCGATCTTGGACATTTCGATCTCTTCGTTCGAGGAGATTCGTTCCGTCCTGAGCGGAGCAAGTCTCGTCGTCAGCGTTGAAGGGTCGCACCTTACGCACGCGCTTTTCATGATGGCGCGGTACGGGAATATGATCATCTTGAATCCACCAGATCGAACGTTGACGGTCTTGGCAGATCTGGCGCCGTTTTTTGGCCTATCGGCAGCGATGTTTGTTGGCGAACCCAGAGAGGGTGGAGCTTTCGTGGTGAACGAGGAGGAGTTGCTATCGTTTATCGATGCGGCGGTGGCAGATCATGCGCGCCGGAGGCCAGAATTGACGAAGTTCTTGGAAGCCGTCGAGCGCATTCCAGTTGCGCGCATTGATTTGGCGTGATCTGAAAGGCCCCTGCAAGGGGCCGTCGTTGCCAGTTATCATGCGGGTGTTGCTGAGTGCGAGTTGCAGATGATGTGTGTGGAACAGTGAAAGCGACAAGCTCCGTTGACGACGCGGGCCCCCGCCGGCTGTTCATGGTGCTGTCGCCGCGGTCGCTACCTTATGCGCGGCTGGCGCTGCGGAGCCTGTTGCGCAATAGCGTGGAGCCGTTCACGCTGACGCTGATCACCGATGGGCCGGACGATGTGCGTCAGCTTCGGGAGGAGCTCGAGGGCTTGCGCGCGGGTCCCGCGCCGCAATTGCGGGCGATCGCGGTTCATGGCGAGGCCGATCTCGCCGATCTCGAGGCGGCGCGGTTCGGCCGCCATCCGGCGCTGCGGCGGTTCCGCCATGGCCATCCCTGCTGGCGCAAGATCACCGATCCCCTGCTGCTGAGCGACGCGGGGGAAGAGATGGTCGTGCTCGATCCCGATCTGTATTTTCCCAACCGCTTCAGCTTCGAGCCGACGGCAGCACGCGGCGTGATGCTGATGTGGCAGCGGCCGTCCTGCCTGCTGCCCGACGAGGTCGTGACATCAGCGATCACGGCCGGCGTGGCGCTGGCGCATCACACCGATATCGGCGTCGCGCAATGGCGGCAGCCGGTCGATCTGGATTGGCTGAACTGGCTGATCGCGACGCTCGAGGCGCCGACCCTGCCGCGCCACATGCATATCGARTCCATCGTCTGGGCCGCRATTGCGATGAAGATCGGCGGCGGCTATCTCGATCCCGGCCAATGGGTCTGCTGGCACCGCACGCAATATAAGCGCCTGCTGCGCCGCCTCGGCGTGTCCGGCGCGGCGGTGCTGCAGCGGGAGCGGTTCTCCGGGATCAAATGCTTTCACGCCGGCGGCGAGGCGAAATGGTGGCTGGTSGAGGCCCATCAACGCGGCCTGCTCGACCGCAACGACACCGCCACGCATCCGGCGCCGCTGYTGCCGTTCGAGGAGCTGCAGCCCTGGCAGTTCCGCATGCTGAAGGCGCGGCGGAGCTGGCTGCGGCGGCTCGGCTATTACGAGCTCATGGGCTGAGCGCGATCTCGCGGTCGATCAGGTCGAGCAGCGCCAGGCTGCGCTCGTCGAATTTGCGCGCGAACAGCTTGGGCGAGGCCCGCAGGCGCTCGGCATCGTCGATGTCCAGCGTGCGYGGATAGAGCGGATTCGGACGCTCCCAATCGGCATAGCGCAGATCGTCGCTGACGATCCGGTCGCGGAACGGCGAGTTCGACAGCAGGCTCTGGAAGAACGATTCGTCGGGAATGAAGACGGTCTTRAAATAGCGGACATAAGCGGGGTTCTGCCGCACGAAGCTGTCGACATAGGCGACGCAGTCSCTGGTCAGGCACCACCACATCGAGCCRCCATGCGGCCGAAAGCCGAGCGGAAAGCGCCGGCGCCATTTGATCTGRATRTGCCGGCTGCGGAACGACAATGTCCAATAGAGCACGCGGTTGAGGGCGTTGTGCTCGCCCTGCGCCGCGGTCCAGCGATTGGGCGCGTCGGCGGCAAAGGATTCGATGAACTCGGCGTTCGGATGCGCATCGAGCCGGGCGCGGATCTCGTCCTGCGATTTGATCGGATAGTCCTGGCCGGACAGCAGGAAGGCGCGGTCGAACGCCAAGGTCCTCGTGATCGCCTCGCGCATGCAGCTCAAGGTCGCCGCGACGATGCCGAACCGGCCCCAATAGCAGCGGTGGCGCTCGGYGCASAGAAACACCTGGCTGGGCAGCCGCTCGGACAGCGCCCGGAGCTCCTGATAGACCTCGACCGCCGCCCGCTTGTCGACATGAACCACGAAGACATTGCGATCGTCGCGCAGGCGCTCGATCAGCCGGATGACCTGATGCGGCGCCTTGTGGCACAGGATGAAGAAGGCGAGCCGGGTYGCGCCGCCCGGCCGCGTCAATGCGGTGGCGTCACCCTGCAGGTCGGGACGGCCGGTCATTGCCAGACCCTCAGTCGAAGCCGGGCGCGGTCACGCCAGCGCCCGATCAAGCAGATCGATGGTCTGTTGGATCTCGCTCAGATCAAAGCAATAGCCGCCGACCTGCTGCCCSCGCATGCCCACGACCATGGCCGACCTGATCCCGAKGCAYGCGSTCCATTGCCGTTGATTGGCCGAAAACCGGTCCGGMGGCTGCAGCACCAACAGGCCGCTGCTGGACGGCAKGGMRTAGACACAATGTGCAATATGGCTGCCCTCGAGCGARACAACCAGACGCGCATCGACCAGCGYCTCAAGCATCGCGTCGAACGGCGTCGTCGCCGTGTCGAGAACGACGAAGCCGCTGCGCGTRAGACCGTCGATGATCTCGGCTTCGTTCTCGATCCAGCGCCGCGCTCCGTCCTGGCCGCGCTTCAGGTAGACCAATGTGCGACGGCCCTTGTGCGGAAARCGCGCTCCGACCACCGCGCGGAGGCGTTCGTAGCGCTCGCGCCGCAGGCGGTTGTGATGATAGTCGCTGAAGATCGTCAGATGCCTGATCCGCGCCCGGAACGTCGGCGCGCAGCTCTGGTTGAACAGCGCCTTGTAGTGCTCGACATGAAGCCCGGTCGGCCCCGGCAGGCACAGCGGAGGCAGACCGAGATCGTCGGCCAGCAGGTGCAGCGTGCAATCGTCACGCAGCCAATGTCCGAAATATTTCACGCCGTAATAGGACGAGACGAGGGCTSCCTGCTCGATCTCGACGGGCTCGGCCTGCCCATCATATTTCAGCTCACGCACGAAGAAGCGCATCGTGCCGGAATAGACCGAGCCGTCGACCAGGGCGACGTCCTTCAGATGATAGGCAATGGTSGGCGCATGGACACCGCTCGATCGCGTCGCAGTCTCGAGCTCCTGCGCGAGCGTCGATTCCGCGGGCGCGCCGGTGATCCGCTCGATCTGGCCATCGAGACAGAGCAATGGAGGGAAACTCGCCTGCTCTTCGGGAGCAATGATCTCGCGCCGATAGGCTGCGGCTTCCAACGTACCAGGACCGGCAAACAGACGCTTCGCATGACGCCGATACTTCAGTAATTGCAGGCTTGCGTTCGATATCATCTAACTAGACATTTGGAAGGCTGGCGAAACGGAGTAATCGCTGAACAATAGCAAGCGATGCTTGTCCAAGGCGAGATGTTTCAACTCCGCGGCACAGCTTTCTCAATTGCGGCACCATAGCGCCCCGAGTTCAAGCTGTGACTTGAGAGCCACTGTCGCGCAGGAACTGTATCCTCCAGCCAGGCTGCGACAAAAGCACCCATGGTGACCGGCAGTTGAATTCGGTTCCACGCGTCCTCCGAGCTTGCCGAGAGCGCTTGGTAGAGCGCGGGATCGTCCAAGACTTTGACAATCGCCGCGGCCAATTGGTTCACGTCTCCTGCCCGGAAGATCACCGCACTCTCGCCGTCGGTCAGCGCGTTGCGAAACATCGGATGATCCGAAGCGACGATCGGCGTGCGGGCGGACAGCGCTTCGTAGATCGTCAGCGGCAGCCCTTCCGGATAATCGTGCCGCGACGGTATGACGACGAGATCGGCCTCCCGCATCAGCTGCGGAACGTCCTCATTGGCGACGACGCCCAGGAAGGTGACGGCGTCCTCGATCGCCAATGCGCGGGCCCGCGCGGCCATGCTGCCGTCGGCATCGCGCCCCGCCAGCGTCAGCGACACCGGATAGCCCTGGCCGCGAAGTCTGGCCGTTGCAGCCAGGAGATCGCCGACACCCTTCGCCTGCGACAGGCTGCCGACATAGAACACCTTGCGGGGACCGTCACCCGTCAGGTTGCGCGACGGATAATCGGTCGGCCGATGTGCCGGGGGCCAGTCCCACGGCACGATCTTGTCGGCCCGCACACCGATGCCCGCCAGCGACAGGCAGGCGCTGATGCCATGATTGCCGACCCACTCGATCAGCGGATCATTGAGCTGACGGGCCAGCAGGCGATGGCGGATGGCCGCGCGCAGACCGCCCGCGTTGAAGGAATCTGCCAGCGGCACGATCGTTCGGATCCGGTTCCGCCTGGCCCATCGCAGCACCGGCGCCAGCGGCGAATTGATCGACAGGCGGTTCGGCTCGGTCCTGGCGACGAATGGCAGCAGCGCGGCCGGATCGAAGCCCGGACGCAAGCCCGCGCCGACGGCACGAACGCCATTGGCCAGGACCGCATCGTAAGGGGTGTCGCTGACGGCGCAAATCACCGCGACCTGCTCGAGCCTCCTGGCCAGAGATCCGACGAAATCCACGGAATGACGCTGCGCGTAATAGGTTTCCTTGCCGCCCGCCGACAGGCGCTCGAACGCCTCCCGATAATCTCCGGCATATTGAACGATTGTGAATCGCAAGCTCATGCGTCCATATCTGCCAGGATCTCGGTCCCCATGCTCGATCATCGATGCCCGCGCGGCAGCTGTCCACTGCTGCCGGCGACAGTCTCCGTCACGCGCATCGTCGTCGKKAGCGCGGGAACCTGTTACGTCGCATCAGCCGGTTTGGGAAGAACGCGCTTCGCTCGCGCCGGCTTCGAACAGCCGTTTGAGCTGCTGCGCCGAGGTCTCGATCTGGTGCTGCGCGCGGACGCGGGCGTAGGCGGCTCGTCCCATGGACTGGAGCTCTGCCGGGGCGCTGTCGAGGCAGCGGCGTATCGCCGCAGCGAGCGCTTCAGCATCGCCGGCCGGAACAAGCCAGCCGTGCTCCTGGTCCCTGACAAGCTCGGGAATCCCGGCGACATAGGTCGAGATGACCGGACGGCGCAGCGCCATCGCCTCCATGATCACGACCGGCAGCCCCTCCGCGAAGCTCGGGAGCACCAGCGCGCGMCCGCGCAGAAGGTGKGAMCGCACCTCCSCCGCGGTGGCCCAGCCGGTGATGCGGATGYGRTCGGCRAGCCYGTGCTYGTCGATCAGYGCRGCGATGTCCYGGCGGAGYTCGCCGTCGCCCACGAGCGTCAGCGTGAAGTCGACATTCGCCTCGGCCAGCCGCCGWGCGGCCTCGATCAGGATCAGCTGTCCTTTCTGCTCGCASAGCCGSCCCACACAGACCAGRKYCCGGCTGYCGTCRAYRTCGGAGYGCGTCTCGAAGTCGGTCTGCTCCAGGCCGCAGCGGACCAYCTGGATCTTCCCCCAATGCGCGTGCTCGACCAGGCGCAGCAATTGGCTGCGGCCGAATGAGCTGATCGCGACGACAAAGGCGGCGTGGCGAATCTTCGCCGCAAGCCCCAACAGCGGTACCTTGTCGAACTCCTCGGGCCCATGCACCGTGAAGCTGAAGGGCGGGCCGCCAAGCGCTTGCACCAGCATCGCCACCTCCGCGGAGTTGGTGCCGAAATGGGCATGAACATGCGCGACGCCGGCCTGGCGCAGCCAGCGCAGGATCAGGCAGGCCTCGGCCAGATACATCAGATGATAGGGCAGCGACCGTTCGGCACGCCGCGCCATGCGCAATGCGAGCAGCAACGCCCACGCGAAGGCGCGCGGCCGCGTGACCGCCGCGAAGGCCGTGGCCAACGCGATCGAGACGGCGCCCTCCTGCAGGACGTAACGTGTCCTCGCGCGCTCGGCGAGATCCGCCTCATCGACCAGGTCATTGTCCCAGCCGCGAATGGAGATTCGCGTGACCTCCAGGCCCTCGCGCTCCAGGGCGAGGATTTCACGGCGAATGAAGCTGTGGCTGACCTTCGGATATTGGTTCACCAGATAGGCGATGCGCATGTCACTTGTACTCGATCAGCCGCCCGTGACGGCCCAGGAGCCGGTTGCGAAAGAACAGGAGCTGCCCCCAGGCTTCGGGAAAGCGCGATAGCTGCTCGAAGAAGGCAAGTTGCAAGCGGGTGCGCCAGCGGCCTGACATTCTGCGGCTGCGACGAAGAACCTGCGCAGGGTAGATCAGMAGCACGAGCAGCGCCAAGGGACCGGCCAGCAGGAGTCCGGCCAGGATGGCTGACGGAATCAGAATCGCCCAGAGCAAGGCTCTGCGCGATTCCCAAACCCAGTGCCGCTCGTCGGTTCTGCCGTGCAAATGAGCGCCCTGGGCAAACSCGTAGCCGCTRCGGGCCTGCCGTCGCCACCATTGCGAGAAGTGATGCATGGCCGCGTCGTGCAGCGTCATGTCATGATCAAGGCGCCAGATCTTCCAACCCCCGGCGCGCAGCCGGACACARAGCTCGGGCTCCTCGCCGGCAATCAGATCGTCCCGATAGCCGCCCGCGGCCTCCAGCGCGTCGACCCGCATCATGACGTCGCCGCCGCAGGCTTTGGCCTCGCCCACTGGCGTATCCCATTCGCGGTCGCAGATCAGATTGTAGATCGAACGCTCCGGAAAGCGCTCGCGGCGGCGGCCGAAGGTGGCGCAGACCTGCGGATGTTCGACGAGATAGGTGATCGCGATGGCCGGCCAGTCTTGCTGCAGCTCGCAGTCGCCATCGACGAACTGAACGAGATCGATCTCGGGCGCAAGCTGGCGCAATCGCCGCATCCCGGCATTGCGGGCGCGCGCTGCCGTGAACGGCAGGCTCATGTCGAGCGCGACGACGTCGATGCCGGCCTGCTCGGCCCAGGCCACGGAGCCGTCCGTCGAGCCCGAATCGACATAGACGATCCGGGCGGCGCCATTGATGGAGGTCAGGCAGCGTTTCAGCCGCTCACCTTCATTGCGGCCGATCGCGACGACGCCGAACGTGCGAGGGGCTGGGTCAGTCATCTGCGGTGGACTGCGTTCGGCGCGGCTTGATGATGGCGGGCACGCCGACGGCGATCGAGTCGTCCGGGACGTCGGTGATCACGACGGCATTGGCGCCGATGACGACGTTGTTGCCGATGCGAATGGGCCCCAGCAGCTTGGCGCCMGCGCCGATGTCGACGTTGTCGCCGATCACAGGCGCGAYTTTCTCCTCGACGCGGCGGAGGCCGATGGTGACGCCGTTCCTGATCCGGCAATTGTCGCCGATGCGCGTGTAGCCGCTGACAATGATGCCGCCGAAATGATCGATCACGAAGTTGCGGCCGATCTCGGCTTCGCAAGGCAGCTCGATGCCGGTGATGATCTGGATCAGCTTGAAGCACATCTTGTAGAGCGCTGAGAAGAATTTGCGCAGCAGGGCAGGACGGACCCGGTAGCGCCACCGGCCGAATCGATAGACCAGCATCGCCCAGAATCCTTGGGCGCCCCAATCGTGGTCATAGGCCTGCAGGTCGTGTCTGATATTGTCGAACATGCAAGGATCGTCTCTGCGCGCCTACCGCGTCGGTCTCGTCGCCCAGCCGGTCGGACCGAGCAGGGAAAAAGCAAGCTTCAGTTTCTGCAGCTGAGCATGTCGTGGACGATCCTTGCGGGGACGTACGAGATCCTTGAGAAGGTCYAGCCCGGCCCCGCAGCAGGTCAGAGCGAGGGAGGCGAGCAATCCTGTCAGCCCATGGTGCTTGCGGAAATACAACATTTCGCTTTCGACCTGCAGTCGCGCAATCTGCCGTCCTGCGGCGGTCAGCCGGTCATCCGCCTTTGCGCTCTCGCCGCCGATATGAACGACCGTCGCATCACCGAAATAGGTGACCTGCCAACCCGCTTGCCGGATCCGGCGGCAGTGRTCGACCTCCTCATAATAGACGAAAAACCGCGGATCGAAGAGGCCGACCTGGTCGATAGCCGATTTTCGTATCAGATAGAAGCAGCCTGGGACCCAGTCGCAGGCGCGCGTCCCGGCATGATCCCAACTCATATCGTCGATCATCTGCACGGTCGGGAAGAGCCGTCCCAGTCCATTCTCTGCGACAAAGACATTCAGCGGCGTCGGGAAGTAACGGCAGGAGGGCTGCAGCGTCCCGCTCTCGCCAACGAGGCGAACGCCGAGGACGCCGCACCGGGGATGTCCGTCCATGTAAGCGAACGTCTTCGTCAGCGTGTCCTCGGCAACGAAGGCATCCGTATTGAGCAGCAGGACGTAGCGTCCGCGGATGCGCGGCAGGGCCTGATTGTTGGCGCGTCCGAAGCCGACATTGCTCGCATTGGCGATCAGCTCGACGTCCGGATATCGGCTCCGAAGCAGCGTCACCGAATTGTCTCGCGAGGCATTGTCGATGACGATGGTCTGCATCGTGAGCGACTGTCGCGCGGCAAACAGCGCGGCAAAGACGCGCTCCAACAGATGTTCAGTGTTGTAATTGACCAGAACGACGCTGACGTCGCAAATGTCGGAAATCGGCAACGTCGCTTCGCTCGCAATTGAATTGGTGTTCGAGACGGCGTTCACGGTTCACGCCCGCCCTGAGATTGTTTGCTCTGGTTGACGCCGAAAGCCGTGGAACCGGCGTCGACATCCCTGGTGATGACCGCATTGGCCCCGATCCGGGCATGCGAGCCAATGCTCACGGGACCCAGGATCTTGGCCCCGGCACCGATGTCGACATGATCGCCGATCCTCGGCAGCCCGCGGCCGTCTTCCACCGAGCCAACCGTAACCTGCTGAAACAATAAACAGTTTACGCCGATCTGGGCGCCCGGATGGATCACGATGCCATTTGGATGGGGGATCAGGAGGCCGCCGCCAATATTGCAATTGAGAGGGATGTCGGCCCCGGTGACGACGCTCCAGAAGCGGTGGCGAAGAACCAGACACTTGCAGAAGATCGCTGCGAGCAGCCCGCCGCGCGCCTGCCAATATTGATATCTGCGCAGCGCGAGCAGCAACTTCCGGCCAGGATCCCAGAATCTCTGCGGCCGCTCGCGTGACCAGTCGGCAATGGCGGATCTGTCATGGCCGCTCAAGTGATCCCAGCTCCTATGCTCGATCATGCTGCGATCGGCGGAAGCCGCATCATGATCCTATCCCTTTGCTTGAGCATGAGGTTTTGGAGAACCGGTTTCCACTTTTCCGGATCATGCTCTAAGAACAGCGATCTGGCTTAGCGGCTGGTCGTCGTCCCGACAAGCCGTGATCGGGCTCGACAGGCCGATTGCGGCGAGCGCGGCCGGTGCCGTGATTTTCGCGTGGGATCACCCGGTCGGCTCGCGGATGTTTTTTCGGATCGAAGGATGAGTTGGGTTTTTGTTCCRTTCCAGCTGTTGTCCGTTGCACTGGCGTGGGCCGTTCTCGTGCTGTTCGTTGAAATCGTCGCCGCTCACTTCGAGAGGAAGGGGGCCGCGACGAGGGAAGGCGCGCGCCCCCGCGTCGTCGTGCTGATCCCTGCTCATAACGAGAGCCACGGCATCGTTCCGACCATCGGCGATATCCGGTCGCAGCTCGGTTCAGGCGATCGCCTGCTCGTCGTGGCGGACAATTGCAGCGACGACACCGCGGAGGTCGCGCTCGCCAGCGGTGCCGAGGTCATTCGGCGGAACGACGCGCAGCACCGCGGTAAAGGGTTTGCACTCGACTTTGGCCTTCGCAGCCTGGCCGCCGATGATCCGGAGATTGTCATCATCATCGATGCGGATTGCCGTGTCGAGGACGGGGCCATCGACACACTCGCTCGCGTCTGCAGCGCGACGCAGCGGCCGATCCAGGGCATGTATCGGATGTCGGCCCCGCCGGGCGCTGCGGTCAATCATCAGATTGCTGAGTTCGCGTGGCGCATCAAGAACGATCTGCGCCCGCGCGGTCTGCGCGCCCTCGGCCTGCCTTGTCAGCTGATGGGAAGCGGCATGGCCTTTCCGCGTYGCGCGCTTGCAAGCGTCAACATCGCATCCGGCCATCTGACCGAGGATCTCGAACTCGGGCTGTTGCTCGCCTCGGCCGGCCAGGCGCCGCTGTTCTGTCCGGCCGCGCAGGTGCGCAGCGTSTTTCCCCTCACGGCAGCGGCCGCTCGGTCGCAGCGGCAACGCTGGGAGCATGGTCATCTCGCGATCCTGATCCGGCGGCTCTGCCCGCTCATGGGCAGAGCCCTGGCTCAGCGCAATCGCGATCTGTTGGCCCTGAGCCTCGATGCGGCGGTGCCGCCCACCGTGCTTCTCGGCCTGCTCACSCTCGTCGCCACGTTGATCAACGGTGCAGSCGCCTTGCTKGGCGCGGGCGCTGCTGCATTCCTCCTTGGCGTGGCAACCATCACGATGCTCGTTGCGGCGTTGCTTTTGGCCTGGAATGCGCGTGGCCGCGACCTCATCACTGCGAGCGGCATTCGCGCGATCGGGCCTTATCTCGCCRCCAARGCCGGGATATATGCACGGGCCTTCGCCGCGGACAAAAAATGGGTCAGAACCAAGCGCGGACGCGGCCAGGAATGAGTTCTGCAAAGCAGAACCGGGTGCSCGTTGCTGAACGGAGACGTGGTCCAATTTTGGCTTTTTGAAGGCGTTGCGTGTTGTATTTTGCTTGACCGGCCGTGCTCGCTGTCGTTTGGTCCCCACGATATTTTCAACCAATAGAAAGCAGTTCCTTTGCAGGCCGGGCCTTCAGCATCACCATTCGACGGCTCCGTCTCCTCGGACGATCTGACTCGCGAAGTCTAYGGGGTYCTGGGAATCCCGATTGACGCGGTCGGGCTCGATGAGGTGGCCGATCGCATCGGCGCTGCTCTGCAGGGCGATGAGCCGTATCTCATCTCCACGCCGAATCTGAACTTCCTCGTGACCGCACAGACGGACGCGGCGTTTCGCGAGTCGCTGCTGATGAGCGATCTTTGTCCCGTCGATGGGGTGCCGATCGTCTGGATCTCGCGTCTGATCGGCATTCCGATCAAGGGGCGTGTCGCGGGATCCGATATTTTCGACCGGCTGAAGCTTGGGCCGCAGGGATCGGTGAAGGTGTTCTTGTTCGGTGGCCCGCAGGGTGTGGCGGAGACCGCCGGGCGCGTGCTGAACAGCCAGTCGAGTGCGGTGTCCTGTGTCGGATCGTTGTTTCCAGGCTTCGGCTCGGTCGACGACATGAGCAGCGACGCGATCATGGACTCCGTCAACACCTCGGGGGCTCGGTTTCTGGTCGCTTCGCTGGGCGCGCAGAAGGGACAGTCCTGGCTGCTCGCCAACCACGATCGTTTGCGGATACCCGTCCGCTCCCATCTGGGCGCTGCGATCAACTTCCAGGCCGGGCTTCTCAAGCGCGCACCTCTGTTCGTGCGCAAATCCGGCTTCGAGTGGCTGTGGCGCATCAAGGAGGAGCCGTATCTCTGGCGGCGCTATCTGCACGATGGTGGCGTTCTGATGCGCCTGATGGTGTCCCGCGTTYTGCCGCTCGCCCTGGCGCTCGTGCTGCGGAGGTTGCGGGCAAAAGACCAATCCGGCCTGACCGTATCGATGCGCCAGATCGGCGATCGCGCACATGCGATCGAGATGACCGGCCACGGCGTCGCGGAGACGGTCAAAGAGGCGGTGCCGCTGCTCCGCGCGGCGATCRGGCAMAGCAACGAGCTGACGATCGATTGTGCCCGGCTGCGGTCGATCGACGCGCGCTTTTTGGGCCTGCTCCTGATGGTGCGGAAATCGATGTTGCAGAAGGACGGCCGGCTGGTCTTCGCGAACAGCTCATGGCGAATCCGCCGCGCCTTCCGGCTGAACGGCTTCGGTTTTCTGCTGGACTCCGACGCGCGCCATGCAGTAGCGAAGGCCCGTCTCTCGCGGCGAGAGGACGACGATCAAGTCGCATCGCCGGCCAACTTTCAGGTATTTCAGTAACGTCGTTTGTTTCGGCCAGAGGGTTGTTCCATGGTCTGCGTAGGTAGCAAGCGGTATCTCGGTCGCATCGTCGCGGCCGCGCTCATCACGATGCTGGCCGGATGCGGGTCGCCTGAGAAGCGGTCGCAGGACTATTATGAACGCGGCATGGCGCTGCTCGAGAAGAACGACGATCTGAACGCACGCGTTGCGCTCTCGACCTCCCTCAAATTCAACAGCAACAGGCTGGACGCGCTCCGTGCTCTCGCCGGCATCGATGAGCGGCTCAAGGATACGGGAGCGCTGTTCCAGGTGCTTCGCCGCATCGTCGAGCTTGATCCGAAAGATTTCGACGCYCGGCTCCGTTTGGCCAAGATCTTGTTCGCCAACAACGGCAACGACGCTGCTCTGAAGCTGCTGGATGCCGCCACCGCSGAGGACAAGGGGCGCGCCGACTATCACGCCCTGCGCGCGGCAGTCCTGTTCAAGGCYGGCGATCTGGCTGGGGCGGTGCGYGACGCCGAGCAGACGATTCGCCTTGAGCCCGGCAATTTCGACGCGCTGATGGTGCTCGCCAGCGCGCAGGTTGCGCGSGGCGACGTCGATGCAGCCCTGCAGATGATCAGCCAGCTGCCATCTGCCTCACAAGACGATACGCGCGTTCTTGCCCTGAAGGTGGCCATCTATGGCAGGAAGCGCGATCTTGTGCAGACYGAAGCCACGTTGAAGAAGCTGGTCGATTCCAAGCCCGAATTCCGTGAGCAGCTCGTCAACCTGTATGTCGAGCAGCGCAGGCTCGACGAGGCGGAAAAGGAGCTGCGCACCGCGGCGGCCGATAGCTCGGCTGACGTCGCCACCAATCTTCGGCTGGTGCGCTTCCTGGCCAGCTTCCGCAGTCCGGCGGCGGCGCAGGAGCAGCTGGAAAGCCGCATCAAGGCTGGYGGCGATGTSTTCCCGTATCAGATGTCCCTCGCTGATCTCGATTATYTGCAGGGCAATCTGGATCAAGCGACGAGCCTGCTCGAATCCGTCGTCAAGACCGCTGCCCCGGATCGCGCCCTTGCGGCCAAGAACAGGCTCGCTCAGGTCTATATCAGGCGYGGCAATACGGAGATGGCCAACAAGCTGGTTTCCGAGGTGYTGGAGAAGGACCGGCGGAACACCGGCGCGCTCAAATTGCGCGCCGCCATGCGACTCGATGCGGGCCAGGTGGATGGAGCCATCGCCGATCTGCGGGAGGCTCTCAACAACGAGCCCAAATCGCCCGAGTTGCTGTTGATGTTCGGCGCTGCCTTTGAGCGCAGTGGAAAGGCCGAGCTTGCTGCACGCCAATATGCCGATGCGGCGAAGTTCTCGAACTTCGCACCGCCTTTCGTGCTTCCCTACGCGGCCTTTCTCCAGGGCGTGCCGGACCTCGCTCAGGCCGAAACCGTCTTGCTGGAGTCGATCGCGCGGAACCCGCGCAGCCTGCCCTTGCTCCAGGCGCTGGCGCAGGTTCGCATCGCCCGCAAGAACTGGACCGGGGCCCTGGCGGTTGCCGATGTCATTCGTGGCGCGGAGGACAGCGCCGGAATCGCCGATCAGGTGCGGGCTGCGGCTCTGGCCGGCCAGAACAAACTCGAGGCGAGCGTGGCCTCGCTCGAAGAGGCCCATGCTGCGGCGCCTGACGCCGTTCGCCCGGCCACGCTGCTGGTCGCCGCCTATCTGCGCTCCGGCCGGCCGGAAAAGGCAGAGGCTCTGCTCACCGACATGCTCAAGCGCCGTCCGGATGAGTCGGCACTCCTCCTGCTGATGGGACAGACGCAGTCGGCCAAAGGCAGAACCGACGAAGCCAAGACGATCTTCAAGCGGGTCATCACGCAGCAGCCCAAGAACGAGGCYGCATATCGCTCGCTCTCCGAGCTCTACGCCAACGAGAAGAGCTTCAACGAGGCGGCCAGCATCCTGAAGGAAGGGCTCAAGGAGAACCCCGACAATTTGAACCTTCGGCTGAGCCAAGCGAGCCTGTCGCTCGCGCGCGGCGACAATGACGGGGCGATCGCGGCTTACGAGGCCGTGCTGAAGGACGACCCGAATGCGCTGCTGGCGGTCAACAATCTGGCCAGCCTGTTGCTGGACGAGCGCACCGAYARAGCGAGCCTCGACCGCGCCGTGCAGCTGGCCGAGCGGCTCAAGAGCTCGGATCTGCCGCAGTTCCAAGACACCTATGCCTGGGCACAGGTGAAGCGCGGCAACACKGCCGAGGCCGTCAAGCTTCTCGAAAGTGTCATCGCCCGCGTGCCGAGCTTCTCGGCAGCGCGCTATCATCTGGCGCAGGGCTATCTCGCGATGGGACGTGCTGCGCAGGCYAATGAGCAGCTCAAGCTTGCGCTCGGCGCGGAGCCGGATGGGACGCCGCTCAAGGACAAGATCCGCGCCGCGATCAGATAAGAGCGAGAAGCCGGGGTCTGATCAATTATCGAGCGGAATGATGGTCGTCGTCTTGGCGACCGTGACCATCAGGCTGTTGGAGCTGGCGGCTCCGCCATTGGTGAGCGGCAGGCCTGTCAGCGGATCAAGCAGCGCATTTCCYGTCGTGGCGGTGCGGTGAAGATAACGGTAGGTGAACGACGCATTCCAATCGCGGGCGATCTGGTAGGCGTAAGAGACGCTGCCGGAGACGAAATCATTGGTCGCTCCGGATGAGGTCTGGCGGGACACATCGCCGGCAACGGAAATGCTCGAACGCGCATTGATCATTTGCGTGACGCCGGCACGGAACGTCGTTCGCTTGGTCAAGGCGCCGGTGATTGCAGGCGACGTCGTCTGGGCTGCCAGCACGTTCAGCGTGGTGTTCTTGGTGATCCGGTAGATGGCGTGCGCATTGGCGACGAAGCCCACCGAGGACCCGCCGGTCACCGTCGGTCGGAGGGGGCCAGCGAGCGGGAAGGCAGCCGTGCCGGCATCCGCCGTCGCGTA